>Ga0065721_10006403_pt1 | contig 15202 bp, 12 predicted proteins | sample Mesricmetagenome_FD_59108 | JGI IMG/M metagenome (GOLD analysis project Ga0065721, IMG submission 59108) | Mesophilic microbial community from rice straw/compost enrichment Sample: eDNA_1 v2 (version 2) | ecosystem: Engineered > Solid waste > Grass > Composting > Bioreactor | place: USA: Davis... | reverse complement strand
GGCCCCTGCCGGCTCTGGCCGAGGCGGCCTCGGGCCTCGGCGTCGCCAGCCTCGACCGCGAAGGGGCAGGGGTGGCGCGGCGGCTGCCGCTGCTCTGGCGCAGCGGCGGAACGGCTCTGCCCACCCTGTCGGTCGAGGCGTTGCGGGTGGCGATGGGCGTCTCCACCCTGGTGGTGCTCGGCGACACGGCCGGCGCCGGCACGGTCGAGCAGCTGCGCATCGGCGGATTCTCGGTGCCCACGGGGCCCGGCGGCGACATCTGGCTCTACTACCGCCCGCTGCCGCCCGACATCTATATCCCCGCCCACGAAGTTCTGGGGGAAGGCTTCGAGGCGCTGGCCCCCCGGTTCGCCGGCCACATCGTCTTCGTCGGCGCCTCGGCCACCGGCCTCTTCGACATCCGCGCCAGCGCGCTGGGCGAGCCGGTGCCGGGTGTCTCCATCCATGTGCAGGCACTGGAGCAGATGCTGACCGGCACCTATCTCGACCGCGCCGACTGGGTGGGCGGGCTGGAAATCCTGCTCTTCGTCCTCGGCGGTCTGGTGATCGTCCTCGCCGTGGTGCTCGCCGGCCCGCTGATCGGGCTCGGCGTGTCGGTGGCCACGGCGGGAGCGCTGGTCGCGTCGAGCTGGTGGGCCTTCTCCAGGCCCGGCCTGCTGCTCGATCCGAGCTTCGCCCTGTTCGGCGCGCTCGCCGTCTATGCCGCCATGGCCTTCTTCCGCTTCGCCGTCACCGATGCCGACCGCCGCCGCATCCGCCGCGCCTTCGCGCACTATGTGGAGCCCTCGCTGATGCGCAAGATCGAGGCCGACGCCAGCCTGCTGCGGCTGGGCGGCGACGTGCGCGAGCTCACCGTGATGTTCTCGGACGTGCGCAACTATTCCGCCCTGGCGGAGCGTACCGCGCCGGCCGAGCTCGTCGCCATCCTCAACCGGCTGTTCGGCGTCCTCGGCAAGGCCATCGTCCAACAGATGGGCACCATCGACAAGTTCATGGGCGATGCGGTCATGGCCTTCTGGAACGCCCCGGCCGAGGTGGAGCGCCACGCGCTCAAGGCCTGCCGCGCCGCGCTCGACATGCGGGCGGCGCTGGACCGGCTCAATGCCGGGGAGGGCGAGCCCGTCGCCATCGGCATCGGCATCGCCACCGGGCCGGCGCTGGTGGGCAATATGGGCTTCGAGCAGCGCTTCGACTATTCCTGCATCGGCGACACCGTCAACGTCGCCAGCCGCATCGAGGGCGCCTGCAAGGCGGTGGGCTACGACATCCTGGTCACCGAGGCCACCGCCGCCCAGGCCGGCGAGTTCGCCTTCCTGCCGGCGGGGCAGGTGGCGCTCAAGGGCATGGCGGAAAGGGAACCCGTCTATCTCTTGGTGGGCGACGAGACGGTGCGCGGCAGCGCCGCCTTCGTGGCCCTTGATGCGGCCCATGCGCGCCTGCTCTCCGCGCTCGCCGCGGGTCCCGGGGATGCCGATGAATGCCTGCGCCTGGCGCCCGGCGTCGATCCGCGCCTTGTCGGCTTCTACGCCGCCTGCGCCACGCGCCCGGACGATTTCGCCCTGCCGGCCGAGAAAGCCGGCCCCTTGCGGGACAGGCTGGAAGAGGCGGTGCGGCAGGCGCCGAACGGATGAAGGTTTAGGGCCAGAGCGGGCCGCGCAGATAGCGCTCGGCGAGTTCGGCGGTGCCTTCGGCGAAGCCGTTCATATGGGTCTGGGCCAGGTTGGTCTCGGCATGCGAGCCGATCCAGGCGAGCAGCGCCATGCGCCGCAGCATGACCATGGAATCGAGCGCCCCCACGTCCTCGGCGCTGAGCGGGCGGATGGCCTGGTAGCTCTCCAGCCAGGCGGCCTTGAGCGCGGGAATGGCCTTGTGGGTCTCGTGGAAGGAGATGGCGGCCGCGAAGTCGTAGCCGAACCAGCACAGGCCGCAATCGTCGAAATCGATCAGGCTCACCGTGTCGCCGTCCACCAGCAGGTTGCCCAGCCGCATGTCGGCATGGATCAGCCCGTAGCGGTGCGGCTCGGTGCCGTATTCGGCCAGCCGCCGCCACAGGGCCGCGTCCACCCGGGCGAGCAGCGGCCGGATTTCCTCGGTGACGCCGGGGGCGATGCGCCAGTCGCCCCAAAGCCCGTCCGCATCGAGGATGGTGGCCGCGTTCCAGGCCTGTCGCTCGAAATCGTCCGGCCGGCGCCAGGCCATGGCATGCTCGTGCAGGCGCGCGGCATAGTCGCCGAGCACGCCGAACAGATCGACCAGATTGCTGTCGGGGCTGGGCTCGTGGCCGGGGATGAAGCGGAACAGCACCGCGTGCCGCGTCTCCCCGTCGGCGGCGACGAAGGTCTGCAGCAATTCGCCGTCCCCGCCCGGCACGGGCTCGGGGATGGACAGGCCGGTGTCGCGATGCAGCGCGGTCAGCCAGGCCAGCTCGCTGCGGATGGTGCGCCCGTTCTGGTATTCGGGACGGTGCACGCGCAGGGTGAAGGTATCGACGCCGGGCACGTCGAAGCGGAAGGTGTGGTTCTCGGAATGGTTGATCAGCTTCGGTGTCGCGCCGGCGAGCTGTGGCCAAAGCGGAATGGCGGGCTCCAGGTCGCGCTCTTGCAGCGGCATGGTCTACTCCCGATTGGCGGAACCGCCAGAGGGTTCCCGTCTCGAAGCTGAGAAATGGTCGGAGCGGCCGGATTTGAACCGACGACCCTTTGTCCCCCAGACAAATGCGCTACCAGGCTGCGCTACGCCCCGACTGGGCGGAGACATAGAGATTCAGCGGATTCAGCGCAACCCCGTTTTTTGCCGATCCGATGAACAAACCGGGAGAAACGCGGCAGGGCCGACCCCCTCCGCCAGGATTCTGCCCGGGATTCCCGCACGGTTTCGCACGACCCTAGATCAGCATCTCCTCGCGGGAGGCCGTGCGCCGCGGGTCGTTGCCGATGGCCGTCGAGACACCCCAGATCAGCCCGGCGATCAGGAAGAAGTGTCGCCAGTGGTCGGAATCGATGATCGCGCCTTCGCCCACCAGCATGGTGAACGTCGCCATCAGCGGTATGGCCAGCAGCCGGTAGGGCGAGGGGCGGATGAGGGCGGCGGTGCCCTTCCACAGCGTCGCCGCCACCAGCAGGTAGTAGAAGAAGCCGCCGCCCCAGCCGTAGACATGCAGCACCGACACGTAGACGTTGTGCGGTTCCTCGATGATGCGCAGGTTGCGGAACTCGCCGGGCCCCAGCCCCCACGGATTGGCCAGGGCCAGCTCGAAGGCGTAACCCTGCCGTCCGAAGCGGCCGGTCTCGCCCGTATCGTAGTTCTGCGAGCTGGCGCGCACCTCGAACAAATCGGCCACTGCGGGGATGGAGAGGAGCCCGGCCAGGGCCACGACCAGCAGGAACGCGCCGACCAGCGCCATCAGCATGATGCGCACCTTGTCGCGCGCCGTCGCTTCAAGCAGGAACACCAGCACCAGCACCGCCGCCGAAGACAGGGCGAAATGCGCCCAGGCGGCGCGCGAGAAGCTGACGAACACGCCTACGAACAGCACCATGTAGATCGCCCCGGACACGACGATCTGCCAGCCTCGCCCCAGCAGGATGCGCTGCAGCGCGAACATGGCCGGCAGCACCAGGAAGGGCCCGTAGACATTGGGGTCCTTGAAGGTCGCCTTGGCGCGCCCGTAACGCAGGAACAGCTCGGCGCCCGGCATCAGCCCCAGATAGGCCAGCGTGCCGATCACTGCCGCCATCACTGCCGCCGCCGTATAGGCGGCCATGATCAGCTTCATGCGCTTCAGCGGCGCCTCGGCCACGTAGTTGGCGACGAAATAGGCCGTCACCATCAGGAAGACGGTGACGATGGAGAAGATCAGCGCTTCGCTGATGGGGGTGAACCGCACCTGGAAGCAGGCGATCAGCGCGAAGGGCGTGAACCCCAGCATGATGACCAGCAGCCCGAAGGTGGAGCGGTAGAGGCCCACCCCCGCGAAGACCGCCATGGGCAGCACCAGCAGGAAGGCCAGCTCGTAGGGCGAGGGCTCGAACAGCACGATGCCGCCGGCGAAGATCCAGACTGCCACCAGCACGTCGAGCAGGCGCACCGCGCGGCGCCGCAATATGTCGAGGCCGGGTCCGCTGGGCCCGGCCGCGATTGCGTCTCCGGCGAAGGTGCCCGAGGCGCTCAATAGGCGTTCTCGTTCTTGGCGATCAGCGAGATCGGCGTCATCAGCACGATGTAGAGGTCGAGCAGGATGGACCAGTGCTCGATGTAGTAGAGATCGTGGTTCACGCGCTGCATGATCTTCTCGATCGTGTCCGTCTCGCCGCGCCAGCCGTTGATCTGCGCCCAGCCGGTCATGCCCGGCTTGACGCGGTGGCGGGCGAAATAGCCCTCGACGGCTTCGTAGTAGAGCAGGTTCTCGGCCTTGGCCTGCAGCGCATGCGGGCGCGGGCCGACGATGGACAGCTCGCCCTTGAGCACGTTGAACAGCTGCGGCAGCTCGTCGATGGAGGTCTTGCGGATGATCCTGCCGACGCGGGTGACGCGCGGATCGTCCTTGGTGACGAGCTTGCTGGCCGCGGCGTCCAGCATGTCGGTGCGCATCGAGCGGAACTTGTAGATGCGGATCAGCTCGTTGTTGAAGCCGTGCCGGTTCTGCACGAAGAACACCGGCCCCTTGCTCTCCAGCTTGATGGCGATGGCGGTGACGAGCATGACCGGCGACAGCAGGGCCAGCGCCGTCACCGCGATCGCCTTGTCGAACAGCCATTTGAACACCAGGTTCCAGTCCGAGATCGGCCGGTCGGCCATGTCGAGGACCGGCAGCTGCCCGACATAGGAATAGGCCTTGTCGGTGAACTTGAGTTTGCTCATATGCGCCGACAGGCGGATGTCCACCGGCAGCACCCAGAGCTGGGTCAGCATGTCCAGCACGCGCCTCTCGGCGGAAAGCGGCATGGAGACGATCACGAGGTCCACCGGCGTGCGCCGCGCGAACTCGATGAGGTCGCTGACCTTGCCCAGCTTGTGGTAGCCCGCGACCATGTCGGGGGAACGCTCGCCCACGCGGTCGTCGAACAGGCCCAGCAGGTTGATGTCCATGTCGGCGCCGGCCCTGATCTGCTCGATCAGCACCTCGGCATCGGCCCCGCCGCCGACGATCACCGTGCGGCGCTTCAGCCGGCCCTGCCGCGTCCAGCGCAGCACCAGGGCGCGCAGCGCCAGCCGATAGGCGATCAGCAGCGCCGCCCCGGACAGGAACCAGGTGAGCAGCCAGACGCGCGACACCATGTCGCCGGCCTTGAAGAAGAAGATGCCCACGGTCAGGACGACCATCACCGCTCCCCAGGCGGCCAGCACCCGGCCGATCTGCCCGACCAGCGTGCGGTAGGCGGTGATGCGGTGCGCCCGCGCCGCGTTGAACAGGATGTTGGCCAGCAGCACCGCGGCCAGGATCACCGGCACGTAGAAGCTCGCCTCGCCGCCCTCGACATAGGCGGCCTGGATCGTGAAACCCAGCGCCGCCAGCAGCAGCGCCTCGACGATCTGCACCACGCCGGCGATCACCGCCCCGGAATACGCCCATTCCACGGGGCGGCGGATGATCTCCTCCGCCAGCGGCGACAGCCTGGCCTGGCCTGGACCAGGGGCCGTCTGGCGGGATGCGTGATCCTCGATGGCCTTCTTGGGGTCGACACGAAACATGATGGCGTAACCGGCATTCCCACTTCCGGGCCATTGTCGGACACGAGGCGTTTATAGTCGGTGAAGCCGGAGCTAGGCTTTGCGAGCACCGCCGCGGTAGAGCGCGGCGATCGCGCCGGCCATGCGCTCGACCGAAAAGCCGGCCCGGACATGGTCCAGCCGCAGGCGCATCTCGGCCGTCGCCGGTGCGGGGTCGTCCAGGAAGGCCTGCATGGCCCGCCCCAGCGCCGCTGCGTCGCCCGCCGGCACCAGGCTCGCCGCGGTCGGCCCGTAGATCTCGGGAATGCCGCCGACATCGGTGGCGATCACCGGCAGCCGGGCGGCCGCGGCTTCCAGCACCACATAGGGCAGGGACTCGGCCAGCGACGGCACCACGGCGCACCGCCCCCTGGCGAAGGTGGGCCGCGCCGGCTGCGAGCCCAGCAGCGTCACCTGCCCGGCAACGCCCAGCGCGGCCAGATGCTGCTCGAACGCCGCCCGATCGGGCCCGTCGCCGGCCATCACCAGCGTGGCGGGGCGGCCGTCGGGACGACGCAGTCCCGCCAGCGCCTCGGCCAGCGGAAAGATGCCCTTGAGCCTGCGCAATTCGCCCACGAAGACGAAATCCGCCGCATCGGGCTCGGATGGGACGGGCTCGAACTCCCCGGCGGTCAGCCCGTTGTGGATCACCGCGGTGGGGCAGGTGGGCTCGCCGATCAGCGCGGCATAGGTGCGCCGCGCATAGTCGCTCTCGAAGATGATGGCGGCGGTCCTCGCCATCAGCATGCGCTCCAGCCGGTGGAACAGCCGGCCGGAGGCCGAGCTGGCCGGAAAATGCAAGACGCCGCCATGCGGGGTGTAGAAGGCCAGCGCCCGGCTGCGGCCATAGCGGGCCAGCCTGGCATAGAAGCCGCCCTTGGCCCCGTGCCCGTGCAGGATGTCGGCATCGAGCCGCCGTGCCAGCCGGCTCACCGCGAAGGGCGTGGTCAGGTCGCCCGCTCCGAACAGGCGCGGCATGGCAAGGCGGTGGATGCCGAGCACGGCGTGGGGCACCAGCGCCGCGAGCCGCGTCTCGGTCTGGGCGTCGTTGGTGAGCGTGTCCACCACCAGCCCCACCTCGTGACCCATGCCGGCCAGGGCGCGGGTGAGGTCGGCGACATGACGGAACAGTCCGCCCACCGGCGCCCGCATCACCTGCAGGATGCGCAGCTTCCGCTCCGCCATCCTCAGAACCAGCGTTCGGGGATGACGATGGTGTCGCCCGGGAAGATGGGGAAGTCGAGGTTGACCGTGCCCTTGACCATCTCGTTGCCCTGACGGCGGTACACCACCGCCCGGTTGCGGTCGGCGGTGTCGGTGAAGCCGCCCGCCGTGCTGATCGCGGCCCGCACGGTCATGCCGTAGACATAGGCGAACTGGCCCGAATTGGTCACCTCGCCCTGGATGAAGAATGGCCGGTACTGCGCCACTTCCACGGCCACGTCGGGGTTGCGCATATAGCCGTTTGCCAGGGCCCCGGCGAGCCGCGCCGCCGCCGCGGCGGTGGTCTGGCCGCGCACCGGCACCGGCCCGACCAGCGGGAAGGCGATGGCGCCGTTGTCGTCCACCCGATAGGTCTTGCTCAGCTCGGCATCGCCATAGACGGTGACGCGCACCTCGTCGCCGGTGTCGAGCTCGTAGGGTCCCTTGGTGTCGACGAGATAGGTGGCCGGGCGCGTGGTGGCGCAGGCCGCCAGCGGCAGCGTCAGGACGACGGCAAGTATGGGCAGCCAGCGCATGAGTATCCCGCGCGTTTGGAGTTGCCGCCAGTCTCTCCGGGCATGGTTAAGAATTTCCTTATGGCAGGTGCCCGCCGTTGCGGCCTGCAAGCCCGGTTAACCGAATATTGACCACGTCGAGGCGATAGATGGTCGCCAAATCGAGGAGCTGCCATGACTTACGAGTCGCCCGCGATGCGCGACGCCCGGATCGATGTTGCGGCGGTGCTGGGCGCCGTTCTCCGCCGGCTGCCCCGCATCGTGATCGTCACGCTCCTGCTGATGGCGGCCACCTTCGTGCTGCTCATGTTCAGCCCGCGCCTCTATGAATCCTCGGCCTCCATCCTGGTCGAGCCGCGCTCCAATCCTTACGTCCGCGCCTCCAACGAGCAGGCGCCGACCCTGTCGGGCGGCGAGGCGGGCGTGGTGTCCAGCCAGATCGAGCTGCTCAAGTCCCGCGACACGCTGGTCTCCGTCATCGACCAGCTCGATTTGCGCTCGGTGCCCGAGTTCAACGGCGGGCAGGCCGGCTTCTCGCCGCTGCGCATGGTCATGCAGCTCATGGGGCGCAGCACCACCCCGGTCAGCGTCGACGAAGTGGTGCTCGGCACGCTCTACGACCGGCTGACCGTGGTGCAGGAGCGCGATTCGCGCATCATCTCGGTGCTGGTGCGCTCCACCGATCCGCAACTGGCGGCCGACATCGCCAATGCCGTCGCCAACGCCCATGTGGCCCGCCGCGCCCAGCTGTCCATCTCCGACACCGCCGAGGCCTCCTCCTGGCTGCTCGACGAGATCGAGCGCCTGCGCGTCTCGGTGCGCGAGGCCGAATCGGCGGTGGCCCGCTTCAAGGTCGAGAACGACCTGTTCACCGGCGCCAACAATACCAGCCTGCTCGACCAGCAGCTTTCCACCATCGCCACCCAGATCACCGACGCCCAGGGCCGCAAGAACACCGCCCTGTCGCGCGCCGCGCTGATCCGCGGGCTGATCGAGCGCGGCCAGCCCATCGAGGGCGTCCCCGACGTTCAGGACTCGGTGGTCATCCAGCGGCTGAGCGAGGAGAAGGCGCGCCTTCAGGGCGAGCATGCCCAGCGCTCCGCCACCCTGCTGCCCAACCATCCCAGCATCCGCTCGCTCGCCGCCCAGGTGGCCGAGCTCGACCGCCAGATTCGCCTGGAGGGCCAGAAGGTGGCCGAGGCGCTGGAGGCCGAGGCGCAGATCGAGGCCGATCTCGAAGCCTCGCTCCAGGCCGATCTCGCCCGGCTCAAGGCCACCGCCTCCACCGCCACCCAGGATACGGTCGAGCTGGACAGCCTGCAGCGCGAGGCCAAGGCCCAGCGCGACCTGCTCGAGGCCTATCTGTTGCGCTACAACGAGGCGTCTTCCCGCGTCGATGGCAATTCGGCGCTTCCCGACGTGCGCGTCGTCTCGGTGGCTGCGCCCTCGGTCAGCCCCGCCTCGCCGCAGACCACGCTGATCCTGGTGGCCGTCGCCATCGTCTCGGTGGCCGTGCAATTCGGTCTCGTGGTCTTCGGCGAACTGATGTCCGGCCGTGCCATCGTCTCGACGCTGGCTCCCGCCGCGCCGCGCCAGGACGAGCTCGAGACCGTGCCCTTCCACGCCGACGAGCTCGAACCCGGCCAGCGCTGGGAAGAGCCGGAGCCCGAACCCGAGCCGGAAGCCGCCGGGGCGGACGAAGAGGTCGTGGCTGGGCTCGAATCCGTCCCCGACGAGGTGGCGCCGGAGCCTGAGCCCGACTTGCAGTCGGAAGAAGAGGATGCTCCGCCGTCCCATCACGCCGAGGCGGAGCCGGTCCGCATCGAGGACATCGAAGCCGCCCGCGCCTTCATCCGCGCTTTCATGGACAAGCAGGCTGCCGACGCCACGCCGCCGGCCCACCTTGGCGGGGACAACCCTCCGGACGAGGCCGAAGACCTGCGGCCCTCCATCGAGCCCGTCGTCACGCCGCGCGCCGAGCCGGCTGCGCGCGCGTCGGTAACGGGGCTGGTCCGCTATGCCGATCTCGCCTCCGATCTGGTGCTGGGCCGCACGCACCTGCTGCTGCTGGCCGATCACGATGCCAGCCAGCCCAGCCTGGAGCTGGCCGAGGAGCTGGTGCGCGACGCGCTCGCCAAGGGGCTGAGCGTGGCGCTGGTCGATGGCGGCAGCGCGCGCCCCACTGCCGCGCCCGGCCTGTCCGATCTCAGCACCGGCGATGCCAGCTTCGGCGACGTGGTGCAGAAATCGGCCGACAACAGCTTTGCCGAGGTGAGTTGGGGGCAGGGCGCCAATATCGACCGCAAGTCCAGCCGCCCGGCGACGCTGGTCGAGGCCCTGGGCGACATCTACGAGGTCGTCGTGGTGCTGACCGGCCGGGTCGGCGGACAGACGAGCCTGCCCTGCTTCGCCGATCTCGGCGGCCGCGTCGTGCTGGTCGCCGGCGGCGAGGACGATCTGCACGCCGCCGAAAGCGTCCGGCGCCGGCTGGAGGAAGCCGGCCTGGAGCGCGTCGACATCGCCGCCCGTCCCGAGCCGGTCGCAGCGTGAGGCAACGCGCGCCATGTCGCTGAAATATGCCGCCATCCGCGCCATGTTCGAGGCGCTGTGGCTTTCCGGCCTGCCGCGCCTGTCGCGGCTGCTGTCGGCCTCGCGCGGGGTGATCTTCACCCTGCATCGCGTCCTGCCCGATGAGCCGGCGGACTTCTCGCCCAACGCCATCCTCCAGGTGCGTCCCGATTTCCTGGACTACTGCCTGGAGCGGGTGCGGGCGCTGGGCATCGACATCGTCACACTGGACGAGGCGCTGGAGCGCCTGCGCGCCACCGCCAGGGGCCGCCCCTTCGTTGTCCTCACCTTCGATGACGGCTATCGCGACAATCTGCACTACGCGCTGCCGATCCTGCGCCGGCACGAGGCGCCGTTCACCCTCTACGTGCCCACCGCCTATCCCGACGGGGTGGGGCAGATCTGGTGGCAGGCCATAGAGGACATCATCGCCCGCCAGCAGGCCGTCGCCTTCACCGAGAACGGCGAGACCGAATATGTGGATACCCGCACCACGGCGCAGAAGCGGGAGGCCTTCGACCGTCTCTATTGGCGCCTGCGCAAGCTGCCCGAGCCGGAGCGGCTGCAACTGCTCGACGAGTTCACCGGCAATTACGGCTACGATCTCGCCCGGCAATGCCGCGAGCTGATCATGGACTGGCAGGAATTGCGCCTTTTCGCCGGCGAGCCGCTCTGCACCATCGGCGCCCACACCGTGAACCACTACGAGCTGGCCAAGCTCCCCGCCGACCAGGCGCGCAACGAGATGGCGCAGTCGGCCGACATCATCTATGCCCAGTTCGGCATCCGGCCCGAGCATTTCTCCTACCCGCTCGGCGGTCCGCTATCCTGCGGCCCGCGCGAGTTCGCGCTGGCCGCGGAGCTGGGGTTCAGGACGGCGGTGACCACCCGGCCTGGGGGCCTCTATCCCCATCACCTCCAGACCCCCACCGCGCTGCCCCGCGTCTCGCTCAACGGTTACTTCCAGAAACGCCGCTATGTCGATGTTTTCGCGAGCGGCGGGCTGTTCACGCTGCTGGGCAAGGTGGCGGGTTAGTTCCNTCGACGCGCACCGGACCCATTCCTCCCCCCCCTCAGGGAGAGGGTGGACCGGTCGCAGGCCGGGACGGGTGGGGGGACCCGCGTAAAGCCGCCTCAGTCCGGCCGCGCCATCCACCGGATGATCGCCATGGCCGGCAGCAGCCAGCCCATGCCGGCGACGATGAAGAAGCCGATCAGCACCAGGCCCGGCAGCCCCTCGGGTAGGGCGAGATAGACCCAGGTGGCCAGCACCGACCAGAGGACGACGGAGCCGGCCAGCAGGAAGGCGCCGATCAATTTGCGGTTGCGCTGGGTCATGTGCGGCATCAGGACTGTTGCGACGGGGTCATGGGGGGATTACCACTCCGCCACCTTTGTCGATACCGGAAACAGCGCCGTGACCATCCCGCAAGATGCCGCACCGGGCACCGTCAGCATCGCCAGCGACCGTTTGCGGCCGGTGCGCATCTGGCTCTATGGCCTGGCGGCCTTCGTGCTCCTGATCGTGGTGGTGGGCGGCATCACCCGGCTGACCGAATCCGGGCTTTCCATCACCAGCTGGAAGCCGATTTCCGGCGTCATTCCGCCGCTGAACGAGGCCGAATGGCTGGAGGAGTTCGAGGCCTACAAGCAGATTCCCCAATACACCTATGTCAATTCCTGGATGAGCCTCGACGACTTCAAGTATATCTTCTTCTGGGAATGGTTCCACCGCCTGCTGGCGAGGGCGCTGGGCCTGGTCTTCCTCGTGCCCTTCGTCGTCTTCCTTTTCCAGAAGCGCCTCTCGCGCGATCTCGCCTGGCCGCTTTTCGGCCTCTTCGTGCTCGGCGGCTTCCAGGGTGCGCTCGGCTGGTGGATGGTCACCTCGGGCCTCACCGAGCTGACCTCGGTGTCCCAGTACCGGCTGGCGGCCCATCTCACCGCCGCCGCGCTGCTGTTCATCGCGCTGGTCTACGTCGCCCGCTCGCTGGAGCCGGGCCGCGTCGTCGGCCGCGTCACCGGCTTTCACCTGTGGTCGGCGATGCTGCTGCTGGTGGCGCTGGTGGTCCAGATCGGGGCAGGGGCCTTCGTGGCCGGCCTCGATGCCGGCATGGGCTACAACACCTGGCCGCTGATGGACGGCGCCGTCATTCCCAATGGCCTCTTCATCATGGAGCCCGCCTGGCGCAATTTCTTCGAGAATGCGCTCACCGTGCAGTTCAACCACCGCGCCATCGCCTATCTCATCACCGCCTATGTCGCTTGGCTCACCTGGCGCCGCTACAAGGATGGCGGCTTTGCCGGCGTCCATGGCTGGCTGCCGCGCATCGGCTTCATGGTGCTGCTCCAGGTGGTGCTCGGCGTCGCGACGCTCCTCGCCAGCGTGCCGATCTCGCTGGCCGTGGGCCACCAGGCGCTGGCCTTCATGCTCGCCGGCCTCGTCGTCGCCTATCTGGCCGACATGCGGCGGGTGCGGTAGGGCAGCCTCGGAATTCTGTGGTATTATAATACCGCAAATACAACCCGTTGAATTTTCATATCTTTTCAAATCCTCTTGACGCCGGCATGAATCCCTCCTACACCCCGCGCCGAACCGGCCGGTCCATGCGTGGGCCGGCTGCTTGAATCTAGGGATTTCGACATGACCACTTACTCGGCAAAACCGAGCGAGATCGAAAAGAAGTGGATCCTCATCGACGCCGAAGGGCTGGTCGTGGGGCGTCTGGCTTCGATCATCGCCTCGCGCCTGCGCGGCAAGCACAAGCCGACCTTCACTCCGCACATGGACATGGGTGACAACATCATCGTCATCAATGCCGACAAGGTGAAGCTGACCGGCCGCAAGCTCGACCAGCACCGCTTCTACTGGCACACCGGCTATCCCGGCGGCATCAAGGACCGCACCGCGCGCGAGCTGCTCGAAGGCCGCTTCCCCGGCCGCGTGCTGGAAAACGCCGTGCGCCGCATGATGCCCGGTGGCCCGCTGACCCGCGCCCAGCTCAAGAACCTGCGCGTCTATGCCGGTGCCGAGCACCCCCACGAAGCGCAGAACCCGACCAGGCTCGACGTCGCCGCGCTGAACTCCAAGAACGTCCGGGTGAAGTAACATGGCCGAAACCATCAATTCCCTCGAAGACCTCGGCACCTCCGCCGCCGCCCCGGTCGTCAACGCCGCTCCGGTGCATGTGCAGAAGCTGGATTCGCTGGGCCGCGCCTATGCCACCGGCAAGCGCAAGAACGCCGTCGCCCGCGTCTGGATCAAGCCGGGCAAGGGCAAGCTGACCATCAACGGCCGCGAGTTCGAGACCTATTTCGCGCGCCCGGTGCTGCAGCTCATCGTCAAGCAGCCGATCGTGGCCACCGACCGCCTCGACCAGTACGACGTCAACGTCACCGTTGCCGGCGGGGGTCTCTCCGGCCAGGCCGGTGCCGTGCGCCACGGCATCTCCAAGGCCCTCAACTATTTCGAGCCCGAGCTGCGCCCCATCCTCAAGAAGGGCGGCTTCCTGACCCGCGACAGCCGCGTGGTCGAGCGCAAGAAGTACGGCAAGGCCAAGGCCCGCCGCTCCTTCCAGTTCTCCAAGCGCTAAGCGCGGGAACACAAGATGTGCACGAGGGGCCGGGCGACCGGCCCCTTTGCTTTTGTTGGCTGCGGTCTTCTTCTTTGCGGGGCGTCCTGAAGAAGTGCAGGATGAAGAGTCTCCCGGGCGCTTACGGCGAAGAAGGCTGAAGCCTCCTGCTGTCCTTATCGGGGTAGGGCTTCCGGACGGGCGGGGCGTCTCCTATGATACGCCGCCTCCCAAAAGGTCGCCGCTCTTGAGACCGGCCATGTAGACGGTGAAATATTTCCGCAACCGCTTCTTTACTAAAATGGCAGCCTTGATAGGGTAGCTGATGCGTTTTTTTGGTGGGAGGCCAGAAAAATGTTTCGCGCCTTGGTGAATGCTATACGCGGAAGGCGTATTCATCACCCCCAGGTACAGGTCCCGAAAAAGCTGCTTGGAAGTGCGTATGGGGGGCACACGGTGGCCCTCAACGCCAAGCCGTTCGGGTGCATCTATTCTTTCGGTATTGGCGAGGACGCATCATTCGATCTCGCTGCGATCGAAGAGTTCGGATGCGAGGTATTCGCCTACGATCCAACACCCAAAAGTAGCGCTTGGGTACAACGAAACGTCCGATCGCCCCGGTTTCACTTCAGCCCCATAGGCGTGTCTGATCGAAACGGCGAGGTTGGGATGGTCAAGCCAGAGCAGCCTAGTCACGTGTCATTCAGCGCTACCAATGGCCGCAAAGCGAGTCACACGTTTCCAGTTCGACGAGTCATCGACTTGGTGGGAGACAACGGACATGAAGCGAGCGATCTGTTCATCCTAAAGATGGATATTGAGGGCTTTGAATACCAAGTTCTGCCGGATTTGTTTGCGTCAGGTATCTATCCCCGCCAGATCCTGGTAGAATTTCATCATGGGATGTATGGTTTCTCGACCCAAGATACCAGAAAGGCCGTTCAGCTTCTCAATGAGAAGGGTTATGATTTATTTCACGTCGCCGATACGGGGCGTGAATACAGTTTCATTCTGCCCCAGACGGCCTAGCCACGCCTTCCGTATCAGCGAGACTTATCTGGACACTTCTGCTACGTCCCGCTTCGTGTCGACGACGAGGCTCCGGAACATGGACGCTATTCGACAGACTGAGAAGCGCTGAGTTCGGTTTGACCGATGGCGGCACTGGCGGAAGAATGCACGCCCACCCATGCCCAGCCTCGTCACCCGCTTCCACCTCCTCATCCTCGGCGTCACCCTGGCCATTGCCGGCGTGGCCGTCGTCCATGTTCCCGCCGGTTTCGCCTTTCCGGCGCATTGGCATGCCACCGGCGCCGATTGGCTCTGGCCGCGCGATCTTGCGCTGGCCGTCGCGCCACTGGTTCAGATCACTCTCTTGGTCGCCTTTCCTGCTCGGCCGTGCTCTCACGCCCGGCCGCCTCGCAAAGACCCCGCCACATCCTCAAGCCCGCGCTCACCCTGCTGGGCGTCGCCGCCGCCTGCCAACTCGCCTTGTTGCTGATCAGCATCCGGGGCATCGGCTTCGGCGTCGCCATCGTGCTGGTTCTCGGTGGCGTGCTGCTGTTCGAGGCCGATCGCCACGGCTATGGGGCGCTGCGGCTGCCCTGGCCGCTCGCCTCGGACCGCGCCTGCCGGCTC
>Ga0065721_10051342_pt1 | contig 15203 bp, 17 predicted proteins | sample Mesricmetagenome_FD_59108 | JGI IMG/M metagenome (GOLD analysis project Ga0065721, IMG submission 59108) | Mesophilic microbial community from rice straw/compost enrichment Sample: eDNA_1 v2 (version 2) | ecosystem: Engineered > Solid waste > Grass > Composting > Bioreactor | place: USA: Davis... | reverse complement strand
GTGTCTGGACCGTGTCTCAGTTCCAGTGTGGCTGGTCGTCCTCTCAGACCAGCTACCCGTCTTAGCCTTGGTGAGCCGTTACCTCACCAACTAGCTGATAGGCCGCGGGTTCATCGTGAAGCGTTAGGCCTTGCGGTCCCCAACTTTGAAAATCGGAAGATGCCTTCCAAAAGTCACATCCAGCATTAGCTCGCCTTTCAGCAAGTTATTCCAGACTTCACGGCAGATTGCCCACGTGTTACGCACCCTTGCGCCACTCCGACTTCAGAATATTGCTACCCTAAAGTCAGCGTTCGACTTGCATGTCTTATCCACGCCGCCAGCGTTCGTTCTGAGCCAGAATCAAACTCTCCGTTAAAAAAACGTTAGTCTAATTCTTGTCCGATGATTATTCGGACGAATTACAATTTTAAAACTCCTCACATCGAGTTACTAACAACTCTCAGTGAAGGGGCTCTCACTTATCGCACAATTCAATTTTCAATGAGCAGCGAGTGTTTCCACTCAAAAATCTGCCGAGCTTTTCGCTCGAAATTTTCCCCATTTAGGGGACAAAAAACCTGAGAGCCGGTTATTTCTCTTCTCAACTCGGCCTCTCAGACCTTCGTTTGTTGCGGTGACACTTTACTGTAACCGCCGCTTCCGTCAACCACTTTTTCGAACTTTTTTCTACTTCGAACTATTTGTTCGTTTCGTCTTTGTTCGCTCGGTTTCCGTCGCGAAGAACGCCGACACAATAGCGAATGCGTTTCCGTCCGCAAGAGGTTTTTAAAAGATTTTATTCACATCCTTTTCACAACACCCAATTCCTCTTCATCGGCACACATCTCGAATCACTCCCAATCAAAAGAAAGAAGCAGGACTTCCCGCGTGGAAACACGGGCAATTACAGCATGAAAGTCTCGTTGGTAGCCGCCAAGATTCGCGCGAACAATCACGTCGAAGACCGAACTTCGAACAGCTCCAAATTGGTTCAGCTGTTGCGCTGCGCCTCGGTTTATCGTCATTCCAGCTTCGCCGGCGCCACGAAAAGGGACGTCATCTTCTGTTCCGTCCACGCCATCCGGACCAGACCGTTGTTGAATGATCTGTGCAGCACCGCTTTCATCGACCATCGGTATCACTTGAAGAACATGCGCGGGAGCGGTGTTCACGTTGATTCTGCCGCTCGAAAGGGTGGTGAAGAGTTCCACAAGGCCTACCGAATATACAGGTTCAGGAACGGGCCGCCCCCACCGGTCCACGCGCACACCCTGAGAATTCACATTTGTCGAACCCGGCCCCCAAAACATTTCGGGAGTAATTCCGCGCACCAGCAGAAGTTCCGTAATGTCGTCCATCGGTTTGTTCTTGGCGTAATACGGTGGGTTCAAGCTTTGGTAGTAATCGCTTTCGGCGCCGTTTATCCGGGTGACATCGTCGGGATCTGTCCAATCAAGAATCGCGGCGGAGATGGCCGGAATTTCGCCGGCATCAACTCCAACAACCGTAAGAGCCTGTTGAAGAATCTGCTCGTTGACCTGGTTGATGTTGAACTTCCGTTCCATGTCCGTGATTTTCAAGGACACGACACCGCGACCGATTTGATAATTGTCGAGTGAGATCGTCGCGAGGGGACTGTTCGAGCTCGTGAGAGTTCCGGGACCACCTGCCCATTTTTGATTAAGTGAATCATAGGGTTCACCAGGTATCGCCAGCTGCTGCGCAACAACCCATCGAGCCAGTTCAACTCCGGACCTGCCAAGCCAGATCAACTCCGCCTCGTTGTTGGCATTCATTGCGAGCTTTGTCTCAACCTTCATGGAAAGTGCGAAACCGCCTATGAGAATCGACAAGACGAAGATCGCCACCATCACGATGATCAACGCAATGCCTTTGCAATTCGGATTACGCTTGAACCTCATAATGTCACCGAGGCGGATTTCCAATCGCGCGATTCGGAGCGCCGGGCCGTTGCCATGTCGTCGGAACAGCAACCGACGGCAGTGCAACAACTCTCGTCAGTTCTGCGCCATGCGCGGGTTGAAATCCCTTTTCCCCGAATTCAAGTGTCACGCGAACCATTGACGGCAATTGATTGGTTTGCGTCCATTCATCAATCCAATCCCCGCTTTGTTTATCCCAAAAACCCACCTCAAACCGCTTCACATTCTTCGCCAGCACGACAGGGTGTTCTTTTTCGTCGATATCCATTTCCATCAGAAGCGGTGCCTGTCGCAAAACAAGCTGGAACGTTGAATCAGAGCCCATTTCCAGTCCAAACATCACCCGTCGGATTCTCATGTCACCGAACTTGCCACCTCTCGGAAATGCCACCGGAAGCTTGGAGACAAAGCTCAGGTAAGTCTGATTACCTTTAGCGCCTTCGAATCCATAGCTGTCTGCATCCGATGCAAACATCCGCACACCAGTGAGCGCATCCTCCAGTGTTCGCATTGCGATGCGCGCGCGCTGCACCTCTGCAGCCGCCTTCAGTCCGACTCGCGATCCTCGGGAAACCGCATTCCAGCTCGAATAGACCGCCGCGACTACAATCGTCAGCAGAAACATCGCGACCATTACCTCCAGCAAAGTGAAGGCGGCTTTGATTCTTCGTGAGGCCACATTCATCTCCGGGGGCCTCCTCCTGGCGTGATGGCGGATTCCGGGCGGAAAAGGAGAATGGTCATTTTGGAATCCGAGTTTGCTCCCCGGCCGCGCCGTGTCACCGTAAGATCTGCAGCAAACAACCCGTTCGTTTCAGCGAGAAAAATGTCGCTGGTCCACTGGTAGTCTCTGTAAGCATCGCCAAGATGTCTGAAGTCTCCAGAGTCCGTTCCTTCCGACAACTTGTTCGTAAGAGACAATTCCGCTGCCAGCAAACCTGCATCAACCGGCACTTTCTGCAATGCACGCGCATTTCGGAGGAGATTTGCCAGAAGACCAAGAATTGCGAACAGGCAGACGAAGAGAATTCCTGAGGCGATCATTACCTCAATGAGAGTGAAAGCACCCTGCCAAACGCGAGATGCCCCGTGAAATTTTCGCCGAAGACCAACTCTCGTTCTCAGAACGCCAGACATGCTTATCTCCAGTTCCTTGGATCGCTGTCGATCGAAACCATTCCCGTCGTTAACTCCAATTCCAACTTTCTCCATTCACCCGCGGAAGAAACCAAAATCAACGTCATCTCATCACACGTACCATTTCTGTAAAACCTCACATCCACCCGCTCCTCCTGCCGGTACTCTCGAAGATTCACATCCAGCATTTCGATCCTCGTTGTATCACCGATTGCCGCCGTTTTCCCGCCTCCTTCGCAGCGACCTTCCAGCGGATAGAATGTGACAATGGCAACGTCGTTCTTGCGAATCGCCTCTCTTCGCGCTGCCTCACAGACTTCCTGAATGTCACCAATCGTTTTTCGAAAACCCTCCTTCTGAACTGCCTTATAGAGCGTCGGCGCTCCAGCCGCCATAACCACTGCGATCAACGCCACAACCACCATGATCTCGATCAGCGTGAAGCCAGCAGCGACTCTGCGGGAACTTTTCGAAATCTGGAGCGTGCTTCGCATCAGACACCCCCCTGGCTGATGCTGGAAATCAGCTTGAACATCGGCAGCAATACACTGATCAACAGGAAGCCGACAACCAACGCCATCAAAATGATCAGGATCGGCTCAATCAGATTCGTCATCGCCCGCAGGTTCACCTGAAGTTCGCTCTCATAGGTGTCCGCAATGTTCCCAAGCGCGCCGGGAACATCACCGGTTTCCTCTCCGATCTTCACCAGGTCCACCATGAGCTGCGGGAACACTCTGCTGCGCGCGAGCGGCTGCGCGAGGGTTTTACCGTCCGTGACAGCCTCGCGGGCCTGGGCAACCGCCTCCTTGATGATGTGATTGGGCATCACCTGTTCGGTGATCTTCAACGCGGTGAGCACCGGCACGCCATTCTGCAGCAGCGTGGAAAGGGTTCTTGCAAACTGACCAAACAGATTCAAGCGAACGACCTTTCCAAAAATCGGCAGGTTCATCTTCCATTGATCGATCTTCCGTTTACCGCGCTCGCTGGCGCGAAATTTTCCCACAACGATTGCGATCGCGACGAACCCCAGCAAAATCAGCCACCAAAAGTGTGACACTGCATAGCTGAAATCCATCAGCATCCGCGTCGGCAACGGCAGCTCGACGTTGAACCCTTTGAACATCTCCATGAAGCGCGGCAGCATGAAGACAATAAAAAATGTGACCATCAGGATTCCCACCCCCGTGACCAGGGCGGGATAAATCATCGCGGAAATAAACTTCGACTGCACTTCCGCGAACTGCTGGAAATGATGTGCCATTCGTCGCAGCACATCGACGAGCGCGCCGCTCGACTCCCCCGCCTTTACCATGTTCACGTAAAGGTCGGAAAAAATGACCGGCTGCTTCGCCATCGCATCCGAAAGGCCGCGCCCCTCCATCACTTCCTGGCGGAGATCGGCGCTCACGGATTTCGGAATCCCCTTCGATTCAAGATGGCTCATGCTGTGCAGCGCCACGGTCAATGGCATTCCGGAATTGAGGAGATTCGCAAGCTGCTGCGTGAAGGTGGCAAGTTCCTGAAGCTTCGGCTTTCGCTGGCGTTTCAAGGACTTCCGCATCGACTCGGGAAGCAGCGAAGCGAAGTCGATCTTCGTCCTCGTCCGTCCGGAACTTGCACTCGCCGAGCCCTTGGCGGCTTCGACCAGCACCGGAAAAAGACCCAGCCGTTGAATCTGAACCAGTGCCGCTGGACGATCCGCCACGTCCAGAACACCTTCAACCAGTTCGCCCGACCGACGCCGGGCCTTATAGGAAAACTGCGGCATAACGCAAAGCTCTCGTCTGAATACCCCGCTCCAGTCCCAAAGTTGCGGGCCCGAGTTGAAACATTTGATTCAGCACGGGGAAAGTGCTTGAGAACGACATTCGTTTCAACAAAAAGCTCCCGTCCAGCACGCTGGAAACGGGCTTTGAAAAGTCCCCGCTCAAGGTGGAAAACAGCAGAAAACGCCGAACGTCGAAATCCGATCAATCGACCGCAGTCCGCACGCTCATCACTTCGTTCAAACTGCCTCTCCGATAACCGAGAAGATCCAGCGTGACGTAGGCATAGCCCGCCTGCTTGAGTGCTTCGCCAACTTTGGCCGCAACGTCGCCCTTCATAAACTTCGCCATCTCGTTCGGACCGACCTCAATCCTCGCCAGATGCAGCATGGATCCCTTCTTGTCCGCTTCGTTCGGTTCAGATGCCGCGGAGAAAACGTCAGAACGCAGCTCATGATGTCTCACACGAACGTCGTAAAAACCAAAGTCGCGAAGAACGTTCTCAGCCGCTTCAATCATCCGCAGCTTCTCCGGCGTCACCAACTGCCCGTAAGGAATCCGCGAACTGAGACAGGCCATCTGCGGTTTGTCTGCAGTCGGCAATCCCAGTTTGGCAGAAAGCTCGCGGATTTCCGCCTTGGTAAGGCCAGCCTCTTTCAACGGCGCCCGCACTTGATATTCCTTCGCAGCTTGCGCTCCCGGCCGAAAATCGCCGACGTCGCTCGCATTCTCCCCGTATGCAATCACCGCGAAGCCTTCAGCCCTGGCCAGCGGGACAAGTTCGGTGAACAGCTCCTGTTTGCAAAAATAACAGCGATTGGTCGGATTGGCGGTGTAGCTCGGGTTGTCGAACTCCTGGGTCTTCACCACACGAACCGGAAATCCGAACCGTTCGCCCAGTTCCAGCGCCTCCTCCAACTCACGCCGGGGAAGACTCGGCGAATCCGCGATCACTGCAAGCGATCGTGAACCGAGGACATCGTGTGCGACGTGTGCCAGAAAGACGGAATCCACGCCTCCGGAATAGGCGACAACACAGGAACCATACGACCGCAGCACCGCGCGGAGTTGCTCAAGCTTTTCCACACCCGGAAAATGGCACCGGACCGATTCAATGTCGAGGAACAGTCCGTGTTGGACCCGCATTGGGATGAATCGGAAACAACCACGGATGGACAGCCAACACACACGGATGACTGATGGGAGTTCATCCTGTCCACCCGTGGTTGAACAAGAGTCTGATTCGAATACTCAAACCGCGCTTCCCACTTTTGCGGGGCATCTATCCTCTTGACGCTTCGTAGGGATGTGATTGCATGGCCCGCATGAAAACAAGTTTTCTCGCAGGCTTGCTGGGAGTGGCGATCTTCTCTGTCGGTTGCGTGGATACCGTCACCGGTCGCAAAACCGCTGCAGTCCCGTTTGTGAAGGACAGAATTGAATCACGCTACGAACGTCCCGCAGAACAGGTCTTTCAGGCTGCGAAGGAAGTCATCGCCTTCAACGGCGCACTGGTCCACGAAGGCGTCCTGTACGGCCAGACCAATGCCATCGGCAACGTCGTGAAAACAGTCGAAGGCAAAGTGAACCAGCGCACGGTCTGGGTTCGCATCGAACAGATCGAGCCGCGCGTTTCCGCCGTGGCCGTTCAAACCCGCACCACCGCCGGCGGCACCGACATCGAACTTGCAGCTGAGATCGACAAGCAGATCGCGTTGAAACTCGTTCGCTAAGAACGCCGAAGAATTACCGGCACCGCCTCATCGATCACGGATCGCGAGGCGGCGTTTTCTTCAGTCCAATATCCTGTTCATACGAGCCAAGCTTCACCGTCTGGCTCGTTTCTCGTTTCCGGAATTCCAGTTTGAGATGCGTAATCCGGCTTCGCGCGATCTCAGTCGGCGCAGCATTCGGAAATCTTTCGATAATCCTTTCCAGCGTGCCCCGAACCGTCTCGTAATCGGCGCCATTCTCCACCTGCAAATCCGCCAGAAAATTCAGCCAATGCACCACCCGATGCATCGGCTGGCCGGGATAATTGATCAATTGCTCCAGCTGTTCGGTCGCCAGATCCAGCCGCTTGTAATGCCTCGCGTAAAGTTCCGCGAGCCGCTCCCGGACGTCCCCGTCCAAAGGATGCCGTTCCAAATGCCTGACGTAATCGGCAACCAGTTTTGCCGGGTCTTCCTCCGGCGCTTTCGGAAACTCAACCACACCAAGCAATCCGAGATTATCAATGCCGGGCTTCAGCACAATTCGTTTCCGGTCGTGACTCGCGAGCAGATGATCCGGTTGTGCGAGATGAGCGATCCGCTGCGACGCCATGAGGGAAAATTCCGAACCAGGCAATCGTTCGATGATCTGTTCCAGCGCACGTTGCGCCGAATCACGATCCTGTCCGATTTTCAAATGCCAATCGGCAAGTGTGTTCAACACACTCGCAATCTGACCCGGCGAATGATTTTTCTGATGACAGATTCGCTGGATCGCGATCTCGGCACCGTGCATGTCATTCATATTTTCGGCCAGGATTTCAGCCGCCATGAACTGACCTTCGAAATCATCAGGAAACTTCGCCAGTTGCGTACGAACATCCGCCAGAGCTTCCGTGTAGTTGCCGCGTTTGCGTTTCGCCGCGGCGATTGAATAAAAGGGTCGCGGCTCGGCTGCAGTGTCGCCGCCGTCGTAAGCGCTCGTGAATGGCTTCGCGATGATGCCAATGATGCTTTCCCGCCAGATGATCGCGAACACGATTCCACAGGCAGCCACAAGCGGAATGCCGATGAACGGATTGCTCAAAGCGACAGGCGCAACCTTGAACAACGTTACCCAGCACATGAAGGCCGAAACGATCCATTTGAAAATGAGCAGCCCCGGCTCTTCGGTCTTCTTGAGCGAACGCCAGCCAACCCAGCCCACAATGGCGAAAAACGCAGCGATGAGCAGCAATCCCCGAATGAACTGCCAGGTCCGATTCGGCAGCGCGGCGGCATCTGCGGCACTGAGCAGAAAGAGAAACATCGGTCTTTGGACAATGGTCCAACCGCAACGTCACGGAACAAACAACCGCAAGCCCGAAGTCCCTTGCTTGGAAATGATACCGTTCAACCCCTGCGTTTTGACGAACTCGGCATGCCCATCCAGAAACAGAAAACAACCGCCATTTTTATGAATGTCCGACGTCCATTCGACGTTTGAGGTGTTTGAGACCGAGATCAATCCAGTCGTAAGCGCCCGCCCGTTCACATTGAGATTGCGATCTCCCATCAATACGACTTCTGATGGCCTCGGACTGGCGGAAAGGCCCGGAACGGCCACGTTGATGAAATAGCTGAGATTTGTATTTTCGAGCGTTTCGACCGAGGCGGCGGCCTCTCTGGATGGATCCGCAGGACAGATCAGCATCTGCGGTCTAAAACTTCCCTCAGAAAGACTCTGAAGAGGTCGGAACTGCATGGCCGCTGGTTCTGACTCAACCCATTCCATGCTTCCACCTGAATTGGTCGAGACACCCCAGGGTAACCGATCTCCGTGATCCGACGACCAATACATCAGCGCGATGGCATCCTGACGGAGATTGGACTGGCAGATTGTTCGCGCCGTTTTTTTGGGACGGTTCGTTGGGATTGCAAAGAAGGCAATCAGAATAATGATCGCAACAACGACCAACAATTCCAGAAGGGTAAATGCTTTCGTCGGTCCTTGGTCCGAGAACGGTTTCATGGACCGACTCTACGCCCTCACCGAAAAAATCCAAGTGCACTTTAATTTGATACGCCAGGAACCGGAATTTCTACTCATTCGTAGCCGCCGGCGTCAGGAGACCGGATTCCTGAAGTTGAAGCACTTGGGGGTTCCGCCTCATGGCGGCTACAGCTAGCTGGCCGTCACGACGACGTAATTCTTCTTCCCCTTGCGCAGCAAAATGTGTTTCCCAAACAGGAGATCGTTTGTCGTCACCGCACGCTGAAAATTCGCCTCACGAACGTTGTTGATATTGACTCCGCCGCCTTCGACATCTTTCCGCGCCTGGCCTTTCGACGGACACAAACCGGAATGCACGAGCAGATCAACGAGTGCGATTCCAGCTCCCTCCAGCTTTGATTTCTCGATCTCTTTTGTCGGAACCTCCCCAACGATGTCGTTGAACGTCGATTCCGCAATCCCAGTGAGTTCACCACCGAAAAGGATCTGGCTCGCACGAATCGCTTCCTGCGTCGCCTGTTCGCCGTGGATCAAATCCGTTGCTGCCTTTGCCAAAGCTTTGTGTGCTTCGCGTGCGCCGGGATTCTCCGCGTGTTTCTTTTCCAGCGACTCAATTTCCTCTTTGGGAAGGAACGTAAAGAATTTCAGATAACGGATCACATCGCGGTCATCCGCGTTGATCCAGAACTGATAGAAGCGATAAACGCTCGTCTTTTTCGGATCGAGCCAGACCGCGCCGGATTCGGTTTTTCCGAATTTCGTTCCGTCCGCCTTCGTGATCAGCGGCAGCGTGAGTCCATATCCCTGTTTCCCGAGCTTCTTTCGGATCAGATCGATGCCAGCCGTGATGTTGCCCCACTGATCGCTTCCGCCAATCTGCAGCTCGCAATTGTGATCCCGGAGAAGGACGTAAAAATCAAATGCCTGAAGCAGCATGTAGCTGAACTCGGTGTAGCTGATGCCAACCTCCCGGTCTTCCATGCGCGCGCGAACGCTCTCCTTCGCCACCATTTGATTGACCGAAAAATGCTTTCCGACATCGCGCAGAAAATCGAGATAGCTCATTTCCGCAATCCAGTCGGCATTGTTCAAAAGCTGCGCGGGATTCTGCTTGGTTTCAAAATCGAGCAACCGCGCCAGCTGCGGACGCACGGATTCCACGTTCGCCTTGATCTGATCCTTGGTCAGCAATTGCCGCTCTGCGGATTTGCCGCTCGGATCGCCGATGCTTCCGGTCGCGCCACCCGCCACTGCGATGGGAAAATGCCCGGCGTTCTGAAATCGCCGCAGCGCAATCAAAGGAACGAGATGCCCCACGTGAAGGCTGTCTGCCGTCGGATCGAACCCGCAATAAAGTGTGATTGGCGCTGAAACCTTCTTTGTCAGCTCCGCCGTATCGGTGCAGTCAGCGATCAACCCACGCCATTGCAGTTCTTCCAGGATGCTCATGAGGGCGAAAGACTAAAACGCAGGGGCGGGCTTGCCAATGGTGCAGTTTTTCGTATCGCCGAAAGCAGATCGTCTTCCCGGACTTTCCTCGAACAACCTGTCATCCGACGCGATTACCTCGGCAGCTTCGATCAAAGACTGCTTATCCCCGCTTCTGAATGATCCGGTCCGGATGCCGCGCACGGCTGACCGCGGTGTCGTAGGTGATCAGGCACTTGCAGTAGAGATCGTAAAGGCAGTTGTCCATCAGCATCATCCCATCCTTGCGCCCCGTTTGAATCAGGTTCTCCATCTGATGCAGCTGATTTTCCCTGATAAGATTTCGCACCGCATTGCTGGCCACCAGCAGTTCGTAAGCGAGAACCCGGCGGGTGCGATCCGCCGCCGGCAACAGATCCTGCGCAATGATTCCCTGCAGCGCGTTCGACATCTGCATCACGATCTGCCGCTGCGCGTTTCCGTCGAATACGCCGATGATGCGCTCAATCGCATGTGAAACACTCGGCGAATGCATTGTCGCCAAAACAAGATGTCCGGTCTCGGCCGCGGTCATCGCGGTGGCAATCGCCTCAGGATCGCGCATCTCACCCACCACGATCACATCTGGATCCTGCCGCAACACATGAATCAGCGCGCGATTGAACGACCGCACGTCCGTCAGCACCTCCTGCTGCACGACGATCGCGCGTTTGTTCTGATGCACAAACTCGATTGGATCTTCGATTGTGACGATCTTGCAGCGACGCTCCGAATTGATGAGATCGACGAGATAATTCAACGTCGTGGTTTTTCCGGCACCGGTCGGACCGGTGATCAACACAAGCCCGTTCGGCCGGCGCGCCAGGTCATCAATTTTCTCCGGCAAACCCAGTTCTTCACGTGACGCGACGCGTTCGCCGCAAAACCGAAAACTCAATTCCGGCGAACCGTTCCTGCGGTAAAACGTCACGCGCACACGGCCGGCCGTCGGATGCAGCAAAGAAATGCAAAGTTCCCATTCCTGCTCGAACTTCCGCAGCTGTTGTTCGTTCAACAGGCTGTTCGCCATGCGCGCCACGTCCTCCTGCGCGAGCGCATCTTCGTCGGCAATGATGATTTCACCGTTCACCCGGAAGGCGGGCGGCACGCCGGCGACAAGATGCAGATCGGAACCGTCGAACTCCTTCGCAGAGGCCAGCAGGCGGTCAAGATTCTCGTCAATCATGCAGGAAATCACATCGCGCTTCGTTCACTGGAAAAACCGTTGCCTCAGCCACTCCGTCATTTGCGACCAGATTCCTGTTTCGCCGACGCGAATCAATTCCAAACTTGCCGCCTGACAACGCGGATTGAGCTGCATCGCCTGCTCCAGCGACGTCCGCGCCGAAGCCGAGAGCGACAACGCATTCTGGCACTTGCCGAGTTCAAGCCAGAGCAGGAAATGCCCGGCGTTCAACTCCACCGCCTGCTGCAGATGTTTCAACGCCAGCGCGAACTGCTTGTAGAAAAAGCGAATCCTTCCCGCCAGCCACACAACCACCCAATCTCCAGGCGCGAGCATCAATGCCTTTTCAAAGCAGTAATCCGCCCGCTGCTCTTTGCGCGCGAGCAACACGTCGCCGCGGGCCAGCCAGACGTAAGGCGTGTCACCACGCTCCTGAATTGATGCATCCGAAAACACCAGTGCGCCGTTCAAATCGCCGCTGCGTCCGAGCGCGACGCCCTTGGCAGCGAGCAGTTCAGGTTCATTTGGAAATCGTTCCAAAGCTTTGTCCGCCCAAAGGCCGGCTTCGCGAAATTCGCCCAGCTCAATCAGCATCTTCACCTGCGCCGTCCATGCCGCTGCGTTGTGCGGACTGAACTCCAGCACCTTCGAATACAGCCGCAGTGCGCTTTCGAACTCGCCATTCTCAAACGCCCGGGTGGCTTCGGAGAAATAATAGGTTTCATCCTTCGAAAGCGGTTTGGGACGACGGGAGTTTTCCTCCGCCTCACCGCCAAGTTCGAGATTGTTGAATCGACTCATGCTTCTGGATGCAGATCTCACCCACAAACAACCGTCTGCCATCAACCGGTTGAACCACGGCGCCCCGTCCCGGCACCCTTCAATCGTTCCCTTGCGACACGCAGTTCGTCGTCAGACAGTTTTGGAAACCGCCCGCGCCCGGCAGTCCCATCGTCATTGCCGCGCCGCAACAAAGATATCAACAGGATCGCACCTGCGGCAGCGAACGCCAAAATGACCGGTTCGATTGAAATCGGGATTTCTTCCTTCCGGGCCACAACACCGGCAAGAGCAATCCCGAACAACACGAAGATCGCGACCAGAAAAACCGTGGCGTTTCTGCCGCAGTCCTTCAGCTGCTCAAAAAATCCGTTCCAGAATGGACTCATGATATTGCCGGGCCGAGTTCCTTTCGCGCGTTCATCGGTTGAACATCGCGTGGAACACTCGCGTTTCTCGCACGTCCGTCGGCCCATTGACGCAACTCGCTGATCTGTTCCTCCATCGTTTTTGCCAAAGGGACGGTCTGCGCCAGCGCGTTCAAAACGTGTTCGGTTTTCAATTCCTGCCGATCATAAAAGGCATCGTAGAGTGCGCTGTTGATCGCCTCCTCGATTTCCGCGCCGCTGAAGTCATGACTCTGCGCCGCCAGCGCCTCCAGATCGAATGCGGCCACATCACGTCCTCGCTTCGCCAGATGAATCCCAAAAATCTCAGTCCGCTCTTCGCGCCCCGGCAGATCAACGAAAAAGATTTCGTCCAACCGCCCTTTCCGCAGCAGTTCCGCGGGCAGATTGGAAATATCATTCGCGGTCGCGACGACGAAAACCGGCGCGGTCTTCTCAGACAGCCACGTGAGAAATGTGCCGAACACCCGGGCCGTCGTACCGCCATCGCTGATTCCCGACGCTTGCGAACCGGCAAAGGCCTTGTCGATTTCGTCCACCCATAGAATGGCTGGAGCGACTGATTCCGCGACGGCAATGGCGCGTCGCACATTCTCTTCCGACGAACCCACGAAGCTGCCGAACATCCGTCCCATGTCGAAGCGAAGCAACGGAAGTTGCCATTGTGTCGAAACCGCCTTCGCGCAAAGGCTCTTTCCGCAACCTTGCACGCCGAGCATGAGAATTCCCTTTGGTGACGGCAGACCGAAGTCGCGCGCCTCCTCGGTGAATGCCACGGATCGTTTGTTCAACCAATCCTTCAGCACACCCAATCCGCCGACATGCGCGAAACTTTCGCTCGTGGAACAATACTCCAGCAGGCCGTTTTTCCGGATGATCTGCTGCTTTTCGCTGAAGACCTCGTTCACATCGTCCACGCTCAGGCGATTGTCCTTCACGATGATCTTGGCAAAAACATTCTCCGCCTCGCCCAACGTGAGTCCCAGCGCAGACTGAAGCAGCCGATCGCGCCCCGCTTCGTCCAGTTCCACCTTGACCTGTTTCAGATGCTTCACGTCCGAAACGATCCGATCCAGCAGCTCGTTCAAATCGGCACGGGTCGGCAGCGGGAAATTCAAAAGCGTGATTTCCTTTTCCAGTTCCGCCGGAATCTCCAGCGTCGGAGAAACGAGAACGATCGTTTTGAAACTGTTCTTGAGGTGCAGCGCGATTTCCTTGAGCCGGCGGATGATGGCGTAATTGCCTCTCGCAAGAAACGGATGGAAATCCTTGAACAGGAAAATCGCTGGCTCGACCTGCTCAATCACCTGATCCAGCGCGGCAATCGGATCCTTCGTCGCGGGATTTCGATTTTTCTGGGATTGAATCGATGTCCCGGCCGGAACGATTCCCGTGCTGCAACTCCATTCGAACAATTTCTTCTGACGACGCCGCGCAATTTCGGCAACGACCACCTGCACCCGCAGCTCTTCGCTGCTGAGAACGTAAAGGATCGGATACCGCGCCCGGATCAGCGTTTCGAGTTCAGCCTGGAAATTCATATCAACGCCCAAACAACTTCTTCCACCACGACCGGTTCGGCGACGTAATTTCCGCTGCCGATTTCGCCAGTCGTTGCTCAACCGTTCGCGGCACAGACGTTTGCCCCGCGTCAAATCGGAGCAATTCCTCCACGGTGCTAAAATCCTTCACCGACTCCACGATCCCGTGTTGTTCGACTGCAGCCTGTTGCTGCTCCTGCGATGAAAACTTGCTCTGCTGTTTCATGGCTTCTGGGTTCTGTTTCTCGTCAACAAATCACGCGTTCTTCTCGAACATCGCAGCGAACGCTTTTCTCGCCCGATGCAATTTGCCGCGCACGGCATCCGGCGATTGTTCCGTCAGGGCTGCAATCTCCTCGTAACTCAACTCTTCATCCGCCACAAGCAGCAGCAGGAGCCGGTATTCATCCGGAAGCGCATCAAGCGTTTTCTGAATCCGCTGACCCAGCTCCTTCGTTTCAAGCACGCGCAACGGCGAATCGGTTTTCGCCACCGCCGTTTCCCAGACGGCCTCGTCCGCATTGCTGAACACATGACGGCCATGCCACGTCTGAAGCAGGTTCCGGCAATGATTGATTGCAATTCGATAAAGCCACGTGCGGCATGAAGCGTCGCCGCGGAATTGTTCCAGCTTTCGGAAAGCCTTCAGGAAAACGTCGTGGGTGGCGTCCTCCGCTTTCTGGGGATCGCCCAAAAACCGCAGAGCGAGGTAATAAATCGCGCGGCTGTGTTCGGTATAAAGCGTGGCAAATTCGGCCGGCGCCAATGCGACCGGCGCATCCTGTTCCTCCCGACGCTCTGCAACGGATTGATTCACGAGCGATTCCATCGGCGATTAGACAGCACGACCGGAACAAAGTCACGCTCCCAGCTGCGCGGCAAAAACGGCTTTTGAAAAATCGTGGGAATAAGAGTCTTGATCCAGACCTCGAGATGCGTCCGAACAATCTGGCTCCGGCCCACCAACAACAGGTAGGGCAAAGCTGCCGCTTTGCCCCATTCTCCGCACCAACCGGTGCGTTCCGTTCATCAACGACATCACATCAGAATCGATGAACCCTTCAGCAAAGCGCAGTGCCTGGATCCCCCTCTCCTCCGAGCGAAAGCCGGAGGAGAGGGCTGGGGAGAGGAGGTCTTCCTTTCTCTGCAGCGAAGCGCGGAGAGGAATTTCTCCCAAATGGATTTCACGCTTTTGAACCTGAACCGGCTTCATGGGGAGAGTTCAAAGCGCAGAATTTTCAGCCGGAGCGGCAGCTCCTTCCACCAACAACAGGTAGGGCAAA
>Ga0065721_10005381_pt1 | contig 15203 bp, 21 predicted proteins | sample Mesricmetagenome_FD_59108 | JGI IMG/M metagenome (GOLD analysis project Ga0065721, IMG submission 59108) | Mesophilic microbial community from rice straw/compost enrichment Sample: eDNA_1 v2 (version 2) | ecosystem: Engineered > Solid waste > Grass > Composting > Bioreactor | place: USA: Davis... | reverse complement strand
CCCGGTCGAGGTGCAGGTCGCGGCCGAGCCAGACCAGCCGGGCGAAGCGCGGGCGCCGGCGCATCCAGTTGTAGAGCGTCATCAGCGAGGGCAGGGCCGGGTCACGGGCGATGTGGTGCAGGGGCTCGCCCCGGGAGAGGCGCTGGAAGACCTCTTCGGCGATCAGCGGGTCATAGCCGTCGTGGCGGCCGGGGCGGTCGACGCCGCCGATCCGCCGGGCCAGGCGCACATTGGCGGCGAACTGGGGCCTCGCGCGCATCCAGGCCCGCACCTGCTGGGGCGAGGGCATGTCGGGGCGCTCGCCCAGACGGCGCAGGCTGATCCCCCGGGCGAGGCCGTAGCAGACGCGGGCCGCAACGGCCTCGGACCAGCGGACGTAGGGTTTGCGGGGCTTGCGGGGGGCTTCGGGTTCGGGGCGCGGCGCGGACATGCCCCCGCCCTTAAGCCCCCGGTGCGTCAGGGGCGGACGCCGGCCAGGCCATGGCTGATCCTGGAGCGCCGCCCCCGGCCGCCGGCCTAGAACACCGCCAGGGCGGCGCGGACGGCGAGGGCCACCAGCACCAGGGTGGAGAGGGTGAACACCGCCCAGCGGAGCATGATGATGTTCACCGTGGCCTGAACGAGGCTGTGGACCAGCCGCAGGGCCACATAGAGCCAGGCCAGCCAGGCGTTCAGCCCCTCGCCCGCGCCGGCCAGGGCCAGGGCCAGGGCCGTGGCGTAGAAGATGGTCGGCTGCTCCATCAGGTGGTTGTAGTTGTCGGCCTTCCAGCGGACCTGCGGCGGGAGCTGGGCGGCCAACTCCGCCGGGGGCCGGGTCGGGTCGAGGGGAATGTTCAGCCGCTGCATGGCCGGTATGCGGGTGGCGTAGAGCCACGCCCACATGACCAGCGACCAGATCACCAGCGCCACAACGGGCTGCAGGATCGGGGCGGCCGTCGCCTGTTCCATCGCGTTTCCTCCGAGTTGATTGTGATTTTGCGGCGAGCATGGCCGGGAAAGCTGCGCCGTACCAGCGTTCGGATCGGGGCGGCCGAGCGGCGGGCCGAGTGGCGGGCTGGGCGGCGGGAGGGGCGCTGACGGTTGCGTGACCGCGGGAACCGGCGCGCGGTCAAGCTCGTTCCAGAAGGCATGAACAGGGCTGAAATCTATCTCAGACACGCCGCCGAAGCCGAGGCGCAGGCGGCGCGGGCGCAGAGCCTGGCCGGGCGGCTGCGCTGCCTCGATCTTGCGGAAGGCTACCGGGCGCTCGCCCAGCGCATGCAGGCGATCGCCGCCGAGCCGCGGAGCTGGTCGCCGCCGGGCGCGGCCCAGGACCGCCAGACCGCCTAGCCATACCTTCGGACAGGTCGCCGCCCGCCCGGAAGGGCGCCAGGGTGGCGGCCTCATCCCTCCAAGGACGACGGGAGCTTCAAGATGATCCGCAAGGCGAGCGCGGTGTGGCGTGGAACCGGCCGGGACGGGGCGGGCGCCCTGACCTCGGGCTCGGGCGTGCTGTCCGAGACCCCCTACAGCTTCAAGACCCGGTTCGAGGGCGATCCGGGGACCAATCCCGAGGAGCTGATCGCCGCCGCCCATGCGGGCTGTTTCACCATGGCCCTGGCCTTCGGCCTGCAGCGGGCGGGCTTCACGCCCGAGGAGCTGCGCACCGAGGCCGCCGTGTCGCTCGACCAGGACGGACCGGGCTTCAAGATCAGCCGCTCGGCCCTGACCCTGCGGGCCAGGGTCCCGGGGCTGGAGGCGGACAAGTTCGAGGAACTGGCGCGGGATGCGGAGCAGAACTGCCCCATCTCCAAGGTGCTGAACGCCGAGATCACCCTGGACGCGGCCCTGGAGGGCTGAGCGCCGGGTCGCAAGGACCTCCACCGGCCGCCAGTATGGCTGGGAGGCGATTGGCTAGCCTCAAACGCCCTGCGGGCATCCCCGGCCCGCAGGGCTCTTTTTTGCCCGCCGCCGGACGGCGCGGGGCCGGCCCGGCAGATGACCGGAACCTGAACGGCGGGGTTCAGGGGCGGTTCAAGGGGCCTCTTCTAAAACGGCTCCAACACGAAGGAGCTACCCCCATGACGATGCAAGGCAAGACGTCCAAGATCGCGGTCGCGGCGCTGGTCGCGGGGGCGATCGCCCTGCCGGCCGGGACCGCGGCGGCGGGCGAGAAGACCGATCGGGCCATCATCGGGGCCCTGATCGGCGGCGTGGCCGGCGCGGCCCTGTCCAAGGACGACGCCACCGGCGCCCTGGTGGGCGCGGCCGCCGGCGCGGCCCTGGGCGCGGCCACGGCCAAGGACAAGAAGCACTATTCCTACCGGACCAGCCGGCCCTATTCGAACTACAACAGCCGCTACAACGGCTACAGCCGGTACGACCGCTACGGCCGCTACGACACCCGTTACCCGCAGTCGGGCCGCTACTACCGGTAAGCGGGCGTGACCCTGGCGAGCGGGGACGGCCCCGGCGCGGCGTCGCGGGTCCTCGGCAAGTAAAGCCCGGGATCGGCGGCGCCGCGGAAGGTTGCGTAAGACAAGATCAAGTAAGTTTGTGTTCAGCGATCTGCGATTCGCGTGTTGAGCGGGTCGCGTGCTAAGTCGGGACCTGGCCGGTGAGGCGGTCATCTATCGTCGAAGGCGCGCGGAACGCTGCGGATGCAGAAGTTCATCATCCAACAGAACATCCAGCATTTCGAAGACCTGCTGGAGGCCGCCGTCGCCCCCGAGGATCGTCAGCGCCTGGAAGCCCTGCTGGCGGCGGAGCGCGCCAGGCTGCGCGCCCTCGAGGAGGCCGGCGAGGCGGAAGCCGCCCCTAGTCGCCGCCGCTAGTCCAGGACGCAGGCCGCCAGGCCCTTGCCGCGCACGGCGGCGGCGTTGCGGCGGATGCTGCCCGAGCGGCGCTGGACGTAGGGGCCGGGCCGGGCGGCCTTCCACGACAGGGGCTTGGGCACGATGGCCGCGAGCCGGGCCGCCTGGGCGGCGGTGAGGTCCTTGGCCGAGACCCCGAAATTGGCCCGGGCGGCGGCCTCGGCCCCATAGATCCCCGGGCCCCATTCGATGGAGTTCAAATAGACCTCCATGATCCGCCGCTTGCCCCAGCCGATCTCGATGAGGACGGTGAAATAGGCCTCCAGGCCCTTTCGCACCCAGTCCCGTCGCGGCCACAGGAAGACGTTCTTGGCGGTCTGCTGGCTGATGGTGGAGCCGCCGCGGATGCGCTTGCCGTTCTGGTTGTAGACCATGGCCTTGCGGATGGCGTTGAAGTCGAAGCCGAAGTGCTCGCAGAAGCGGGCGTCCTCGCCGGCCATCACCGCGCGCACCAGGTCGGGGGAGATGTCCTCGATCGGCGTCCACTTGCGCTGGAAGCCCTGGCCCTCGAACACCCGCTGGACCATCAGATAGGTGAGCGGCACGGGCACGAAGCGGTAGACGGCCACGGCCAGCACCGGCCCCACCCAGACCACCAGCAGCAGCGCGGCCAGGACGCCGCTCAACACCTTGCGGACCCTGCCCGCCGCCTTGCCCCGCTTCGCCACGCCGCTCGCCCCGATGGACTTGTCTTGACCTTGGGACCGGATGCTAGTCCCGCCCGCGAACCTCGGAAATCGGGATTGCCGCATCATGAACGTCAGCGAAGCGGTCGCCCGCCGCGTCTCGATCCGGGCCTTCCGCCCCGACCCGGCGCCGGCGGCGACAGTGCGCGAGATCCTTGAACTGGCCGCCAAGGCGCCCTCGGGGGGCAATCTGCAGCCGTGGCGGGTCTACGCCCTGGCCGGGGCGCCGCTTGAGGCCCTGAAGGCCGAGGTCCGGGCCAATCCCCTGGGCGAGCCGCCGGAATACGACGTCTATCCGCCGAACCTGTGGGAGCCGTTCCGCAGCCGCCGCTACCAGAACGGCGAAGACCTCTACGCCACCATCGGCATCCCCCGCGAGGACAAGGCCGCGCGCCTGCGCCAGCTGGCCAAGAACGGCGAGTTCTTCGGGGCCCCCGTGGGCCTGTTCTTCTGCCTCGACCGCAAGCTCGGCCCGCCGCAATGGGCGGACCTGGGCATGTACATGCAGACGGTGATGCTGCTGGCGGTGGAGCGGGGCCTGGACACCTGCGCGCAGGAATACTGGGCGCGCTATCCCAGGACCGTGGCCCGGGCGCTCGACCTGCCCGACGACTACATGGTGTTCTCGGGCATGGCCCTGGGCTATCGGGACGAGACCCACCCGATCAACACCCTGGTCGCCGCCCGCGACCCCTTCGAGACCTGGGCCGAGCTGAAGGGCTTCTGAGCGGCGGACCCTAGCCCCCCACCTCGGCGACGCCGGCCTCGCCCGCCTCGTCGCCCCAGGCCACGCGCCGGGCGTCCGCCGTCATGGCCAGGGCGGTGATGGGGGCGCCCTTCTCGGCCTTGAGGGGAATGACCTTCTGGCCGGTGAGGTCGCAGGCCCAGACCCGGCCGTCCTCCGTGCCGGCGGCGAGCCAGCTGGTGGCCGGGGCCGTGGCCACCTTGGTGACCGTGGTGCTCTCGTCATAGCCGACCTCGGCCGCCTGCTTGCCCATGGGGCCGGCGGGGCCGGAGAACGGCCAGATGACCACGCCGTTGGCGCCCGAGGTGGCGAGCAGCGAGCCCTTGGAGAGGAAGGCGAGGCTGCGCGGCTTGGCGGGATAGCCGCCCATGCGCATGTTCTTCTCGTCGGCCACGCGCCAGCCGTGCAGCTGATTCTCCTGCATGGCGCTGAGCAGGAACTTGCCGTCGGGGCTCCAGACCACAGCCACGTGGCTGCCGGCCCATTTCAGGAGCACCGGCTTCTGGTCGGCGATCCGGGCGTACCAGAGGAAGGCGCCGCCGTAGCTGGCCACCGCCAGGCGCCGGCCCTTGGGATCGAAGGCCACGTCCGCCACCGACTTCTCGTGGGTGAAGAGCCGCTGGAAGGCGGCGTCCCCCGCGTCGCGCACATGCAGCTCGCGCCCGGCCCCGAAGGCGATGAGGCCCGACTGCGGCGAGGCGGCCACGGTCTCGATCCACTTGCCGGGCAGGCGGGCGATCTCCTCGACCGTCCCGTCGGGCCGGACCCAGGCCAGCCGCCCGTCGTCGCCGCCGGAGAGCAGGCCCGAGCCGCCCGGATGCAGGGCGGCGGCGAGACTCGCCCCGTCGTGGACCTCCACCGTCGTCTCGCCCGCCGGGCCGCCGGCGAAACGCACGGTTCCGTCGCCCAAAGCGAATCCGGCGTTCCCCGAATTGTCGAAAAGCGCGGCCGTAACGTAGGCGTCGAAGCTCAAATTCATGGCTTCCCCCTAGATCGGGGGCTCAACGGCTGCAAGGCGCGCGCATTCACGCTTTACAAGCCCAATCCGGCTTGCCAATGGTCCCGACGAACGGGCGAGCGAAGTGGGCGCGCCCGAGGGAAGGATCCAGGACGCATGGGTGCGAAAGTCGGCGGCGGGGGCGGCAGCAAGTTCGACCTCGGCCAGAATTCGGACATGAACGTCACGCCCTTCGTGGACGTGATGCTCGTGCTCCTCATCATCTTCATGGTGTCGATCCCGGTCGCCACGGTGTCGATCAAGCTCGACCTGCCGCCGGCGGTGCCGCCGCCGCCCGGGACGGAAGTGAAGGAACCCACGCTGATCAACATCCAGCGTGGCGGCCTGTTCATCGGCGACCAGCCGACCAAGCTGGAAACCCTGGCGGGCGACCTGACCAAGCGCTTCACCGCTGACGATCCGGGCACGCCGCCCACCGAGCAGCGCGTGTACATCCGCGCCGACCGCGACGTCCGCTACGGCGACTTCATGGCGGTGATGAACGACCTGCAGGGCAATGGCTTCTATCAGGTCGCGCTGATCAACGAAGAGCTCTAAGCCCTTCGGCCAAGTTTCAAGGAAGAGCCCGCCCGGGGAGACCCGCGGCGGGCTTTTTCGTGACCTGAGCCGCCGCCGGGGAACCTCGCCGGCTCCTGCCGATTGTCGAGGCAGGAGAGTCCCATGGCCCAGCACCCCGACCAGAACCTGCAGCACGGCGTCCCCATCGGCGACGGGATGCGCGATTCGGCGACGTCCGGCGCCGGCGAGGTCGCCACGGGCGACCGCCGCGAGGAGGTCCACTATGCCCGCCGGGAGAGCGGCGAGCTGCGCGCCGACCACCTGCGGCGCCCCGATGGCCCCCTGCCGCCGCAGATGGCCACGGTGGAGGGCGCGGCGGCCGCCGAGGGTCAGCCGGTGCAGGACGTGGCCGTGGCCCCCGACGGTCCTTCGGCCTGGGACGCCCGGCCGGTGGACGATGGCCAGGCGCATCCCGGCAAACGGTGAAGCTTGCGATAACGCTGGTTGACAGCGCAAGGCGCTGCCCCCAAGTCCACGCCCTCAAGCAATAACGAACCCCGAGGGAGGGCTTCATGCGCGTCGGCGTGCCTCGTGAGATCAAGCCGGACGAATATCGTGTGGGGCTGACCCCCGCCGCTGTCCGCGAATATGTCGCCCATGGCCATGAGGTGCTGGTGGAGCAGGGCGCCGGCGCCGGCGCCGGCTATGGGGACGAGGCCTATGTGCGGGCCGGCGCCCAGATCGCCCCCAATGCGGCGGCGGTGTTCGCCGAGGCCCAGATGATCGTGAAGGTGAAGGAGCCCCAGGCGGTGGAGTGGGCGCAGCTCACCCCCGACCACATCCTCTTCACCTATCTGCATCTCGCCCCCGACCCGGCCCAGACCGAAGGGCTGCTGGCCTCGGGCTGCGCGGCCATCGCCTATGAGACGGTCACGGATGACGCCGGCGGCCTGCCCCTGCTCGCCCCCATGTCGGAGGTGGCCGGGCGGATCGCCGTCTTCTCGGCCGGGGAGACCCTGCTGAAGCACAACGGCGGCATGGGCCTGCTGATCTCGGGCGTGCCGGGCGTTCCCCCGGCCCGGGTCTGCATCCTGGGCGGCGGCGTGGTGGGCGCCAATGCGGCGGTGATGGCCGCCGGGCTCGGCGCCGAGGTGGTGATCATGGAGCGGTCGATCCCGCGCATGCGCTACATCGACGACATCTTCGCCGGCCGGGTGATCACCCGGTATTCGACCTACGACTCGGTGGAGGAGGAGATCCTCAAGGCCGATGTGGTGATCGGCGCCGTCCTCACCCCGGGGGCGGCCGCGCCCAAGCTGGTGCGCCGGGAGCACCTGGCGCGGATGAAGCCGGGGGCGGTGATGGTGGACGTCTCCATCGACCAGGGCGGCTGTTTCGAAACGTCCAAGCCCACCACCCACCAGAACCCCACCTATGTGGTGGACGGGGTCGTCCACTACTGCGTGGCCAACATGCCGGGCGCGGCGCCGCGCACCTCGTCCGAGGCCCTGGGCCACGCCACCCTGCCGTTCGGCCTGCAGCTGGCCAACCGCGGGCTCGAGGCCCTGAGCGCCAACCGGCACCTGGCCAAGGGGCTGAACGTCCTGGCCGGGGAACTCACCCATCCGGCCGTGGCCGAGGCCCTGGGCAAGCCGTTCACGGACCCCTACGGCGTCTGGCGCTGAGCCCGCCGCCGCTCGCCCGCGCTTCCCTTGGCGAAATAACGCCGCAACAATCACCCCGACGCTTTCGGACGAAGAGCCAAAGGGAGGACGCGGCATGTGCGACGAGGACATCAATCCGTGGGCCGAGCCGGTCTCGCGGCGGACGGTCGGCCTGGGCGCCCTGGGCGTGGCCGCCTTCGCCCTGACGGCGGCCGAGGCCGCGGCCCAGGCCGGGGTGGTGGAGACCGACGTGACGGTGAAGACCCCGGACGGGGAGTCCGAGGCGGTGCTGTTCCATCCGCAGGGCCGCGGGCCGTGGCCGGGCGTGCTGGTGTGGCCGGACATCGGCGGCCTTCGCCCGGTGTTCCGGGACATGGGCCGCCGGCTGGCGGCCGAGGGCTATGTGGTCCTGGTGGTGAACCCCTTCTACCGCTCGGCCAGGCAGGCCGAGACCCAGAAGCTGAGCTTCGGCGATCCCGAGGGCCGCAAGGCGCTGATGGCCTATCGGCAGACCCTGGTGTCGGGGGACAATCCGTTCACGGACGCCAAGGCCTATGTGGCCTTCCTCGACGCCCAGCCGCAGGTGGACAAGCGGCGGCCCATCGGCGTGCAGGGCTACTGCATGGGCGGGCCCCTGTCGTTCCAGACCGCCGGGGCGGTTCCCGAGCGCATCGGGGCGGTGGCGAGCTTCCACGGCGGAGGGCTGAACACGCCCGAGCCCAGCAGCCCGCACCTGCTGGTGGCCAGGACCCGGGCCTCGTACCTGGTGGCCGTGGCCAAGAATGACGACGCCCGGGACCCGGAGTCGAAGGAGATCCTCAAGAAGACCTTCGCCGAGACGGGCCGGCCGGCGACCGTGGAGGTCTATCAGGGCGACCACGGCTGGACCGTGCCGGGCAGCCAAGTCTACCACGAGGCCGAGGCCGAACGGGCCTGGGCCGAGCTGCTCAAGCTGTACGGATCGGCGCTGAAATAGCCGGCGCGGGCTGGCGGGGCGGCGGGCTCTAGGCCGCCGCCCAGGCGAGGGCCTCGGGGTCGTCGAGGGCCATTTCGTCCCAGTCGAGGTCCGGGGGCGGGCTCATGGCGGCGGCGACCACGGCGCTCATCTCGGCGGCCGAGCTGACGCCCACCAGCACGGCGGAGGCCTCGGGCCGCGACAGGGCGAAGCCCAGGGCGGCCTGCAGCGGGTCGGAGCGGCCCTCGGCGATCAGGCGTCGGGCGCGGCTGATGCGGCCGGCGGCGGCCTTCAGGTGGCTGGGCGCCCGGTCCGGCGGCAGGAACAGCACGCCGTTGAGGAAGATCGAGCGCAGGTGGACCTCGACGCCCATGCCCGCCAGCTCGGCCAGGGTGCCGTCGATGAGCAGGCGCTGGTCCAGCAGCGAGGCCGGGGCCTGGACGATGTCGGGCTTGAAGCGCTTGGCCACGCCCACGGGATCGTCCGAGGCGTAGACCGAGACGCCGATGCGGGCGCACAGGCCCTCGTCGCGGAGCTTGCGCAGGCGGTCCCACAGCTGCGGCCCGAGGGGCGAGAAGAGGTCGGTGGCCGAGGGCGCCATGAGGGCGTCCACGCGCTCGACGCCCATGCGGGCTATCTGGGCGCGGATCTCGGCCTCCACCAGATCGGGGCCCCGGTCGGGGCGGACGGTGGTGAGGGTGATCCGGAACGGGCAGGGCCGCGGCAGGATCTGACCCAGGAGGCTCTCGGCGTTCTGGCTATGGCGGGCCAGTTCGAACACGCCCAGACCCGAGCGGGCGGCGATCGACAGGATGTCGCGAGCCTCGGCTTCGCGCGGACGGCCCCGCAGGGCCGGCTGGTCGAGGCCGAATTGCCCGGACGCGAGGCCGAGCTTGCTGAGCGGGGACGTCATGGATGGCGAGGGCTTGTGTAGTCCTTATGGGCCGCCATCTTCACCTGGAAGGCCTAAGAACCGGTGACTGAGACCTTTCGTGAGTCTTAAAAGCGTGAATTCGTCACAGATCGTTCCGCAGCTCGCGCCCTTGCCGGACTGGCCGGTGTTCGGCCTGGCCGACGACGTGCGCCCCGCGCTGGCGGCGGCCCGGGCGGCGGGGGCGCCGTGCGTGCTGGCGACCCTGACGGCGGTGGAGGGCGGCGGGCCCCGGCCGCCGGGGACCCAGATGGTCTTCGCCCCCGAAGGACCGGCGGGCGGGGTCAGCGGCTATTTCTCCGGCGGCTGCGTGGAGGGCGACGTGGCGGGGCACGCCCAGGCCTGCCTGGAGGACGGAACGCCCCGCATCCTGGTCTATGGCGAGGGCAGTCCCTGGCCCGACATCCGCCTGCTGTGCGGGGCCAGGATCGAGATCTTCCTGGAGCGGATCGCCCCGGACGATGCGGCCATCGGGGAGGTGCTGGCCGCCCGGGCCGAGCGGCGGGCGGCGACCTATGTGAGCGACGGGCAGGCCCGGGCCTGCGCCGCCGAGGTCTCCCCCTGGATGGAGGCGGTGGTGGAGCGGATCTATGAGCCCACGCCTCGGCTGGTGGTGATCGGCGGCGATCCCACGGCCCTGGCCATCGCCGAGCTGGGCGCCCGTTCGGGCTTCGAGACCACCCTGGTGCGGCCCAAGGGGCCGGAAACCCCGCCCCCCGTGGCGGGGATCGCCTATCTGCGGGACGAGCCGGCGCAGGCCCTGGCGGCCATCGGCCTCGATCCCTGGACCCATGTGGCGGTGGCCACCCACGACCTGGACACCGACCGGGCGGCCCTGGCGGCGGCCCTGCCTTCGCCGGCGGGCTATGTGGGGCTGCTGGGCGCCCGGCGGCGGCTGGCCGGGCGGCTCGCCGAGCTGCGGGCCCTGGGCATGGACGAGGCGGCCATCGGCCGGCTGCACGCGCCCATCGGCCTCGACATCGGCGGCAAGGCGCCCTTCGAGGTGGCGGTGTCGGTGATCGGCGAGATCACCGCCCTGCGCTACGCCCGGGACAGCGGCAGCACCTCCGCCAGCGACCCGGCCTCGGCCGCGGGGGCGCCCGGCTGACGCCGGAGCAGGGCGTCGGCGGCGGCGAAGACGCTCACCAGGGACGAGTCCTGGTCCCGGAACGGCAGGACGCTCACCGCGCCGTCGGCGTAGGCGAGCCGGGCGCGCATCCAGTGCTCCCGCGGGCCGTTGGCGGGCAGGGGCGTCTCCAGCCGGGCGGGGATAAGGCGGGGCCCGGCCTCGGCGCCCTGCCAGCGGGCCAGGAGCGGGCGCAGGAACAGTTCGGCGCAGACGAAGGCCGAGGCCGGGTTGCCCGGCAAGCCCAGCATGAGACGCCCGTCGGCGAGGCGGCCGAAGAAGGTGGGCTTGCCGGGCCGCACGGCGACGCTGGCCACCTTCAGGTCCAGGCCCAGGGCCTCGCCGGCCTTCCGCACCAGGTCGTGGTCGCCCACCGAGGCGCCGCCGATGGTCACCACCAGTTCGGCCTCGGCGGCGCGGAGGGCGGCGATGGTGGCCTCAAGATCGTCGCGCACCGGCCGGGCGCGGACGGGGTCGCCGCCGAAGGCCGCGATCATGGCGGCGAGGGCCGGGGTGGCGGAGTCGTAGATCTGGAATGGGCCGGGCCGGGCCGGGGCCTCGATGATCTCCTCGCCGGTGGAGAGCAGGGCCACGCGGGGGCGGCGGGCGACGGCGAGCTCGGCCCGCCCGGCGGCGGCGGCCAGGGATAGCCGCCAGGGATCGAGGCGCACGCCCCGGGACAGCAGGGCGTCCGCCGCCCGGAAGTCGCCGCCGGCGGGGCGGACGTAGTGGCGGGGCTCCACCCCGGGGACCGTCACCGCATCGCCCTCGCGACGGGCGTCCTCCTGGATGACGACGGCGTCGGCGCCCGCGGGCAGGGCCGCGCCGGTGAAGATCCGCACCGCCTGGCCGGCGCCGAGGACGCCCGCATGGCCGCGCCCGGCGGCGCTCTCGCCCACCACGGCCAGGGTCCCGGGGGTGTCGGCGGCGCGGACGGCGTAGCCGTCCATGGCCGAGGCGTGGAAGGGCGGCTGATGGCGCACGGCCGTCACGTCCTCGGCGAGGACCCGGCCGGTGGCCTTGTCCAGGGGGACGGTCTCGGCGGCGGGGGCCGGGACCTCGGCCAGCATCCGCGCCCGGGCCTCGTCGACGGGGAGGAGCTTCATCCTGCTGTCCTTGCGGGTCTGGCCTTGGGGGAACCTGGGCTGCGGCGGGCTCAGCGCGGACGGGCGGGGGCGCGATAGTCGCCCCCCTTGCCGCCGGTCTTCTCCACCAGGCGCACGGCCTCGATGACCATGCCCTTCTCGGCGGCCTTGAGCATGTCGTAGAGCGTGAGCAGGGCCACGGAGGCGGCGGTGAGGGCCTCCATCTCGACCCCGGTCTGGCCGGCGGTCTTCACCCGGGCGGTGACGGCCAGGCCGCCCTCGGCCGGCTCCACCCGCACCTCGGCCCGGGTGATCGGCAGGGGGTGGCACATGGGGATCAGTTCGGCGGTGCGCTTGGCGGCCATCACCCCGGCGATCTCGGCCACGGCCCGGACGTCGCCCTTGCGGCCCTCTCCGGAGAGCGCCAGGGCCAGGGTCTCGGGGGCCATGCGCAGGAAGCCCTCGGCCACGGCCTCGCGGGCGGTGACCGGCTTGTCCGAGACGTCGACCATGCGGGCGCGGCCGGTCTCGTCGAGATGGGTGAGGCGGGTCACGCTTCCATGAGCCTGGGCATGAGCTCGACCATGTTGCAGGGGCCGTGACGGCTGTCGAGCTGGGCGGAGATGACCTTGTCCCAGCCGTCCTTCACCGCCCCGTTGGAGCCGGGCAGGCAGAAGACGAAGCAGCCCTTCACGATCCCGGCGAGCGCCCGGCTCTGCAGGGTGGAGAGGCCCACCGACTGGTAGCTGATCAGGTGGAAGATGACGGAGAAGCCGTCGATCTCCTTGTCGAACAGGGGGCGGATGGCTTCGGGAGTGACGTCGCGACCGGTGATGCCGGTGCCGCCGGTGGTGACGATGGCCTCGACGCCGGCGTCCACCCAGGCCAGCACCTGGGCGCGGATGGCCTCGATGTCGTCGGGGACGATGCACTTGCCCGCGAGCTCGTGCCCCGCCGCCCGCACCCGCTCGGCGAGCAGATGGCCCGAGGTGTCGCTCTTCTCGTCGCGGGTGTCGGAAATGGTGAGGACCGCGACCTTCACCGGCTTGAAGGGCTTGCGCTCGTCGATGCGGCCGCCGGGGGTGAAAGCGTTCATCTGTCGGTCTCCTGTTCCCAGCGCGCGCGGTCGGCGTGGTCGGCCGCGGTGGGCTCGATCCAGCGGGCGCCGCCGGGACCGTGCTCCTTCTTCCAGAACGGCGCCCGGGACTTCAAGTAGTCCATCAGGAAGTCGCAGGCCTCGAAGGCCGCCCGGCGGTGGGCGGCGGCGGTGGCCACGAAGACGATGGGCTCGCCGGGGGCGATCTGGCCGACGCGGTGCAGGATCATCAGGTCGTCGAGGCCGAAGCGGCGGCGGGCCTGGTCGGCGATCTTGCCGATCTCGGCCTCGGTGAAGCCCGGATAGGCCTCCAGCTCCAGCACGGCGGTGGAGCCCCGCTCGGCCCGGGCGAGGCCGGTGAAGGTGGCCACGGCGCCGGTCTCGGTGCGGCCCTTTGCGAAGTCCGAAAGCAGGGCGCCCGGGTCGAAGGCCTGGTCGGTCAGCCGGATGCTCATCCGCCGCTCATGGGAGGCAGGAAGGCCACTTCCGAGGCCTCGCCCAGGGCCCGGTCGCCGCGCACCAGGGCCTGGTCGACGGCGACCTGGACGCCCTCGGCCTCGAGGGCCCGACCCAGCTCCGGGTCGGCCTCGGCGAGGCGGCTCTTCAGCTCGGACAGGGACGAGGCCGCCACGGCGCGCTCACGCCAGCCGGCGAGGTCGCGCAGGAGACCGAACAGCAGGACCCGGGCCATGGTCAGCCGCCCGTGGTGGACATGTGCCGGGCCACCGCCGGGGCGGGGCGGGCGAGGTCGAAGTCGTGGCCGCGGGGCTTGGCGTCCACCGCCAGGCGGATGGCCTCGATGAGGTCGGCGTCGCTGGCGCCGGCGCGGATCACGGCGCGCAGGTCGGCGCTGTCCTCCTGGCCGAGGCAGGTGTGCAGCGTGCCGGTGCAGGTCAGGCGCACGCGGTTGCAGGCCTCGCAGAAATTGTGGCTGAGCGGGGTGATGAAGCCGAGGCGCCCGCCGGTCTCGGCGATGCGGACATAGCGGGCCGGACCGCCGGTGCTGAGGGGCAGGTCCTCCAGGGTCCAGAAGGCCGAGAGGTCCTGGCGCACCCGGGCCAGGGACAGGAACTGATCGGTGCGGTCGGCGTCCACCTCGCCCAGGGGCATGGTCTCGATGAGGGTGATGTCGCAGCCGCGGCCGTGNGCCCAGGCGATGAGGTCGGGCAGCTCGGCGGCGTTGTNGTCCTTCAGGGCCACGGTGTTGATCTTCACCTTCAGNCCGGCGGCCTGGGCGGCCTCGACGCCCGCCAGCACCCGGGAAAGGTCGCCGCCGCGGGTGAGGACGCGGAAGAGGTCGGGCCTCAGGGTGTCGAGGGAGACGTTCACCCGCCGCACGCCCGCCGCCGCCAGGCGCGGGGCGAACTCGGCCAGGCGCGTGCCGTTGGTGGTCAGCGTCAGCTCGTCCAGGGNGCCCGAGCGCAGGTGGCGGGCGAGGCTTTCCACCAGCTCCATGAAGCCCTTGCGGACCAGGGGCTCGCCGCCGGTGAGGCGCAGCTTGCGCACGCCCAGGGCGATGAAGGCCGAGGCGATGCGGTCCAGCTCCTCGAGGGTCAGCACCTCGGCCTTGGGCAGGAAGGTCATGTGCTCGGCCATGCAGTAAACGCACCGCAGGTCGCAGCGGTCGGTCACCGACAGGCGCAGATAGGTCACCGTCCGGCCAAAGCCGTCCACGAGCCGGTCCGGCCGCGCCGCCCCTTGCGGCGGAATGGGATCGGTGAGCCTCATACGGCGCTGAAGATAGAGGCGATGGCGTCGTGGCGACAGAGGCGGTTGTGCTCGCGGCGGGCGCGGGCTCCAGGTTCGGCGGCGGCAAGCTGCTGACCTCCTATGGCAAGGGCGTGCTGCTGCACGGCGCCCTGGCGGCGGCCTTCGCCGCCCCGGTGCGGCGGGTGACGGTGGTGACCGGGGCGGACGGCTCGCAGGTGGCCGAGGCGGCCCTGGCCTACGACCCCAGCGTCCAGATCGTCGACGCCCACGACTGGGAGGAGGGCATGGCCGCCTCCCTGCGGGCGGGAATCGCCGGCCTGCCGGCCGACACCGAGGCCTGCCTGATCTTCCTCGGCGACATGCCGCGGGTGCCGCATGCGGTGCTGAGACCGCTGTGCGAGGCGGTGGCGGCGGGCGCCCCGGCGGCGGCGCCGGTGTTCGGGGGGCGGCGGGGCAATCCGGTGGCCCTCGGCAGGGCGCTGTTCCCGGAGCTCCTGGCGCTGCGGGGGGACACGGGCGCCCGGGGCGTGCTGGAGGCCCTGGGCGGGCGCCTGGCCCTGGTGGAGGCGCCCGACGACGGGGTGCTGTTCGACGTGGACGAGCCGGCGGACATCGCCTGAACGCCGGTCAGCTTCGGTTCATCCGCGAGGCGTCATCCCAGGCGGGCGCTCTGATCCGTCCTTAGGCAGGGCACGGCCGTCGGACACCGGCGGCATGTGAACGGTGGCGTTCGCCGCCAAGGACGGCTAAGGGGCGCCGGTCGTAAAGACACTTGGGGAAGATTACATGAACCGCGTTTCCGCCCTGGCCGCCCTGGCCGGCGCCCTGGCCCTGTCG
>Ga0065721_10051345_pt1 | contig 15207 bp, 18 predicted proteins | sample Mesricmetagenome_FD_59108 | JGI IMG/M metagenome (GOLD analysis project Ga0065721, IMG submission 59108) | Mesophilic microbial community from rice straw/compost enrichment Sample: eDNA_1 v2 (version 2) | ecosystem: Engineered > Solid waste > Grass > Composting > Bioreactor | place: USA: Davis... | reverse complement strand
GGCGGTGACGGGAGCCATGATTCTCGCCGCGACCAGGCCCGGCTTCGCGAACTGGTTTCACGCGCACAAATTTCTCGGCTCGTTCCTCACCGCGCTAGCGACAATCCCCATCGGTTTCGTACTCGGCCTCACCGCAACGTTTTGTTCAACCATCGTGCTCGCGTTCTATTGCGAAGTTTTCAAACGCTGAATCACCATGCTCCAACTCGTGCGCACCAATATCGGACTCTCCATCAGCCTCGGTCTGCTCGTGGCGGGCGTATTCGTCTGCACTATTCTTGGCCTGATCATGGCGCGCTCCGGCGCGTCGCTGCGCCCCATCTATTGGTTCGCGGGATTCTTCGCGCTGATTGTTTTCCCGCAAATCATCGGGAATTTTTTCAAGGCGTTTCATACGACGAAAATCGAAGCCCCACGCACCGCCGCCTTGGAACAACTCGCCGCTGCTCCGAACGCCGACGCCCCCAATGCGAATTCCGCCACGCGCAGCGCGGATGCCAAATCTCTATTCGGACCGGATGCCGATCCGCAGTTGATTTCCGACGTGCGCGGCGCTTACGGCGACGTGTTTGCCAGCGCGGATTTCGCACAATTTGCCGTGCTGCCGAATGGTGAAACGGTGTTGCTCGCGCGCTTTCAAAGTTCTGCCGCCGCCGAGAAGGCGTGGATGAATTACCTGCGGGTTGCGGGCCTGCAAGCCGGCGGCAAGGGTGATTCGCATCGCGGCTACGTTGTCACCCGCCCCGTCGGCGACCGAGCCTACGCGCTGCCGTTCGGCACGATGCTTGGCGTCTGGACCGGCACGGACGACGCAACCATCCGCAATCGCATGATGACTGGCGGCTTTGAAATCCCCCGCCGCGCGCCGCTCGATAATTCCACAGAAACAGAGAACAGCACTGCGCCGGCAAAATCACCGGGCAAACCTAAGAATCCACTCACCATTGTCCTGATCGCCGCAGCGCTGGTCGTGTATATGTTCATTGTCGCGTCCTACTTCTTCAAAGGCGCGGCCTGGGCAGGAACATATCGCGCCAAACCGGACACGACGCCCGTCATCCCCTCGGAGCTGTCGGCGCGGCTCGAAGCCATCAATGATTTCGACGTGCCGTTCCAAATCGAACGCGGCACACAGCCGAACGAATTCTTCGCTACGTGGCGTTATGCGGATGCGAAGTGGGTGGATCTCGCCCGCGCTCGCGGCATGAAACGGACTTTCCGCATCCGACTCGTCATTGATGAATCGAGACATACCGTTCGCGCCACAGATTACGCCGCGAGCTTCGATTGGTCCGCCGGACACGGCGGCGCGAGTCTGGATTGGAAAGCGTCGCTCGGCATTGTGTTTTTCCAATCCGAACACCAACGCGTTTTCGGTCTGCAACTCGATGAGCAAGGCCGCTTCAAACCGGAGTTGTCGTACGCCTACACGTTTAATTTGCAGGAAATGAAATCACCGCTCATTGAGGCCGTCACTCGTGCCGGTTGGAACTGGCGTCCCACCGTCTGGCAAGGCCCGACGTGGTTGCGCTGGCTGACAGAATAATCTGCCAATAATGAGCACCTCACACCGATTAATATGAGCTGGTTAATCTCCATCTTTGCAGCGTTCTTGACCGGCGTTGCCAGCCTGTTCCTCGCCGGGCTTATCTCCAACTCCTGCGTTTCGTGGTATAGCATATCCAGTCGCGAAGGCGCGGCAGGCTACTTCGTCATCTTCACCGCGATCGGCGGCGGCATTGCGGGATTCATCATCGGGCTAATCACCGCACGCATCGTTGCGGCAAATTATAGCGCCGGGTTCCTCACACAACTTGGCGCGACACTCGGGGTCGTGTTGCTCATCTCCGGCGGTACCGCCTTGCTCTGTCGCTTGCTCGCCGATGTGCCGCCGACCATTGACGGGCAGGAACTGACTTTGGAAGTGGAATTTCGTTTCCCTGCTTCGACCAACACCGCCACGCCACCCACGGCAGAAGGCGAATGGACCTTTCAACTCAGTTCAATCGCCGGTTACACCCAACGAACCTCCGACACAGGCAAAGTTGCCACCGACAAAGCGCGGCTCGAAAACGGTCGCTGGATCGTGCCAACGGAAGTCTTGCTGTTCACTGAACGCGGCAAGCGGAGCGTCACCTTGTATCGCAAGGAAACCAAGGACGTCTTCGGCTTCTTGATTCCGCTGCCGCGGCGGCCCGGAAAAGCTTTCGAGACCTGGAGCGAATGGTTTCCCCGGCAGCAACACGATGGGCAACCCTGGCCGGAGGACAAAATGTCCTGCCGCTTTCGCGTGCAGAAAATTCCGCCGCCGCCACCCCCGAAAACCCAGGCGGAATATGAAGCCGAGCAAGCCGCACAAAAGGAAAACGACTTCGCCGCAATCCCAACGGATGCACCCGTGCAAAGCTGGTTTCCATACCTCGCCTATGAACAGCCGCAAACGGAACGCGCGCTAAACATCATTGCCAGTCGACCGAATCTTGCGGCGGAATTAAGCGCGCTTGCGACCGGCGACGACGCGCGTCTCGCTGAAGCTGCCATGCGTTGCATCGCAAAATTGCCTAATCCGACGGCAGAATTAATCCCGACGGTGCAAGCTGCCGGTCGGCATATCGCCGAACGAATGCGCGTTGTAAACAACACTCCTGTCGAACAGGATCCGAGCTATTACGGCGCGGCGGATATCTCGGTTCGTTTCAGTGGGTGGATGGAAGCGGTTCGAACCTTACGCGACAAATGCGGCGGCGACTTTACGCCGGAACTGAAAACGATTCTCGAATTATCGCGCGTGCGCACTGACAGCAGCGTCATGCAAGCGAGCGTCCGCCGCGTGGCGAGTTATTATCTGCATAAATGGGCGGGCATTGAACCGCTACCGACTGATCCTCCACCGCGTTAAACCATGAGCTTCACTGTCGAACAACAAAAGGAACTTGAGCGGTTCCCGCCGCAGCTCCGCGCGTTGATTGATGCGGAACTCGCGGCGGGCAATTCCATCGTCGAATTCGGTCACGGCTTTCCGGCACCGCCTGCGGGCGCTTATCTCAAACTCGCCAACAAAGTCGGCACCCGACCGCGCGCTTCAGGCGACGGCATCAGTTTTTATGAGCGCAATATGCCGAGTTATTCCGGCGAGTTCACGGACTCCAAACGCTTCTTCTTTGTGCTCGAACCGCCCAATCCGCCGCCACCTGAACCGGACATGAATGCGATTCGCGCCGCGCTGAACGCGAAGTCAGATCCGCTCGTGCAACTCGCTAATCGTCCGACCGGCTCCAGCGTAAAAATCGCTCTCGGAGAATCGTCGTTGGAAGAAGTCGTTTCACAACCATCCGAGCGCACAAAAAATACCGTGCCTTTACCAAGCCCGATGCTATTCACCGAGACCCCGACCAGTTCGAAGTGGATTTTGTACTTTGAAGACCCGCGACCGCCGCATGAAGTTCAGTTCGCGCTAGAGCGAGAACTGAGAACGTTATTCACGCCGACGATGGACAACGACCAGCTGACGATGCACGCCAAGGCAATCGTCATCGGCACGCGCTATGTTTTTGAGCTGCGTTTCGAAGCAGCGTTGTTCTTTCGAAACTGCTATTCCCTGCGAGTTGAAGCTTCGTGGGCGGATCAACCAGCCACAAGTCACGATTACAGCCGCAAAACTTTCGATAGCTGGTTCAAGCTTTGGACGCGCGATTTGATGCCCGCAAATCCGCCGAAAGCCAATGCGGGTTCAGAAGCACGCTATCGCAAATTGTGCGATACGGCTTTGCAAGCGGAGAAACATCTCGATTCGGTTGCCGCAATCCAACAGGCCATCATAGCGAAATTGAAAGGTGGTGGTTCGTTCGGAACGGCGCACAAAGAAGGCGGCACAAATATTTATTGGAAGGGCGGACAGTTCGTTCGCTCCGATTATGGCGACTATCCCGACGAACAGAAATTCACTGCCGAAGCGGAGTTTCTCAAAATGCTCTACCGCTTCCTGAACTGGGACGTTGCCCGCCACGCCGGTACTGAGAAACTCTCTGAGTTTGACACCTGGAAACTGATTCTGCGCCAGATGCGCACCCGTTAACCGCCATGTATTATTATAAATCTCCTCTCGCCATCGGGCTGGTCGTGGTCATCGTCGTACTACTCGCCGTCGGATTGACCGCGTGGCAATTCATTTCCATCAAATCCACGGGCACACCGCTCGGCTCGGCAGTTCGCACGCCAACGCACATCCTGCAACTCATCAGCACGACGGAGCATTACCTGCCACGCCTGCATCGCCAACCGAACAAAGATCGTTTCCGCATTGATCTGTTGGCCATTTCGCTCGCGGACCCAACGAAACAGGAAACGTTCACCTTGCTGCGGCAACAACAAGCAAACGCGTTGACGCCGGTGACAAAAATTCTCGGTGCTGACGGCGACTCGATATGGATTCAAGCGCTCGATGTTTTCGCCGTAAACCTGAAGACGAAACGCGTCGCGCGCGAGGCGGATTTACGCAAGGCCAATCCAGAACTCGCGTTATTTCTGCCAACGGCCCGGGCGGAATTCACAGATCGCTTCGTGGCGGTGTCGCCGGACTGGAGTCAGGCGTATTCGTTTTCGGCGGACACGTTGAAGGCGACCGCTTGTCCCCCGCCGCTACGCAAAGCGGGACTGGAAACACTGCCCCGGGTTCGCATCGAAGGCAGTCTCTGTTCCGGCGGCTTGGTTTCAGCCAGCGAATGGATCGCGGTCGCGACGCCAAACGATGCGAAGAGTGATTTAAAACCCGGCTTCTCGTTACCGCGCGATTTCACCGCTGGTGAAAAAGATCAAGTCCGTCAATTGCATTACGGCACAGTGGATACCAGCGAATCGCGCCCCCGCATTGAGCGCAGTGAACGTCTAAGCGAAACCGAATATCGCGCCGTGACCTTTCTTCGCGCCACACCCGGCGGCGCCATTCTCCAAGCGGAGAATCCTGACAGCCTGTTTCTCCTGCATCGCGTGGGGAACGAACTCTTCGCACCGTTCACGCTGACGCGCATTGCTCCCGACGGTAAATCAATCTGGGACACCGCCACTGGCATCGGGCGGTTGCAACAAGTGTTGCCCGGGGTTGATAGCATCGTATTGATTGGCGAACGCCCGCGCGTACCGAATAAAGTTCCTGAGCCGATTCTCGTCCTGATCAACGTTGAATCCGGCGAGACGAACACGGTTTCGCTTTGGCGATGAATGCGTCAGTCGCCGGTTGGAAAAACGGGCTCATTTCGACACTGGGCGGACTGGCCGTTGTCCCCATCGCCATTGCACTCGGGGTCGCCATCAGTTACGGCATTCTCTACTTGCGCCGCGTCAGCGAACACGAAGGTCGCCGCGGTTTCCTCGCTATTCTGTACGGCATCATCGGCGGCGCCCCGCTCGGGTTTTATGGCGGATTCACGCTGACGCAAGCGTGTTTAGGCGCGGAATCCATCTGGCAACGCGCCGCTCTTTCGGGTCTCGCATCGTTGGCCGGCGCGACGATTGCGTTTGTTGGAAGCATTATTGGTGGTTATCGCCTGGCAGAAGCGCGGCGGGTTACGAACTACGCCGGTGAACGCGGCGCATGGGCGTTTTTCTATTTTGCCCTTCCAATCACGTTTGTTGTCGCCGCCGCAGCGTTTGCCGCAACGTGGTTCGGGTTGAGTTAAAACTCATCAGCAAACGCAGTTTCGTTTGTTACCAGCCAAGCACCGCTCTTCATTCGCCATATTCCAGGACTTGGAACTCTCGCCTCGCTCAGGCTAAATTTACGCATGGGTCTGGCTGAAAATCTGGAACAAATTGAGACTCGCATTCGCGCCGCGTGTGAGCGCGCGAAACGACCGCGCGAATCCGTGCAATTACTCGCGGTTTCCAAAACTCATCCGCCGGAGACAATTCGCGAAGCAACGGAACTCGGTCTGACGTTCTTCGGTGAAAACAAGGTTCAGGAAGCCAAAGCGAAAATTCCGCAGTGCCCCGGTAAAGCGCGCTGGCAATTCATCGGTCATCTGCAATCCAACAAATGTCGCGATGCCGTTGAACTCTTCGAGATGATTCAAGGCGTGGACAGCCTCGCCATCGCGCAAGAGATAAACAAACGCGCTGAGCAGGCGGGTAAGACCATGCCCATTCTGCTGGAGATCAATGTCGCGGGTGAACGCAGCAAATTCGGATATCAGCCGGAGCAGATGTTGGCGGATTTGAAAGCCATCAATGCCCTGCCCCGACTGGAAATTCACGGACTGATGGCGATTCCACCTTTCTCGCCGGTGGCAGAAAAATCCCGTCCGTATTTCCGGAAGTTGCGCGAGTTGAAGCAACAGGCCGAAGCAATTCTCGGCGCGCCGTTGCCGCATTTGAGCATGGGTATGAGCGGCGATTTCGAAGTAGCGATTGAAGAAGGTGCAACCATCATTCGCATTGGCACGGCGTTATTCGGCGAGCGATTAAGCCTCGTCCGACGTGACCCGAACGCCTGAATACTTTTTATTTCGCAATTTCTGTTTTGGCGCTAGGCTGCATCCAGTGACAATCGAGACGTTCAAAAAAGAAATCGCCGCCGCCGTCAAGGCTTACGAGAAGTTCGTGGTCTGCCTGGAGAAGTCGCCGGAGGAATTTGAGCTTTCCATGCGCTCGCTGATGGACAAAGCGATTCATGCCTACGAAAACCGCGCTCCGGGCATGCGCCACGGTCTCGCGCTCGATAAACAGGTCACCATCATCCTGAGCCAAAGCGACAGCCCGCGGCCATTGTGCGGAATCTATTTCAACCTCCATTCGCCGTACCAGAAAAACGCACTCCCAAGCACGGTGAAAGCGGTGGAGAAAAAAGCTTCCGCAGAAGAAGACGAGGATTAACTCGCGGTCAGCGGCTTAACGGTCGCGCACTTCGTCGCCTTTTTGCGCTTCTCCGGAAATAACATCCGCGACGGTATTATGATCCCGTTCCGGTCCGGTGATCCGCACCTCGCCGACTTTCAATCCCTGACGATAAACGGAGAGCACTTGATCCCGCGCCGGCATTTTTCCGACCGGAAAATCCACGACCACAAAACGTCCGGCACTGTTGTAAACGGACACCGTGCCGGTCAGCCGATTTTCCGGCGTCACAATCAACTTTGATTCGGATTCCGATTTGCGACGGTTGTTGTTCGTTGTCGCCGGGGCTGGAGTCTTTCCATCTCGATGTAAAGTGACAGTCGTTGATGCGCCTTCGGGCGGTTCTGAGAAAGTCGCCGCAGACCGCTGCGTCGTGCATCCGGTGATGACCAGCGTTGCTCCGATCAAGGTTGCGAACAAAAATTTCATAACGGCAGTAAAACCGGCGTTGCGGCCCAGGTCAATTCACGTTTCCGTAATGATGGTATCCGCGTGTTCATACGCAGGCGCGCAACAGCACAACAAACGCAACACTTCGGTACCGGTATTCCAGAGTTTGTGCTTTTTCCCCGGCGGAATCGCAATGGCATCGCCCGGCTTAACGTCACACACCTCACCTTCAATCCGCATGCGGCCCGTGCCGTGGGTGATGTAGTAAATCTCCTCGGCGCGCGGATGATAATGTTCCTGCGTGCTGCCACCAACCGGCAGACGCGCTTCGGCCAGACTTTGATTACGAATTACAGAATTGCGATAGGCCAGCAACTCGCGAATTTCCGATCCATCTTTAGTAATGAAGGCTTCGACCGCAGCGAGATTTTTAACGTCCATAATGCGGGCATTGAAGCAGCAATCCGCGCCCGGCGAAAGCATCAAGACGCGGCAGGATAATGCTTCTTCGCTTTCTCCAGCACCTCATCGTGCGGAGTTGGCTCGTATTCGTAATCATCCGGCTCAACGTAATCTTTGCGCATCGGATGATCCTTGTAGCCTTCCCACATCAAAATGCGCCGCAGATCCGGATGGCCATCGAAGGTGATTCCGAAAAGATCGAAAATTTCGCGCTCCTGAAATTCACAACTCCGCCAGACGGGCGTGAGCGAAGGCAGATGAGTTTTCTCTGCACGATCTTCGGTCCGCATTCGCAGAATGACTGGACCGTGCTTTTTCTCCATCGAATAGAGATGATAAACCGCTTCGAGATAGGCAGGACGGATGGTCTTTTTGACTTCCTCAACTTCCTTTTCCACGCCGTCCACGAGTTTCTTGATCTTGATTTTTTCAGTCAGCTCCGCCTGCGGCCAATCCACCCCCGTCACATTGGAACAGTAATCAAATTTTAATTCTGCATCGTCGCGTAAGAACTGAGCAACAGCGACCGCATGAGCGCGATCCACTAACAACGAGTTCTGCGCGGCCGGAGAATCGTTCGAAATAATTTGCACCGTCGCGCCAGGAACAGCGGCTTCAATGCGGGATTTGATCTGAGCGAGAGTTTCCATGTCAACGCACCAACGCCGGCGCTCTCCAAACCTTGGGATTATTCGGCGGCTGTAAATCATGCTCGCCGTATTGCGGCACCGGAAATTCGCTCGGCGCATCGGGATTGAGATGTCGCGGTTGCGCAGCGCCGATCAATTCCTGCTCGGCAATCTTCCGCTGCAACGTCATGAACGCGTGAATCAACGCTTCAGGCCGCGGCGGACAGCCCGGAATGTGCACATCCACCGGAATAAAACGATCAATGCCTTTGAGCACGTTGTACCCCTGTTTGAACGGCCCGCCTGAAATCGCACATGCACCCATGGCGATGACGTATTTCGGCTCCGCCATCTGATTGTAAAGTCGCACGACTTGCGGCGCCATTTTCTTGGTGACGGTGCCGGCAACAATCATCAAATCCGCCTGGCGGGGTGACGGACGAAACACTTCTGCGCCGAAGCGCGCCAGATCATAACGCGCCATCGTGGTAGCAATCATTTCAATCGCACAACACGCAAGACCGAATTGCAGCGGCCAGATGGAATTCCGCCGCCCCCAGTTATAAATCTCCTCAAGGGTCGTCGTGAAAACTCCCTGCTTCTGCAATTCGTTTTTCAGTCCTTCGTCCATCGTTCAATTCATCCTCCGACTCTCCGCCTTTTCTTAATCAACGTCGTGTGAAGCCACAAAAGTGGCGATTAAGAAGATTGAGGCAGGAAATTATCGCCACGTCAGCACGCCTTTCTTCCAGGCCCAGACCAATCCTTCCACCAGCAAGAGCAGAAAGACCATCATGGCCAGAAACGCTCCGACGCTTAAATCCGTAAACGCGACCGCAAACGGCAGCAGAAAAATCGTTTCCACGTCGAAGATGAGAAAGATAATGGCGTAGAGATAATATTCCGATTTGAACTGTACCCATGCGTCGCCTTTGGATTCCAAACCGCATTCATAGGTGGCATTTTTATCCGGACCGGGTTTACGCGGCGCAAAGTATCGGGCCCAAAGCCGCGCGAGAATCAACGGCGCAACGGCAAATACGACCGCAGCAGCCATCAGAATGATTACCGGAAGATACGGCGACTGGGTCATGTTTAATTTTTCTCCGGCACATGGCGTCTGAGTCCGACTTCGTGCGCAATATCATCGAATTCCTCGCGACTGACTTCTTCGAGATGCTTGCCGCGCGCTTTCAGTTTCTCATTAATCTTGAGGGCCTTCTCCGTCATCTCCTCATGCGTCTCTTTCGAGCCTCCGACTAACGCGAAATTCGGACCTTTAGTCACGCGCTTGTGGCCGTCGGAATCCAGTCCGACGCCGAGCAATATTGCTTTTTGTTTGGCTGATTTACCGCTGTTTGCCATAAGCAAGGCTAGAGCGAGGATTTCAGGCGGTCAAGCGTGGCAGTCGCGCAACAGATAGCATTTCTTGGCAATTGCTCCCGCTTTCTTGAAATGAAAAACAAAAAGGCACTCTGAAAAATTCAGAGTGCCTTGCGAAAATCACGACCGAATTACTTCGCGCCGAGGATGGCGTCCTTACAGGCTTTCGCGACGCGGAATTTCACGACGCGCTTGGCCGGAATCTGAATGGTTTCGCCAGTGGCCGGATTACGACCTTGGCGGGCTTTACGATTCACCAGGACGAGCTTGCCGATGCCCGGCAACGTGAAGGTGTTCTTGGCGTTCTTGTAAGCGAGCTGCGCGATGATTTCCAGAATCTCGGAGGCCTGCTTCTTCTTGATACCAGCTTTGTCGGCGATCTCGGCTGCGATCTGCGACTTGGACAATGCTTTTGCCATAGTGTGTGATGTTAGTTTTTTGGTTTAGTTGTAATTAAAAAGTCACTCGACTTGCCGCGAATAAACGGTTTTCGCGATTTTCACGCAAGAACAATTTGCAAGTTTTTCTAAGGAACTCGCAGGTTTCCACCACTTTGATGCAAGCAAAAAATCGGATCGAAGCGAGCCGCTTCAACTGTTGGAATTCTTCGGACGCACTCGCACGGCAGCGAGCAGATTCGTCAACAGGGAACGCGATGACTTGCTCGCATTCTCAGACCTGGATTCCGTCGGCTTGGACGGACGCATGTTGAAAACCGAATTGCGCGGACATTTTTTTGCGTTGGGCCGACCGAGATACGGTTCAACCTTCGCAGTCAATTTCACGACCAACGCATCGCTTTTGTAGGTGTACACGTCCGCCAGTCCGAGACAGATTACCGGCTTGTCGGCAACCTCTTTGGCGAAGTTCCGTTCGATGACTTCCATCTGGGATTTGTCGAACGTAAAGACGGCATCCGCCCAATTGAGGATTTCTTTGGTGAGCTGATTTTTGGCGAAGGTCGCCGTCCCGCAGGATTTGACTTCGAGATCAGGACGCGCCCGATACAGATGTTCGGCAGTCAGACTCCGCACCTTGTTCTGGGTGCAGATAAACAAAACTTTCTTCTTCGGTTCTGACTCCGTCATCGCCTTGAGCTTAATTTAAGCGACCCAACAGACCAAGTTAATTCAGGGAAACGCCCAACTCTGCATTTGATAATCCTGCCCCACTGGCGTTCAATGTGGACCGCCGCAATTCAGAGCCGCGGCATGAATCGTTATTCGAAATTGAACTGATGAAACCTACTCTTCTCGTCCTCGCCGCCGGCATGGGCAGTCGCTATGGCGGACTGAAACAAATCGATCCCGTCGGTCCCGCTGGCGAAACCATTATTGATTATTCCATTTACGACGCCATGCGCGCCGGATTCGGCAAACTTGTGTTCGTCATCCGCAATGACATTGCGGCGCAGTTCAAGGAAATCGTCGGCGCACGATTCGCAAATCGGATTCCGGTCGAATATGTATATCAGGAGTTGGATAAATTGCCGCCGGGCTTCAGCGTTCCGCCTGGTCGCACCAAACCGTGGGGCACGACGCAAGCCATCCTGATGGCCGAAGACGTCATTCGGGAACCATTTGCCGCCATCAATGCCGACGACTTTTATGGCGCGGATTCGTTTCAGGTCCTGTCGAAACAACTTCAATCCGGCAGCAACGATTATTCGATGGTGGGATTTGTATTGCGCAATACGCTTTCGGATTTTGGCAGCGTCGCGCGCGGTGTTTGCGAAGTGGATTCGGAGAACTATCTCAAGAGCATCATTGAACTGACCAAAATCGAAAAAGACGGCAACGGCGCGAAATACACTGACGCCAACGGCAACGGCCAAAAGCTCACCGGTGACGAACCCGTGTCCATGAACATGTGGGGCTTCCAACCGGACATTTTTCCGCACCTGCGCCGTGAATTCACCGAATTCCTCAAACTCCAGGGTCAGGCGGAAAAATCCGAGTGTTACATCCCAATGACAGTGGGTGACCTCATCCGCCAGGGTCGCGCCAAATGTCGCGTCTTGCGCTCGACCGCGTCGTGGTTCGGCGTCACGTATCGTGAAGATCGCCCACGCGTCGTTGAGAGTATTCGCGCACTGATCAGTCAGGGGCAATATCCGGAAAAACTCTGGAGCTAACCTCGCCCTCGGCGGCTTCCGGCGAGACTCGTTCAATCGAACTGCAAAGCGCGGCTCGGTTAAAAGATTTGATTTCTCGCAGGAAGCCGCTTTCAATAACGCCCGCTTTTTCTGACATGAACATTCACGAATATCAGGCCAAACAACTTCTTGCTCAGTATGGCGTCACCGTTCCGCCGGGTGACGTTTGCAGCACGCCCGAACAAGCCAAAGCAACTGCGGAAAAACTTTTCGCTGCCGGCAACCAACTGGTGGTCGTGAAATCGCAGATCCACGCAGGCGGGCGCGGGAAAGGCACCTTCAAGAGCGGCTTTCAAGGCGGCGTGAAGTTGTGCAAGAGCGTCGAAGAGGTTTACGAAAAAGCCAAGGCGATGCTCGGTCAGGTATTGGTCACCAAACAAACCGGACCAGACGGTCGCCTCGTGCAAAAGTTGCTCGTGGCCGCCGCGGAAGAAATTAAGAAAGAATTTTATCTCGCCGTATTGCTGGATCGCGCGAATTCCCGTCCGCTCATCATGGCCAGCACCGAAGGCGGCATGGACATCGAGGAAGTCGCCGAAAAACATCCTGAGAAAATCATCAAGGAACACGTTGACCCGGCCGTCGGCATCATGCCGTATCAAGCGCGCAAAATTGCGTCCGCGCTCGGCCTGAAAGGCGACGCGTTCAACAGCGGCGTGAAGTTGTTGATGGGCGTTTACAAGACATGGTGGGAATGCGACGCGAGCATGGTGGAAATTAATCCGCTCTGCATCGTGGTCGGCGCGGACGGCAAGGAATCGCTTTGCGCCGTGGACGCCAAAATCGGTCTCGACGACAACGCGCTCTATCGTCACAAGAACATTCAGGAAATGCGCGACCTTGCCGAGGAAGCACCGCTTGAAATCGAAGCCAGCAAATACGCGCTCAACTACATCAAGCTTGATGGCAATATCGCGTGTCTCGTCAATGGCGCAGGTCTCGCCATGGCGACGATGGACATTATCCAGCATTACGGCGGCATGCCCGCGAACTTCCTCGATGTGGGCGGTGGCGCGAGCAAAGATCAGGTAACGGCTGCATTTAAAATCATTTTACAGGACCCGAACGTGAAAGGGATTTTCGTGAACATTTTCGGCGGTATCATGGATTGCAACGTGATTGCCACTGGAATTGTTGCTGCCGTGAAGGAAACCGGTTTGAAGCTGCCATTAGTCGTGCGGCTCGAAGGCAACAATGTTCAGGCCGGCAAGAACACTCTGGCGGAATCCGGCCTCACGCTCATCACGGGCGATACGATGGCCGATGCGGCGCAAAAGGTGGTCAAGGCCGTTGGCAAATGAGTTGAGGGTTAAGGGCAACATGGCTCGGAGCGACGAAACGTTAGCGCCGGCCAAACCGGATACGCACGGTTTGGAATCCTATCGGCGTCTCATCGAGTTGCAAAAGCAGATGATCGAGCTTTCGCAACAATACGAGCAATCCAAGCGGGAACGCGATGCGTTGCGCGAAGAAGTTGCCCGCGTCGTCGCGCGTCAAATCCGCACTCGCCGCGGAGTTCGTCACCGGTTCCGACGGACCGTCCACCGTATTTTCGGTTTTCTTCGTCCTTCAATCAGTTTCAACGCGGTTCGTCCCGCCAAATCCACTCCGGTCGCGCGTCCGACACAAATCTAATTCGCCCAGGTCTGTCCCGGGGCGTGTCCAAAATTTTGAGTCGGCGCCGTGGATGGAGACAAACTCTGTCCTGTTTCCGCGTTTTTAGTCGTCTAAAGTTTGGCCTGTCCTCTGCTAATCCTCCCCACGACGGCAAGGAGACAGTTCAAGACGTATGAAAACTCACCCCTACCTCACTCCCCTCATTGGTTCGATTCACATCAGCGCAATGCTGATGCTTGGGACCGCAAGCCATGCTTTCGCAGCTTGCGGTAACAGTTCAACTACCATCACCGCGATTCCTCATTTAGGCGGCTCGTCCTACACGATCACCGCAATGAATGCTCAAGGACAGGTCACCGGCTATTCGTCAATCGGCGATGATTCCGAAGAACACGCGTTTCTCTTTGGTTCAAGCGGATTGTTCGACCTGGGTACTTTGGGCGGACGCGGCAGTTATGCGAATGCATTGAATGATTTCGGCCAAGTCGTCGGTGAAGCGTTTCTGCCGGATGATTTCCAACCCCCGCACGCATTCTTCTACGATGGCACTTCGATGATTGATCTCGGTACGCTTGGCGGATCATTCAGCACTGCGGTCGCCATCAACAACGCTGGCCAGGTCACAGGTAAAATCCTGACTGCCGGAAGCACTGAAGAAGCTTTTCTTTATCACAACGGCTCAATGGACTTCATCGGTCATCTCGGCGGCTTCTACAGTCGCGCGGCAGACATCAATGAATCCGGCGTCATTGTCGGCAACTCCCTCACGACTGCGTTTGATCAACATGCCTTTCTTTATTCCGAAGGAACGATGTTGGATCTGGGCGATCTCGGCAGCGGCTACAGCGATGCGTTTGCCGTGAATGAACAGAACGTCGTGGTTGGCGAATCCTATACCGCCAGCGGCGAATTACACGGGTTCGTTTATGCGGACGGAGTGATGAATGACATCGGCACGCTCGGCGGAAACTATTCGACCGCTTACGCGCTGAACAACGCCGGTCAGGTCATCGGTGTTTCGACCACCAGCGACGGCGCTTACCAAGGTTTCATCTATAGAGGCGGTGTTATGAACCCGTTGGGAACTCTGGGTGGCTGGTCCAGCTATCCGTACGGAATCAACAATCTCGGTCAAATCGTCGGCGAAGCTGAAAATGCTGATGGTGCTTTGCGCGCTTTTCTCTGGCAGGACGGCGTGATGACTGATTTGAACAGTCTTTTGCCTGAGGACTCCGGTTGGATTCTGGAAAGTGCGCGTTTCATCAACGACGCGGAACGAATCGTCGGTCTTGGCACATTCAATGGTCAAGAACTCTGGTTTATCCTCGATCTCGCCGCCGGCGAAAATAATCCGCCGGTTGCCGTCGCTTCGGTCGATCAATCCTCCGGTTGTTCGGGCATCGTCACGCTGGACGGCTCGGATTCCGGCGATCCTGACGGCGATCCTCTCACCTACGCGTGGACAATCAACGGCGTATTGCTCGGCACAAACGCGACGCTAACAACGACTGTTACATCGAACAGCACGATCACGCTCACTGTTACCGACGTTTGCGGTGCGTTCGCGCAAACCACAGTTTCCGTCAGCGCTGGCGACAATATTCCTCCAACCATCAATTGCCCCGGCAATGTTGTTCCCGTCGGAGCGAATAATTGCGAAGCGCGCATTCCCGACCTCCGCAA
>Ga0065721_10051344_pt1 | contig 15208 bp, 10 predicted proteins | sample Mesricmetagenome_FD_59108 | JGI IMG/M metagenome (GOLD analysis project Ga0065721, IMG submission 59108) | Mesophilic microbial community from rice straw/compost enrichment Sample: eDNA_1 v2 (version 2) | ecosystem: Engineered > Solid waste > Grass > Composting > Bioreactor | place: USA: Davis... | reverse complement strand
CCTGCCGCGCGGCCTCCAGCCGCGATTGCGCCACGCGCCACTGCGCGCGGGCGTTGTCCAGGTCCTGCGGGCTGACGCCGCGCCTGTCCGTGCCGGCGGCGGCGCCTTCCAGGCGTTCGAGCTGCAGCCGGGCGCGCTGTGCCTCGGCCTGCGCGCCCGCGGTCTGCGCCGCGGCCTGACCGATCTCCTCCGGGCGGCTACCGCTGCGCAGCGCCCGCAGCGCCTGCTCCAACACCGCGACCTGGGCCTCGGCCTGCGCCAGCCGCAGCGTGGCGGTGCGCGTGTCCAGCACCGCCAGCACCTGCCCGGCCTGCACGTGCTCGCCCTCCTCCACCCGCATCTGCGCCACGCGGTCGCTGCCCTCGAAGGCCAGCGAGACCTGGCGGATGTCCACGTTGCCGTAGAGCGTGAGCTGCCGTGCGTCCGCCGGCGGGTGGAGCCGGCGCCAGCCCAGCACCGTGGCGGCGAACAGCGCCAGCAGGAGCGCGAGAACTGCGATCTTCTTGGTCATGGCGGGACTGCGATGGCGAAGTCAGCGGAGTGTCATGGCAAAGAACCGGATGCCCGGCAGCGACATGAATCCTCGCCTCGCCTTCCGGGAAGGCTGGCGTCCCCGCCGAACGGCGCGTGAATAGTTGGCAGGCTTCCCGCTTCTGGGGACCAACTTCGCAAGTAACCCGGCTTGATGCGCCGCCGGGTATCAACTATGTCCTTGCCCGGACGATGACCTGCGCGCCCCTCTGGTCCTGAACCGGCTTGGCTCGGTGGGAACGGGAGCGGGAGTCTTTGCAAGGGAAGTCGCCGGTGTCGCAGCTGAAGAATCTGCATATTCAAGATCAAGAGCTCGGGCGAACCGCCCCCTGCGCCCTGCGCCGGTGCGGCAGCGGCACTGGGGAGGATCGCGGCGTGAGCCTGGACCTCGCTCAAGCCTTGCCAACCGGCGGCGCTTCGGACCTACCGGTCACCACTTGGCGTGTCGATGCGGATGGACGGCTGCTGCACCCCGCTGCGCTGCCCGGTCTGCCTGGGCACTGCTTGCCGCCCGGCCCCATCGCCGAGCGGCTGACCTCGGCGGAGCGGCTGCGGTGGGAGCTCACGCGTTGGCCTGAGCTGAAGCGCACCGGCGCGCTCGACGAGGTGGCACTGGAGGTGCAGGAAGGCTCAGCACCTGCGCAGCTGCTGAGCTTCTGGCGCCGGCACGACGGCCCTGGCGGGCAGGCTTACGTCGCGTTGGTGGTGCCGGGCGCCGAGCGCGCGCAGCTGATGGCGCAGCTGCGCCGGGCGCAGGACAGCCTGGACGCCATGCCGGGCGCCATCCTGCAGGTGCAGCGCGTGGGCGAGCGGATGCAGTTTCCGTACGCCAGCGGCCCGCTGCTGGATCTGCTGGGCGTCACCCATGCCCAGGTTCTGGCCGATGCGGCGGCGCTGCTGGAGAGCCTTACCCCGGAGAGCCGGCAGGCCTTGCAGGACAGCCTGGAACAGGCGGAAAGCCAGGACGCGCCCCGCTGGCTGGTGGTGCTGCAGCCGCGGCGCTGGCCGCAGCGCCGCATCGAGCTGGCCGCGCAGCGGCGCATGGCGGCAGGCCCCTGGCATTGCGTGCTGGTGGACGTGACCGAACGCGAGCGCCTGCTGCACGAGCTGACCTGGCGTGCCGAAACGGACAGCCTGACCTCGCTGTTCAACCGCAGCGGGCTGCTGTCGCAACTGGCGCAGCGCCTGATGGAACAGCGGCCCTTCGCGATGCTGTTCATGGACTGCGACCGCTTCAAGCAGATCAATGACAGCCTGGGCCACGGCGTCGGCGACCAGTTGCTGCGGATGGTGTCGCAGCGGCTGCGCGGCTGCCTGCGCCCGGGCGACGTGATCGCGAAGCAGGAGCGGGACGCGGCCAGCCCGGCTGACGGCACGGCTTCCTACGTGGCAGCGCGTCTGGGCGGCGACGAGTTCGTGGTGATCGCCGACGGCGTGCGCACCCCCACCGACGCAGCCACGCTGGCGGAGCGGCTGGTGCGGGCACTGGCCCAGCCCTACCAGCTGGGCGGCCAGGAGCTGGTGCTGACGGTCAGCATGGGCGTGGTGCTGGCCGACCCGCACAGCGAGCCCGAACAGTTGCTGCGAGATTCGGACACCGCCATGTACGAAGCCAAGCGCAGCGGACGCAGCCGCTGGGTGTTGTTCGAGCCCGCCATGCAGGAACGCGTGGCCAGCGCCATGAGCCTGGAAACCCAACTGCGCCATGCGCTCACGATCGAGGGCCGGGTGTTCCCGGTCTTCCAGCCGATCGTGGACATTGCCAGCGGCGCGATCACCGGCTTCGAGGCACTGGCGCGCTGGCGCGACCCCGAACAAGGCTTCATCAACCCGGCGCAGTTCATACCGGTGGCGGAGGACAGCGGGCAGATCGCGGTGCTGGGCGAGCTGATCCTGCGCCAAGCCTGCACGCAGTTCATGTCGTGGGATGCGCACGCACCAACGGCAGGGCAACGGCTGTCGGTCAACCTCAGCCGTGCGCAGCTCTCGGACACGACACTGCCCGGGCGCATCGAGCGGCTGCTGGCCGAGCTCGGAATGCCGCCGCAGCGGCTGCAGCTGGAGGTGACGGAGAGCCTGGCCATGGTCGAGGACGATGGGTCGTCGCTGCAGGTACTGCATCGGCTGCGGGAGCTGGGCTGCCGGCTGTCGCTGGACGACTTCGGCACCGGCTACTCCTCGCTGGCGGCGCTGCACCGATTGCCGGTGCAGCAGGTCAAGCTCGACCGCAGCTTCATCAACGAGATCGAGACCAGCCCCTACCACCTCGCGGTGGTCAAGGCGGCGCTGCAGGTGGCGCAGGTGCTGGACCTGGAGGTGGTGGCCGAGGGCGTGGAGACGGAGGCCCAGGCCCGCACGCTGCGCTCGCTGAGCTGCGCGCGGGCGCAGGGCTGGCTGTATGCCAAGGCGGTGGAAGCGACGGACGCCAAGGCGCTGCTGCAGCGCCGGCAGCTCGGCCCGGTCCTGCCCTGAGCCGCCGCGCTGCCTGGCGGCGCGCTCAGATCAGATCAGCGCCGCGATCGCCTGGCCCATCTCGGTGGTGTTGGCGTTGCCGCCCAGGTCGCGCGTGCGCGGGCCCTCGCGCAGCACGGTCTCGATGGCCTTGACGATGGCGTCGTGCGCCGCGCGCCCGGCGCCCTGGCCGTGGGTGAGGAAGTCCAGCATCAGCGCGCCGGACCAGACCATGGCCACCGGGTTGGCGATGTTCTGGCCGTAGATGTCCGGCGCCGAGCCGTGCACGGGCTCGAACAGCGACGGGAAGCGGCGCTCGGGGTCGAGGTTGGCGGAAGGGGCCAGGCCGATGGTGCCGGTGCAGGCCGGGCCCAGGTCCGACAGGATGTCGCCGAAGAGGTTGCTGGCGACCACCACGTCGAAGCGGTCCGGCTGCAGCACGAAGCGGGCGCTGAGGATGTCGATGTGCTGCTTGTCCACCGCCACCTCCGGGTAGCGGCGGCCGATCTCGTCGGCGCGCTCGTCCCACCAGGGCATGCTCACCGCGATGCCGTTGCTCTTGGTGGCGACGGTGAGCTTCTTGCGCACGCGCGACTGCGCCAGCTCGAAAGCGTACCTGAGCACGCGTTCGGTGCCGTGGCGGGAGAACACCGACTCCTGGATCACGATCTCGCGCTCGGTGCCCTCGTAGATGCGCCCGCCCAGGTTCGTGTACTCGCCCTCGGTGTTCTCGCGCACCACGAAGAAGTCGATGTCACCGGCCTTGCGCCCGGCCAGCGGGCAGGGCACGCCCTCGAACAGCCGCACCGGGCGCAGGTTGATGTACTGGTCGAACTCGCGGCGGAACTTCAGCAGCGAGCCCCACAGGGAGACGTGGTCCGGCACCGTCGCCGGCCAGCCCACGGCGCCGAAGAAGATGGCGTCCAGGCCCTGGAGCTGGGCCTTCCAGTCGTCCGGCATCATCTTTCCGTGCGCCTGGTAGTAGTCGCAGCTGGCCCAGTCGATGTGCGTGAGCTCCAGCGCGATGCCGAACTTGTCCGCCGCGGCCTGCACGCTGCGCAGCCCCTCGGGCATCACTTCCTTGCCGATGCCGTCGCCGGGGATGACGGCAATCCTGTAGCTCTTGTCCTTGGCCATGGGGGTGCTCCGTTGAAAAGATGGCGCATCGTAGCCATTCACGCCATGCCGATAATCCGGCTCTCCGTGAAGTCTTTATGCACGTACCGTGAACACTTCCACCCCGGCCAACGAGGACCTGCGTGTTTTCAGCGTGGTGGCGCGCAAAAGCAGCTTCACCGCCGCGGCGGACGACTTGCGCGTGTCGCCCGCCTACGTCAGCAAGCGCATCCGGCTGCTGGAGCAGCAGTTGGGCACCAAGCTGCTGCACCGCACGACGCGCAGCGTGGCGCTGACCGAGGATGGCGACCGGGTGCTGCGCTGGGCGCAGCGCATCCTGGACGACCTTGATCAACTGCTGCAGGAGGTGGGTGGCACGCGGGCGCAGCCGCGCGGCAGCCTGCGCGTGTGCAGCAGCTTCGGCTTCGGGCGCCAGCAGGTGGCGCCGGCCATCGGCGCACTGGTGGAGCGGCATCCGCAGCTGCAGGTGCGGCTGGAGGTGTTCGACCGGCTGATCGACGTGGCGGCGGAGGGCTTCGACCTGGACGTGCGTGTAGGCGACGAGGCGGCGCCGCACCTGATCAAGCGCCGGCTGGCGGACAACCATCGGGTGCTGTGCGCCTCGCCGGCCTACGTGGCGCGCCGCGGCCAGCCGCGCACGCCGGCGGAGCTGGCCGGCCACGACTGCCTGGCGATCAAGGAGCGCGACCACCCCTTCGGCGTGTGGCAGCTGCGCTGCGAGGGGCGCGAGCAGGCACTGAAGGTGTCGGGGCCGCTGTCGAGCAACCACGGCGAGATCGCGTTGCGCTGGGCGCTGGACGGGCACGGCATCGTGCTGCGCTCGCTGTGGGAAGTGGCGCCGCTGCTGGCGCAGGGCCGGCTGGTGCAACTGCTGCCCGGCTGCATCCAGCCAGCCAACGTCTGGGCCGTGTACCCGACACGGCTGGAGCGCTCGGCCAAGCTGCGCGTGGCGGTGGAGTTCCTGGCGCAGTGGTTCAGGAGCAGCGCGCGGCCGGGGTGATTCCAGCTGTCGGCCGTTCGGAGGGACCCGTCATGCCCGCGTAGGCGGGCATCCACGCATGCCGGAATGCCACCCGGTGTTCGTGGACACCCGCTCCCCGCCTGCGCGGGGACAGGCTCCACGGGTGTGACGAAAGCTGTTCACACCACCATCAGGCAGCGGCGCGAAACTCGGCTTCGGTGGCTTCGGCCGTCTCGGCGGCGGAAACCACCGCTGCCTCGGCGCCATCCAGCAGGTGCCCCAGCCGCTCGCGCTTGGTCGCCAGGTAGGCGGCGTTGTGCGTTTGGGCGTCGGTCTGGTGGCGTTCGCGCTCCACGACCTCGATGCCGTGCTCGCGCAGCGCCAGCAGCTTCAGCGGGTTGTTGCTCATGAGCCGGATCGAGGCCACGCCCAGAGCCTGCAGGATCGCCGCGGCCGCCTCGTAGCGACGCGCATCGACCGGGTGGCCCAGCGCCAGGTTGGCATCGACCGTGTCCAGGCCCTGGTCCTGCAGCGCGTAGGCACGCAGCTTCTGCGCCAGCCCGATACCGCGGCCTTCGTGGCCACGCATGTAGATCACGGCTCCCTGCCCGGCTTGCTGGACACGCGCCAGCGCCAGCTCCAGCTGCGGTCCGCAGTCGCAGCGCAGCGAGCCCAGCAGGTCGCCGGTGAAGCACTCGGAATGCACGCGCACCAGCACACCCTGCGCGCCGGCGAGCTCACCCTTGCGGATCACCAAGTGCTCGATGCCGCTGCCATGGTCCTGCCAGGTTTCGAGCTCGAACTCGCCGTGCGGCGTGGGCAGCCGCGCGGCGGGGCCGCGCTCGACCTGCGGCAGCAGCGTCTTGGGAGCGTCGGATTTCATGGCCGCCGCTCCCTTCACTGCGTCAGCGCCTGGAGCTGGCGCAGGCCCCGCAGCGTGGCAAGGCAGGCGCTGGCCACTTCCTCGCCCTTCTTGACGAAGTGCGCGGCGAAGAAGCTGCGGTGCTCCTCGTGGTCGTGGAAGTCGCGCGGCGTGAGCACGGCGGAGAACACGGGCACGCCGGTATCGAGTTGCACGCGCATCAGGCCGTCGATCACGGCGCTGGTGACGAACTCGTGGCGATAGATGCCGCCGTTGACGATCAGCCCGCAGGCGACAACGGCGTCGAAACGGCCGCTCTCGGCCAGTTTCTTCGCATGCAGCGGGATCTCGAAGGCGCCCGGCACGGCGAAGTGCACGAGGGTGGCGGCCGGATCGAGCCCCTGGCGCGCCAGTTCGGTGTTGATGCCCTCATGGGCCCGCTCGACGATGTCGCGGTGCCAGGAGGCGCTGACCACGGCGATGCGCAGGCCGGCGGTGGAGGAAGCGGAAGTCGGAATCTGATTCATGGTCCGTACGACGAGGATTGCCAGAATCAGGGCGCATGCACGCGCACACGCGATGGCCACGTACAGACGCTGAGCCACCACGGCAACGCGATCTCTTTCATCCGGACTGTGACCGTCGGCCCTGGCTTCGCACCAGGTCTGCTGACCCCGGCTCCGTGAGGTGCCGGGCGCTCGCGGGCTCCCGCGGCGCAGGCCGCGAATACCGCCGGTGGGGAATTCCACCCCGCCCTGAGAACGCTGCCGGCACCTCGCGGCGCCGGCCTGGGCATTCTAGAAGCTGAGGAAAATCCGGTGGCGGCGTGGGCCTTCGGGCCCGACACGCGCTCCACCGCCTGGGATGCCGTCCGGCGCGCGAGGCCGGGCCGGTTGCGCAGACAACCGGCCGGCGTGGCTGGTGAGCTTCTCTGCCGAACTGGCACGCCGGTGCATGTCGCCGTCCGATGGCCCATGCATGCCGGACCTGCCCGCGCGGCAAGGTGACGGGCTATGGGACACGGAGGCTCTTCCCGCTCCCATGAATGTTCACCTTGGCCCTGAAACCCCGTCCCAGGCGTCCTTCGCCGGCCAGGCGGCATGGCGCGTGGGAATTGGCGTCCCATGGTTGGTCACCGTTCCATGTCCCATGCCTGGTCACCTTCATGCGTTCTGGGCGCCTTCTTGCCCCGGAAAGCGGATCACCACCATGGTTCGGAGCGCGCCGCGAAGATGCCCGCGATCGGCGCTTCGTTCCCATGAATGGTCACCATGCCGGCGTCCCATGAACGGTCACCTGTAGGTGAAACAGCACTTTCCGAGTGCGGCATCCCATGATTTGTCACCTTCGTCCCATATCCACAAACCTGAATTCCCAGAAACAGTCACCCATATCCCAAATCCACACACCTGAAAACCCATGAATAGTCACCTTTAATCCCATGAATGGTGACTTGAGCACATCTAAGTTCCTGTCGTGCAACGAAAATTTCGAAGATAAAGGTCTTAAAGGATCTAAAGCGTCCTTCAAAAAATACACAACGCGCCAAGCGGCAGCACCGAATGAACGGAGAAAAGAACTTTCTCCGGCTGCACGGCAGGAAATATCGCGGCTCAGGTTACTATCCCGCACCCCTGTTTGGTCACCTATGGCAAGCCGCAAAACTCCCAAGGAGTCACCTGAAGCCCAGATTTCCCTCTTTGCGAGCCCGGAAGCGCCGGACGCCTTTCGCAAGGCGGTGCAGATCGTCCACAGCAAGCCCAAACAACCGCTGAGCCTGCTGCAGCGCAAGCTGGGCAACGCCTGGGCCAAGCACGCTATTGAGCACAGCCCGGATGAGCAGGGCTGGTGGACGTTGCGGATTCGCGACTTGGCGCAGGACGTGGGGTTTGACTCCAACAACCGCCAGTACCTCAAGGAATCGGCCGAGGCGCTGATGCGCATCGTGTTCGAGTGGGACGTGATCGCCACCAGCCCCAAGCGCCCGTGGAAGGCCTCGGTGATGTTCCCGGAGGTGGAGATCCATGCGGACGTGATCCGCTACCAGATCAGCAGCCAGTTGCGCCAACTCATCGTCAAGCCCGAGATCTACGCGCTCATCGACATGAACGTGGTCCGGCGCTTCCGGCGCGCGAGCTCGCTGGCGATCTGGGAGTTCTGCGTGCGCTTCGAGAAGATCGGTCACACGGCCGAGGTTCCCTGGGAGGAGTTCCGCGACATGATCCTGGGCGAGACGGCCGAGGCGAAGACCTACCAGGAATACAAATACTTCAAGGCCAAGGTGCTCAAGCCGGCCATCGCCGAGGTCAATGCCGAATCGAGCCTGCGCATCGAGCTGGTCGAGGCCAAGGTGGGCAAGCGCGTGGTGGCGCTGCGCTTCCAGCTCGAAAAGAAGGCGGAGGTCCAGCCGGCCGTGGAGGACGGCAAGGTGCTGGAGATGATCGGGGAGATGGTGAACCTCGGTCTGTTGCAGTCCGAGGCGCGGCGCTTGGCCAAGGAGCACGGTCTGGAAGAGCTGCGTGCCGCGCTGGAGTACACGCGTCGGCGCATGACCGACTCGCGTGCCGGCAAGCTGGACAACCCTGCGGCCTATTTCCGCCATGCGCTCCAGCACCGCTACGCCATGCCGGTAGCCGAGGCCCAGCCTGCGCCAGCGCCCAAGGTGGACCTGCGCCAGGCCTACCTCGAATCGCAACTCGGCGAGGCCGAGCGCTATTTCAAGGAACTCGATGCCGAGGACCAGGCGGCGCTGGTCGAGCGCTACAACGCCCAGGCCATCGCGCCGCTGCGGCTCAAGAAGCGCGCGACCAAGGTGGCAGAAGCGGGCTTCCGCCGCTGGCTGGTGCAGGACACCTGGGGCGAGCCCACGGCCGAGGATCTGTTGGATTTCGCCCAGCGCATGCTCGCCGCCAAGTCATAAGCTCGTTGTCAAATTCTGAGGTCGCGGACAAAATCTCGCCCGACCTCAGAAACTAACAAGGACCTTATGGCCAACGCCGTCCTCGACGCTCCCTCGGCCCAGCGTTTCTCGCTGGAAGCGCTTCTAGAACTGGCGCAGGTGGCGAGCCACAGCCTGGACACGGTGCGTTCCGACATGCTGGAACCGCATCCACGCAAGACGCCGCCCGTCTTTACCGGCGCGCAGGTCGCGCGCCTGGCCGGCGTGGAGCCCAAGCAGATGACCTACCTCGCCAAGCGCGGCGACCTGCCCTCGGGCTCGCACGAGGCCAACGGGGCGCGGCGCATGTTCACGCTGGCCGAGGCGCGGCAGTACGTGAGCAGGCTGTCCAAGATCCCGAAGCGCCCCGCAGGGGCACCGGGCGCGACCATCGCCATCGTCAACTTCAAGGGCGGCTCCACCAAGACGACCACCGCCTTCAACTTGGCGCAGGGCCTGACGCTGCGCGGGCGCCGGGTGCTGATTTGTGACCTGGACCCGCAGGCGTCTTCCACCACGCTCACCGGGCTGCTGCCTGCGGCGGAGGTGATGGAAGACCAGACGGCGGCACCGCTGTTCATCCCGCCGCTGAGCGAGGCGCCCAAGGACCTGCGCTACGCGGTGCAGCGCACGTACTGGGACGGGCTGGACATCATCCCGGCGGCGCCGGCGCTGTTCGGCGCCGAGATCTTCCTGCCCATCCACTCGCGCGATCCGGACATCGCGTGGTGGGACATGCTCAACCGCGCGATCACGCCGCTGCGCGAGGACTACGACGTCATCATCTTCGACACCGCGCCGGCGCTGTCGTACCTGGCGGTGAACGCGGTGATCGCGTCGGACGGCCTGATCATGCCGGTGCCGCCGGAGACGCTGGACTTCGCCTCCTCGGTGGCGTTCTGGAACCTGCTGTCCGAGACGCTGGGTGCGCTGGCCAGCGGCCGGCGCTACCACAAGGACTTCGCGTTCATGCGTGTGCTGCTGTCCAAGGTGGATTCCAAGCTCGCCTCCAGCCTGGTGCGCGACTGGATCATCAAGACCTACGGGCCGTACATGCTGCCGGTGGAGATTCCGAAGAGCCCGGCTGGCTCGCTGAGCGCGATCAAGTTCGGCACCGTCTACGACCTGGGCAAGTACAGCGGTGGCGTGAGCGCCGACACCTACGGCCGCATCCGCGATGCCTTCGACAAATTCGTCGAGATGATCGACCAGTCGGTCCAGGCGCTGGTATGGAAGGTGGCCGCCGAATGAGCCTGCGCGACGAACTCCTCAAGAAGAGCCAGCGCGCCGTCGAGCACATGGGCGTGGCCAAGCCGGGTGCGGCCGAGCCGCAGGGGGCGCGACCGGTCACCACGCCGGGCGCGGTGGCCTTCCTGCAGCCCACCATCGACTCGCTCAACGAGCGTGTGAAGGAAGCCGAGGCCGCCAATGCCGAGCTGCGCCGCAAGCTCGCCAGCCAGCCCACGGAAGTGCCGCTGGAGCAACTCGACGAGAAGCCGGGACGCAAGCGCAAGCTCACGCCGGATCAGTTCGAGGAGCTCAAGGAGAACCTGCGCACTAACCCGCTGGTGCATCCGGTGGCGGTGAAGGCGCTGGACAACGGGCGCTTCGAAATCGTCTCCGGTCACAACCGGGTCGATGCTTTTCGCGCCCTGGGCCGCGCCGCGGTGCCGGTGGTGGTGGTGGATATCGAGGAGGAGATCCTCGACCGCACCGCCTTCTACGCCAACCTGCTGCAGCCTTCCCTGCCGGACTTCGAAAAGTACCTGGGCTTCCGCCGCGAGAAGGAGAAGACCGGCGCGACGCAGAAGGAACTGGCGCAGGCGGCCGGCGTGCCGGAGTCCACGGTGTCGATGCTGTTTGCCTTCGAGCACTTGCCCGAGCGCGCGCGCCAACTGATCGAGGACCGTCCCGACGGCATCGGCATGAACTGCGCGGCCGAGCTGGCGCGGCTGGCCCGGGACGGCGCCGCGGATCGGGTGGTGGAAGCCGTGGAGCTGCTGGTGAACGGCAAGCTCACACAGAAGGAAGCCTTGGGCCATGCCGGCCGGCGCCTGGCACGGCTGCCGCCGACGCCCGCGGCTGGCAAGCCGGTGAAGATACGCGCGGGCCGTCTGGACTTCTGCCAGTACGTCAGCCGCGGCACGACGCTGCGCATCGACTTCAAGGACGAACAGCACCGTATCGAGGCCGAGGCGCGCATCGCGCGGCTGCTGCAGGAGCTGGCCGACGGTTCGCGCACCGGTTCATAGTATGAAGTCCATGTAAATCAAGGACTTACAGAGAAAGCAAGGGCGTGTACCGGTTCGCGGTGCCATGCCCTTGGCCTGGGGCCGGGCCTGGTCAAGCCTGTTTCATGAGCAGCGTGTTGCACCGGTCGCCTTCCAAGGCCGGTCATGGCGGACGGAGTGGCCGTCATTGCCATGCCTTTGCAGTCTCCGAGCGGTTCGCTTATCCGGGCCGTCTTTTCCTCGCTCTTCGGGCCGTAGGTTGCGCAGGCCCCATCCACGGATGCCGCCAGTACCAGAATGCCGCCACGGGCGATCGCGGAGACCGTCACGCTGGTGTCCGTGACGCGTTCCCGTGGACATGGGCGCAGGCCGGGTGGAGACGTCGGCAACTCGTGGGGCGAGGGTCCGACGCGTGGCGCTCGGGCGGTAGGTCCACCCATCGGGCTTCGCCAACTCCCTTGCCTGGCCTGACTCCGCCACATCCGGAAAGGCATGTGTCCACGAACGTCGGGCGGCATCGCAGCCAGCATGGATACCCACTTAGCACAGAGGGCCGTCCGGGAAGGGGTCGCACGTTGGTTGAAGCGGGTGGTTTCGCCAACTGCTTCGTCATGCCCGGCAGGGCGTGCTGCTGTCCAGGGAGAGCCGATGGCTCCCCACAGGACGAAGCTCAAGTGGCAGCTCCTGCTGCTCCGGCATCCCCGCGCAGGCGGGACCCAGGGGCCCCCATGCCAGCACGAAGCCTGGAGGCGGCGAACCAGGACCCCAGCGCTGGCGTTCAGCCCGATTTGTTTGCGGTGTCAAGCAACACCAGCAACTTGCCCCCTGCGCCATTGAGAACCGACCTCCGGGATTGACGCTACTCGGGCTGCGTGGCGGGGTGCGTACAGCCGGTTGCCGTCACGGTGAATGGTGAAGACGTGCCTGTGGGCCCGCAACTGGTCCAGGACGGCGGTGGCCACCATCTGACCCCGCGCTCGTTCTTGCCCCTGGTTCTTTTCGCGGACCGATCGTCGATCGCAGCGATCGGCCTGCCGGCAAGCGGATGCCCTGCGCGGGTGCCGTAGTGAAGCAGGCGAGGGGAGCGCTCCGCCGTGAGCTTCGGTCCGTGGCGGATGCCGGCGATCGCGGAACAGCTGCCCGCGCCGCGCGCGAGCCCACGATGCCGGGAGCGAATCCTTCACTGGACTACGCCCTTAGGTGACCACTCATGGGATGGCTGCGTGCTGGACATCGTGGTGGTGGCTTCGTCTTCCAGGGATGCTGCCCGAGGCGCACTGCCCGTCACGGGCCCGGACCGCGTTATTTCCCAGAAGTGGTCACCTTTGGATTCGAAGCGCCTGCTACCGCCCCTACTCATGGCTTCACCCACAGTCGCCTTTCCATCGGGACACAAGTGCTTGATTTCCAAGGGATTCATAGTAAGAACCGGAAAAGGGCATACCGGCAGCATCGCCGGGTCCATGGAGTACCAAGAACTCGCCTCAGCCCGGAGAGTGCATGGCAGCGCTTCAAATCCCGGAGGGGCCGCTCTCTGACGCTTCACGAGCGGCTGAGAGGGAACCCGTATGAAGCCTGGTTTCGGGATGCCACCAGAGTTCGTCACGTCCGATATCCCAAAGACGGTCACCAATGCCCCCCACCAGCAGGCACCTGACGCTCGCCCGTTAATCAAGTGACTGTTCATGGGAGGAGCACGTCCGGCGAGCGGCCTCCCGGGTGGTAGGTACTTCGGCGTCGTGCTTCGGAAGACGCCAAGCAGCGCCGGCGCAGCGTTCCTAGAAAAATTAAAGGTGACCACTTATGGGCCGAACTGGCTGGCGGCGCCGCCGGTGTACAGGCAGCCGTATGTAGCAAAGCCGCCCACCTTGTCTCGTTTGCAGGGCGGGAAAACTCGAAGCTCCTACGATCGATCTGTTGAACTAATTTTCTATTGGTAAAGATTATCAGTGGTAATCTGAGCTAAAAGCTGTGTTGCGACCACGCTTCAAGACGCTCCGCCTGTCCCATCGCGGGTCCTGGCCTGCACTGCTCATGGAGAACGACGCGGGTCCAAGCGACCGAAAGGTATGCGTCGGCGTCGGCCGCCAAGCTGACTTATTACACCTCGGCCCTCGAGGTACCCCTTGAGTTTCCCGGGAAAAAGCCGATGAAGACGAAGCACCCGGGAGTGCTTGGCCGTGCCCTGGGCGCTATCACCGAGCAGGACCACGTCGACCCTCCAGCCTATCGATACGACCAGATGACGTTTCTGATTGACCAATTGGCCGATCTCACGAGCTATCGGGACCGTGAGCAGGCCGACGCGCTCCTGCTCGACATGCTCGCCAAGGTGCTGCAGCCCCAGTTGCTCGCCTTGCACCATTGCGTGGGAGAGGCGCACGACCTGCGCTGGCGAACCACGCTGCCGCGTAGCGAGGTCTTGGCCAGCCCGGTTCCGGTGGGCACGAGCCGGGTCGATTACGAGCACCGGCCGGAACTGGCTCGGCATCCGGAATGGGTGGAGTGCTTGCGCGACCTGCGCATCGTGGAGCGCGAGGGCTCGTCGGCGCTGGCGCTGATGCCCATCGTGGTGAACTCGCTGGCCGTGGGCGTGGTGGAGGTGCACGGTGCCAAGGCCTTGACCGAGGAGGGCAGGCGTACCGCGCAGTCCATCGTGCGGCTGTATGGCAACTACCGGGCGCTGCTGGATTACGGCGAACGCGACCCCCTCACCGGCCTGTTCAACCGCAAGAAGTTCAACGACAGCTTCATGCGCGCCGTGGTCCAGCGCGCCATCGCGCCCAGCGAGCAACTCGCCGGGCAGGCCGGCGAGCCGACGCCGCAATACTTCCTGGCCGCGGTGGACCTGGACCACTTCAGGCAGATCAACGACAGCTTCGGCTACTTCATCGGCGACGAGGTGCTGCTGCTGACGGCCCGGGTCATGCGCGCGGTGCTGCGCTTCGACGACCGCCTGTTCCGCTTCGGCGGCGAAGAGTTCGCGGTGTTGCTGGATGCCTCGGACGAGAAGGAAGCCCTGGCCGTGCTGGAAAACCTGCGCGAACAGGTCGCCCGCCATAAGTTTCCGCAGGTGGGGCATGTGATGGTGAGCATCGGCTTCACGGCCGTGCGGCCCTCGGATCTGCCCACCAGCGCCATCGAGCGTGCCGACCGCGCGCTCCACCTGGCCAAGGCCAAGGGGCGCAACTGCGTCGTGGGGCCGGCGACCATGGTGCCCGCGGGCTTGCTCGAAGGCGCTTCGCGCGGCGGCAGCGTGGACCTGTTCGAGGAGTCGGCTTCGGCCACGGGCGACGTGGAACTGTTCTGAGCCTGGGCGCGCCAGCAGCGCCTCAGGGCTGCGCCTGTCCCAGCGGCAGCTCCAGCTCCACCGCCTCCACCAGGCGCCGGGCCGTTACGCTCAGGTGCAGCACCTTGCGCAGCGGGTGGCGCGAAACCACCGACTCCACGTGCTCCAGCACGTCGTCGGGCAGGCAGGCGATGGCGCAGCGATAGGCTTCCACCGGTAAGGCCTGGTCGTTGGGGCCAATCTCCACGATCAGCGCTTCGTACCCCGCCTCCGCCAGCGCCGTCTTGTAGCCGCGCGCGATGGCGGGCTCGTAGCCGGCCAGCATCACAGCCTCGCCCTCTGGCGGAACCACGTCCGCCGGCAAGGGCGACGGCGCCACCTGCGCCACGCCCGGCGTGGGCGGCGGCACCGCGCCGGGGCGCCCCGCCAGGGCGGACGCCAACAGCGCCCCCGGCCCGACGCTCTCGCGCAGCGACTCGCGGATCTCCTGCCGTGACAGCGCGCCGCGCAGCGCCTCCGTGATGGCAGGCGCCACCAGCGTGTAGAGCTGCGCGCGCAGTGCCATCTGGAACTCCGCGCTGCGCACGATCGCGGTCGCCACCCGGCCCACCACGCACTGCAACTGCTCGGTCGGCAGCGCCAGCAGCGCCTGTTCCACTGGGCCGCTCGGCAGCTCCCGTGCCACCGCGGCTGGCACGGCGAGGCGGGCGGGTGCCTCGTCCGGCGCCTGCGCGGAAAACGGCACGCCGACGCGGGCCTCGGCAGCGGGCCGCTGGGTCGCGGGCGCCTCGCGCCTTGCGCGCGAGCG
>Ga0065721_10006755_pt1 | contig 15208 bp, 13 predicted proteins | sample Mesricmetagenome_FD_59108 | JGI IMG/M metagenome (GOLD analysis project Ga0065721, IMG submission 59108) | Mesophilic microbial community from rice straw/compost enrichment Sample: eDNA_1 v2 (version 2) | ecosystem: Engineered > Solid waste > Grass > Composting > Bioreactor | place: USA: Davis... | reverse complement strand
GACGCCGCGGTCGACCTCTCGCCCCCGGCTCCCGACGCCGAGGGACTGGCCTCCGCGGTCCCCGCCGAACGCCTCGGCGCGATCAACGCCGAGGTCGGCGTCATGCGCGCCCCCGTCGACCGGCCCGCGCTCGTCGACGCGCTGTGGCGGGCCACCTGGCCGCACGACCGCCTGGTGTTCGGTTCGTCGCGCATCGTGCGCGTCGCCGACGAGCTGCTCGGCGGCAAGAAGGTCACCGTGCACTCCAACCGCGGGCTCGCCGGGATCGACGGGACCATCGCGACGGCGACCGGGGTCGCCCTGGCCAGCCAGGTCGACGAACGGCCCGGCGTGACCCGCCTCCTGCTGGGAGACCTCGCGTTCCTGCACGACATGGGCGCGCTGCTGCTGCCGCCCGGCGAGCAGGAGCCGCGCCTGCAGGTCGTCGTCGGCAACGACGGCGGCGGCACGATCTTCGACGGTCTCGAGGTGGCATCCGTCGCCGGTGACGACGCGATGACGCGCGTGCAGTACACCCCGCAGACCGCGCGACTCGAACAGCTCGCCCTCGCCTTCGGATGGGAGTACCACCGCTGCACCACCCGGGTCGCCCTGGACCAGGTGCTCACCGCCCCGAGCGGGGGACGCCAACTGATCGAGGTGCCGCTCCCGCGCTGAGTGCCGGGTCGGGGTCTCCTGCGCCCGCGCGGATCCCGTCAAGCTCTGGCGTCGATCCCGGATGCCACGGCACCATGTCGGGATGAGCAGAAGCCAGAGATGGTCCACGCCCGCCGCCGACGCCCTGCGCGTCGACCCGGGGTTCCGCCTCGCCGACATCGACACGCGGTCGACACCGGGCTACGACGGAGACAAGGACGACGGCAAGGCCGATCTCGACGCGGGCCGGGAGCCGCTGGAGGATCTGCAGGAGCGACTCTTCGCCGAGAGCGTGGCCGGCACCGCCACGGGGTCGGTGCTGCTGGTGCTGCAGGCGATGGACACCGCGGGCAAGGGCGGCATCGTGCGCCACGTCGTGGGCGCGGTGGATCCGCAGGGCGTCGAGCTCGCGTCGTTCAAGAAGCCGACCAGCGAGGAGCTCGCCCACGACTTCCTGTGGCGCATCGAGAAGCGCCTGCCGAACACCGGTCACATCGGGGTGTTCGACCGCTCGCACTACGAGGACGTGCTCATCGGACGCGTGCGTTCCCTCGCCCCAGCCGACGAGATCGACCGTCGCTACGGCGCCATCGTCGCCTTCGAGGCGCAGGCGGCCGAGATGGGCATCCGGGTGGTCAAGGTGATGCTGCACATCTCGAAGGACGAGCAGCGCGAGCGTCTGGCGAAGCGGCTCGACCGCCCCGACAAGCACTGGAAGTACAACCCCTCCGACGTCGACGAGCGCGAGCTCTGGGACGACTACATGGACGCGTACCAGGTCGCCATCGAGCGCACCTCGACGCCGGTCGCGCCTTGGCACGTGGTGCCCGCCGACCGCAAGTGGTACGCCCGCCTCGCGGTGCAGCAACTGCTGATCGACGCGCTGGTCGACATCGACCCGCAGTGGCCGGCGGCCGACTACGACGTCGAGGAGGAGCGCCGGCGTCTCGCCGCGTCGTGACTCAGGCCAGGGCCTCGACGATCGGACGGAACTTCACCCGCGTCTCCAGCAGCTCGGACTCCGGCACGCTGTCGGCGACGATCCCCGCGCCGGCATAGGCGGTGATCGGTGCCGTCGGCGACGACGGGGCCGACCGGTCGATCTGCGCGCACCGCAGCGCGATCGCCCACTCACCGTCTCCCGAGGCGCCGGTCCACCCGACGGCCCCGGCGTAGCGCCCGCGGTCGAAGGGCTCGAGGCGGCGGATGACCTCCATCGCCGCGGCCGTGGGCGTCCCCGCGACGGCGGCGGTGGGGTGGAGCACCGAGAGCAGGTCGAGAGAGGAGGCGTCTTCGCTGAGCACGCCCTCGACGTCGGTGGCGAGGTGCCAGACGTTCGGCAGCTTGAGGGTGAAGGGCTGTGACTCGGCCGCGAGCGACGAGGTGTGGGGGGCGAGGGCTTTCAGGACGCTCTGCACGGCGAAGCGGTGCTCATCCTGATCCTTGGTGCTCTCGGTGAGGGCGATGGATGCCGCGACGTCGGCGTCGGCGTCCCCGCCGCGCGCCACGGTCCCGGCGAGCACGCGCGCCGTCACCGTGCCGTCCGACACCGTCACCAGCGTCTCGGGGCTCGCCCCGATCAGGCCGTCGACGGCGAACACCCAGCAGTCGGGGTACCCCTCGAGCAGGGAGCGCACCAGGCGCCGCAGGTCGGAGCCGGCCGGGACCGTCCCGGTGATGTCGCGCGCGAGCACGACCTTGGCCACCTCGCGGGCGCCGATGGCCTCGATGGCCTGGCGGACGGCATCCTGGTACTTCTCGGCCGTCTGCCGACCGGGGCCCAGGGTGGCCGACCAGTGCGGGCCGAAGGGGGAGCGCGGGGGCAGCTCGGGCTCGGGCTCGTCGGGGGTGTCGTCGAAGGCCAGGCGCGTGACCCAGGCCCGACCGCTGTGGCGTCCGACGATCATGCCGGGCACGCGCAGCACGTTCTCGCGCTCGGAGCGGGGGTCGAAGACGAACGAGCCGAAGGCCACGAGACCGGTTCCCGGCAGCTGCACGGGGTCGTCGACCTCGGCGGCCGCGGCGATCGCCCGCCACCGCTCCGAGATGGTCGCGTCGCCCGGCTGCGCGCCGACGTACCGCAGCGTGAGCAGGTCGCCGAACGCCGCGAGCGACTCCCCGCGCCGGCTCCAGAAGAGCGGGTCGTACGGCGTCGTGTACGCCAGCACGTCGTCCATCGGGGGGATCTCGCGCGTGATCACGCGCAAGCGCGGCACGACGTCTTCCGCGGGTTCGAGCACGTCAGCCAGCGTAGACCCGCGCCGATCGGTGCGGCGGTGCGCGGCATCCGGATGCTCCAGCGTCGAGCAGACGCGGCGTGCACGACGCAGGAGAGCCCGCTCCCGGCGGCGTCGCAGGGCCGCATTCCCCGCGTCGAGGTCGATGACTCCTGCGTCGTGTCCGCGAGCGCGCGGAGGCCGGGGTCGGGAGCGTTTTAGACTCCGGAACATGGATACGCGTCCCGCCCCCGGCACCCGCCTGATGTTCGAGTGGCGCAAATGGGACGGCTCGCCGCACTGGGTGCAGGACAGCGTCTACCTCGGTTCCGACGAGTGGGGCGAGTGGTTCGGCCAGCAGGTGGGGTGGCGCAGCGCACGGCCCGGAGCGGAGTTCGTCTGCCGTCAGCCGAACGTGACCCTCGTTCCGGCCAGCGGCGACTGGGCGTTCACGCACAACGCCGACCCGCACCCGGTCGCCGTCTACATCGACCTCGCGTGGGACGTGCGCTGGCACGACGACGGCGTGCCCCGCGGCATCGACATGGACCTCGACGTCGTGCGCCGCACCGACGAGCGCGGTACCTGGATCGACGATCGTGACGAGTGGGACGAGCACCGCGTGCGGTACGGCTACCCCCTCGACATCGTCGAGCACCTGGATGCCACGGCCACCGACCTCGAACGGCGCGTGCGCGATCGGGAGGCCCCGTTCTCGGACGAGGTGACCGGCCCCTGGTTGGAGCGCCTCGCGGCGCTGGCAACCCCCGGCGACGACGACCCGGCGCCCGCCTAGACTCGACGGGTGAGCAGCGACCCCAACCGCGCCGACCTCGGCAAAGACCCGCAGCGCGTCAGCGGCATGTTCGACCAGGTCGCCGCCGCGTACGACCGCACCAACTCGGTCCTCAGCCTCGGCAACGACCGCCTCTGGCGTGCGGCCGTCCTGCGGGCCGTGGCGCCGAAGCGGGGCGAGCGCATCCTCGACCTCGCGGCGGGGACCGGCACCTCGTCGATGGCGTTCGTGCCGAGCGGGGCGCACGTGGTCGCCGCCGACTTCTCGAAGGGCATGATCGCCGAGGGGCGTCGCCGACACGGAGACGTCCCGAACCTCGAGTTCGTGCAGGCGGATGCCACCGACCTGCCGTTCGACGACGGCGAGTTCGACGCGGTGACGATGTCGTTCGGGCTGCGCAACGTCAACGACCCGCGGCGCGCGCTCCGCGAGCTGCGCCGCGTCACCCGCCCCGGCGGGCGCATCGTCGTGTGCGAGTTCTCGCACCCGCCGTCCCGCGCGTTCAACGCGCTCTACCGCTTCTACAACGACCGCGTCCTCCCGGTCGTGGCGAAGGCCGTGAGCAGCAACGCCGAGGCCTACGACTACCTCAACGAGTCGATCCGCGACTGGCCCGACCAGCCGACGCTGGCCCGCTGGATGCGGGACTCGGGATGGGACGAGGTGGCGTACCGCAACCTGTCGTTCGGGATCGTCGCGCTGCACCGCGGCATCCGCCCGGCCTCCTGAGGCCCTGTCAACCGTCGAGATACCCGCGGCGGCCTCCGGCCACGCCAGGATAGGCTGAAATCGTGACCCCGAGACCGTCTGCGGCCAACACCCGCCTGTCGGGAAAGTTGGGCCTGAGCGACCGCATCTTCGCCGGCCTGCGTTCTCGCACCCTCCTCTCCACCGTCGAGGCGGGTCTCGCGCGCGTCGAGACGGAGCTCGAGGGCGAGGTGCGCAGCGCCGACAAGCTCGCCGACGTCACCGCGCGCTACCTCTACGAGGCCGGCGGGAAGCGCGTGCGCCCGATGCTCGCGATCCTCACGGCGCAGCTCGGCCAGGGCACGACGAAGGAGGTCGTCGAGGTCGCCACGGCCCTCGAACTGACCCACCTCGGCTCGCTGTACCACGACGACGTCATGGACGGCGCCGACAAGCGCCGTGGCGTGCCCAGCGCGCAGACGGTGTGGGGCAACAACATCGCCATCCTCACCGGAGACCTGCTCTTCGCCCGGGCGAGCCAGCTCATGGCCCGCCGCGGCGAGCGTGCGATCCAGCTGCAGGCCGACACGTTCGAGCGCCTCGTGCTGGGCCAGATGCACGAGACCGTCGGCCCCCAGGAGGGTGACGAGCCCGTCGACTTCTACCTGCAGGTGCTGGCCGACAAGACCGGCTCGCTCATCGCCGCGGCCGCGCAGTCGGGCGTCATCTACTCGGGAGCCCCCGAGGAGTTCGAGGAGCCCATGGTCGTCTTCGGCGAGAAGGCCGGCGTCGCCTTCCAGCTGCTCGACGACGTGATCGACCTGTCTCCCGACCCCTCCGAGACCGGCAAGGTCCCCGGGACCGACCTGCGCGCGGGCGTGCCGACCATGCCGTACCTGCTGCTCGGCCACCGTTCCGACGCGGCATCCGCCGACCTGCGCGCCCGCATCGACGACGGTCAGGAGCGCATCGCCGCCGGTGCCGACCCGTCGATCCTCGACGGCGCGCTCGCCGAGCTGCGCGACCACGAGACCACGCACGAGACCCTCGCTCTCGCGCACCGCTGGTCGCAGGAGGCCATCGACGCTCTCGCGCCGCTGCCCGACGGCGCCGTGCGCGAAGCGCTGACGCGCTTCGCCCGCGCCGTGGCCGACCGCTCGGCCTGACCTTTTTCCACCACCCCCCCGATCGCGATCGAGAGGAACCCATGACGAAGCTGCGCCTCGCCATCGTCGGAGCCGGCCCCGCCGGCATCTACGCCGCCGACATCCTGCTGAAAGCCGAGCGTCAGTTCGACGTCTCCATCGACCTCTTCGAGCAGCTCCCCGCGCCCTACGGCCTGGTCCGCTACGGCGTGGCGCCCGACCACCCGCGCATCAAGGGCGTCATCACGGCCCTGCGCGAGGTGCTCGACCGCGGCGACATCCGCATCTTCGGCAACGTCCGCTTCGGCGAGGACATCACCCTCGACGACCTCAAGAAGCACTACAACGCCGTCATCTTCTCGACCGGCGCGATCCGCGACGCCGATCTCGACATCCCCGGTATCGACGCGGAGGGCTCCTACGGCGCCGCCGACTTCGTCAGCTGGTTCGACGGCCACCCCGACGTGCCGCGCACGTGGCCGCTCGAGGCCGAGTCGGTCGCGGTGATCGGCAACGGCAACGTGGCCCTCGACATCACGCGCATGCTCGCCAAGCACGCCGACGACCTGCTGCCCACCGAGGTTCCCGACAACGTGTACCAGGGCCTGAAGGCCTCGCCCGTCACCGACGTGCACGTCTTCGGCCGCCGCGGCCCCGCGCAGGTGAAGTTCACCCCGCTCGAACTGCGCGAGCTCGGTGAGCTGCGCGACGTCGACATGGTCGTCTACGACGAGGACTTCGACTACGACGAGGCCTCGAAGGCCGCGATCGAGACCAACAAGCAGGTCAAGGTCATCGACCGCGTCCTGCAGCAGTGGCGCACGCGCCCGGGCGTCAACAACGCCGGGGGAGAGGCTTCGCGCCGCCTCCACCTGCACTTCTGGGCCAAGCCGCTCGAGGTCGTGAAGGACGCCGACGGTCGCGTCGCCGCCCTGCGGTACGAGCGCACGAAGCCCGACGCCGAGGGCGGGGTCGTCGGCACCGGCGAGATCCGCGAGGTTCCGATCCAGTCGATCTACCGCGCCGTCGGCTACTTCGGGTCGCCGCTGAAGGACATCCCCTTCGACGAGCTGCGCGGCGTCATCCCCAACCACGAGGGCCAGGTGCTCTCGGCCGAGTCGAACTCCCGGATGCCGGGACTGTACGCCACCGGGTGGATCAAGCGCGGCCCCGTCGGTCTCATCGGACACACCAAGTCGGATGCCATGGAGACGGTGCGTCACGTCATCAACGACCAGGGCGACTGGTGGCAGCCCGAGCACCCCGAGGAGGAGGCCATTCCGGCCCTTCTCGCGGAGCGCGGTGTGCGCTGGACCGACCTCGACGGCTGGCACCGCCTCGACGAGCACGAGATGGCCCTCGGCGCCCCGCACGAGCGCGCCCGCATCAAGGTCGTGCCCCGCGACGAGATGATCGCGATCTCGCGCGGGGAGTGACCCGCGTCTCGAAGAGCCGCCCCGCCGTCGCGACGTGGGCGGCTCTTCGGCGTTCGGGCTCAGTCGCGCCGGCGCGCCCGCCGGAGTGCGCGACCGCCGTCACTTCACGCCGCTGACGCGGCTCCTCGCGAATATCATCCGCCCCTCGCGGGGGCAAGCCTGAGGCTGTGGAATTCCTTTGCTCGGCAGGATGGAGCCACGACGAGGGGGCCGTGAGGTCCCCGCACCGAGGCGAGGGGGCCGGATGCGACACCTGAGACGGATCGTGGCCGGAGCCTCGGCGCTGGCCCTCGCGGGAACGCTCGGCGCCTGTTCCGCCGGGGACGGCGTGCCGACGCTCACCTGGTACATCAACCCCGACGACGGTGGTCAGGCCGAGATCGCGGCATCCTGCACCGAGGCGGCCGACGGGGCGTATCGCATCGAGACCTCGCTGCTCCCGCGCGACGCGGCCTCGCAGCGCGAGCAGCTCGCCCGGCGTCTCGCGGCGAGCGACCGCTCGCTCGACATCATGAGCCTCGATCCGCCGTTCATCCCCGAGCTCGCCGAGCCCGGCTTCCTCGCACCCGTGCCCGACGATCTGCAGAACACCGACGGGGTGGTGCAGGGCGCGGTGCAGTCCGCCAGCTGGAACGGCGAGCTCGTCACGGTGCCCTTCTGGGCGAACACGCAGCTGCTCTGGTACCGCAAGTCGGTCGCCGAGGCCGCGGGCCTCGACATGAGCCAGCCCGTGACGTGGGACCAGATCATGCAGGCCGCCGAGGACCAGAACAAGCAGCTCGGCGTGCAGGGCGCCCTCGCGGAGTCGCTCACCGTGTGGATCAACGCGCTCGTGGCATCCGGGGGCGGGCAGATCCTCGAGAACCCCGACGCCAAGCCCGACGAGATGCAGCTCGGACTCGAATCGGATGCCGGCAAGAAGGCCGCCGACATCATCGGGCGCATCGGTTCGTCGGGGCTCGGCGGCCCGGGTCTTCCGACCGCCGACGAGAACGCGAGCATGAACCTGTTCCAGGGCGACAACGGTTCGTTCATGGTCAACTGGCCCTTCGTCTACCCGGCGATGCAGGGCTCGGCCCCCGAGGTCGTCGACGACCTCGGCTGGGCGGTCTACCCCCGGGTGGATGCCGGGACCCCGGCCGCGCCTCCCGTCGGCGGCATCAACCTCGGCGTCGGGGCCTACAGCGAGAACGTCGACCTGGCCTGGCAGGCGGTCGCGTGCATCGTCAGCCCCGAGAACCAGGCGCAGTATTTCGTCACCAACGGCAATCCGCCCTCGAACCTCGCCGCGTACGACGACGCCGAGGTGATCGAGAAGTTCCCGATGGCCTCCACCATCGCGGAGTCTCTGCAGCTGGGTGCGCCGCGTCCGCAGACGCCGTACTACAACGAGATCTCCATCGGACTGCAGCGCACGTGGCATCCGCCGAACGCGGTGAACCCGGATTCGACGCCGCAGTCCTCGACCGACTTCATTCTCGCGGTGCTCAGAGGGGAGCGACTGCTGTGACCGACACGATCACCCGCNCCACGGGGCGNGCCGAGCCGGCGGCCCCCGCGAAGAAGAAGCGNCGCTCCGACCGCGCCCGCGCCGAGGCGCGCCTGGGCTGGATGCTCGCGGGCCCTGCCTTCGGCATCATGCTGCTGGTCACCCTGTACCCGATCGTGCAGGCGATCTGGGATTCGCTGTTCAGCCTGCGCCTCACCGCCCCCGACGACCGCGAGTTCATCTGGTTCCGCAACTACCAGGTGATCCTCGGCGACCCGGCGTTCTGGCAGTCGATGGGGGTGACGTTGTTCATCACGGTCGTGACGGTGCTGCTGGAGCTCATCATCGGCTTCGCCTTCGCGCTCGTGATGCACCGCGCGATCAAGAAGCTGCGCGGCTTCGCCCGCACGGCGATCCTGGTGCCGTACGGCATCATCACCGTCGTCTCGGCGTTCGCGTGGTTCTACGCCTTCGACATCAACTCCGGCGGGTACGTCAACAACTGGCTGTCGTGGATCCCGGGGTTCGACGAGAACCTCAACTGGTTCGCGTATCAGGGCACCTCGCTCACCGTCATCATCCTCAGCGAGGTCTGGAAGACGACGCCGTTCATCTCCCTGCTGCTGCTGTCGGGCCTCGCCCAGGTGCCGGGAGACCTCGAGGAGGCCGCCAAGGTCGACGGGGCGACGTCATGGGAGGTGCTGCGCCGCGTCATCCTGCCCAACATGAAGGCCGCGATCATGGTCGCGGTCCTGTTCCGCACCCTCGAGGCGTTCCGCATCTTCGACAACATCTTCATCATGACCGCGGGGGCCAACGACACCGAGGCGCTGTCGCTGCTGGCCTACAACACCTCGATCGGTCGGCTCGAGATCGGCCTCGGGTCCGCCATCTCGGTGCTGCTGTTCCTCAGCGTGCTGATCATCGCGGGCATCTTCATCAAGGGCTTCAAAGTGGATCTGTCGGCGGGGAGGAACTCCTGATGCGCGCAATGACCTGGCCCCAGCGGATCATGTGGCTCGTGATCATCGCGGCCGTGCTCGTGTGGTCGCTGTTCCCGGTGTTCTCGATCCTCATGACCTCGTTCAAGACGCAGGCGGGCCTGTTCTCGGGCACGCTCCTCCCGCAGGAGTGGACGCTCGACAATTACGCCACGATCCTCGCTCCGGGCGGCAGCGCGCAGGACCTGTTCCTTCCGGCGCTGCGCAACTCGATCGGCATCTCCCTCATCGCGACCTTCGTCGCGGTGGTGCTCGCGACCCTCTGCGCCTACGCGATCGCGCGCCTCGACTTCCCCGGAAAACGCATCATCCTCACCACGGCGCTCGCGGTGTCGGTCTTCCCGATCGTGTCGATCGTGACCCCGCTGTTCAACCTGTGGCGCGTCGTCGGGCTGTACGACACGTGGCTCGGCCTGATCATCCCGTACCTCTCACTCACGCTCCCCATCTCGATCTGGACGCTCGCGGCCTTCTTCCGTCAGATCCCGTGGGAGCTCGAGCAGGCCGCGCAGGTCGACGGCGCGACCCCGTTCGAGGCCTTCCGCAAGACCGTCGTCCCCCTCGCCGCCCCCGGGGTGTTCACCACCGCGATCATCGCGTTCTTCATCGCGTGGAACGACTTCGTCTACGGCATCTCGCTGACGTCGACGGATGCCGCCCGCCCGGTGCCCGCGGCGCTGTCGTTCTTCACCGGGGCCTCGCAGTTCGAAGAACCCACCGGCGCCATCTCGGCCGCCGCCATCGTGGTGACGATCCCCATCGTCATCGTCGTCGTCATCTTCCAGCGCCGGATCGTGTCCGGACTCACGCAGGGCGCCGTCAAGGGATAGAGGAGAGAGTCATGGCATCCATCACCCTCAACAGAATCGTCAAGACCTACGACGACGGTTTCACCGCGGTCAAGGGCGTCGACCTCGACATCGCCGACGGCGAGTTCGTGATCCTCGTCGGACCCTCGGGCTGCGGCAAGTCGACGCTACTGCGCATGATCGTGGGCCTCGAGGACATCTCCGACGGCGAGCTGAGGATCGCCGACGAGGTCGTCAACGACAAGGCGCCGAAGGACCGCAACCTCGCGATGGTCTTCCAGAACTACGCGCTGTACCCGCACCTGACGGTGTACGAGAACATCGCGTTCCCGATGCGGCTCAAGTCGAGCGACCTCGACGACAAGGAGATCGACGAGCGCGTGCGCCGGGCGTCGAAACTGCTCGAGCTCGACGAGCACCTCGAGCGCAAGCCCGCGAACCTCTCGGGCGGTCAGCGGCAGCGCGTCGCGATGGGCCGCGCGATCGTGCGCAACGCCAGCGCGTTCCTCTTCGACGAGCCGCTGTCGAACCTCGACGCGAAGCTGCGCGGACAGATGCGCACCGAGATCGCGCGCCTGCAGCGTTCGCTCGGCATCACGACCGTGTACGTCACGCACGACCAGACCGAGGCCATGACCCTCGGCGACCGCGTCGCGGTGCTGCGCCGCGGCGAGCTGCAGCAGGTCGCGAGCCCGCGCGGGCTCTACGACCAGCCGGTCAACCTCTTCGTCGCCGGCTTCATCGGCTCCCCGCCCATGAACTTCCTCAGCGGAACCGTCGACGGCGACGTGCTGCGCCTGCCGATCGCCGACGTCCCGCTCGACGATCGCCTGCGCGCAGCGGTCGAGGGCCGTGACCTCGTGATCGTGGGCGTGCGCCCCGACGCCTTCGAAGACGCGGATGCCACCGAGCGCGACCTCGAGGGAGGGGTCACCGCCGAGCTCGACATCGAGATGACCGAGTGGCTCGGCGAGGTGCTCTACGCCTACGTGCCGTACGAGACCGACGCGACAGTGAAGGACAAGCTGTCGGAGCTCGACCGCGACCTCGACGGCGAGAGCCTGCGCACCGAACTCGTGGTGGCTCTGGATGCCATGAGCTCGATCCGCGCGGGGGATGCCGCGCGCCTGTGGTTCTCGCCCGACTCGCTGCACCTGTTCGACCCGGAGACGGGCGTGAACCTCACGCGTGACGAGGCGAAGGCCGAGAAGCTCGAGGAGGACGCCCGCGCCGCGCGCAAGCGCGCGCTGGAGCGGGCGAAGGAACGGGCGGCGCGCGAGGAGGCGTCGGCGGCGCGCGTGCCGAACTCCTGAGATTCCGGCGCCCCGGTGCCCTCTACGGCGCCGTGGACGGCTGCGACCGTGATCTCTCCGGAGTTCCGCCCGTGCGGGACACGGTAGACGCCCCGCCGTAGGCTGAGGCGATGGGGGAGTGGCATCCGGATATCCTCGGCGAGGGCTTCGAGCAGCGGTCTCTGCCGCTGCGTCCCGACGACGAGGGCGAGGTCGTCGCGACGCTCGTCCGCTCGCGCCCTCACCCGGGCGCACGCCTGTTCGGCGAGTGGCGCGACGTCGACCTGCTGTACGTGCACGGCTGGTCGGACTACTTCTTCCAGACCGGACTGGCCCGCTTCTTCACGGATCGCGGCGCCCGCTTTCACGCCCTCGACCTGCGCAAGTACGGCCGCAGCCTGCGGTCCGGCCAGACGCCCGGATACACGGTGTCGCTCGACGTCTACGACGCCGACATCGCCGCGGCGCTGGATGCCATGGGCACAGCTCGCGAGGGGCGCCGCCTCGTGCTGCTCGGGCATAGCACGGGCGGCCTCACCCTCACGCTGTGGGCGGCGCGGCACCCCGGCGTCGCCGACCTGCTGATGTTGAACAGCCCCTGGCTCGAACTGCAGCTCGGACCGCTCGGACGTCAGGCGCTCGCGCCGATCGTCAACGTCCGCGCCCGTCTCGACCCGCTCGGGACGCACCCGGTCGTCGACCTGGGGTTCTACACCCGCGCGCAGCGCGAGCTCGGGACGCTCCCCGAGGCGCCCGAGGGGTGGCGGCCGGCGCAGGGGTTCCCGACGCATCCCGGCTGGTTGGCCGCGGTCATCGCGGGGCACGCGCGCGTGGCATCCGGGATCGACGTGGGGTGCCCGGCGCTCGTGCTGCTGTCGAAGCGGTCGACCTCGGCGCTCAGCTGGAGCGACGCGATGCGCGCGAGCGACTCGGTGCTCGTCGTCGACGACATCGCCCGGGCGGCGACGCGCATCGCCGCGACCGTCACCATCGCCCGCATCGACGGGGCCCTGCACGACGTGTTCCTGTCGGCGCCCGAGGCGAGGGATGCCGCGTATGCGGCGCTGCGGAGGGGGATGACGGGTCTAGCGTAGAACGCGATCGAAGGAGCACCATGATCCCCACGTCGTCCGCGTCCGCGACCGAGCGCTACCGCGCCGCCCGAGACGAACTCCTCGCCGCCCGCACCGACGCCGCGCGTGCGGCGTCGTTCGCCTGGCCGCGCTTCGAGGGGCCGTTCAACTGGGCGATCGACTGGTTCGATCCCATGGCGCGCGGCAACGACGCGACGGCTCTGATCGTCGTCGACGACGACGAGACGCACCACGAGCGCACCTTCGACGAGCTCGCGCGTCGCTCCGACCAGGTCGCGGCGTGGCTGTCGTCGCAGGGCGTCGCGCGCGGCGACGCCGTGCTCCTCATGCTCAACAACCAGGTCGAGCTGTGGGAGGCGATGCTCGCCATCATGAAGCTCGGCGGGGTCATCGCGCCCACGACCACCGCCCTCGGACGCGTCGACCTCGGCGACCGCATCGCGCGCGCCGACATCCGCCACGTGGTCGTCGGGGCGGCCGACGCCGACAAGTTCGACGACCTCCCCGGGGGACTCGGCCGCATCGTCGTGGGCGGAACCCACCCGGGGTGGGTCTCGTACGACGACGCCTTCGCTCAGGATGCCGAGCCGGCGCGGCATTCGGGGACCACTGCCGACGAGCGGCTGCTGCTCTACTTCACCTCGGGCACGACGTCGAAGCCGAAGCTGGTCGAGCACACCCACGCGTCGTACCCGGTCGGCCACCTCAGCACCATGTACTGGCTGGGGCTGCAGCCGGGCGATGTGCATTTGGCGATCAGTTCGCCGGGGTGGGCGAAGCACGCGTGGAGCCTGTTCTTCGCGCCGTGGATCGCCGGCGCGACCGTGCTGGCGCTGAACTACTCGCGGTTCTCGGCGGAGCGACTGCTGACCGAACTCGAGAACGACCGGGTCACCACGTTCTGCGCGCCGCCGACGGTGTGGCGCATGCTCATCCAGGCCGACCTCACCGGACGTCGCGGGGCGCTGCGCGAGGTCGTGTCGGCGGGCGAGCCGCTCAACCCCGAGGTGATCGCCTCGGTGCAGCGCGCGTGGGGTCTCGACATCCGCGACGGGTACGGGCAGACCGAGATGACCGCGGTCGTGGCGAACACGCCCGGCGCCGATCTCGTGCCCGGGTCGATGGGGCGTCCGCTCCCGGGATGCCCCGTGGTGCTCGTCGACCCCGTCTCGGGGGAGCGCGCCGACGAGGGCGAGATCTGCATCGACCTGTCCGACCGCCCGGTCAATCTCATGACCGGATACGTGGGGGATGCCGAACGCAACGCCGAGGCCTTCGCTGACGGACTCTTCCACACGGGCGACGTCGCCCGCCGCGACGAGACCGGCAGCATCACCTACATCGGGCGCACCGACGACGTCTTCAAGGCGTCGGACTACAAGATCAGTCCGTTCGAGCTCGAGAGCGTGCTCATCGAGCACCCCGCNGTCGTCGAGGCCGCGGTCGTCCCCGCCCCCGACGACCTGCGTCTGGCCGTNCCGAAGGCGTACATCGTGCTGGCGGGTGGGCACGAGGAGGGCGAGGNGGTCGCGCTCGACATCCTGCGTTTCGCCCGCGAGCGGCTCGCCCCGTTCCAGCGCGTGCGTCGTGTGGAGTTCTTCGACCTGCCCAAGACGATCTCGGGNAAGATCCGCCGCGTCGAACTGCGTCAGCGGGAAGANGCCGTGTTCCGCGGCGAGGTGGACTGCGTGGAATGGCGCGACGACTCCCTNCGCGGATGACNCGGTCCGCAACCCCTCGCNTCACGCCCGTCCGCATGTGAGCATCGGTACATGGATCACGAGAAGAAGCAGCCTTTCGAGAACCCCACCGTCGACGACGAGAGCGACATGCCGTCGCTGCAGGAGGAACGCAACGTGGGACGCGACACCGAGCGCGAGATCACCCAGATGATCAACGGCATCGAGGGCTGAGCCCCTCCTTGCGCCCCCGAGCGGCCTGGACGGTCGCGATCAGCGTCGTCGCGGTCGCGGCCGTAGTCGGCGTCGCCGCGGTGATGACCTCCGCGGCGCGGGACGCGCCGGAGGCGGCGCCCGCGGCATCCGCGGCATCCGCGTCGACACGGCCCACGCCCACGGCGACGCGCACTCCGTCGCCGACCCCCACCCCGACCGCGACGCCCACCCCGACCGCGCGGCCCGGGACGGTGCTCGTCGACCGCAAGAGCGACGGCAGCGTCCGCATGCTGGTCGCGGGCGACTCCCTCACCGCCGGATTCTTCGCGACGACGAAGGATCGGGGCTTCATCCGTCTCGTCGCGGACGACATCGGATCGGTCGACGTCACGGGCGCCGCGCAGGCGCAGCAGACGCTGTCGACCGTCGCGGCCGTGACCGACGTCCCGTCCGACGTGGGGGTCGCCGTCGTCGAGCTCGGCACGAACGACGTCGGGGTCCCGACGCCCCTCGCCGACTTCGAGCAGCAGTACGCGAGCCTTCTCGATCGCATCCGATCGACGTCGCCGAAGGCCGGTTTGCTCTGCCTCGGCACCTGGACCGCCGACGGCGCGGCCTACGACGAGGTCATCGCGCGCTCGTGCGCGGCCCGCGCCGGCGTGTACGTCTCGCTCGCCGAGGCCTTCGCGACCGCGGAGTTCCACGGCCCCGC
>Ga0065721_10051343_pt1 | contig 15210 bp, 15 predicted proteins | sample Mesricmetagenome_FD_59108 | JGI IMG/M metagenome (GOLD analysis project Ga0065721, IMG submission 59108) | Mesophilic microbial community from rice straw/compost enrichment Sample: eDNA_1 v2 (version 2) | ecosystem: Engineered > Solid waste > Grass > Composting > Bioreactor | place: USA: Davis... | reverse complement strand
ATCTAGTGCTGGAGCCTCTATGAAACCGATCGGCGCGGAGCACCTGCTGCGCGTCCAGGGCGGTAAAATGCCCTCTCGTCTGTGTCACATGTAAAAGCGGGTTTTGTTGGTGTCAACCAGAGTCAACTCTGTCGGCAGGCGCGACATTGCCCTTGCATCATCTGCCCGCGGACGGTGCGCGGATAGCCAAAGGTCAATGCAGGGCCTACATTGTCTACATAGAATGTCGACAATACGGGCTTTTGCGGGAGTTGTGGCACGTTTGGATACGGTGCCCCATTAGACGGAAAGGCCATCCACCGGGCCGAACTTTCACTTGACATACATGATAGTAACTATCGTATATGAAATGTCCGGCTTAAAGCGTGCCGGCAAGGGAGGAAACGCCAATGCTACGCAAGATACTGGCTACCGCCGTCCTTCTCGCCGCTGCGGGAAGCGTCTCGGCACAGGAGCTGCGGACCCTGACCATCATATCTCACAATGTCCACAAGACGGCCGCCACGGGTGGCGACCTCGCCGATGCTCAGAATATCGCTGGCGAGTGGGCGGAACGGAACAATGTAACCCTCAATTGGGTCACGCTCGATATCGGACCGCTACATGATCGCCTACTGCGCGAAATGAGCCTGGGCGAAACCAGTGTCGATCTCGCCGCAGTGCTGAATACGCGGGTCGTCCCCAGCGTTGCCACGCTGCTGGAGCCGCTCGGTCCGCATATGGAAACCAATCCGATCGAGGATTTCGAGGGGATTTCCGAGGGCCTCCGCAAGGCCACGGTGATCGACGGCAATGTCGTCGCCGTTCCTTATCGGCACGCGACCAATGCGTTGCATTATAATGAGACGCTGCTTGAGGAGCGTGGTGTCGCCGTTCCGACGACGCTCGACGAGCTGCTCGCCGCGGCCCGCGCTGCCACCTTCACGCGTGACGATGGCACGCGCGTCTATGGCCTAGTGACAACGCTCGATACGCATGTGACGGCCCTGCAGTTCCTCAGCGCTTTCGGCGCCGTCTATATCGACGCCGACCTCAACGTTCACGCCAACTCGCCCGAGATGATCGCGGGCCTGACCGAACTTGCCAACCTCTACAAGGAAGGCGTTCTGCCTCCGAACGTCACGGCGCTCGGCCTTGATGAACTGATTGCCACGATGCGCGAAGGCCGTGGCGTATTCGCCATCAATCCGTTCTCGCGCTACACCGCGCTCAACGATCCGGCCGCTTCGCTCTATCCGGGCCAGATCGACGTCATGCCCTTCCCCACTAACGATCCGGGCGTGGCTTCGGCCAATACCGAGTTCTGGTCGTGGGCCATCCCGGCCAACTCGACGCAGAAGGATCTCGCTTACGATCTGATCCGTGAACTGTCGGGCAAGGATGCGACGGTTCGCGCTGCGCTTAACGGCAACGGTCCGGTGCGGCCGGCGGCCTATGAAGACCCGCGCATCATCGAGAAACTGCCCTATGCCGCCGCTGAGTCGATCGGCCTCAGGGATGCCTCGGTCGCCGTCCCGGCCTTCGCCGATGCCGTCGAAGCCACGACCGTCTTCATCGAGGAAATGCAGGCGGCGGTGCTTGGCCTCAAGACCCCCGAAGAAGCCGCGGCTTCGCTGCAGACCCGTGCTGAAGAGCTGGTCGCCAGGTCAAAATAACAGCACACTGCTATCGTGACCGCCGCGCGGTGCCCTGCGCGGCGGTATGAAATTCTGGACTGGGAAGAGCGAGAGATGAGGCGACTGAATCCGGCTGCCATCCTGATGCTGGCGCCCACGCACCTGCTGCTGCTCGTGGTGATCGCCCTGCCGTCGATCTATGTATTCTGGCTGAGCCTCAATGAATCCACCTATGGCTCGGACCTGACCTTTGTCGGTCTCGACAATTATGTGACGGTGCTGACCAGCTCGTATTTCTGGCGCGCTGCGCTCAATACGCTGATCGTCGTCAATGCCGTGGTCTATATCGAGCTGCTGATCGCCATCGGCATGGCGGCCTTGTTCCTGGGCGGCGTGCGCTACCCCAAGATCATGTTCGCCATTGTCCTCATGCCCTATGCCATTTCGGAGGTCGTGGGCGTGCTGGTGTGGAAGATCATGCTCAATTCGGGCAGCGGCGTGCTGGCTCGCACCATTGAAAGCCTCGGCTTCGGCATGTTCAACTGGAGTGTGTCGCCGCCGCTGGCGCTCAGTGTGGTGACGCTGATCTCGATTTGGCATCACCTGCCCTTCACCTTCCTTCTCATCTATGCGGGCATGCTTGCCATTCCCAAATCGCTTTACGAAGCTGCGCGCATCGATGGCGCGACGCCCTGGCAGGAATTCTGGCGTATCACGCTGCCGTTGACGATCCCGGCGATCCTGATCTCGCTGATCTTCCGTTTTGTCTTCGCTTTCCGCCTGTTCTCCGAAGTCTGGTTGCTCACCGCGGGCGGCCCCGCGCGGCTCACCGAAGTGCTGGCCGTCTATCTCTACCAGAGCGGCTTCAAATACGGTGAGTTCGGCACCGCTTCGGCCACTGGCTGGCTGATGGTGATCGGCTCGCTGGGCGTCGCTTCCATCTATCTGTGGGCCATGCACCGAAGGATGCTCAAGGGCAATGACTGACGCCGCTTCCATCGTCCTGCCGAACATGGCGGCCCGCCGCGTTGCCGGCACTGTGCGAGCCATTGTGCGTACGCTCCTGTTCGCGCTCATCATCGTATGGTCGGCTTTCCCGATCCTCTATGTCGTGCTCTCCTCCTTCAAGCAGCAGAAGGAGATCTTCAAATACCCGCCCGACATCATCTTCACGCCGACTTTCGAGCACTACATGGCGCTGGCCACCAAGTGGACGGGCTTCTTCCCCACCATGGCCAACAGTCTGATCGTTGCCGTCGGCGCCACGCTGCTGGCCTGCGCGGCCAGCATCCTGTCCGGCTTCGTCTATTCGCGTTACGCTAACAGGTTCCTGGCCGGCTCGGTGCTCTACCTCATCGCCATCCGCCTGCTGCCGCCCATCGTCGTGACACTGCCGCTGTTCCCGGTGGTCGATGCCCTCAAGCTCAGCGACACCCATATCGTGCTCATCGTGCTCTACGCGACCTTCTGGGTTTCGCTCTGCACCATGATCATGAAGACCTTCATCGACAAGATTCCCCGCACCCTTGATGAGGCAGCGGTGGTCGATGGCGCCACCACGATGCAGACGCTCTTCCGGGTCATCATGCCCCTGGCCCTGCAGGGCGTGGCCGCCTGCGCCATCTTCGTCTTCGTCTTCTCGTGGAACGAATACCTGTTCGCGCTGATCTTCACGACCCAGCACGCCAAGACCGCCCCGCTCATCATTTCCGAAGTGATGGACGCGGTGAGCGGCACCAATTGGGGCGTGCTCTTCGCTGGCGTCACGGTGCAACTGCTGCCGGTGACGCTGCTCGTTATGCTTGCCCAGAGATTCCTCATCGCCGGCCTCACTGCCGGTTCGGTGAAGGGCTGATTTGAAAGGATGCCCTGCTGATGGTCGCCATCAATATTGATCGCTTCGTCAAGCGCTATGGCGCACTCGAAGTGGTTCACGACATCAGTTTCGACATCGAGGAAGGGGAATTCCTCGTCCTCGTCGGACCCTCCGGCTGCGGCAAGAGCACGATCCTGCGCATGGTTGCCGGGCTTGAGGAAATCTCGGGCGGGGAGCTGCGCATGCAGGGCGTGCGGGTCAACGAGCTCTCGCCCAAGGAGCGACAGGTCGCCATGGTGTTCCAGGATTATGCGCTCTATCCGCATATGAGCGTCGAGCAGAATATCGGCTTCTCGCTGGAGCTGGCGCGTGTGCCCAATGCCGAGCGCGAGGCGCAGGTCAAGCGCGTCGCCGACATCCTGCAGATCGGTCACCTGCTCGAGCGGCGCCCGCGCGAACTGTCGGGCGGCCAGCGCCAGCGCGTCGCCATCGGCCGCGCCATGGTGCGCAAGCCGCAGCTCTTCCTGTTCGACGAGCCGCTTTCCAACCTCGACGCCAAGCTGCGCGCCGAAATGCGCGGACAGATCAAGCGCCTGCACCAGACGCTCAAGACCACCAGCATGTATGTCACCCACGATCAGCTCGAGGCGATGACCCTGGCCGATCGCATCATTTGCCTGTTCGATGGCCATATCGCGCAGATGGGCACGCCGCATGATCTGTTCGACCGCCCGGCCAATGTCTTCGTTGCGGAATTCATCGGCTCGCCGACCATGAACATCGTGCCGGTCACTGCGAGCAATGCCGAAGGCCGGACGGTGCTGACCCTCGCCGGCGGCGGCGAGGTCAGCCTCCCTGATGGCACCGCTCTGCCGTCGCTGACCAATGACGGCAACGTCCTTGCAGGCATCCGCCCCGAGCATCTGAGCGACACGCCCACGCCCGGCGCCACGGCACGGATCGATGGGGTCATCGACATGCTCGAGCCGCTGGGCAGCGACATTCTCGTCACCATGCAGGCCGGCGAAGTGACCCTCACGGCCCGTTGTACCGACAAGGGTCAGTTCCAGGCCGGCCAGAACCTCACCCTGCATTTCGATCCCGCGCGCCTGCATCTGTTCGACAGCAAGACGCAGATGCGGCTGGGGTGAGCGATCTGGCATATCTGCTGGCATGCCTCGATACCGCGGTCTGCAAAGCCGTGCGGGCGGACGAAATCGGCACCGCCCGATCCCTTCGTCTTCATGTCGGCGGCCCCGGCGACGACCTGCCGGAGCGGGGCCAACTGCTGCGCCTGGGCGATGCCATCTTCGCTTGCCCGCGCGTCCGCGAGGCACAATCGGGCCGCGCGACCCTCTGCCTGTGGCAGGGCGGCCAAGTGGCCACGGTCAGTTCGGCGCCGGCGCCGCGTACCACGATCGTACTGACCCTGCTCGGCTCCGAAGGCGCGCTGCATCTCTGCAAGCAGTCGCCATGAGCCCAGATCGCCCCGGAGTCATCCTGGCCGGCGGTATCCGCTCGCATCAGGAGAACTATGCCAGCGCCTTTGCGTCGGCCGGTTGCCGCCTGCTGGCCGTCGGCGTCGCGCCCGGCCTGGGCGAGAGCGAGACGGGGCGCCACGCCGAACTGGCCGCCAGCCTCGGCCTGCCCCTGTTGCCGCTCGACCAGGCGGTTGCGCTGCCCGAGGCGACGATTGCCAGCATCAGCGTGGACATGATGCACCGCGCCCGTGTCGCCACGCTCTGCGCCCAGGCCGGCCTCCACCTCTATCTCGACAAGCCGCTGGCCGGCAGTCCGGCCGATGCGACGGCCATCGCCGCCGCCGTCCACGCGGCCGGCGTCGGCGCACAGGTCTTCAGCCATGTCACCACTCCCTGGGCCCAGGCTGCGCATGCGGCCATCCGGGAAGGGCGGCTCGGTCGGATCCTCGCGATCCATGCCGATATGCTCATGGCCAAGGGCATACCCTCCGCCCTGCCATCGAAGCCGCGCAAGGAGCAGGCTATTGCCGATTTCCGTCAGGATATCGCCAAGCGCGAGCTCACCGATATGGGTATTTATCCCGTCTCGCTGGCGGCCTGGCTCCTCGGTCGACCGGCCACATCGGTTACGGCCGTCACCGCCAACCACTTCTTCGCCGAGCATCTGAGCCACGATGTCGAGGATTACGGTGCCATGCTTGTCGATTTCGAAGACGGCGCAACGGCCAGCATCACCTGCGGGCGCGTCGGCTGGCAAAGCTGGCGCCGGCCTTTCCTGTCGCGCGTCATCATCGTGGGGGAACGGGACACGCTGGTCTTCGACAGCGAACCTGCCGAGCTCATCGCTACCTCCGGCCGCGGCGTTCCGGCCCCAGCGCGCAATGCGCTCGATCCAATGGAGATGTGGCTGTCCACCCGTTCCGGCCCCCGCCCGCAGCCCGCCATATCAGGCATTGCCCTTGTCGACGAAGGCTCGCGGGATGTCGCCGCCTTCATTGCGGCGCTGGCCAGTGGGGTGCCCTCGGGTATCGGGATCGACGCGGCCGCCCATCATTGCGCAATCATCGCTGCTGCCTATCGCTCTGCGGCGGAAGAGCGTGCAGTCGCCGTGGCCTAGTCGGCGCCGGGATCGCGATAACCCAGTTCGCGCGACAGTTTCCGCGCCGCCAGATCCAGCCGCTCGCTGGCTTCGGCTGGCGTCACCACCACGCGCTTGTGATAGAGGAACGGCACGGTGAGAGCTGCCACGGTCGTGCTGAAATGGTTGTAGATCGGCCGGCTGATCGTCAGCAGTCCGCTGACAAAGTAGCTTTCCCGCTGTTCCTGGCCGGTATTGCCGACCTCGGCAACGCGCTGGCGAAACTGCTGCAGTATTTCCGGCGCCACGATACGCGTCATCGACCGGAACAGCGCCTCGCGCTTGGCCTCGGGCAATTGGGCCAGCAGCAGATTGCCCGAACTGGCCTCCCATACCGGCAGGCGGGCGCCGAGCGTCACCGAATATTGGCGGGGCAGGGGGGAATCCACCTGCGCGATGATCAGAATGTCGAGCCCATCCAGCACCGCGAGATGGCAGGATTGCTCGATCTCGATCGCCAGCTCTTCCATGATGGGTAGCGCCAACGCCGACAGCGAGTGGACGCGCGGCATGGCATGGGCCAAGCGGAACAGCTTCATGGTAACGGCATAGCGGTCGCCATCCGCATTGCGCTCCAGATAGCCCCGCGCTTCGAGCAGTTGCACCGTGCGGTAGATTTCGCTGATGGTGCGGCCCAACCGCTCGGCCAGCGTGGCCATGGGCAGTCCGTTTGCTTCGGTCGACAGCAATTCGAGGATGTCCAATGCCTTGTCGACGGCAGGAACGCGGTAACGTGTCTGCCGCCCTGCGGATTCGTCGATGTCCAGCGCTTCCGCTTCGGGCGCACGCGCCATTTGGAATCTCCCTCTGTTTCGCTTGCTTACCAGCTTCCCCGCTCCCCTTCCAGAGACCCGGGTTGCGATCACCATCAAGGTCATAGCGAAAACGCGTCAAGTTTCGTATAGAAAAGTAAATTGTGCCAGTGGATAAATTAGTGAAGGACCATCATGTCGAGATTTAGCTCTGCGGCGCTCGTGGAATCGCTCGCGCGCCTCTTTGAATCCGTCGGCCTACCGCCTGGCGACGCCCGTCTTTGCGGAGACTGGCTGACCGATGCGGAAGCCTCGGGTGTGACCTCGCATGGCATTGCCCGCGCTTCGATGTATCTCGATGCTTTGCGGCGGGGAAAAATCGCCGCGCAACCCGTCATTACCGTCGAGCAATCACGGCCGGGCGTGCTGCTGGTCGATGGGGATAATGGCATGGGGCCGGTCGTTGGCGCCGTGGCTATCGATCGGGCCATTGCGTCGGCATCGGCAACCGGCATCGCCATGGCCGCCGTGCGGCACAGCAATCATTATGGCGCTGCGGGCTATCTGCTGCAACGGGCCGCAAGGGCCGGTTATGCCGCGCTCACCTGCTCCAATGGGTCGCCGATAATGGCGGTATGGGGAGGGGCTGATCCGGTGCTGAGCACCAATCCCCTGGCGGCCGCTTTCCCGGCGGCAGAGGCCCAAAATGCCTTGAGTTTTGACATGGCGACCAGCGTCGCGGCCTTCGGGCGCATTCGCCAGGCGCATCGCGCCGGCGAGTCCATTCCGGCGGATTGGGCGGTCGCTCCGGATGGTTCGGCCACCACCGATCCGGTCGAGGCGATGCGCGGTGCTCTTCTGCCCGTGGGTGGCGCCAAGGGGTCTGCCCTGGCGCTGATGGTCGAGATGCTGGCTGGCGTGCTTACCGGCGCCGGGATCGGGCCCGCGGTCGGCAATCCCAATGACACATCTCCCGAACCCGCCGACGTCGGTCACGCTTTCATCGTTCTGGATCCCGAGGCTTTCATGCCGCGCGACAGGTTCGAGGCTCGCGCGGCACAACTCGGCGACCTCGTTCGCGGCTCCCGTCCGGTTGCTGGTGTGAGCTCGGTTCGGCTGCCGGGCGGCGGTGCTTCCGCTCGCCGGCAGGAGGCTGATCGGCACGGAATTCTGCTCCCCGAACAGACGGTCGAATTGCTCGCAAAAGAGCTCGCCGCTATCGGTTTGGACTTGCCCCCTGCAATCGCATCTGCAATCATATAGGAAAGTAATTTGCTTATAGGACAAGAATTCATGTTCAGACGCGTTGTCATAGCCGCCGCTCTGTCGGTGCTTGCCCTGACCGGCAGCATCGCGCAGGAGCGCACGCTCAATATCCTGTCGCACGCCGTGCATAAGCGGGTGGCGCATGGCGAAGGCGATGCGTCGCAAGGTGGAGACATCGCCGGAGAATGGGCGGCCAGGAACAATGTCACGCTCAACTGGATCACGCTGAATGTCGATCCGATCCATGAGCGCCTGATGCGCGAACTGGCCCTGAACGAAACCTCGATCGATCTCGCTTTCGTCGTCAATTCGCGGTTCACGCCCCTGCTGCTCGAAGGGCTCGAACCGCTTGGCGCGCTGGCGGGCGGCGCAGCGGTGGAGGATATCGAGGGCATTGCCGAGGGTCTGAGGCGGCCGGTGACGATCAATGACGACATTGTCGGCATTCCCTATCGCCACACCACCAATGCCCTCATCTATAATGAGGCCATCCTTGCCGAGCGCGGCTATACCAGTCCGCCGCAATCGATCGATGAGCTCATCGAAATGGCCAAAGGGCTCACCTTCACCCGCGACGATGGCACGCGGGTTTATGGCCTTACCTTCCTCGGCACCGCGTCGGCCACGCCGCTCAACTTCGTGGGTGGGTTCGGTGCGACCTATATCGCCGACGATCTCAGCGTGAAGGCGAATTCGCCCGAAATGGTTGCGGCCCTGAGCGCGCTCGCCAATCTGTTCCAGAGCGGCGCGCTGCCGCCCAATATCACGTCGAGCAACCTCGATGACCTCATTGCGATGATGTCCAGCGGCCAGGCCGCGATGGCGATCAATCCCTTCGCGCGCTACGAAACGCTCAACGATCCTGCCGCCTCGGCGGAGGCGGGCAATATCAAGGTCGCGCCATTCCCGGCGGTGGCCGAGGGCAGCACTTTCGCCAATACCGAATTCTGGTCGATGGCCATCCCGCGCAATTCGACCAACAAGGAACTGGCCCTGAGCCTCATTCAGGAACTGGCCAAGCCGGAAAATACTATTCGCGCCGCGCTCAACGGCAATGGCTCGGTGCGCCCCGCCGACTATGCCGACCCCCGCGTCGTCGACTATGTGCCCTATGCCGCGGCCGAAGGCGCAGCGCTCGGCAATCTCGAAGTGACCATTCCGGCCTTCGACAAGACGGCGCAGGCTGCGACCCTGTTCATCGAAGAGTTCCAAGCGGCGATGCTCGGCTTCAAGTCGCCCGAACAGGCAGCCGCCGATCTGCAGTTGCGCGCCGAAGAACTGGTGAAGTGATACCGACTCCGGCCCAACGCTCAATGGGACTGCCGCTCGACCGGCGGCCCTGCCGAAAAGACCAACAGGATCATTTGGGAGGATTTTTGATGGCGACCGCCGTCAACCGGGCATTCTGGAGCGATCCGGACCTGTCCAAGTTCAATCCGCTGTCGCGGATCATCGCTTTCGACCAGTTCTCAAAAGGCTTTCGCGGCTATACCGCGCTGGTGGGTAATTACGAGCATACGCTCGACAATGTCCTGCCCGGCTTCCGCGACATGAGCCAGCCCATGCTGAGCAATGGCACTCATTGGGACACCGGTTCCCATGGCGGCCATGATGGCACCTATTCGCTCAAGATCGCGTCGCGCCCACGTCCGCGTTCGGTCAATATGGCGCTGAAGCGCTTCACCTTCCGCAAGGCCTGCCCGATCCAGATCGAGACCTATTTCGCGCTCAAGCCCGAAGCCACCGATCTAACGCTTTCGGCCAGCGATGCCGGCGCCTTCGGCCTGGTGCTCGACCTGCAGGACAATGAGCGGCGTATCATGCCCCATATCCGCTATCTCAACGCTCTCAATGGAGAACGTGTCGAGAAGTGGCAGTTCAAGCGCACGCTGGAGCCCGCCAAGGATGTGGGCGGCGACCACTCGCTGGGCGAGACGCGCTCGCACCATCATTTCGGCGCCGATGGCTGGGAGGACATCCCCAGCGGCAGCCAGCAACTCTGCTACAACGAGGTGCCGACCAAGTATAACTGGCACTATTTCAAGATGGGTTTCGACTTGCGGACGATGAGCTTCACGTCCTTGCAGTGCAATGACCGCATCTTCGACGTGTCCTCGCTCGAGCCGATGCGCATGCCGGCCTGGCCCAATCTCAATTGCCTGTTCAATGTCTGCTGGACGGTGGAGGCAGACAGCCACAAGCGCTCTTTCCTCTATCTCGACTCGGTTTTGGTTTCCGGAGATTGGGAAGATGCGTGAAGCCATTACCGCCGTCGTCGCTCGCGGCGATACCTGGAGTGGTGTGGTTGCCAGCGAACCCTACGACGTCGCCTGGGCGTCCGAGGCCGTGGTCTTCCTCCGCTCACTCGGCGCCGAAGGCAATCCAGAGCAGGCCCGGGCCTGGGTCCAGATCTCGCCAGATGGCATGCGCTGGATCGACGAGGGCAGTATGCTCCCCATTCCGCGTGTCGATGAAATCGCGTCGGTGCGGCTCTCGAATTTCGGTACCTATTTGCGCGTCATGACCGTGCTGCCCGAGGGCAGCAGTTTCAAGGCGCTCCTCACGCTCTCGCTCAAGGAGTAGGCCAGATGGCTGGCAAGAAGATCGGTTTTGTCGGATTGGGCGCCATGGGGCGCGGCCTGGCGGGCAATCTGCTGCGCAAGGGTTACGATGTCGCCGTATGGGACCTGTCTCCGGCGGCCGTGGAGGCGCTGGTGGCAAAGGGCGCCCGCCGCGCCGGCAGCGTCGCCGAGCTCGCCCGGGATGTCGATGTGGTCTGTTCTATGGTGCCCGATGCCCCCGATGTCCGCCGCGTTGCGCTGGGCGAAGACGGCATCATAGCCGGCACCCATCCCGGCCTCATCTATGTCGATTTCAGCACCGTCGATCCCACCACCAGCCGCACCGTCGGCGCCGCATTGGCGGAGAAGGGTATCCGCATGCTCGACAGTCCCGTCGGCCGCGGCGTGCCCGAAGCCGAGGCCGGCACCGTAACCTTCATGGTCGGCGGCGATGCCGAGACTCTCGAAGAGGTTCGCCCCATCCTCGAGGCCATGTCGTCGGAAATCATGCATATCGGCGACCTGGGCGCCGGCACCACCATCAAGCTGGTCAATAACTATCTGGCAGCCGGCATGGTGGCGGTCATTGCCGAGGCGATTTCCTTCGGCATCAAGTCGGGCGTGACGCTGGAGCAGATCATCGCGCTTTCCGATCAGACCGGCACATCCAACAAGGTGCTCAACACCGTCCTGCCCAGGAAAGTGTTCAAGGCCGACTACACGCCCGGCTTCGCCTCGCGCCTCGCGGCCAAGGACCATCGCCTCGCCATGACGCTGGCACGCGACCTCGATATCGAACTGCCGGTCGGCAAGGTCATTCTCGATATCCTGCAGAACTGCGAGACGGAGTTCCGCGACGAAGATTTCATGGGATCGATCATGAGGCTTGCCGAGCGTGGCTCGGGCCAGCAGATCAGGCTGCAGGACAACTGACGGCTATGGAGGGGAGCATGCAAAGCAACTGGATCGGCAACCGTTCGGTGCCGTCAGAGTCGAAGGATGCCATCGCAGTCATCAATCCGGCCACCGAAGAAACGCTCGGCGAGATTCCGCGCGGCTCGGCCGGCGATGTCGATCAGGCCGTTGCCGCGGCCAAGGCGGCCCAATCCGGCTGGGCCGGCCTGTCGCCCGTCGCGCGCCGCGCCGCGCTTTACGAGATTTCCAACATCCTACTCGAGCATCAGGAGGAGTTGGCCCGCCTTAACACCATCGAGATGGGCAAGCCGCTTTTCCTGTCGCGCAATGAAATCATCGGTGCCGCAAGTGCAGCGCGGCAATTCGGCGAACTGGCCGTGCATATGCGCTCCGGCAGCCAGCAGGCGGCCTATGGCGAACTCAACTTCCAGCAGCGCTTTCCGCGCGGCACGGTTGGCGTCATCGTCCCGTGGAACTATCCGGTGGCGCTCGGCGTCGAGAATGTCAGCGCCGCCATCGCCGTCGGCAATACGGTGGTCTGGAAGCCGTCCGAAAAGACCCCACTGACCTCCCGCCGCGTCGCCGAACTGGCTTTTGCCAAGCTCCCGCCCGGCGTCGTCAACCTGGTCTTGGGCAACGGCCCCGGTGCCGGCCAGCCGATCGTCGACCATCCCGATGTCAACGCCATCCTCTTCGTCGGTTCGGAAGTCACGGGCCGCCGCATTGGCGAATCCTGCGGTCGCAACCTCAAGAAGGCCATCCTCGAGCTCGGCGGCAAGGACCCTCTGATCATCGATGAAACCGTCGACATCGAAAAGGCCGCCGCCTTCACCATCGACGCGGCCTACTTCAATGCCGGCCAGCTCTGCACGGCCACCGAGCGCGTCTATGTAGCCCGCCAGATTTTCGAGCCCTTCGTCGAGGCGCTGGCCCGTCAGTCACGTGCCATCGTCCAGGATGATGGCCTACTCGACAATGTCGGCATGGGACCGATCGTCGATCGCATCCAGCTCGACAAGATCGTCGAGCAGGTCGATCGCTCGGTCGCTGCCGGTGCGGTGCTGCATTGCGGCGGCGCGCGGCTCGATCGCAAGGGCTGGTTCTATCCGCCCACCGTCATGACGGGCATCAGCAAGGATCAGCCGGTCATGGCCGACGAGACCTTCGGTCCGGTCGCGCCCTGCATGCCCTTCGACGATTTCGACGAAGCCCTCGCGCTCGCCAACGATCATCGCTACGGGCTGGCTGCGGTGCTGTGCAGCGCCTCGTCGTCGCGCTCGCTGAAATTCCTGCACGAAATCCGCGCCGGCATGATCAAGGTCAATGCACCCCCGCGCAAGGCGCCGGGCGGCACGTCCGAGCCGGTTGGCGCCAGCGGTATCGGCGCCGGCTACGGCCAGGAATTGCTGCTGGAATTGACGCGCCAATCCTCGATACAGTGGAAGCCATCAATCTAGGAGACCGCGATGCGGGCCATTGTCTGCGCTGCCCCCGGCGGGACTGCTGAGTGGTGACGATGGAGCTGAAACCTGGGGGCACCTTTTGCACTCGTCAGCTTATGTTGCCGGCTTCGAAGCGCCTGGCGCCGAAGAAGACTGAAGCTGGGCGCACAGGCTGATCGCTTGCGCCCCATTGCGGCCGTTTCTGTCAGAGGGAGTGCCCCCGAAAGCTGCCATTGTTCGAGCTGCCCGGCCGGAGAATCTCGGCCGGGCGCAGGCAAAGGGATCACGCTGCAAGGTTAAGCTTCGGCGTCTGGCTGGTGGCGTGCTCGACGGCCCAGTTGAGGGCAAGGTCAGCAACGGTTTCCCAACCCTTGTCCATCAGTGTCCAGTGCGAACGGTCGTCGAAGATCTTGAGCTCGGTCTTGGACGTAGCCCGCTTCTGCCGGCGGTAGATGGCTTCGGTCATCGACGCATCGGCGATCAGGTCCTTGCCGCCGCCGATCAGCAGGAGCGGCGCACGGTCCTGGCGAGCCCAGTCAATCTTCATCGCTCCCACGACACCGCTCCAGTAGGCTTTGCCGGGTGTCGGCACGATATAGCGCTCGTAGGCAGCCTCCGGGTCGACGGCCGTCTGGGCGAAGCGGGTGCGGAAGAAGTCGAGCGGCATGTGCTTGACCTTGCGCCAGGACAATAGATCGCCGAGCACCGGCAACGCCGAGACGATGGCATGCGGACCCAGCGGCACGCCCGGGGTGGGTGCAGGGTTGATGGCGACGCCGGCGACGCCGAGGCCACGGGCCAGCAACTGCTGGACAAACACCGCGCCGAGTGAGTGGCCGACCAGGATCGGCTGTTCCGGCAGCTGGCGGATGATGCGATCGTAGTGATCGACGATCTCGCGCTGCCCGATCTTGGCGAGGGCGGGAAGCGGGTTGGCACGCAGGGCCGCGGGGGCCCGGTCATCGAATGGCCAGTCGGGCGCAATGACGGTGTAGCCCCTGGCCTCGTAACGGGCCTTCACCTTTTCCCACGACAGGCTGTTGAGCCAGGCACCGTGGATGAGGACGATTGTCTTGGTCATTTTGGTCTCTCCTTGCTGCGCGGACCGCTTGTCCGTCGCGATGAGATGACCCTAAGCTGCCCCCGGGGCAGCGACGATTGCAGCAAGTGACATTGTGGGGGCTGGAAGTGACAAAGGCGACGAACACGCTCAAGCACACGGAGGTCGGCATCCTGCTCTATCCCGGCTGCGTCATGGCATCGGTCCACGGTCTGACCGACGCCTTTCAGGTCGCGAACGACTATGCAGACCAGCACGAATCCGTTGAGAGGATCAGGACCAGCCATTGGAAACTGGCCGACGGCGGGTTCGTTCGTGGATACGACACCGCTCCGGAAGTAGCCGGCAATCCGGAATTCATCATCATTCCCGGTCGCCTCGCGCACCCCCTCCGCTACGACGAGGTCGTCGATTTCGTCGGATGGCTGCGGGAGCGGCACGGCAGTGGCGCGACTATCGCGTCCGTCTGTGGTGGCGCGTTCATGCTCGGCCATACTGGTTTGCTAGCCGGTCGGCGGTGCACCACCCACTGGCTCTATGCTGACGTGATGAAGGAAACCTTCCCGGATGTAGAGGTGACCGCCGGGGACATCATCGTCGAAGATGGCGACATCATCACGGCCGGCGGCATGCTGGCGTGGACCGACCTTGGCCTCAGGCTCATTCATCGCGTGCTCGGTCCGACGATCATGGCAGAGGCGGCGAAGTTCCTCCTCGTCGATCCCTCCGGCCGGGAACAGCGGAACTACAGCACCTTCGCGCCGCGCCTCTCACATGGGGACGAGGCAGTCCTCAGGGTGCAGCACTGGCTGCAGGCGCACCGCACCGAGGAGATCAACATCCCATCGCTCGCCAGTCGCGCTGGTCTCGAGACGCGGACGTTCCTCCGGCGCTTCCATAAGGCCACCGGCCTCAAGCCCACCGAATACGTCCAGGCGCTTCGCATCGCTCTTGCACGGGAACGCCTGGAGTTCAGCCGCGACAGCGTCGAACGGATAGCATGGAATGTCGGCTACAAGGATCCGTCGGCATTCAGGCGCGCCTTTCAGAAGGTGACCGGCCTATCTGCCAGTGCTTACCGGGAGCGGTTTGGCGCGGCCGTCCTGGCATAAAGCTCGCCGTGCGGCTGAAGTGCTAAAACCAGACAGGCCACCGGATAAGAA
>Ga0065721_10001825_pt1 | contig 15213 bp, 11 predicted proteins | sample Mesricmetagenome_FD_59108 | JGI IMG/M metagenome (GOLD analysis project Ga0065721, IMG submission 59108) | Mesophilic microbial community from rice straw/compost enrichment Sample: eDNA_1 v2 (version 2) | ecosystem: Engineered > Solid waste > Grass > Composting > Bioreactor | place: USA: Davis... | reverse complement strand
TGAATTCGCCAAAGATCCGACGGACGGCAGCACCTTCCGTCCTCACCGCGTGAACCCGAAGAACGGGATGTATCGCGGTCGCCAGGTTCTCAACGTCGAGGTCTGAGCTCCCGCCAGAGCCCCACGGTTTACCGTTCACGCGAATGGTCACCTCCTCGGGCGCAACAGGGCGGATCGCAGTCGATGCGATGGGTGGCGACCTCGGCCCCGCCGAGGTGGTCGAAGCCGTGCGTCTGGCCCTCCGCCAGAACTCCACGCTCAACCCCATCACCCTCGTCGGTGACCAGGCCGTCCTGAAACCGTTGCTGGAGCGCGCCGGGCTTTCGCAGCGCCACGACCTCGAGATTCATCACGCGTCCGAGGTCGTCACGATGGACGACAAGCCCATCATGGCGCTCAAGCGCAAGCGCGACTCCTCCATGGTTCGCGCCATCGAGCTCGTCAAAGACGGCCGCGCCAGCGTCGTCGTCAGCTGCGGCAACACCGGCGCCCTCATGGCCGCCGGCACCCTCCGCCTCCGCACCATGGAAGGCGTCGCCCGCCCCGCGCTCGCCGCCGTCGTGCCCCGCGAAAACGGCCACTTCATCCTCATCGACGCCGGTGCCAACCCCGAGGCGAAACCCGAACACCTCGTTCACAACGCCATCCTCGGCAGCCATTACTGCCGCGTCATGCTCGGCGTCGCGCAACCGCGCATCGGCCTCATGACCATCGGCACCGAAGAGGGCAAGGGCAACACCCTCATCACCGAAACCAACGAGCTGCTCCGCCGCACCAACGGCCTCCTCAACTACGCCGGCCCGATCGAGGGTTTCCACGTCTTCGCCGAACATGTCGACGTCGTCGTCTGCGACGGCTTTGTCGGCAATATCATGCTCAAGAGCTGGGAATCCCTCGTGAAATTCTTCTCCGGCATGCTCCGCGAGGAACTTCAGGCCAACCCCGTCCGCGCCACCGGCGCCCTCCTCTCCAAAGGCGCTTTCAGCGCGCTCAAGGAGCGCATCAACCCCGAACGCTACGGCGGCGCCCCCCTTCTCGGCCTCAAAGGCAACATTCTCAAAGCCCACGGCTCTTCCAATCGCCACGCGATCAAGAGCGCCATCCACGCCGCCAGTCAGATCATCCGTGCCGACATGAACCAGCACATCGAGGCCGACATCGCTCGGGCCAACGATCTGCTCGCTGTTCCCGTCGCCTGACGCGCCCGTCCAGCGCGCGCCTCGTCTGCGACCATTCTCATGGCCCACGCCTCCACTGTCATTCTCGGCACCGGCGCCTACGCGCCCGCCCGCGTGCTGACCAACGCCGAGCTCTCCCAAACGGTCGACACGTCCGACGAGTGGATCCACACCCGCACCGGCATCCGCGAACGCCGCATCGCCGCGCCCGGTGAACAGACCTCCGACATGGGCGTGAAAGCCGCCCAGGCCGCGCTCGCCGACGCCAAACTCGCCCCCGCCGACATCGACCTTCTCGTCGTCGCGACCGTCACGCCCGACGTGCTGATGCCGTCCGCCGCCTGCATCATCCAACAAAAACTCGGCCTCCGCACCAACGTCGCCTGCTTCGACCTCAACGCCGCCTGCTCCGGCTTCGTCTACGCGCTCGACACCACCTGCGCGATGCTCACGTCCGGACGTTATCGCAAGGCTCTCGTCATCGGCGTCGAAAAACTCTCCTCCGTCGTCGACTGGCAGGACCGCACCACCTGCGTGCTCTTCGGCGACGGCGCCGGCGCCGCCGTGATCGGCCTCGATCCGCGCCCCGACATCGGCCTCCTCGGCACGAAACTCGGCGCCCTCGGCGAAAGCGTCGATCTCCTCTGGATCCCTGGCGGCGGCAGCGCCAACCCCGCCACGCCCGACTCCATCGCCGCCCGCCAGCACTGCATCAAGATGAAGGGCAAGGAGGTCTTCAAACTCGCCGTTCGCGCGATGGACGAAGCCGCCCGCGATATCCTGGAACAACATCAGATCTCCGCCGATCAGATCGCGCTGGTGATTCCCCATCAGGCCAATAACCGCATCATCGAGGCCATCTCCCAATATCTCGAGCTCCCGATGGAGCGCTTCTTCGTCAACGTCGACCGCTACGGCAACACCTCCGCCGCCTCCATTCCCATCGCACTCGACGAGGCCCGCCGCTCCGGTCGCATCCAGCCCGGAGACCTCACGCTCCTCGTCGCTTTTGGGGCGGGCTTGACCTACGCAAGTGCGCTGATTCGCTGGTGACCCTTTCTGCATGCCCACTATGTCCGCCCGCGCGTCCGGTGCACTCACCCTCCTGATCTGCCTCTTCTGTCTCGCTGCCGGCGCCGCTCGTGCTGACTTGGTCTGGCATCCCGACACGGGCTGGCAGGTCGAAGGCGGCGCGCTCGCCGGCGTCAGCGGACGCGACGGCCGCAACGCCCTCGAGCTCATGAACAAGGCCCGCGAGGCCGAGGAGCGCGGCTCCACCCGCTCCGCCATCCGCGCCTACCGCAAGGTCGCCAAACGCTACCCGTCCTCCGTCTACGCGTCCGAAGCGCTCTACCGCACGGGCAAGCTCTACCTTCAGCGCAAGCAATACTTCAAGGCGTTCGAGAGCTTCATCACCGTCACGACGCAGTATCCGAACACCAAATACTTCAACGACATCATCGGCGAACAATACCGCATCGCCAGCCTCCTCATGGACGGCGCGCGCAACCGCTACTGGGGCGTCATACCCGGCTTCAAGAACCCCACCCGCGCCATCAGCTATTTCGAACTCGTCGTCCAGACCGCGCCCTACAGCGACTACGCCCCCATCGCCCTCATGAACGCCGCCCGCGGCTACATGCGGGAGCGCGAGCACGAATATGCGATCGATGCCCTCGACCGCATGATCAACAACTACCAGTCCAGCCTCCTCGCGCCCAACGCCTACCTCCGCCTCGCGCAAACCCACTCCCGGCTCGTCGAGGGCCCCAACTACGACCAGGGCTCCACCGAGGAGGCGATCACCTACTTCGAGGACTTCCTCATCCTTTTCCCCAACGACGAAAACGTCCCCTCCGCGGCCGAAGGCCTCGACGCGATGAAGGTCGTCCTCTCGGAAAGCAAGATCGTCGTCGGCGACTTCTACTTCCACAAACGCAACAATTACGCCGCCGCGCGCGTGTTCTACAACGAGGCCATCACCGCGTATCCGGATTCTGAAGTCGCCGAAAAGGCGCGCCGCAAGCTCGCCGAAGTCGACGCCCGCGCCAACAATCAGCCGCCGCCCCCCGGCAGCGAGCCCGCCCGCAAGAAGCGCTTCTTCTTCTTCTGAGCCCGCTCGGGCGAGACGCTCCGCCCAGCCGTCGAAAAACCCGTGGCCAAGCGCCCGATCCGTGTTTGATTCGCGATCGGTGCATCCCTTCGCCCAACGTTCCTCCGACTCCGTCGCCTCCCTCGGCGAAGAAAAACTCATCCTCGCCATCCGCCGCTGGCTCGGCTCCGCCTCCCCGCGCACGCCTTTTGGCATCGGTGACGATTGCGCCGTTCTCCCCGCGTCGCGCGGCCGCCAGCTGATCACCGTCGATCCCGTCATCTACCCGCGCCATTTCGACGACTCCGTTCCGCCCCGAGCCGTCGGCGCCAAGCTCCTCAAGCGCAACCTCAGCGACCTCGCCGCCATCGGGCGGTCCGCCCCACCGCCGCCGTCCTCGCCCTCACGCTCGACGCCCGCACCAGCGTCCGTTGGCTCGAAGCGTTCTATCGCGGTCTCGCCGCATGTGCCCGCGCCTACCGCGTGCCCGTCGTCGGCGGCGACATCTCCCAGGCCGACGGACTCGTCGCCGCCAGCCTCACGCTCCTTGGCGAAGCGAGCGGCCCGCGCGTTCTCACCCGCACCGGCGCTCGGCGCGGCGATTTCATCTACGTCACCGGCCAGCTCGGCGCCAGTCTCACGACCGGCCATCACCACAACTTCAAACCCCGCCTCGCCGAAGGCATGTGGCTCGCCCGCCGCTCCGAGATCACCGCGATGATGGATGTTAGCGACGGCCTCGCCAAAGACCTCCGCTCGCTCACTCCGCCGCGCACCGCCCCCGCCCTCGACCCCGCCGCCATCCCGCTGCGTCCCGGCGCAGACCTCCGCGCCGCGCTCACCGACGGCGAAGATTACGAACTCGTGTTCACGCTCGCGTCGCACGCCAACCCCGCCGCCTTCGAGCGCGCCTGGTCTCACGCCTTCCCGCGCACCCAACTCTCCCGCCTGGGCCGCTTCGTCACCGCCGACCGCCTCCCGCCCGGCTCCGTGCAACTCTCCGAATTCCACGGCTACGAACACCTCCGCTGATGCCGCCACGTTCCGCGCGATGAACATCATCGATCAACTCCGCCACGGCCTCACCACCGCTTCCCCGGAAGAATCGCGCGCCGTCGCCGAAGCCTTCGCTCGCGCGCTGCCGCCCGACACCACCCTCGCCCTTCACGGCAATCTCGGCGTCGGCAAAACCACGTTTGTCCAGGGGCTCGCCCGCGGCTTCGGTATCCAGGAAACGGTTACCAGCCCCACGTTCACGATCTACAACGTCCACCGCGGTCCGGAACGGACGTTGATTCACCTCGACGCCTACCGCCTCGAAAACGCCCGCCAGATCGAGGATCGTCCTGCTCGAAGATTTCCTCGTCACACCGTGGTGCCTCGCCGTCGAGTGGCCCGAAAAGATCGCCGGAGCACTCGCTCCCGACACGCTCCACCTCGAACTCGGCATCGCCGGCGAAGCACGCCACACGATTCGCCTGCGCACCTCGACCGACGCGACGTGATAAACGCACCGGGCCACGGTGTTCTTTGAAACACCGCGGCCGCGGTTCACGCGAACCTTCGCCCGCTCAGTTCGCCGGCGGCGGAGCGGGCGGAGTGTCTTCTTCTTCTTTCTGTTCTTCCGGAGCCGGCGCCGCTTCGGGCGTCGCCGTGACCACCGGTTCCGCCGAAGTCACCACTTGCACGGGCACCGCCACCTCCGGTTGCCCCGGAGCCGGCACCGTTGTCTCGGGAACTTCCACCACCGGCGCGCTCTCGCTCGCCTGAGGCGTCGTTTCCGACGCGGTCTCAGGCGCGCTCGCCGGAGCTTCCGGTTCCGCTGGAGCAGCAGCCGGAGTCTCGGCCTGCGGAGCCGGGGCCGACGCTTCGGGTTGCGGAGCAGGCGTCGCCGGCACTTCCGGGAAATTCTCCGGATCGTGCTCCTCGCCTTCCACTTCCTTCTTCCGCGCTTCGACCATCGGCGGCGGCGCAAACAGCCGCCCATCGATGAACTCCGTCACGTAACCTTCCGTCACGAGCCAGCGAAGGTCGCCCTGCATGCGGCTGATTCTCGCACGCTGATCGATCGTCAACACCGGCTCACCCGCCGACGTCGGCGTCGGCGCGGACGCAGGTTCGGGCGCAGGCTCAGACGACGCCGTCGGTTCAGCCGGTTGCGTCTCCGCCGGCGCAACACTCGCCTCAGCCGGAACCGGAGCAGCCGCTGCCGCCTCGGTCGGAGGAACTGCTTCCGTCGGAGCTTGCGCCGCCGGCGCCGCGCTCAAATCGATCCCGAGGAACTTCGCCGGCAGCTCGCTGGCCTTCACCATCGGGTTGGCCTCGATGAACGCGATCAACGCGCTGATGGTTTCCGCGAACGTCTGCCCCGGCACGCGGAATTTCCGCTTCACCGCGCAAACATAACTGATGCCCTTCGAGCCTTTCTTGAAGATGGTGAAATGCTCACGCCGCAGCCGGCCGCGCAACGCGTTCGCCGTGTCGAGCGGGAACCGACGCTGACGCTCCAGCGCGCCTTCGATCGCCCGCCGAATTTCGCCCTGCGGCATCGTTTCGACGAGTTTTCCGTGAAAGCGCGCGCTCTCGACCGTGCGATAAACCTTCTCCTTCGCCTGCGTCAGCAGATAGCTGCGCGCATCTTCGAACGCGTCGAACGTGATCGCCGGCGTCGCTTCCGGCGTCGTGCTGCCTTCCTGCGCGGCGACTTCCGCCACCGCCGCCGCCCCCGCTTCCGCCGACGCGCCTTCCGCCGTCACCGTCGATTGCGGTGCACTCGCCGGCGCCGCCGGCTTCGTGCCCACCTTCCACGTGTAACGCGTGGTCTTCTTCATCTTCTCGAGCCACTGCGCCACCACTTCGGGATCGCGCACCGTCTCGATCCGGTTGCGGAACGCCTCGAACGGCATCCGCCCGACCTTCGCATTGTAGTGCTGCTGCACGATCTGCGAGTAACGGTGATAATTCGGCGGTCCGAGCAACTCGCCCGTCACACCGCACTTGTTGATCACCTGGAAATTTCCCTTCGGCGGATCGACCTCGACTTCGGCCAGATCGAAGAAACGGCCGAGATGATTCGTCAACACGTGCGACACCACCGCCTCTTCGCTTTCGAACGGAATTCCGTCCGGCACCGAAATATAGATCGGCTGCTTCGCCGCCGGAGCCTGCCCCGACGTCTCGCCCGCGCCGCCGCGCGCCGACGCACCCGGCTGCTTGCGCGTCAACACGACCACAAACCGGTCGTTCTTTCCGACCACCGTCCGCGCAATCTCGAAGAGCTCGATCGTCCGGCACGAAGAACGAATCGTCTTCGCCAGCGCGCTGAAGCTCGAATCTTCCGGATAGAACGCGACGTTGAAATACGGGCTCTCATACGGCCCGCGCGGCTCGTGCTGCTCACGCCCGTAGCCGTATCCGCCTTGGCGCGGACCGCCTCCATAGCCTTCGCGCCGGCCGCCTTGATACTCGCGTCGCGGACCGCGGTCGCCCGAAAACTCCCGCCGCGCCGGTGCGTCGCCTTCCGGATGAGGAACCGGCCCACCGGCCGATCCCGACCCGCCGCGGAAGTCACCGCCCGACGGTTTGCGAAACGCGCGACGATCGCGGCGCTCCGGTCCGCCGCCTTCTCTCCGGTCACCTCCTTCGCGCCTTGGTCGCTCGGATCGGTCGCGCGAATCGCCGGGCGACGCTTTGTCCTGGGTCCATTGGGTGCCGAAGCTGAACCCCTGGAGTTGGCTCAGGTCGAGTTTGTTGAACTCCTTCTCAGGAGTTTCCTTGGCGGGCGTATCGTCCATGTAGTCGAAAGCAAGCGGGCGCGGACCCGCGAGTTGGCTGGGCCGCGAGGGCCGGTGTTAGGTCGGAGCGAGTGTTCACGGGCACCAAGGTGAGGCAAGCGATTTCCCGGAAGCAGCGATCGTGGGGTTCCGGGCGCATCCGCTGGCGTTCGACCACCGCGCCCACCGGCTAAAGAGCGGAAATTTCGCCACAGGTTCCCTCAGCTGTCGCCGGACACGCGTCAGTTGCGAAATTTCCCCCGGCCACCGCATCTCCCCCGCCCCGCTCGCGTCCTGCTCGCCGCACGGGCTCCGGCATCCCCCATTTTCCGCATGATTGTCCAACTTCCCGCCTTCTACGGCGCCGATCGCATCGGCTCGAACCTCTTCGGCAACTGCCTCGTCGCCCTCGACGCCCGCACCGGCCGGCGCCTCTGGCACTTCCAATTCGTTCACCACGATCTCTGGGATTACGATCCCACCGCCGCGCCTCAACTCATCACCATCGAACGCGACGGCCGCAAAATCGACGCCGTCGCCCAAGCCACCAAGCACGGCTTTCTCTTCGTCTTCGACCGCGTCACCGGCAAACCGCTTTTCCCCATCGAAGAACGCGCCGTCCCCGCCAGCGACGTCCCCGGCGAACAAGCCTGGCCCACGCAACCGTTCCCCGTCACGCTGCCGCCTTTCTCGCGCCAGACGTTCACCTCCGACGACCTGACGCCTTTCTTCCTCACCCCCGAGGAGCGCGCCCAGTGGACCCAGCGCATCGACGCCGCCGGCAAAGGTCTCTTTCTCCCGCCTTCGCTCGAACGTGAAACCATCGGCGTCCCCGGCGCCGTCGGCGGCGCCAACTGGGGCAACACCGCCGCCGATCCGCACCGCGCGCTCGTCTTCATCCTCAACCAGGATTTCCCGTCCTTCTACAAACTCGAGCACGCCCACCAACCCGCCTCCCGCGACAGCCTCGCCCCCGCCCGCGACCAAACCACCTACGCCACGAACTGCGCCGCGTGCCACGGCGCCGACCGCGCGGGTTCGCTCGGCCCGCCGCTCCTCCATCTCGGCGAGCGCCTCGACTACGAAAACTTCCGCAGCGTCGTCGTCGGCGGACGCGGCCAAATGCCCGGCTTCGCTCACATCGACGAAACCTCGCTCCGTAGCCTCTACCTCTTCCTCGGCGGAAAAGCCTCCGCTCCTGCCGCCGCCGCTTCGACTCCCGCCGCCCCCACGCTTCCGTCCGGTCCCGTCGTCGCCTCCGGCGGCGCCCAAGGCGACGCCGACGAACGCAGCCCTCCGCCCGCCTTCCGCGGTTGGGCCGCGCAACCGTATCCAAAAAACACCGACGCCCCCGCCGTTCGCTACACCACCAGCTACGGCCTCGGGTTCCCCTACATCATGCGTCCGCCGTGGTCGTATCTCGTCGCCTACGATCTCAACGCCGGCGTCCTGAAATGGAAAGTCCCCGTCGGCCAGGACCTCCACGCCGCCGCCGCCGGCGGCAAAAACACCGGCGTTCCCCGCGGCGCCCAGCGCAACGGCCTCATCGTCACCTCCACCGGCATCGTTTTCTCCACCGCCAAGGACGGACGCCTCTACGCCTTCGACGCCGACACCGGCGACACGCTCTGGTCCGCCGACCTCGGCTGCGGCACCGAAGGCCTCCCCGCGATGTATGAGGTCGACGGACGCGATTACCTCGTCGTCAACGCCACCACCCCGCTCACCTGGGGCCGCGCCTCCCGCGAAAGCGGCATCGGCGCCACCCGCACCGAAAACGAAGGCGGCTACATCGTCTTCGCGCTTCCTCGCCATGATCCCTAGCGTCGCGCAACATTCACCGTCGTTCACCGCCATGCACCTCACCCGCCGCACCTTCCTCCTCCGCACGTCCGGCCTCGTCCTCACCGCCTGGCTCTCCCCTTCGCTCCTCCGCGCCGCGCCCGTATCCAATTCTTCGATGCATCGCATCGGCATGGGCACCGTCCTCTTCCGCACCCGCTTCCCGCAAACCGCGCCGAAAAACTCCGACACCACCCCCGACCTCCGGCTCCTCGACGTCCCCCGCTACTACCGCGATCGCTTCAACATCTCCCAGGTCGAATTCTGGAGCTACCACTTCGAATCCCTCGACCGCGACTACCTCGAAGCCGTCCGCGCCCGCCTCGACGCCGCCGGCTCCACGCTCATCAACATCCAGGTCGACACCCGCTACAACCTGGCCGACTCCGACGCCGACCAACGCCGCGCCAGCATCGACGAAGCCAAACGCTGGATCGACGCCGCCGCCTTCCTCCGCTCCGCCGCCATCCGCATCAATCCCGGCAACGGCCCGATCGAACACAGCATCGCCTCCCTTCGCGAGGTGAACGCGCACGCGAAATCGAAAAACCTCCCGCTCCTCACCGAAAATCATTTCGGCATCGAAATGGACCCCGACGTCCACCTCCGCCTCCGCGCCGAAGCCGGCCCGGAAAATCTCTACACGCTTCCCGACTTCGGCAACTATCCCGACGAAACCCGCTTCGCCGCGCTCGCGAAAATCCTTCCCCACGCCTACCTCATCTCCGCCAAGGCCGCCGATTTCACCGTGCGCGACGACGGTTCGCTCGAGCACACGTCCTTCGACTTCGACCGCTGCGTGCAAATGGCCGAACGTGCCGGCTTCAAGGGCATCTATTCCGTCGAGCAATGGACCCGCCATCCGCCGCCCGTCGATTTCGAAAAAGTCGCCGACTGGCTCATCGCGCGCGTCCAGGCCAACCTCCGCGCCTGAACCTCGACGCCCGCAGACTCCCGCCCGCGAGTCCTTCCTTCCTCCCGCCGCGCGCTACCTCGCCCGCGTCGTCCGTCCCGCCGGCATCACTTTCCGCGCATTCTTCCGCGGCAGCGTCTCGCCCGCGATCCACACCGACGGCACGTGCACCGTCAACGGCCGCTCCGGAATCCCCTGCTGATTCGTCCGCAGCAAAATATCCAGCTGCCCCAGCGCCGTTTTTCCGATGAATCCATAATCTGGATTCATCCCCGAAATCAGCGTCCCGTCGTTCTTCCGCTCCGCCTCCGTGTCGAGGCTCACGTAGGCGATCTCCTCCGGCACCCGCACGCCCGCTTCTCGCAACCACCAGTGCACCGTGTCGTTGAACCCCAGCACCACCTCCGGCCGGTGCTCCCGCAGCCACGCCCGAAACTCCCCGCGATCCTCCAGCGGAAAATGCTGCACCGGAATCGACTCGAGCTCCGGATAAAGCCGCTTCTGGCAAAAGAGCGCCGCCGACACCTTGTCGAACAGGTCCACCGCCTGCAGCTCGCGCAACAACGCCACGCCGATCCGCCGATACCCCGCGTCCACCGCCTCCCGCCACGCACGCACGATCGCGTGATGAAAATCCGACACCACCACGTTCACCGGCGGTTGATGATAACCCAGACTGCAGCCCACGCCCACGAAGTCCTTCCACGGAAAACGCTCCGCAAAATCCGCCCGAAAAACCGGCGCCGCCAACACCCCGCGAATCCCGCGATGAAACAACACGCGCGCCAGCTGCTCCGGCCCCGGCAGCTTGTCCAAACGGAAATGCTCCACGCGATACCCCAGCCGATCACCCTGCTCCATCGCCCCCGCCCGCAGCACCTTCAACGGCTCCTCGCCCGTCCACGGATGATCCGACGTCACGAACGCCACCGTCACGTCCGACGGATGCTCGCGCGTCCGCCAACGATGCGCCGCGATTCGCGCCAGCGCCGGATCCGGCCGATAATTCAACTCCTCCGCCACCGCCCGCACGCGTTCGCGCGTCGCCGCCGAAATCTTCGGATCGTTGCGCAGGGCGAGTGATACGGTCGCCTTGCCGACTCCGGCACGTTCGGCGATGTCCTGTAAGGTGGGGCGGGCATCCATCGGATTTTGTAAAGTAAGTCCAAAATACACTTCCGGCGTTCCGTGTAAACGGGTTCACGTCGCCTTCGTTGCCCCGCGATTGCCTTGCGCCGCTTTCGCCGCTGAAACTTTCCCGATGTCCATGCCGCTTCACCTCCTCGACAGCGCGCCCGCGTGGCGCGCCCACTACGCGTGGACACCCGAACGCGGCGGCCCCGGTTTGTCCGTTCGCCTCTTCCGTCGCGTCTTCGACGCCCCGCCGCACGCCGGCCCGTTGCTCGTGCACGTCAGCGCCGACAGCCGCTACCGGCTCTGGCTCAACGGCCGGCGCGTGGGCTTCGGTCCCGCCAAAGGCTCTCTCGCCCGGTATCATTTCGAAACCTACGACCTCGCTCCGCTCCTCCGCCCCGGCCGCAACGTCCTCGCCGCCGAGGTCCGCTGGTTCGGCGAAAACAGCCCCGCCAGCGAAGTCCACGCCCCCGTTCCCGGCTTCCTCCTTCAAGGTCCCGATTCGCTCGACCTCGACACCCCCAAGGCCTGGCGCGCGTGGGTCGACGACGCGCTCACGCCCGACACCACGCCCTACATTTCGAACGCGCATCAATTTCTTGGATACTGGGACCGCCTCGACACCCGCCGCGAACCCGCCGGCTGGCGTGATCTCGCGTTCGACGATTCGCATTGGACCCCCACGATCTCGCTCGGCCCCGCCGCCGCGACCGGCGCCGTCTGGGGCGTCGCACCGTTGCGCACGCTCACCCCCCGCGACATTCCCGCGTTGCTCGAAACTCCGGAACGCTTCGCCCGCACGATCGAAAATCGCGCCATCGTCGAACACCGTTTCGGCTCGTCCCCGCGCGGCTGGTCCCTCGCCGCCGGCCAGAGCGGCCGCATCCTCCTCGAAACCAAACGCTACGCGACCGGCTTCCCCGAAATCGAATTTTCCGGCGGCGCCGGCCGCGAGGTCCGCATCATGTATGCCGAGGCGCTCGGCGAATGGGTCGACGAACGCGGCCGGCGCCGTTGGCGCAAAGGCGAGGTTCGCGACGACTTCACGCGCTACGAACCGCACGGCTACCGCGACACCGTCATCCTCCGCGGCGGCGACTACATCTGGGAGCCGTTTTACTGGCGCGCGTTTCGCTACGTTCAGATCGAAATCCTCGCCGGCCCCGAACCCGTCACCGTTCGCGACGCCCGTTATCGCCTCTGCGTCCACCCGCAGCAATTCACCGCTCAATTCGCCTCGAGCGATCCCGACGCCCGCCAGATCTTCGATGTCAGTCTCCACACCTGTCGCATCGGCGCTCACGAGATCTACGACGACAGCCCTTACTACGAACAACTCAGCTACATCGCCGACACCCGCATCGAAGCGCTCGCGAGCTTTCATCTCTGCAACGAAACGCGCCTCCCCAAACGCAACCTCCGCCTCTTCCTCGACACCCTTCGCTCCGACGGCCTCGTCGACTCCCGCGTCCCCTGCCAATACGCGCGCCAAACCATCCCTTACTTCTGTCTGCATTGGATCCTCATGCTCGAGGATTACTGGCGCTGGGTCGGCCCCGCCGACGCCGGATTCGTGCGCGAAGCGCTCATCGCCGCCGATTCCATTCTCTACTTCTTCCGCTCACGTCTGCGCCCCGACGGCTTCGTCGGCGTGACCGGCGGCTGGAACATGGTCGACGAGATCCCCGAATGGCCGCACGGCGAACCGCCTTCCGTCGTCAAGGGCGGCTCCACCTACCTCACCTGCCTTTTCGTCGAAGCCCTTGAATCCGCCGCACGGATACACGGACAGGCCGGACATCCCGAGGACGCCCTGCGCTGGATCGAACTCAGCCGGCGCCTCGCCGGCATCGTTCGCCGCGACGCCTGGGACGCCTCCGCCGGCCTCTTCCGCGAGGATAAGGAAAATCTCGACCCGCGCTTCTCCCAACACGTCCAGGCCGCCGCCATCAACGCCGGCATCGCCACCGACGCGCAGATCGCCCGCATCGCCCCCCGCCTCGCCGCCGACGACTCGCTCCTTCAAGCGCGCTCGATGCAGGCGTTCTACGTCACCCGCGCGCTCGACCGCGCCAACATCTTCGCCGACTGGCACCGTTTCATTCTCCGCCCGTGGCGTCACTATTTGACGCAACACGTCACGACGTGGCCCGAATACCCCGACCCCGCCCGCAGCGACTCGCACGCGTGGTCCGCCTGGCCGGCGATCGATTACATCACCACCGTCCTCGGCATCCGCCCGCTCGCTCCCGGCTGGGCCGGCGCGCGTCTCTCTCCGCAAACTGCGGGACTCGACTGGGCTCGCGGCTCCGCGCCCACCCCCGCCGGAACGATCCACGTCGAATGGCGCCGCCGAGGAGACCACATCGATTATCGCGCCGAAGTTCCCGTCGGTCTCGCCACCGAAATCATCCTCCCCGGCCGCGATCCGCTCCGCTTCCCCCGCGGCGGTTCCATCGCCGTCGAACTCTAGCCGGTTCACGCCAACACGTTCGACCGTCGCCGCGCGTTTGGCTCAACTCCGCTCCGTCTCGCGCCTCCCCGGCGGACACACACGCCCCGCTTTCTCCTCGCGCTCGAAGAAATACGTCCTCTACAGCGCGAGCGCCGCACAGCCCAACTGCATCACATAGATGCCCGAATAATCATACTCCGCCGCTCCCGCCCGCCCAAACACGTGCGTGAAGCCGCTGATCCAGAGTCCCGTCGCATTCGTCAGCAGGAACGGCACAAACCCGCTCACAAACACCAGCCCCGCGCTCACCGTCCCAAAACGATTGCGCGGGATGTAATCGAACACCAGCCCGCCCCACACCAGATAAGCAGAGATAGATCTCGGTGCGGCGCGCACAGTGTCATATAATGTATGACACCTTCGTCGTCGTCTCTCTCCGCCTAAAACGCGACTTCTACCTCGCGCACGCCGTCGCGTCGGATGTCGATCACACCACCGCCCGGCGCGAGCGCCCGCCACGTCCAGCCCTCGCCTTCACGCAACTCGCGCCCGCCGCTCTTCACCTGCTTCGGCTTCGACACGAGCCGCAGCCGTTCCACTCCGCTGTCGTCGAACGTCCGATACGCTATCGCCGCCCTCTCATACCGGATTTGCTGCACGACCGAACTCGACCGCAACAAATGATTCTCCTTCGCCGGCGCCCACTCCGGCACCGCCGCCATGCCTTCGAAGAAGTGCCTGATGTAATCGCCGTAGCCGTCGCTCCACCACGTGCCTTCCCACCGCGGCCCCACCGACACCACGCCATTCGTCGCCGTGCAATAGGTCGCCCAATTGAAATGCTCCTCCGCCTCCCGCTTGTGCCATTCGTTGCCCGTGCGCTCATACATCATCGCCTGCACCGACGCATACCGCGCCGTGTGACTCCCCATCGGGACGTAACACCACGACTGCTCGTTGATCGACGGCTCCCCCGGCTCGCCAAACGCCGATTTCACATACGCGAGCTGCGCCAGCGCATGCCGCTCCACGTCGAGCCCTTTCGGCGGCTGCTTCAACAAATGCCGCACCGTCTCCATCGGGATGTTCTGCACGCGATTCCCGAGCTTCGGATCCGACGGCACATCCTCGAAATAGCCGTTCCACACGCCCGTGATGAACGGTCCGCTCTTCGACAGCAGCCAGTTCATCGCCAGGTCATGCGCCCGCCGATACGCTTTCTCCCGCTCGCCGCCCAGCTTCAACCGGTCGCTCCGCCGCAGCAGTTCGTCGAAGAGCCGGATCGGCTCCACCACGTTCGCCGTGTATTCGTCGATCACTACACCCGTGCGCGCGTTCACGCGATACGGCCACGGCGAGCGATGCGCCTGCGCATCCGAAAAATCGTCCCCTTTCACGCGCGTGTCCTTCACGTGCTTCGCCAGCGCATCCGCACAGTTCAATGCCGCCTCGAGATACTTCGCCTCCTCCGTGAGTTGATAAAATTTGAAATACCCCACGCCCAACTCGCCCAACTTGTCCGGCTCGATCCCGTGCAATCCGTCGCCGCGCATGCCGGCGTTCTCCCAGCGCGTCGCACCCTCATAAACCGGATTGCCCGGATCCGCGCTCGCATACGGCACCTTCCCCCACGGCCAGCCCTCCGGCGTCGTGCCGAACTTCAATTGATGATCCAGCATCCCGCGCACGAGATCGATATACGCGCGCTCGCCCGTGTAGCCGTGAAAATCCACCGCGAGGCTCTGCACCGCGCCCGCGAAGAAACACGCCGGATTGTTCATCCAGTCGTCCCACGTCTTCCCCGCCTTGAAATCCGCCTCGCTGCT
>Ga0065721_10051341_pt1 | contig 15226 bp, 9 predicted proteins | sample Mesricmetagenome_FD_59108 | JGI IMG/M metagenome (GOLD analysis project Ga0065721, IMG submission 59108) | Mesophilic microbial community from rice straw/compost enrichment Sample: eDNA_1 v2 (version 2) | ecosystem: Engineered > Solid waste > Grass > Composting > Bioreactor | place: USA: Davis... | reverse complement strand
CGGCGCCCGCCACCCGCGCCGCGAGGCGCTCCAGCGGCGCGACGACCGCCCGCCGGCTCCACACGGCGAGGAGGGCGGTGGTGAGCACGACCGCGACAGTGCCGAACAGCAGCAGGATCCAGCCGCCGGGCGGCGGCGGAATGTCGACGCCGCCGTGGGCGTAGCGCAGGGCCGGCGCGCCCGGAACGGCGACGACGACGTCGGGATAGCGGCTGCCGGCGAGCGTGGGCGGCGCCAGGCGGAAACGGGCCTCGGCCGGCAGGCGCGCGGCGAGCGCGCGGGGGATCAGGCGTACCTCGAAGCTCGTCTCGGGAAGGCCGTGGTCCTCGGCGGGCCCGAGACCGGCGACCGGATCGGCGACCGGATCCCGCGACGGCCCGGCGAGAGTGGTCCCCTTCGGAACGGCGGCGAGCGCCAGATCGGCGAGGGCCGGGCGCTCGGCCGCGGGCGCCTCGGCGATCATCGCCGAGACGACGACGATGCGCGAGAGATAGGCGAGCAGATCCTCCTCCTCGCCGGAGAAGGGCGGGTCGGCGCCGTAGCTGCGATGAAGGACCGCCAGCGTCAGCAGCAGCAGGTTGCTGACCGTGATCGCGAGGATCACGGTCAGCATCATCTGCACGCCGATCCTGCGGAGCGCCGGAACCCGCCGCGGGAGCCGCTTCACGGCGCGGCACCGGCGTCGGGGACCTCGCGCACCTCGGCGGAGAAGACGTAGCCGACGTTGCGGATCGTGCGGATGAGGCCGCCGTCGTCGCTGTCGGACTGCAGCTTGCGGCGCAGCCGGCTGACCATGATGTCGACGCTGCGGTCGTAGGGCCCGGCGGCGACGCGGCCGCGGGTCGTCTCGAGCAGGGCCTCGCGGGCCAGAACCTTGCCGGGGTTGCGGCAGAAGGCGACGAGGAGGTCGAACTCGCCGCTCGTCAGCGACACCCTGACGCCGCCGTCGTCGTAGAGCTGGCGCTTGAGGAGATCGACCGTCCAGCGGTCGAAGCGGACCCGTCCGGCGAGCAGGGTCTCGGTACGCCCGCCCCGCTCCACCCCCGGCGGCTCCTCCCAGCGGCGCAGCACCGCGCGCACCCGCGCCAGCAGTTCGCGCGGGTTGAACGGCTTGACGAGATAGTCGTCGGCACCGCTCTCAAGGCCGACGATGCGGTCGGTGTCCTCGCCCAGCGCGGTCAGCAGCAGGATCGGCAACGGTCGATCGCGGCGCAGGCGGCGGCAGATCGACAGGCCGCCCTCGCCCGGCAGCATCAGGTCGAGGATGACGAGGTCGATCGGTTCGGCGGCGAGGATGCGGTCCATCGCCCGGGCCTCGGCCGCGGTGAAGACCGTCAGGCCGTGGCCGGAGAGGTAGCTCTCGACGAGGTCGCGGATCACGCTGTCGTCCTCGACGACGAGAATCCGCGGTTTGTCGGTCATGGGGACACCTTTGCGCGAGGATGCCGGCACGGCGACGACCCAGCCGGCCGGCGACCGCGTCGTTCACCTCAGGGGGACGATCGGGGCCGCCGAAGCGTTCGCGGTCGTCATTCAACACCAGAAGTCGGTGGCCGGAAAGCGCCGGGCCCTTCCCGGCCACCGTGTGTGCGCCTCGGCCGCACCGCCTTTCAGGCGGCCTGGTCGAAGAGCTGGGTCAGGTCGATCGTCGAGGACGAGCCGTAGGCGGAGTTGCCGGCGAGAAGGCTCGCGAGGTCGACCCCGCTTCCCGAGCCGCCACCGGCGCCCCCGGGCGGGGGACCGCCCGGAGGCGGACCGCCGCGCGGAGGACCGCCGGCGCCGCGCTCGGACATCGTCTGCTCGAAGGCGGCGTTCTCGTCCTCGTCGATCTCGCCGTCACCGTCGGCGTCGATCGCCTCGAACAGGGCCGCCGCGTCCTCGGACGCCATGCCGATCTCCTCGCCCTTCGCCGAGAACTCGTCGAGCGACAGGGTGCCCGAGGCGTCGGCGTCGGTGTCGGAGAAGAAGCTCCCGCCACCTGGACCGCCGCCCGGAGGCGGCGGCGGGCCGCCGGCGCCGAACTCTTGGAAACCGAGCAGCGCCCCGGCCGCTTCCGAGGCGAAGGTCTGGATGCCGGTGGCGAGTTCGTCGCCACCCACCAGACCGTCGCCATCGGAATCGAGCGTGGAGAAGATGTCCGAGACCTCGTCTTCCGACGTCTCGCCCGTCGCCGCGAATTCTTCCAGCGACAAGGCTCCGTCGACGTCCGCATCGGCCTGCCCCAGGATACGGGAGGCGAGGCCGGAGGCGGGTGAGTACCCGCCAAGTCCACCAATGTTCATGCCGTTTTCCTCCTCCTTCCAGAGAAAGGATTGGTCGAGGTCCACGCATCGTGCATGGACGATGTCAACGGTCCCACGCGGATTTGAGGAGGAGGGTTTCACTTTGTAACTTCGACGGGGAACAATCTGCCGACTTCGAAGCTGATATGCCCCACCGTCATCATCGGCCGCCACCGCCGCCACCAGCCGTGCCCCGCGTGCGCGAAAGCGAACCGCGGCGGCGAACCCGGCAGGCGGGGCGTACGCACGCAATCGGACGCCTTCGGCTTCGTCATCCTCCCGAGGCCCCCGCAGCCTTGTCGGCGGCGCGGACCGGCCCGACATCAGGGGCGGCGGCGGCAGCCGCGGGACGAGGCCCCCGGCAGGAGAAGGAAGGACGCCATGACCGAGACGACGCGCCGCGAGAGCGATTCCATGGGCGAGATCGCCGTGCCCGCAGACCGCTACTGGGGCGCGCAGACCCAGCGATCGATCGGCAACTTCCCGATCGGCCGCGACCGCTTCCGCTGGGGCCGCACGATGATCCGCGCCCTCGGGCTGCTGAAGCGCGCCGCGGCCGAGGCCAACGCCGAGCTCGGCGAACTCGACCCCAGGCTCGCCGAGGCGATCGTCGCCGCGGCGGACGAGGTGATCGAGGGCCGCCTCGACGGCGAATTCCCGCTGGTCGTGTTCCAGACCGGCTCGGGCACCCAATCGAACATGAACGCCAACGAGGTGATCTCCAACCGGGCGATCGAGATGCTCGGCGGGGCGCGCGGCTCCAAGACGCCGGTGCATCCCAACGACCACGTCAACCGCGGCCAGTCGTCGAACGACACGTTTCCCACCGCGATGCACGTCGCCGTGGTGCTGGAGATCGCCGAGCGGCTGCTGCCGGCGGTCGGCGTGCTGCGCGACACCCTCGCCGCCAAGGCCGCCGCCAACGCCGGCGTGGTCAAGACCGGGCGCACCCACCTGCAGGACGCGACGCCCGTCACCCTCGGCCAGGAGATCGGCGCCTGGGTCGCCCAGATCGACTTCGGCCTCGCGGCGGTGAAGGCGGCGCTGCCGGGGCTGTGCGACCTCGCCATCGGCGGCACCGCCGTCGGCACCGGCCTCAACGCCCACCCCGACTTCGGCGACCGCGCCGCCGCCCGCCTCGCCGCCCTCACTGGCCATCCGTTCCGCTCGGCGGACGACAGGTTCTTCGCGCTCTCCGCCCACGACGCGCTGGTCCAGACCTCGGCGGCGCTGCGCACGCTGGCCGGCGGGCTGATGAAGATGGCCAACGACGTGCGCTGGCTCGCCAGCGGCCCGCGCTGCGGCATCGGCGAGATCGTCATCCCGGAGAACGAGCCGGGCTCCTCGATCATGCCCGGCAAGGTCAACCCGACCCAGGCCGAGGCGATGACGATGGTCTGCGTCCAGGTGTTCGGCAACGACGCCGCCGTCGCCTTCGCCGGCAGCCAGGGCAACTTCCAGCTCAACGTCTACAAGCCGGTGATGGTGCACAACGTGCTGGAATCGATCGCACTCCTCTCCGACACCGCCCTCGCCTTCGAGGAACACTGCGCCCGGGGGATCGAACCGAATCTTGCGCGGATCGCGGAGAACCTCGACCGCAACCTGATGCTCGTCACCGCACTCAACCGCCACGTCGGCTACGACAAGGCCGCGAAGATCGCCAAGGCGGCGCAGGCGTCCGGCTCGACCCTGCGCGAGGCGGCGCTCGCATCCGGCTTCGTGACCGCAGAGGACTACGACCGCTTCGTGGTGCCGATCGACATGACCCGCCCCTCGGCGGGCTGAGCGGGACGGCGCCGGCTGCGGGGCTCGCCGTCAGGACGCGCCTTCAGCGCGACTGCGCCGCCGGTTCAGAAAATACGAAACCGGCGCAAGCCGCGGATTTTCCGGGCTTTCGCCGGGCGGACGGTGCCCTGCGGCATCGTCGCCCGTCGCGGTGGCGCCCGGCCCTCCCCTATCAAGGAGGCCGGATGCGATCGCCGCCGGAGCCGTCCCCACGGCCGGCCGGGCGATCGGCGGATGCCGCAACGAACGAGGAAACGGCGCCATGGCAAGCTCTCTCGCCCGGATCGTTGAGACCGACGCCCCCGTCGCCGACGACGACTTCACCCCCGTCTTCGAGCTGCTGTTCAACCTGCTCGCCGACGTCGTGCGCGTCCGCGAGCCGCGGCTCGTCAAATACCTGTTCCAGACCGGGCCGGAGGTGGCGATTCCCGCCGAACTGCAGGTGCCGGCGCTGCAGGTGACGGGCATCTGGTTCCAGCTGCTCGGCATCGCCGAGGAGAACGTCGCCCAGCGCGCCCGCCGCCAGCTCGAGACCACCGGCGGGCCGGACCAGGTCGCCGGCTCCTTCTCCGACGTGATCGGCTCGATCGCGGCGGCGCGGATCGAGGCGGAGGATCTCGCCGCGGCACTGGCCACGACCGAGGTGGTGCCGACGCTGACCGCCCACCCGACCGAGGCCAAGCGCGTCACCGTGCTCGAGATCCACCGCCGGATCTACCGCGGCCTCGTCGCCCTGGAAGCCGCCCGCTGGACCCCGCGCGAACGCGACGCCCTGGTGCGCACCCTCCGCACCGAGATCGACCTTCTCTGGATGACCGGCGAGCTGCGCCTCGAGAAGCCTTCGGTTGAGCAGGAGATCGCCTGGGGCCTGCACTTCTTCCAGGAGACGCTCTACGAGCAGGCGCCGCAGGTGATCGAGAACCTCACCGCGGCGCTGCGGCGCCACTATCCGGAGACGGCGATCCCGGCGCCAGCGCTGCTGCGCTTCTCCACCTGGATCGGCGGCGACCGCGACGGCAATCCCTTCGTGACGGCGCAGACCACGCGCCATGCGCTCGCCGACTACCGCCGCGCCGCCCTCGACCGGCTGCTCGCGCGGATCGAGGAGATGGCGAAGCTCGTCTCGATCACCGCCGCGGCGGTCGACGTGCCGGAACCCTTCCGGATCGCCCTCGCCGAACTGCTGGAGACGTCGGGCATCGGCGAGACCATCGCCGCCCGCAACCCGGGCGAGGTGTTCCGCCAGTATTTCAGCGCCATCGCCGAGCGGATCGGCGCGATGATCGCGCCTGGCGGCACCGCCAGGCCCTATGGCGCGCCGGAGGAACTGGAGCGCCATCTCCTCGTCGCCGAGCGGGCGCTGCTCGCCATCGGCGCCGACGACCTCGCCCGCAACCGGCTGCGGCCGGTGCGCCGGGAGGTCGAGATCTTCGGCTTCCGCACCGCCTCGCTCGACATCCGCCAGAACTCCTCGGTCGTGAACCGCACCCTCGCCGAGCTGTGGCGGGCGGCCCCGCCGGCGGGAATCGAGACGCTGCCCGAGGTCAACTCGCGCGAATGGCACGCCCTCGTCGCCCGCGAACTCGCCGCCCCGGCCCTGCCGACGGTCGACCGCTCCGCCCTCGGCGAGGAAGCGGCCGAGATGATGGCGGTGTTCGACGCCATCCGCGAGGCCCAGACCGGCGTCGACGAGCGCGCGGTCGGCTCCTTCATCCTGTCGATGACGACGAGCGCCGCCGACATCCTCGCGGTCTACCTGCTCGCCCGCCACGCCGGCCTGCTGCCGGGCGAGGAGGAGAGCGGCCGCGGCATCGCGGTGATCCCGCTGCTCGAGACCATCGAGGACCTGCAGAACGCCGACGCGATCCTGAGGGACCTCTTCGCCGACCCGGTGGTGCGCCGGGTGCTGCGCGCCCGCGGCCTCGCCCAGGAGGTGATGCTCGGCTATTCGGACAGCAACAAGGACGGCGGCTTCCTCTGCTCCAACTGGGAGTTGCACAAGGCGCAGGAGCGGCTGATGGAGACCGGGCGCAAGGCCGGCATCCGCATCTCCTTCTTCCACGGCCGCGGCGGCTCGGTCAGCCGCGGCGGCGCGCCGACCGGACGGGCGATCGCCGCCCAGCCGGCCGGCACCGTCGGCGGCCGGCTGCGGCTCACCGAACAGGGCGAGGTGGTGTCGTCGAAATTCGCCCATCGCGGCGCCGCGCTCTACAACCTCGAACTGCTCGCCGCCAGCGTCGTCTCCCACACGCTGGCCTCGCGCCGCCGGCCGCGGATGCCGTCGGGCGACCACGAGATCCTCGAGGCGCTGTCCGGCCTCTCGCTCGCCTCGTTCCGCAAGCTGATCGAGCAGCCGGGCCTGATCGACTATTTCAACGCCTCGAGCCCGGTGGAGGAGCTCGCCCTCCTCAAGCTCGGCTCGCGGCCGTCGCGCCGCTTCGGCGCCCGGGCGCTGTCGGACCTGCGCGCCATCCCCTGGGTCTTCGCCTGGAGCCAGAACCGCCATCTCGTCACCGGCTGGTACGGCCTCGGCACCGCCTTCGACAGCTTCCTGCGCTTTCGCGGCGACGAGGGCCGGGCGCGCCTGCGCGATCTGTTCGACCGCTCGCGCTTCTTCCGGCTGATGATCGACGAGGCCGAGAAGACGCTCTACCTCACCGACATGGAGATCGCCCGGCTCTACGCCGATCTCGTCCCCGACGGCGAGGTCCGCGAGCGGGTGTTCGGCATGGTCGCGGACGAATATCGCCGCGCCGTCGGCCACGTTCTGGCGCTGACCGGAGAGAGCCGGCTCGCCGAGCGCTTCCCGGTGCTGAGCCGGCGCATCGAGCACGTCCGCCCGATGATCGACCGCACCAACCGCTGGCAGGTCGACCTCCTGCGCGAGTTCCGCGCCGAAAGCGACCCCGTCCGCCGCGAGCGCATCCTCGTGCCGCTGCTCTTGTCGATGAACTGCATCGCCGGCGGCCTCGGCTGGACCGGCTGACGGCACGGGCCCCGGCAAAGGGCCCGATCCGCCTGTTCTTAACGGTGAATGGTGCAGTGCACAGAGCGAAACCCGCCCGAATCCGGCCGCCGTGACGGCGTTGTCATGGCGGAAAACCGGGCTCGATCAATTTGCCGTGAGACTCGAATAAAACTGCACGGCAGCCATGCGCGTGCTGCATTGCAAAACGGGCCGGGATGAGGCATATTCTCCTTGCCCTCTTTAGGGCGTTTCCTCCCTAAGACTTCAGGCCGCCTTCGGGCGGTCTTTTTTTGGCCGTTCGGCAAGGCCGCTCCGGCAGGCGCCGGGCGGTCCGGTGCGCGACGCGAAAAGGCCCCGCCGGCGGCGCCGCGGAGCATTTTTCTCGCGTTGGATCGGAGTGCCCCGCCAAGGGGACGACGCTGCGGCCTCCCGCCGTCAGCGCTGCGCCGTCTTCCAGTTTTCAGCCCGGTGATAGTCCGCGTTGCTCGGGGCGAGCGGAGTGCGGCCGCGGATGTGGTCGGCGGCCTTTTCGGCGAGCATGATGGTCGGGGCGTTGAGGTTGCCCGTGGTGATCGAGGGCATGATCGAGGAATCGACCACCCGCAGCCCCTCGACGCCGTGAACCCGCGCCTCGGCGTCGACCACCGCCATCGGGTCGCTCTTCGCACCCATCTTCGCCGTGCAGGACGGATGATAGGCGCTCTCGACGGCGCGGGCGACGAAGGCGTCGATCGCCTCGTCGGTGACGACGTCGGCCCCCGGCTGGATCTCGCGGCCGCGCCAGCGGTCGAAGGCCTTCTGGGCGAAGATCTCGCGGGTGAGGCGGACGCAGGCGCGCATCTCCTCGCGGTCGTCGGGATGGCTCATGTAGTTGAAGAAGATCTTCGGCGCCTCGCGCGGGTCCGACGACGCCAGCCGCACCCAGCCCCGGCTTTTCGACCGCATCGGGCCGACGTGGGCCTGGAAGCCGTGTTCGGAGGCGAGGCCCTTGCCGTCGTAGGTCACGGCCAGCGGCAGGAAGTGATACTGGATGTCCGGGTAGGGAATGCCCGCGCGCGAGCGGATGAAGCCGCAGGTCTCGAAGTGGTTGGTGGCGCCGAGGCCGTCCTTCGTCAGCAGCCAGCGCAGGCCGATCAGCCCGCGCGGGATCAGGCCCATCGACGAATAGAGCGTGATCGGCTCCTTGCAGGCGACCTGGAAGTAGAATTCGAGGTGGTCCTGCAGGTTCTCGCCGACGCCGGGCCGGTCGGCGACGACGGCGATGCCGTTCGCCTTCAGCTCGGCCGCGGGGCCGACGCCGGAGAGTTTCAGCAGTTGCGGCGTGTTGATCGGCCCGCCGGACAGGATCACCTCGCGGCGGGCGCGCACGAACCTCTCCTCGCCGCCCTGCTCGTAGCGCACGCCGATCGCGCGCCTGCCCTCGAAGACGACGCCGAGCGCCCGGGCGTGGGTCTCGACCTTGAGGTTGCTCCGCTTCATCGCCGGCTTCAGATAGGCGTTGGCGGCGGACCAGCGCACGCCGTCCTTCACCGTCATGTCCATCCGGCCGAAGCCTTCCTGCTGGCCGCCGTTGATGTCGGAGGTGACGGGATAGCCGGCCTGCCGCCCCGCCTCGACGAAGGCGTCGTAGAGCGGGTTCTTGAGGGCGCCGTAGCGGGTGGCGAGCGGGCCGTCGGCGCCGCGGTAAGCGTCGCCGCCCTCGCGCCGGGTCTCGGCCTTGCGGAAATAGGGCAGCACGTCGGCATAGGACCAGCCGTCGGCGCCTTCCTCGCGCCAGCGGTCGAAGTCGGCCGGATTGCCGCGGACGTAGACGAGGCCGTTGATCGACGACGAACCGCCGAGCACCTTGCCGCGCGGGCAGTGCATGCGGCGGCCGCCGAGGCCGGGCTCCGGCTCGCTCTCGTACATCCAGTTGTATTTCTTCATGTTCATCGGGATCGACAGCGCGCTCGGCATCTGGATGAAGACCGAGCGGTCGGAGCCGCCGAATTCCAGCACCAGCACGCTCGCCGTGCCGTCCTCCGACAGGCGGTCGGCGAGGACGCAGCCGGCCGAGCCGGCGCCGACGATGACGTAGTCGAAGGGGGTGTTCTCGGTGGTCATTGGGCCCTCACCGGTCCTGTCCGTCCTCATCGCCCGCCGGGGTCCCTTCGCGCGGAGCCCGGCGCGTCGCCCCTCAATAGGGCGCCTCGACCCTGCCGAGGTTGACGTAGACGCTCTTCAGCTGCGTGTAGTGCTCGATCGCGGCCCGGGAATTCTCGCGGCCGAGGCCGGACTGCTTGACGCCGCCGAAGGGCAGTTCGATCGGCGTGACGTTGTAGTGGTTGATCCAGCAGGTGCCGGCCTCAAGCTGCGCGATCACCCGGTGGCCGCGGGCGAGGTCCCTGGTGAAGACGCCGGCGGCGAGGCCGAAGTCGGTGGCGTTGGCCCGGGCGATCACCTCGTCCTCGTCGGTGAAGGAGAGCAGCGACATCACCGGGCCGAAGATCTCGTCGCGCACGATGGTCATGTCCTCGGTGCAGCCGTCGAACACCGTCGGGGCGACGAAGCAGCCGGCGGCGCAGGCGCCCTCGTTGAAGCGGCCGCCGCCGACGAGCACCTTCGCGCCCGCCGCCTTGCCGGCCTCGATCAGGCCGAGCACCTTGTCCATGTGCGCCTTCGAAATGAGGGCGCCGACCTGGGTCGCCGGGTCCTTCGGATCGCCGATCGTCATCGCCTTCACCCGGGCGACCAGCTTCTGCGTGAAGGCGGCCTTGACGCTCTCGTGGACGAAGACGCGGGTGCCGTTGGAGCAGACCTCGCCGGCCGAATAGAAATTCGCCAGCATCGCCCCGGAGACGGCGTCGTCGAGGTCGGCGTCGGGGAAGACGATCAGCGGCGACTTGCCGCCGAGTTCCAGCGTCACCTGCTTCAGCGTGCCGGCGGCGTCGGCCATCACCTTCCTGCCGGTGCCGACCTCGCCGGTCAGCGACACCTTGGCGATCTTCGGATGGCGGGTCAGCAGGCGGCCGGTGTCGGCAAAGCCCTGGACGACGTTGAAGACGCCGTCCGGAACGCCGGCCTCGGTCATGATCTCGGCGAGCTTCACGGCCGTGAGCGGCGTCAGTTCGGCCGGCTTGAAGATCATGGCGTTGCCGCAGGCGAGCGCCGGGGCCGACTTCCAGCAGGCGATCTGGAGCGGATAGTTCCAGGCGCCGATGCCGGCGACGATGCCGAGCGGCTCGCGCCGGGTGTAGCCGAAAGCCGAGGGTCCGAGATCGACGTGCTCGCCGGTGAGGCCCGAGGCGAGGCCGGCGAAATATTCGAGGCATTCGGCGCCCGAGATCACGTCGACGACGCTCGTCTCCTGGATCGGCTTGCCGGTGTCGCGGGTCTCGAGCAGGGCGAGTTCGTCGTTGCGTTCGCGCAGCAGCGCGGCGACGCGCTTGAGGATGCGGCCGCGCTCGGCCCCGGTCATCGCCGCCCAGACCTTCTGGCCGGCTTCGGCGGCGGCGACGGCGGCCTCGACCTCGGCCTCGCCGGCGATCTCGACGAGGGCGAGGACCTCGCCGGTGGCGGGGTCGATCGTCTCGAAGGTCCGGTGGTCCGCCGCCTCGACAGAGCGGCCGCCGACGTGGTTGCGGACGAGGGGGGTGTCGGTCACGGGGGCGTCTCCGGAAGGCTGGTCGGACGGCCGCGGCTTCAGGGCGGCGAGCTGGGCGTCGATGAAGGCGGTGGCGATAGCGCGGGCGGTGGCGCTGTCGGTCTCGTCGGTGGCCGAGAGGGTGGAGCGCAGCCAGAGCCCGTCGATCACCGCCGCGATCGAGATGGCGATGCGGCGGGCTTCCTCGCGCGAGGCGAGGCCGCGCAGCGGGTGGGCGAGGTTGGAGATCATCCGGCCCTGGTAAACCTTCTGGACCCGGCGCAGCCGCTCCGAATGCAGCACCTGGCCCCAGAAGGCGAGCCAGACCGTGCAGCTCCTGCGGTCGAACTCCTCGGGGGCGAGGTTGGCGTCGATCACCGCGACGAGGCGCTCGCGCGGATGGCGGGCCCGGGAAAGGCGCTGGGCGACGGCGCGGCCGATGCGGCCGGCGAGGTGGCGCAGCGTCGCCTCGAGCAGGCCGTCCTTGTCGCCGAAATAATGGGCGACGAGGCCGGGCGAGACGCCGGCCCGGCGCGCGATCTGCGACAGGGTCGTCGCATTGAAGCCGTTGTCGGCGAGCGACTCGATGGTCGCCTCGATCAGCTGGCGGCGGCGCACGTCCTCCGGGGCGCGGCGGCGGACGTCTTCGGCGGCGATCTCGGCCATCGCATCCTCCTCGGCTCGGCGTGAACGGCTATTGAACGCGGAAACAATACATAGCGTGTCCGGCGATGGCAAACGGCTTTTCGCTAGGGGACGGGGCAGCGCCGCGCAGGGCCGATCGTCCGGAGCTCGCGCGGGAACGGCCTTTTTCCGGGCAATTTTTTCCGTTTTCGCCGAAAAATTATACGTGACAAACCGGACAGAGAAGTATTGAATGTCTGTTCAAGAGAGGCCTCGACGCCTCTCCGCATGCCGAGCGAGACAACAACACACGCCGGCAAGGGGGTCGACGAACAGCCGTCCGGGCGCGAAGCGCCGGACCCGTGTCACGGAACGCTTCTCCCGCGGCGACGCCGCCGCCGGGGCGCGTCGCTCCGTGCCCGGACGCATCCTCCCCCTTGGGGCGGGGAGCGGCGCCGCATTGTGGCGGAGCCGGTCTCCTCGGGCTATTCATGGCGGTGCGGCCGGCCCGGAGGGGTCCGCCCGGCCGACGTCGCCCATCCGGCCGATCGCCGGAGCCGGCGCCTGTAACGAGCGAGAGGAACGGCACCATGAAGAAGATCACCCTGCTGACCGCCACGCTGCTCGGCGGCCTCGTCGCGGCCCAGCCGGCGCTCGCGGCCGACGGCCCGGCCTGCAAGACCGTCCGCCTGTCGGACGTCGGCTGGTCGGACATCTCGGCCACCACCGGCCTCGCCTCGGTGATCTTCACCGGTCTCGGCTACACGCCGTCGGTGCAGCTGCTGTCGGTGCCGGTGACCTACACCTCGATGAAGAACAAGGACATCGACGTCTTCCTCGGCAACTGGATGCCGACGATGGAGGCCGATCTCGCCCCCTTCCGCGACGACGGCTCGGTGACCGTGGTCGGCCCCAACCTCGAAGGCGCGAAATACACGCTCGCCGTGCCGAAGTATCTCTACGACAAGGGCCTCCAGTCCTTCACCGACATCGCCAAGTTCAAGGACGAGCTCAAGGGCACGATCTACGGCATCGAGCCGGGCAACGACGGCAACCGCCTGATCCTCGACATGATCAAGGACGACACCTTCGGCCTCTCCGGCTTCGAGCTGATGGAATCGAGCGAGCAGGGCATGCTGGCCCAGGTCGCCCGCGCCACCCGCCGCGAGGAGGCCGTGGTCTTCCTCGGCTGGGCGCCGCATCCGATGAACGCCAACTTCGAGATGGAATATCTCTCCGGCGGCGACGACGTCTTCGGCCCGAACTACGGCGGCGCCACCGTCTACACCAACACCCGCGCCGGCTACGCCGCCGACTGCCCGAACGCCGGCAAGTTCGTCGAGAACCTCAAGTTCACGCTCGAGATCGAGAACGTGGTCATGGGCTACATCCTCGACGACGGCATGACGCCGGAGAAGGCCGCCGAGAAGTGGCTGAAGGAGAACCCCGGCGTCCTCGACGCCTGGCTCGACGGCGTGACCACCTTCGACGGCGAGCCCGGCCTGCCGGCGGTCAAGGCCAGCCTCGGCCTCTGAGGATCGACGCGGGGGCGCGGCGCACGTCCGTCGTGCGGCGCGCCCTCATCCGGCCCTTCGGGCCACCTTCTCCCCGAGGGGGAGAAGGGATCAACGAACGGCAACTTCGGCGCCCGGCATCTTCCGCCTCGTTTGCGGCGCGTTCCAATCTTCTCCCCGCCGGGGAGAAGGTGGCCCGAAGGGCCGGATGAGGGGGCGGCCCCGCGACGCGAAGCGCCCCTTCTCCACCGGATCGCCACCCCGTTCATCCACCCCCACCGTCCACGAGGATCGCGCCGATGTATCAATGGCTGATCGATCACAAGATCCCGCTCGGGGCGACCATGGCGAGTTTCGTCGACTTCCTGACGACGCAGTTCCAGGTCGTGTTCGACGTGATCTCCATCGTCCTCGAGACCGGAATCGACGGGTTGACCGACGCGCTGCTGGCGATCCCGCCGCTGGCGCTGATCGCCGCGATCGCGGCGGGGGCCTGGTGGCTGCACCGATCGGTCGGGCTCGTCGTCTTCATCGTCGGCGGTCTGCTGCTGGTCGCCAACCTCGGCTTCTGGGACCAGACGGTGATGACGCTGGCGCAGGTGCTGGTGGCCACCGCGATCTGCGTCGCCATCGGCGTGCCGGTCGGCATCGCCGCCGCCCATCACCCGCGTTTCTACGCCGGCCTCAGGCCCGTGCTCGACCTGATGCAGACGGTGCCGACCTTCGTCTACCTGATCCCGACGCTGATCCTGTTCGGCCTCGGCGTGGTGCCCGGCGTCATCTCGACGGTGATCTTCTCGATCCCGGCGCCGATCCGCCTCACCCACCTCGGCGTCTCCTCGGTGCCGACCCAGCTCTACGAGGCCGGAAAGGCCTTCGGGGCGACGAAGCGCCAGATGCTCTACAAGGTCGAGCTGCCCTACGCCCTGCCGACGATCATGGCCGGCATCACCCAGTGCATCATGCTCGCCCTCTCCATGGTGGTGATCGCCGCCCTCGTCGGCGCCGACGGCCTCGGCAAGCCGGTGGTGCGCGCGCTCAACACGGTCAACATCGGCATGGGCTTCGAGGCCGGCCTCGCCATCGTCATCCTCGCCATCGTGCTCGACCGGGTCTGCAAGCGGCCCGAGACCAAGCGGAAGGGACACTGATCATGGCCGCCGTCGAATTCCGCAACGTCGACATCGTCTTCGGGCAGGACCAGAAGGGCGCCCTCGCCATGATCGACGCGGGCAAGTCCCGCTCCGAGATCCTCGAGAAGACCGGCTCGGTGCTCGGCGCCGCCGGGGTGTCGCTGACGATCGAGCGCGGCGAGATCTGCGTGCTGATGGGCCTCTCCGGTTCGGGCAAGTCGACCATCCTGCGCGCGATCAACCGCCTCAACGAGGTCGCCCGCGGCGAGGTGCTGGTCGAGCATGCCGGCCGCCAGGTCGACGTCGCCTCCTGCGACGAGGCGACCCTGCGCGAGGTGCGCATCAACACCGTCTCGATGGTGTTCCAGCAGTTCGGCCTGCTGCCCTGGCGCACGGTGCGCGAGAACGCCGGCTTCGGACTCGAACTGCGCGGCATCCCGGCGGCCGAGCGCAAGCGGATCGTCGACGAGAAACTCGCCATGGTCGGCCTGTCGGCCTGGGCCGACAAATACGCCCACGAGCTCTCCGGCGGCATGCAGCAGCGCGTCGGCCTCGCCCGCGCCTTCGCCACCGACGCCGACATCCTGCTGATGGACGAGCCGTTCTCGGCGCTCGACCCGCTGATCCGCGACAAGCTGCAGGACGAGTTGCTCGACCTGCAGAAATCGATCCAGAAGACCATCGTCTTCGTCAGCCACGACCTCGACGAGGCGCTCAAGCTCGGCAACAAGATCGCGATCATGGAGGGCGGGCGCATCGTCCAGGAGGGCACGGCGGAGGACATCCTGCTGCGCCCGGCCAACGCCTACGTCGCCGAGTTCGTCAAGCACATGAACCCGCTCAACGTGCTGCGCGGCAACGCGGTGATGCGGCCGGCGGCGAGCCTGAAGCGCGAGGACGGCTGCGTGCTGCTCGACGCCGCCGGAGACGTGCGCGTCGCGGTCGATCCCAGCGACCGTCCGGTGGGCGTGACCCTCAGCGGCAAGCGCGGCACCCTCGTCAAGGCCGACGAGGAGAGCGGGACGGTGGAGGGCGACTACGACGTCATCGTCGCTCCGGTCGACCTCAAGCTCAAGGCGGCGATCGCGCTCAAGCGCCAGACCGACCACCCGATCCTGCTCGTCGACAACCTCGGCCGCCTCGCCGGTCTCTGCGACGACGACGAGATCTATCGCGGCCTGCTGCACCGCGCCGGGAACTGACGCGTTCGCCGCGCGCGCCTCACCGGCCGGTCTTGCCGAACAGCGACTGGCGCAGGGACGAGAGGTCGGGCCGCGGGCCGGTGTCGGCGGCGG
>Ga0065721_10005413_pt1 | contig 15228 bp, 12 predicted proteins | sample Mesricmetagenome_FD_59108 | JGI IMG/M metagenome (GOLD analysis project Ga0065721, IMG submission 59108) | Mesophilic microbial community from rice straw/compost enrichment Sample: eDNA_1 v2 (version 2) | ecosystem: Engineered > Solid waste > Grass > Composting > Bioreactor | place: USA: Davis... | reverse complement strand
CGTGGCGATTGTCGGGCCGTCGGGCTGCGGAAAGACAACCTTGTTGCGGATGGCGGCGGGCCTGGATTTTCCCTCCAGTGGTACGGTCACAGTAGGCGAGCATCAGGTGTCCGGACCCGGGCCGGAAAGAGCAGTGGTCTTCCAGCAATTCGCTCTGTTCCCATGGAAAACGGTGCGAGAGAACATTGGTTTCGGTCTCGAATGCAGGAATGTACCGGAGCCAGTGCGCCAGGAAACAGTCCAGCGATACATCGCGCTTATGAGCCTTCAGGCGGCTGAGAATGCGTACCCTCACCAGCTGTCCGGCGGTATGCAGCAGCGGGTGGCCATTGCCCGCAGCTACGCCGTCGATCCCAAGGTTCTCTTGATGGATGAACCTTTCGGAGCCCTGGATGCGCAAACGCGGGTCGTCATGCAAGAGGAGCTGGTAAGGGTGTCTCGCCACAACCCGCGCACAGTCGTGTTCATCACTCACAGTGTCGAAGAAGCGGTGTACCTAGCGGATCGGGTGGTTGTGTTGGCCGCTCATCCAGGCAGGGTGGATGAAATCGTCGATATAGCCACCGTCCGGCAGACTGAAGGGTGGGATCGCTTTGAACACATCGAAGAAGTAATGGACCAGGAATCATTCGTTCAACTGCGTACGGCTATCTGGAAGAGGCTTCGGGCCAATGAAGCCGACGTGGCCACACATTAAGAAAGAAGAGGCGAGGGGATATGGGGGAAGGGGGAACACAATGCGTCGTAGTAACCGGGGGCGCAAGCGGTATCGGGGCGGCGGTCGCGAAAAAGGTGATTGATGCACAGGGGTATGTCGGCATTCTGGACCTGCATGCAGATCGTCTACATGCATGTATCGCGGCGCTGGGCGACAGGGCGGTCGGGGTGCCTGTTGACGTAGGCAACGTTGACGCCATGACACAAGCGCATCAGACGCTCATGGAGCGGCTCCCGCCTATCGACGGACTGGTCAATTGCGCAGGGGCTCCTCCCGTGCCGACGCCTATCGAAACCCAGTCGGTGGCGGAATGGGAACGCATACTGGATTCCCATGTGAAGACGACCTATGTGTCATGCAAGGTCATAGGGAGTGCCATGGCGCAGAGGGGGCGAGGGGCGATCGTGAATACAGCTTCTGTACTCGCATTTCGACCCGGGCCAGTACTCGACTATGGGCCCGGCAAGTCGGCCATCGTAAGCCTGACTCAATCGCTGGCGGTTCACTGGGCGGCGAAAGGCATCCGCGTCAATGCTGTGGCGCCGGGATGGACAGACACCCCGTTTCTGCGGCCTCCCGAACGTGGAGAGCAGCGTGATCTTACGCCGATTCTCAGGGCTACCCCGATGGGCCGCGTGCTACAGCCTAGTGAAATTGCCAATGTCATCCAATTTTTGTTGTCGGATGCCGCCAGTGCCGTAACGGGCGTGACGCTACCCTGCGACGGCGGTGTGATTGCGGGGAGTGGATGGGCACCGTATGGCGGCTTCCCAACATAAAGAGGTGCTCATGTCGAGACCGTCTTCACGTGCTTCCATCTTACCGACCATGGCCACTTCTCGCGATCGCCCTCGATTTGAACTTACGCAGGCTCAGAAGGAGCGTCGCCTGCGCCGATTTCTGGGATTGTTGACGGCCGTAACGCTGCTGCTGGCGTGGTACTTGGTGACCGGGCCGCTACAGATGGTGCGACCCTTGTTATTCCCTTCCATGGCCGATGCGTGGGCTTCCCTCTCGTATCTCAGCGGATCAGGGTATGCGGGGGAGACGCTGCTGCAGCACGTCGTGTCGAGTGTCGGTCTTGTTTTCCTGGGGTTCGCGGTCGCCATCGCGACGGGCGTTCCGCTCGGAATATGGATGGGGTGGAATAGAAAGGTTGACGCAGTCCTGAATCCCGTATTCCAGTTGATTCGTCCCATTGCGCCCATTGCCTGGATCCCCCTCACCATTCTTTGGCTCGGACTGGGTATCTCCGCCAAGATTTTCGTGATTTGGCTCGCAGCGTTCTCACCCGTGTTGATCAATACTCATACAGGGATTCGGCAGGTCAGCGCCACCCTGATCGAGGCGGCGCAAGTCCACGGTGCATCGCCTCGTCAACTCTTATGGAAGGTAGCGGTCCCGAGCGCTCTACCCATGTTGTTCACCGGGCTGCGCATGTCTCTGCAGGCATGTTGGATGGTGTTGGTGGCCGCTGAATTAGTTGGGTCGTTCATGGGCTTGGGTCATATCCTCATCGTAGCCACCCGAGACCTGGATTCGGGAATCATCCTGGTCGCGATGAGCTGCATTGCCATCTTGGGCGTACTGATGAATGCGGTGCTGGGCCAAGTGGAAAGGAGGTTGCTGCCATGGAGAAAGTGATGCTCCCGGGGCCCTCATCCGCCGTTGCCAGCGTCTGGGAAAACGGCATGCTGCCCATTATCGGAATTGCATCGTTGATTCTGTTGTGGGCGGCGATTGCGCAATCCGGATGGGTGCCCGAATCGTTCCTGCCCGGGCCCTTTACCGTCATCCACGAGATCTGGGTCTTGTCTCGCGAACCCTATGCGGGATCGTTGATACAAGAACACCTCCTTGCGAGCTTGCAGAAATTCTCTGCAGCCTTTGCCCTTGGAGCGGGAATCGGAGTTCCGTTGGGGCTGGTGATGGGTCGCTTCAGGGCGGTCGACTATGTAGTGGGACCCATTTTCGATGCATTGCGGTTCATTCCCCCCATTGCATGGGTGCCGTTTTCGATTCTTTGGCTCGGTACGGGGTTCATGGCACCAGTAATGGTGATTTTCGCCGGCGTGTTTTCTTCTTGCGTGGTGAACGCCTATGCGGGTGTCAAGCAAACGGATCCCGCTCTGCTCGAGGCGGCCCAGGTCCTTGGTGTTTCGAGGCTCGCCACAGTGACTGATGTGCTTCTGCCAGCCGCATTGCCCCAGATCGTGGCCGGTTTGCGCATTGGTGCCGGATTCGGGTGGCAATCCTTGATTGGGGCCGAACTGATCGTTGGCTCCACTGGATTGGGCTACATGATCATCCAAGGAGAAAGCAATATGACGGCCAAAGTGGTCATCGCCGGAATGATCGTGATTGGGGTGGTGGGCGCCGTTATCGATTTTGTCATGCGCCGTATGGAAAAACATATCCGCAGCCGTTGGGCGAAGTAACTCAAGACATTGGAGACAGACATCATGGCAGTTGAACTGGAGTCGCTGACGACTCAGACCCCTTGGTATCGGTTGAACCGAACAGATGAATCCATTGGGCAGATTTCGCCCTCCGCGCTGACGAGCATGCTGGAGCAGCTGATGCTCATCCGGTACTTTGAAGAAGAACTGTTGAAATTGAGTGTCGCTGGCATTCTTCATGGCCCGGCCCATTCCAGTATCGGGCAGGAAGGGGCGGCGGTGGGTGCCATGTCGGTGTTGACGTCGGCAGACAAGATTAACGGCACTCACAGAATGCATCATCAATTTCTTGCTAAGGCGCTGAATCATGTTCGACCCGACGGCTATGACCCCATGACCGTCGAACTTCCGGACTCCATGCGCGAAGTCGTCTATCGCACGTATGCGGAGATACTCGGCCTCACGCCCGGATACTGTGGGGGACGGGGGGGCTCGATGCACCTCCGTTATGCCGAAGCCGGCATATTGGGATCCAACGCCATAGTGGGGGGCAATCCCTCGCATGCAGTTGGATATGCCTTCGCGGATAAATTGAATGGTCGGCCACATGTATCCGTTGCCTTCTTCGGCGATGGTGCCATGCAAAGCGGGGCGGCGTATGAAGCCATGAACATGGCCGCGCTCTACAGTACGCCCACGATCTTCTTCGTTGAAAACAATCTGTATGCGGTGTCGACGCATGTGTCGGAACAGACTCGCGAAACCCGGCTCTCTGCCCGAGGGTTGTCGTTGGGCGTACCGGCCATTGAATTCGATGGCATGGATGCGATCGCCGCCCGCCTTTCCATGGAAAAAGCACTGGACATCATTCGTGAAAGCGGTGGTCCTGTATTACTGGAAGCCAAGATATATCGCTTCTTTCACCAGTCTGGTGCCTTGAAGGGCAGCAGCTTTGGGTACCGCGAGAAAACGGAAGAAGCGGATTGGGAGGCCCGGGACCCGATTCGTCGCTACGCCGAGGAACTTGTCTCCGCTGGGATTGTTGACGATGCTGGCGTGCACCGGCTGCGTGAGCGTGCGCACGAGTTGGTCGATGATGCGTTGTCTCGCCTGATCGAAAACCGGGGCAACGAGAAAACGCAACGTATCCGGCCAGAGCTATGGCCCGACCCTAAAGAAGTCGATGTGGGAATCCGCGGAGATCTCTCCGAGCTGTCTGAATGCAGAGTCGTCGAGTTGGCGGATCGGGATCCCTCCGACATCGAGCAAAAGCGATTTATCGATGTCATATCGCAGGCAATGCTGCGGAACATGAAACGCTGCGCGGACATTTTCATTATTGGCGAGGATGTGCATCGCTTGCGGGGTGGGACGGCTGGCGCCACCAAAGACATTGGAGAGTATTTTCCCGAACGTCTGGTTGGTGCCCCCATCTGCGAGAACGGTTTCACCGGCCTGGCGTTGGGCGCGGCTTTGAATGGCATGCGCCCCGTCGTCGAGATCATGTATCCCGACTTCGCGCTGGTTGCGGCGGATCAACTGTTTAATCAAATAGCAAAGGTGCGTCACATGTTTGGTGGGCGTTTCCCTGTCCCAATCATTGTAAGGAGCCGGGTGTCATCCGGTACGGGGTATGGCTCACAGCATTCCATGGATGCAAGCGGACTTTTTGCACAGTATGCGGGTTGGAGGATCGTCGCACCTTCCACACCCTATGACTATATCGGGTTGCTCAATGCCGCTGTTCGCTGTGATGATCCGGTGCTGGTGGTCGAGTACAACGATCTTTTCAAACAGGTTGGTGACGTACCAAAGGACGACTGGGATTACATCGTGCCCTTTGGAAAGGCGCGAATCGCGCGCCCCGGCAGTCGGTGCACGGTTCTGACGTATGGAACCATGATTGGTTCATGCATATCGGCGGCCGAAGCGACGGGAGTTGATGCTGAGGTCATTGACCTTCGTACTCTTGACCCACTTGGCCTGGATTGGGACACGATCGCTGATAGCGTGCGGCGCACGCACGCATTGATGGTCGTCGAACAAACGTCTCGAGGCACGTCGATCGGCTCAAGAATTGTGAGCGATGCGCAAGCACGCCTATTTGACGAGTTAGACCATGAAATCATGCACATCACCGGAGCGTTGAGTGCGCCGGTCGTGTCCAAGGTGTTGGAGCGTGCCGCTCTGGCGCGACAGGAAAATGTCGAGCAGGCTTTGCGGTATGTCGATAGCCGACTCGGGGGCTTGCAACCGGTCCCATTACGTCAAGTCCAGTCCGCATAAGCTAGCCGGGCCATGAATCCACCTGAGGGACGGTAACAACGCCATGACCTATACCAAGAAATTCACCATTAAACGGGTGAGTGCCGATATTGACGAAGCCAGGATCGTAAGCTGGGCGGTGGCTGAAGGCTCGCTTTTTCATGCGGGTGATCTCCTACTAGAAATAGAAACGGATAAATCCGTCATCGAGATTGCGGCCGAAGAAGGCGGCACGATGAAAGCCCATTTGGTTAAGGAGGGTGATTCGTTCGCTTTCGATGAGCCGGTGGCCGAGTTGGAGGTGGAAGGTGAGCCGACCGAATCAAGCGATGGGGCCGAAGTCGATCATGAAGCGGTGCCCGCGAGTTCCAAGGAGTCTATTCCAGACCCCGACCGGGGCGAGTTGTCCGGCATCGCTACAAGCTCGCTCGCTGCGCACGCAACGGAAACAGCCGCCCCTGCTGACGAAAGAGAAGGCAGGCGCATTGCCTCAACGCCCGCTGCACGCAACTTGGCGAGAGGTGCGGGGATGGACGTCGGCCATATCGATGGAACCGGCCCCGGGGGACGTGTGACGCGCGCTGATGTCGCAAGAATGCTCGCGGAAGAGGGGGCGGGAATCGTGAAGGAGGGCGGCGACTCCGGCGCGGTACCGCCAACGCACGTTACATCGGTGCCAGCAGACGCGACGGGCGAGGAGGCAGGACGGCTCGTCTCTACGCGTCATGGTCCTCTCCATGTCGTGTTCCGCTCCCCGCGCAAACGTCCGCAGTTCCCATATCCTGCTGTGGTGCTCCTGCATGGCATGTTCGGCGATGCTGATACCTGGGCTGCAATGAGCAGCACCCTGACTGCCACCGGCGTGCATGTGGTCGTGCCAGATCTTCCGGGCCATGGAAAGACGCCGAGCAACGCAGCTTCATTCGACCAAGTGGTCGATGCGGTGGCAGACGCGGTGCAACAGGCCGTGCAGGGGCCAGTATCGTTGGTCGGCCATTCGTTCGGAGCTGCCGTGGCGGCACGCGTTTCTCGTAGGCTGGGCAATGCGCTGCATTCGCTGACACTGATCGCTCCGGTCGGCCTGGGTACCGAGATCGGGCAATCCTTCCTGAGCGGTATGACGAATGCACAGACGGAGGAAGCCATCGCGCGCGAGCTGCGCAAGCTAACTGAGAACTCACCTAGCCTATCGCCCCCTTATCTCCGTACACTGCAGGCGCGTCTGCAGGATCGACATCACGTCCTGAATACCTTGTGTACCCAGTTAGCTAGGAATGGCGTCCAGCAGATCGATATTTCGGCAGATCTCGCGAGTATTCGACAGCCCATGGCGGTGATCCAGGGCCGTAACGATGGGATAGTTCCTTGGATGCATGTGCTCAACGCACCGCCACGTGCGGCTCTGCATTTGCTTCCTAAGGTCGGTCACATGCCGCAGTGGGAGGCGCCAGCGCTCACCGCAGACATTATTCTGGACATGGTTAGACGCACTGCCGCCGGATAGACCTGGATCGCCGTAGCCTCTGTATAGATGACCGGGCGACATTAGTCGCTCGGTTTCGCTATTTTGGCGAGTTCTTGTGCGTTTGAACACGGTCGCAGGAAGGCGCATACCCAGTCCCGACACTGCCTGGGATGTTGTCTAGATCAGAATCAGAATTCTGATTAGGGTATTTACGCCCTGTTGTTCGTGGCGCCATGCGACTAGTATTTTCCAAAACAAAAACAGAATCCGAGTTTTGATTCGATTATCAGCGGCATTGAGGCCGCCTAAGGCCAAGGAGACGTGTGATGAAAAGGGGGATGCAAGTACTGAAGAGCGTCGCGGCGTGCACATTGGCACTATCGGCCGGTGCCGCGAACGCGGACTTGACGGTGGTTCGTTACCAGGAGTACCCGGGGTCGATCATTAACATGGGCACCTGGGTCATGAGAGAGCAAGGGTTCTGTGAAAAACAGGGTCTGGACTGCCAGGCCATGATGCTTGCCAACGGGCCGCTGGCCCAACAAGCCGCAGCGGCAGGAAGCGTGGACCTGATCGTGAGTTCCATGGACGTGATGTTGCAGGCGGCCGATAAGGGCAACGACTTGGTTGTAGTCGGGCCCATGATGAAGAACAACATCTACTCCCTATCCGTGCGGTCCGATGTGCCGCAGCCGAACCGTGAGAAGGGCTATCCGGAAAACATGAAGGATCTCGTCGGCAAGCGAGTCGGCGTAACGGCTCGCGGCTCGGGCACGGAAATGTATGTGCGTACGCTGCTGCAAGGTGCCGGCCTAGGGCCTACGGACGTCACTTATATTGGTGTGGGTGCACCGGCGACGGCGTATTCGGCCCTCATGGCGAAGCAGGTGGATGCCATCTTGAGCTGGGATCCCGTTCCTGCCGTGTGTGCTGCGACCAATACATGCAATGTGGCTGTCAATATGAGCCAGGACGAAGGTCCGGATTCTGTCAAGGCGATGAACGGGGGCTTTGTCGTGTGGCAAGCGCGCCGCGAATACCGAGAAAAGAACGAGGACGTGATTCGCCGATTTCTGAAGGCCCAGGCGGACGCGTTTGAATGGCTTCGAGATCCTGCGAATGCGCCCAAGGTCAATGAATTGGTGACGAAGAACTTCAAGCTGGGGGACATCCCCAAGCGCGAAGAAGTGACGGCGTCGGTCGTTAAATCGATGATTGATCAATACGACACACAGTTCGATCCCCGGGCCCTCACTGGTTTCAATGACTTCCTGGTTTCCAATAAACTGGTAAGTAAGCCCCTGCAGCCCGAGCGTGTCCTTTCAATCGTCAATCAGTGAGCGCGGCCATGAATTCGACATCCCAGGCCCAGCCCATGATCGACATTAGTCGCGTCAATCACGTCTTTCCAGGCGGCATCCACGCAGTCATGGACGCCAATCTCACGATAGAGGAGGGTAGCTTCATCGCGATCGTGGGTCCCAGTGGTTGCGGCAAGACGACGTTGCTCAACCTGCTGGCGGGACTCATACCGCTGCATGATGGCAAGATACTCGTCAATGGAACGGCCCCTAAAGCAGGGCGCCATGATGTGGCCTATATGTTGGCGCGTGATTGCCTGTTCCCGTGGCGCACGGCGCTATCCAATGTAATGCTCGGCGGTGAGTTTAGGGGTGTGCCCAGTGACGAAACTCGGCAGCGGGCCTTGGCGCTTCTGAATCAAGTTGGGTTGAAGGGATTCAGCGAGCATTACCCCAAGGCTTTATCTCATGGAATGCGCCAACGCGTGGCTTTGGCACGCACGTTTTCCTTGAAGTCGCCCGTCCTTTTGATGGACGAACCTTTTGGAGCGCTCGACGCGCAAACCAAGGTGCAGCTGCAGAGCGTCTTGCTCGAGTTGCATGGCAGCGAGCGGCGGACTGTCGTCTTCATTACCCATGACCTAAGCGAGGCTGTGACGCTAGCGGATCGCGTCATCGTCATGTCGCCCCGACCAGGCCGGATCATTGCCGATATATCGATTCCCTTGCCCCGTCCTCGCTCCGCTAAATCGCTCCAGAAGGATCCAGAGTTCCACAGACTGTATGCGGAACTTTGGGGATGGCTGGAGCAGGCAATGGAGGAAGCAGCATGACCAGCAGACTGATGACAATGCCGGTATCGGCCAGCAAGCGCTCCGAGACAATCGCTGACGCTCAAAAAAGGACGGAGCGACGTGAGGGGCTGTACATCCTGGGTATGCAGCTGCTTGCATTGGGGGTGTTCTTCGCCTTATGGGAGCTCACATCGCAGATGCGGTGGATCGATCCCCTGTTCATCGGTGCGCCATCGAAGATTTTCACGTTCCTGGTCAATGCAGTCACCACCGACCATACGTTGTTCATAGAGACCGGATGGACGCTGTGGGCCACTTTCGTGGCTTTTGCACTGGGTAGCGCAGCGGGAATCGCCTGTGGTCTCTTGTTTGTTGTGTATCCGCCGGTCGAGCGGTTCTTCGAGCCGATGTTTTCCGCGCTCAACGCCTTGCCTCGTATTGCCTTGGCCCCGCTCTTCATACTGTGGTTTGGGTTGGGCGTTACGTCAAAGGTTGCCTTGGGTTTCTCTTTGACTTTCTTCATCGTCCTCAACAGCACCGTTGCCGGCGCGCGCAGCGTTGATTCGGATTGGCTGGTTCTTTCTCGAATGCTCGGCGCCAATCGAGCCACGATGTTCTTCAAAGTGACATTGGTGAGTGCGGTGCCGACCATATTCTCGGGCTTGCGCCTCGGTTTGATTTACGCCCTTCTCGGCGTTGTTGGGGGGGAGATCATCGCTTCGCAACATGGCTTGGGCCAGATGTTGCAGTACCTGGCCGGGACATTCGATACGAACGGTGTGTTTGCCGTTCTGATTGTGTTGGCATTGCTAGGTGTGGGGATCACCAAGTTGATGAGCATGCTTGAGCTCTATTTACTTAGATGGAAATGACGTTGTGACTGAATCGAACTTGTTTATCGAAGAACTGTGGGCGAAGGAAGGGGGGGCAGTGCGGCCCGTACAACAGGCTAGAAGCCGTGCGAAGCTCATCAGTCTGTTGAAAGCGGGCCGCCTTGCGCTGGAGCGGGGCACGTTGGAGGAAATGAAGATCAATGAGGTCGCGCGTGAAGCGGGCACATCGGTGGGCGCATTCTACGGGCGCTTCGAAAACAAGGAAGGTTTTTTCCTGGCTATCCAAGAACTGGTTATTGCCGAAATTGACACCAATATGGTGGCGCTGTTCGAACGGCTGAACAATGAGGGCGCTTCTCTGGAGCGTTTCCTGACCGAACTGGCGTCGTTTTGGGTGTCGATCTACCGCTCGAATCCGGGCTTATACCGGGCAGCCTTTAAACACTCTTCAACGATGCCCGATGTGTGGACGCCATTCAAACGTTTAGGTTATCGGGGTTCGGCGCGTATTGCGGAAAACGTGCTCCGGCGTACTGTCGCACTTGGCATTGAGTGTGACGAACATCAGGTCCGCACAGCGATGCAATTCGTCAATGGACTGCTCGTGAACTGCATCATCAATGACCCGGGGCCTGTCCGCCTGGACAGCCCCGAAATGGAAGCTCATGTTGCCCGGTTTCTTTGCACCTTTCTCGGTGTCGGGCAAAAAGAAACGAAAGCCGGTCGTACTTGATAGATGATATCCAAAGGGGAAACTGCATGAGGTCAGTGGCGATTGTAGAAGCGGCCAGGACGCCTTTCGGGCGCCTGGGCGGGCGACTCCGTAACTATTCAGCAGTCGAACTGGGGAGCCATGCGGCCCAGGCAGTACTTCAACGCAGTGGCATATCCCCAGATGAGGTCGACGAAACTTTTTTCGGGACGGCGATGCTAGCGGGTGGCACCTCCGTGGCTGCGCGACAGATTAATTTCAAGATTGGATTACCTGACCATACTCCGTCACTTACGCTAGACCGGGCGTGCTGCTCCGGTATGACGAGCGTAGCGCTCGGTACTTTGAAGATACGGGCAGAGGACTGCCATATCGTACTGGCCGGCGGCATAGAAAGTTGCAGTAATACGCCTTTCTTGATGCGTGGAATCCGGGGTGGCAAGCGCCTCGGCGACTTCGATGTCGAGGACCCTTTGCAGATTCGCAATCCGATCACGGGCCAGTCAATCGCTGGTGTGACGGGCACCCAGGCGTTGAAATTTGGTGTAGACCGCAAGCAGCAGGATGAATGGGCATTACGCAGCCATCAGCGTTACTTCGAAGCCTATGACAAGGGTCTATATCAGGACGAGATCATCGGGCTCGAGGATGCCGTGGGTGAACTATGCAATATCGATGAGTCGCCCCGGCGTAATTCCTCGCTGGAAAAACTTGCTGCCTTAAGCCCCGTCTATGGGGGGCCGACAGTCACCGCCGGCAATGCCCCCGGGCTGAATGATGGAGCGACTGCTGTACTGCTAATGGCCGCCGAACATGCCCGCGCGCGTCAGCTTCCCGTCATGGCGGAGATCATCAGTTATGCGCAGATGTCGGGTCCATTGGATTCGTCAGTGTATATGCCGGGCAAGGCCATTCTCGAGGCATTGAAAAAGGCCAGCCTGTCGCTGGACGACTTGAAGCGTATCGAAATAAACGAGGCCTTTGCCGCCATGCCGCTTGTCTCCACGTTGCATATGGCCGGAGGGGATATTCAATCGGCGGAGCGGTTACGTGAAATCACGAATGTGAACGGCGGCTCNGTGGCCATTGGTCATCCAACCGGCGCNAGTGGCGCACGCGTCATNATGGCTCTTCTTCGCGAGCTTCAACGGGCAGGCGGNGGATANGGAGCGGCCGCCATATGTGGCGGTTATGGCCAGGCAGATGCTGTCATCCTGAAGGTGTGAACATGCTGAAGTTCGTAGACGAAACGCTCCGCGATGGCCCTCAGTCCTTATGGGCGACGCGCATGCGCACCCCCCACATGCTGGGTGGGGCAGGGTACCTGAACCGGGCCGGTTTTTCTAAGGTCTGCGTTGCTTCCGGTGCCTCCTTCGAAACTGCGGTCAAGTTCTTGAGGGAAGATCCATGGGATCGCATGCGGCGACTGAAGGCAGAACTGCCCGATACGCTTGTCGATGTCTTGATCCGCAGCCGCAATCTGTTTGGCTGGGAACGCTATCCCGACGAAGTTATCGAGCTGCTCTTTCGTTGTCTCCAGAAAGCGGGGTGTGATCACGTCAAGATCTTCGATGGCCTGAACGACGTCAACAATATTGCAGCGGGGTTCCGCATCGCCAACCAACTTGGCCTGAAGACATCTGGCTATCTCGCATTCTCTATTAGCCCGGTGCACACGGACGCCCATTTTGTGGAACGCGGCCTGGAGATGGTCAAAGCAGGTGCGGGCACCCTGATTGTCGGCGATGCCAGCGGCTTACTTACCGCCGATCGCACGCGTTCCCTTATAAGGGCTTTGAGGGATGCATTACCCGAAAGCGTTCCGATCGAATTCCTGGCACATACCACGATGGGTCTGGCCTACGACACATACCGCGAGGCAATGCTCGCAGGGGTCACCACGGTCACGACGGCGGCGGAACCTTTGGCCAATGGGGAGTCAGTCCCCAGCACACTGGCGATCCTGGCAATTGCCCAAAAGCTTGGCATTTCCACGCAGTTGGACGCCACCGAGCTCGAGGCTGCTGATGATTACTTCCGATGGATCGCTCATATCGAAAAGCAGCGTCTTCACCCTCCACCCGAATATAACCAGCACGCGTTCAAATCATTTGCCGGCCATCAAATTCCGGGTGGCATGATCTCGAATTTCCGCAATCAACTGCGGGAAATCGGCTTGATCCATCGCATGGACGAAGTGCTTGAAGAAGCCGCGAGGATCCGTACCGAAATCGGATGCCCGATCATGGTGACTCCGTTTTCCCAGTTCGTGGGCGTTCAGGCGACATTCAATGTGGTCCAGGGCGAACGATACAAGACGGTCCCACGAGAACTGTATTTGTATGCCTTGGGACATTACGGGCGCCCGCCGGCACCAATCGACCCTAATGTATTGGATCGAATTTTGGGCAGCCAGCAAAAGAACGGCGCTCCTGCCAAGCTCGATTTTGATGCGCAGATCCTGGGGGACTTCAAGCGCAAGCACGGTCCATTTCTCAGCGACGAGGATTTGCTGCTTCAGCTTTTCTACGGAAGGAAAGAAGTGGAAACCATGCGAGCGCAATATGCACCAGGTGTGTTGACCTCGAACAGCCCGATCAAAGCGTTGATTGCCGAACTGGCGAAGAACTCGACTCTCAAGCACTTCAAAATGCAGTCCAAAGAACTGACATTGGAGATTGATTACAAATGAGAACCACATTCGAAAATGCAGTGACAGGGGGAAGCGAGAGCGGAGTATCGGCTCAGCTGAATGGGAGCGCGCATGTGAAAGCGGTGGGTGATAGGAACGAGAATACGGGTGGTATGTCGAGATACCGGAGCTCCGGATCCGAAGGTGAGAGCTCAAAGTCGACCATGTCGAAGAACGAGGCAACGTATCGTTTCGGATACAGGGATGCGCTGGAAATCATGCAGCTCGTCGAGAAAGCAGAGGGACTTGCGTCTGTAGATCTGTGCGTCGGCGATGTTCATATCAGCATAAAGCGGGCGGAGGTGAACTTTCCCGATCAAAAACCTGCGGTCGGAGAATCGCGTGCCGAGGTAACCGCTCCAGCCAAGGGTGCGACGGCTCCGACGCCGCAAACACCCCAACCTGTATCGGCTGCAAAAAGCGACACTGAATTTCAGAAAATCATTACGCCTACGCTGGGCGTTTTCTACCGGCGGCCCTCGCCGGAGGCTGAGCCCTTCGTCAAGGAAGGGGACGTTATTACCGAGGGGGACCAGATTGGAGTCCTCGAGGTGATGAAGCTTTACATGCCTATCAATTCCACGGTGTCAGGGCGCGTGGTAAGAATTGTGGCCCAAGATGCGACGTTGGTCGAGCATGGGGAAGTGCTCATGCTGGTGGAACCGGTATAGGGGGGGACACTATGCCTGCTCTCAAGAAGGTATTTGTGGCCAATCGCGGTGAAATCGCGGTTCGCGTCATCAGAGCGTGTCGTGAATTGGGCCTCGAGGTGGTGGTTGGTGTATCGGAGGCGGACAGGGAATCACGGGCGGCGCAACTCGCAGACCGTTCCGTTTGCCTCGGCCCGGCACCATCAGCGAGCAGCTATTTGCGACACGATTTGATTGTGACTGCCGCGGTTGCGACTGGATGTGATGCGGTGCATCCAGGTTATGGGTTTCTGTCCGAGCGTTCCGTATTCGCACGAGCCTGTGAAGACAACGATCTGATTTTTATCGGGCCCAGTTCCGATGTCATTGACCTCATGGGTGACAAGCTGAGCGCCATCGGTGTAGCGCGCGAAGCGGGTGTGCCTGTCATACCAGGTTCCGAGAAGTTGTCTGACCTTTCCCAAGCTAGAGCCTACGCCGATGAGATCGGGTATCCGTGTCTGATCAAAGCCAGCGCGGGCGGCGGGGGCCGCGGCATGCGCGTGGTGAGAGAAGCATCCGAGCTTTCGACGGCATTTGACAGCGCTCGTCAGGAGGCGGAGGCTGCGTTCGGGGACGCCACGGTCTATGTCGAGAAATTCATTGAGCATGCCAAGCACATCGAGGTCCAAATTATCGGAGACCGGCATGGCACCGTTACGCACTTGTTTGAGCGTGACTGCAGCGTTCAGCGACGCCATCAGAAGCTCATCGAGGAGGCGCCGTCGCCTGCAATCACGCCCCAGCAGCGCGAACAGATGTGTCGTTCAGCAGTGAATTTGGCCAGGCGGGTCGGCTATTACAGCGCCGGAACTGTCGAATTTGTCTATGACGTGTCTACGGGAGATTTCTATTTCCTCGAGATGAATACGCGCATCCAGGTTGAACATCCTGTCACTGAAATGATTACGGGTGTGGACTTGGTCAAGGAGCAGATACAAATCGCGGGCGGCGAGCCTCTGTCGTTTGATCCAGAAAAATTGTCGATCCGCGGACATGCCATCGAGTGTCGAATCAACGCCGAGGATCCATCTCAAGGCTTTAGGCCATCTCCCGGTCGGCTGTCTGCGTGGGAGGTTCCGGAAGGCCCAGGCTTGCGTGTAGACAGCCATTGCTATGAAGGCTATCTGATTCCCCCATTCTATGACTCGATGGTAGCCAAGCTGATTGCTTACGGCGATACCCGACCTCAGGCGATAGACCGGTTAACTGATGGGCTGGCTCAGTATCGCGTGAGTGGGCCCACAACGACCATACCCTTGCACCAAGATGTGTTGAAGTCAGATGCCTTCCAGGGTGCATCCGTCACGACACGTTGGCTCGAAACAGTCTTTTTGCCTGAGTGGCAAGCGGCTCTCAC
>Ga0065721_10005228_pt1 | contig 15228 bp, 12 predicted proteins | sample Mesricmetagenome_FD_59108 | JGI IMG/M metagenome (GOLD analysis project Ga0065721, IMG submission 59108) | Mesophilic microbial community from rice straw/compost enrichment Sample: eDNA_1 v2 (version 2) | ecosystem: Engineered > Solid waste > Grass > Composting > Bioreactor | place: USA: Davis... | reverse complement strand
ACAACCTGGTCTGGGGCGGCACCTCGGGACGTACGCATCCCCAGGATCGTGGCCTGATCAACGGTCAGAACCTGGTGTGGGGCGGTACCTCCGGCTTCGCGCCGGGAGACGAACGCGACGACTCTCTCTACGGCAACAATTTGGTGTGGGGTGGCACCTCCGGCCTTGTCCGGCCCGACCCGACCACCGGTCCTTAAGTTTCTGTTCTGTCGACGGTTTCGACGGTTTCGGTTCTAGCGACATCTCACCGGGAGTGCGGGGCGCAACGCTCCCTTCCGGTTACTGTAAAAAATTAGGGGGATAGGAACGAACCATGAAGACTACCTGTGTTACAATCGTGGCGGGGCGGAATATCACCTGGGATCGCGGTCGGAACATCACCTGGGATCGAGGCGGCTCTAGCCGGAATATCACCTGGGACCGTGGTCGAAATATTACCTGGGACCGCGGCGGCGCGGGCCGGAATATCACCTGGGACCGCGGCTAACACCAGACCTGCCGGCCGGTGCCGGTACGGCTCCCCGGGTCAGGTGTCGGACTCGCAGTGTGCTTGCGAGATATTGAGACAAATTAAGCAGGGGCAGGCTACGGAAGTCACGCGACGCAGCCTGCCCTTTTTGCGCGGTGAGTCGTTGGACGCCTGACCATTTCCCCAGGGGGCAACCAATGCCCGTGATTCTTTGGAAGGCATCTGTATACATGACGGCACAAAACTTGCTGTCTTTAGGTAAACAGAGTGGCTGCCTTTCCCAACAACGTAAGCGAGAGCCGGAGATGGGGAACTTCCCGGTCGTAGCCAGAGGCTATATCTGGTGCGTGGTCATCCTCGGATGGCTTGCGCTCGCTTACGTCCTGATCGCGGAGCGTCATCTCTGGGAGCACGCCCAATACCTGGTGGGCGGGTGTATTCTCGCCGTCGCCGCATCCAACGTCAAGGTGCCGGTGGTCGCCCTCCAGAGGGCATGGCGTGGGGAGAAGTCGGACAACAACTCCACGATGTCGCTGGGGTTCGTGCCGACATACTTCATGCTGCTCACGTTCGGCCCGACCGCAGGCATGCTGGTGGGGGCCATCACCGCCCTCATTCCCACCCTCTTTCCGCGCCGCTCCTACTACTACCAGATCCTGTTCAGCATCTCAGCGCTTCTATTGTCGGTGTTCACGGCGAGCGTCGTGCTGGCCCCGGCGGGCCTCGCGCGGTCGCTTGAAGGGCCGGTGGTCTTTGGGGATGTGTCCAGTCCGTACCATCTCGTGTTCCAACTCGCCGCGCTGATCGCCGGCGCCTTCACCTACTTCTTCACGAACACGATCCTGGTGGCGACCGCCATCTCCCTGACATCCGGCAGCAAGTCCCCTCTGCAGATGTGGCGGGAGCACTTCTGCTGGACCGTGCTCGGGTACCTGGCCGGGGCGTCCTGCGCTACCATTGCGAACGTCCAGATCCCTCAACTGCGGAGCTTTTACCACTCCTTCACCGACGTTCCCGTGGTCACGGCGTGGCAGTCGTTCATCGTGCTGACCGTCGTTTCCGTTCCGATACCGCTCGTCATCTACTTTGTGTACCGGTACCACCGCGAAAAGGACGACGCCAACCTGGTCTACATCGAAAACCTGGAGCGGGCGAATGCGGAGTTGGAGCGGAGTCGGACCGAACTCCAGGAACTGTACACCGCGACGGTGGAGTCGTTCGCGCTGGCCATCGACGCAAAGGATGCGTACACCAAGCAGCACATCAACCGGGTCAAGGATTACGCGGTGCTCCTGGCCGAGGAGATGGGACTGCGCGGGGATGACCTGCGGGCCATCGAGTACGGGGCGCTGCTGCACGACATCGGCAAACTGGCCATCCCCGAGGCGATCCTGAATAAGGCCGGGAAACTGACCGATGACGAGTTCGAGATCGTGAAAGAGCACCCTGTGAAGGGGGTCGAGATCTTGGAACCGGTGCGCTTCCCCTTCCCGGTGCTGGACGTGGTGCGCAGCCACCACGAGCGCTGGGACGGCAAGGGATACCCGGACGCCCTGGCCGGGGTAAGCATCCCGATGGGGGGACGCATCCTCGCCGTGGCCGATGTCTTCGACGCCCTGACCTCGGACCGCTCCTACCGCGCCGGCTGGTCACACGCTCGCGCCATCCAGTATCTCGTGGCGAACAAAGGAACCCACTTCGATCCCGAGGTGGTGGATGCGTTCCTGCGCGTCCTGGGGCAGAGGGAGGGTGAGCGCGACACGCGTGCGAGTGGTTCCGGCAAGGACCGGGACATGACCGCCAACTCCCTGCCGAGCGAGATGCGCGAGGCGGTCGCAGACGGCATCGACCGGGTTCCCCTCGCGCCGGGTGAGCCCGCCACCTCACGGGCCAAGGGATTCCGTGGCGGGTGCCACGGCGGGAGCGCAGCTGGAACGCCCGCGCGGGCGGAGGTACTGGGGGAGGAAGCGCGCCCACCCGCGAGCGACCCTGCGGAGGAAATCGCGGATGCCCCTTGCGCTCCGACGCTGAGTCGCGTAAAATAACGTGCAGATGCGGGAGTAGTTCAGTGGTAGAGCGTCAGCTTCCCAAGCTGAATGTCGCGGGTTCGAATCCCGTCTCCCGCTTTTTTAGCCACGGTCTTTGCGCCGTGGCTTTCCTGCCTCTCGGTCATGATGGTAGGTTCGGCCCGGCTTGTGGCTGTCTGTTATTAGGGCCGTGCATGGGGTGTTTCTACTGGCGATACTCCTTCGCCCGCGCCGGTTAGGGTAGCGGGCCGCACCGATATTTGTCAGGAAACGCCATGTCTGCGATCAGCATCGTCGTGCCCGCTTACAACGCCCAGGCCTTTCTCCCCGCGACTCTGGAGAGCATCGTCGCGCAGTCGTTTCGGGACTGGGAGTTGTATCGTCGTGGACGATGGCTCCCGCGACGGTACGGCGGACATCGTACGCGACTTCTCCCAGCGTGACCCCCGGGTCTCTCTCCTCCAGGTGCCCAACGGCGGCGTGTCGGCCGCCCGCATGACGGGCTTTGACCACACCAACCCCGATAACCCGTTTATTATCTTTCTGGACGCGGACGATGTCTGGGAGCCGGACACCCTGGAGACCCTGCGCACGGCGTTGCTCGCGGACCCGGAGGCGCTGGGCGCGCACGGCCTCGCACGCCTCATCGATGCTCAGGGCGTGGCCGCATGGCCTGGTGAGGGGGAGCAGTTCGGACGCCGACGCCGCGTCGTCGAGGGAGGGCGCATGACGGACTGGCCGGAAGACCGCCCCACCACCTTTGAGGTCATGGCCATCGGCAACTGCCTGTACACCTCCGGGCAACTGCTGCTCCGGCGCGAGGCGTTCGCCGCGAGCGGCGGGTACCGGCCGGGGGCGAAGATGGCGGAGGACTGGGAGGTGTGGCTGCGCCTGACCGCGGCAGGGCACCTGGCTTTTGTGGATCAGGTGGTGCTGGGCTACCGGCGCCACGACTCCAACGTATCGTCCGATAAGGCCTGGCTCATCCGGGAGATCAACCGCATCCGCCGAGAGGCGCAGACGGCCCCCTGGCTGTCGGCGCCGCAGCGGGAGTACGTCCGGACGGCCCGGCGGGTGCTCGGAATCGAGGCGGGGCGCCAGCACTGGTCCGCCGCGTGGCAGGAGCTTACCAGCGGGAAGATTCTCGAAGGTCTGCGGGAGGCTCGCCGCTCCATCCGGGACTTCACCGCCACGGTGGCACTCTCTCTTCCCTTCCTATCTGACTTGCTGCCGTTTTAGCAACCGCGGACCTCTGCGCGACAAGGGAGGAAATCTACCTGTCGCGCGGAGGTTCTGTCATGTTTGGCCCGGTTCTGGAGGGGGAGCGGGTGCGCCTGGCGCCCGTTACCGAGGAGATGTTGCCGACGTTCATCGGGTGGTTTGCCGACACCGACGTCACCCGCTATCTGGGCCGTGTTCTGCCCCCCTCCCTCCCGGAAGAGAAGGACTGGTTTGCCGGTATGTGCCGCAGCGACCGGGATGTTCTGTGGGCTGTGTTGGCGGGCGAAAAGCTGATCGGTATCACCGGCATCCACGCCATCGACTGGAAGAACCGGCACGCCGCCACCGGCAACCTCATCGGTGAGAAGAGCGAGTGGGGCAAGGGGTACGGTTCCGAGGTGGTCCGTCTGCGCACCCGCTTTGCCTTCGAGCAGCTAGGTCTGGAGAAGCTGATGACCGAGGTCTTTGCGGAGAACACGGCCAGCATCCGGGCGCTGGAGAAGGCTGGGTATCGGCCGTGCGGCGTTCGCCGTCGTCATGCCTATCGCCACGGCCGGTGGCACGACATGTGGCTGGCGGAGGTCCTGCGGGACGAGTGGGAGCGGGAGAACGCGGGGTAAGCGAGGGGGAGGGCGCTGCTGCATGCGATCGCATCCGGCAGCGCCCTTCGGCGTTTCGGGGGCGGTTCAGGACGCGGGTATCGGCGCCAGGCGTTCGCGCAGGAAGGCGAGGGTGGCCGGCGGCGCGGTCAGCAGCGTGTCGTTGTCGCGCCCACCGTTCGCGGCGTGTTCGCGGGGAGAGTACGCCTCGCCCGAATCCAGCCAGATGGTCTCGCAGCCGGTCTCGCGGCAGAGGCACAGGCCCGCCGCCACGTCGTAGATATCCGTTCCGATGCTCTGGGTGCCGCGCAGGCGGCCGGCAGCGACCCAGGCCAGGTCCAGCGCCGCGGAACCCGGCACCCGCAGGCGCGCTTCCAGCCGCGAGAAGTCGCGGGTGCGGACGCTGGTGGTGCAGAGGCCGTAGGTGTCCTCCCAGGCCACCGGCCCGCCGGGCGCAAGGGGCGGCAGCGCCTCTCCGTTCAGCGTCGCCCCGAGGCCGAGCCCCGCGGCGTACACCTCCCGTAGCAGAGGAGCGTGGAGCACGCCCACGGTCACGTCCTCGTTCTCGATCAGGGCGATGCTGATGGCCCAGATCGGCAGGCCGTTCGCCAGGTTGTTCGTGCCGTCAATAGGGTCGATGGCCCAGAGCGGCGTGCCGGCGTCCGTGGCGCCTTCGCGGCCGTACTCCTCGCCCAGGATGGCATGACCCGGGAAGCGGGCGCGCAGCGCGTCCCGCACCAACCGCTCCACCGCCCGGTCGATGTCGGTCACTAGCTCCCCGCCGGCCTTGGCATCCACCGTCATCCCGCGCGCCAGCATGGTGGTCGCTACCTGCGCCGCTTCGCCCGCCAGCTCCACCACCCAGTTCAACGTCTCCGCCCGCCCGCCGTCCGCCGCTGCCGTCATTCCGCCCGCCTTTCGCCGCTCTGTATAATGGGGTTCATGCCCGAACCGCTTCTGCCATCGCCCCGCGCCGACCTTTTCGTCACCACCGCGCTGAAGCCCGATGCGCCGCTCGTCGCCCGCGCGCAAGGCTTCGCCGCCGAACTGGGCGCGCCCTATCTGGAGCGGCGCGATAACGGCCTGCCGAAGCTCTTTGCTGCGGCGGCGCCCGGCGCGGAGCGCGCTCTGGTGGTTCAGCGGGACCGACTGGTACTCACCGACCGGTCGGGCCATGAGTTTTTTTACCACCCGAACATGGCGTTCCTGCGTCTGGGCAATCTCCAGCGCGGCCAGCCGGACTCGCTGATCAACGCGGCGGGCCTGCGGGAGGGGGACGCGGTGCTGGACGCGACGCTCGGGTACGCGGCAGAGGCGATCCTGTGCGCGTACACCGTGGGCGAGTCGGGCACTGTTCACGGCATCGAGGCGGTGCCAGAGCTGGGCGTGGTGGTGCGCGAGGGGTTGAAGACGGTGACCACCGACCGCGCGGAACTGAACGCCGCGATGCGGCGGGTCGAGGTCGTTCACCTGGGGCACCACCTCGATTATCTGCGCGCCTGTCCCGACCGCCGCTACGACGTGGTCTGCTTCGACCCGTTCTTCCAGGAGCCGCCGACGGGCTCCGCGCCATTCGCCCCCATCCGCTTCTTCGGCGACCACAGCCCGCTCCTGCCCGAGTCGCTTGCGGAGGCCCGCCGGGTCGCGCGGCGGCGGGTAGTCGTGAAGACGGAGCGGTGGTCGCCCCTACTGGAGGAGATGGGCGTGGGCCGGCGGGTGGAGGCCCGCCACGGAAAGGTGGTCTACGGCGTAATCGACGTGGAGTAGCGGCGGGGCCTTTTCACAGCCCCTGTTTCCGCAGGGCGGTGCGCAACGCCTCTGGCTCGACGCGCGGCAGGTCGATGCGCTCGGCGCCGAGGAACCCGGCGAACTCCCGGAGGCGCGCGGCGAGCCCGGGGGCGATGCCCGCGGCGTCCACGCCGGGCTCCAGACTCAGCCGGTGCAGGGTGAGCGTCTTCGCCTTGCGGTCGATCTTCGGGTCCACCCGGCCTGCGAGCCGGTCGCCCCACAGGATGGGGAGGACGTAGTAGCCCCAGCGGCGCTTCGCCTCCGGGGTGTAGACCTCCCAGATGTATTCGAAGTCGAACAGGGCGAGCGTTCGCTGCCGGTCATAGACGAGCGGGTCGAGCGGGGCGAGCAGGTTCACCGTGTCCGGCACAGGAGTGCTCTCCGCCCGCCGCAGGGCGTCGGTGTCTTCGGCGAGGACCTGCCAGGTGCGAGTCTGTCCTTCTATCCGGACGGTGACCAGGGCGCCCTTGCCCAGCGCAGCGACCTCCTTCGCGTTCGCGCGGAACAGGCGGCGTGCCTTGAGCCGCTTCTGGGCGCGGAAGCGGCGCTCCTCCTCCTCATCGGGCAGGGCGGCGGCAAGCGTTTCCGCAGGGTACAGCCTTTCGGCGCGGTCGAACGTGCGCTCGAAGTTGTCGCGGCGGGCCACCCCCAGCCGCCCGTGCAGGAACAGCTTTTCGGTGACGTGTGAGAAGACCTTGGTGCGCGTGCCCCAGGCACTGATGGTGTGCCCATGCTCCGCGCCGGATGTCGCGCGAGTGCGCAGGGGGCCGTCGGCATCGATGCGCGCCAGTACCTGCTCCGCGACCGCCTGCTCCTCCGGGGTCAGGGCGCCCCAGCGGCCCTCGGTCGCCGCGTGGCGGCGCATGCCCGCCGCGAAGTACGGATACTCGTCCAGCGGCAGGATGCTCAGGTTCGGGAAGTAGTACTCGAAGGCCGTGCGCGGCGATGTCCCATACAGAAAGTCGGCCAGGTCCCGCTCCCGGTAGCCTGGGAGGCGCGACCAGAGGATGAGATCGTGGATGCGACCGCAAACGTTGATGGAGTCCATCTGAAGGAACTCCAGGCGGCGCAGGACCGATGCCACATCCGGCGGGGTATCGGCCGGGGCGGCGTCCAGCCCGAACGAAGTCACCAGGAAGCGGCGGGCGGCGGCGGGGGAGACGACCAGCGTGTCATGGGACATGCCCGGATTATAGCGGGCATGGCAAACGCCTGTCAAACACAGAGACGGGCCGGTCGGCATAGCCGACCGGCCCGATTGCTGCGGCAGATGCGCCAGTTACCAGGCGTAGGCTTCAGGGGCGGGCTTGCTGGCGCCGCCGAACAGGCCCACCGCCGGGAAGATCTCGTCGATCTTGCCCAGCGTCTCCTCGCTGAGCGTGATTTCGGTGGCACGCAGGGAGTCGTCCAACTGCTCGATGGTGCGCGGCCCGATGATGGGGGCAGTGACCGCCTTCTGGTGGAGCAGCCATGCCAGGGCGACATTCGCCGGGTGCTCGCCCAGGTCCTTGCACAGCGCCTCCCACTTCTCCAGAGCGGGGCGATGCTTCTCTATCTCCTTCTGGACGCCCTCCTGCGCCCGGCGCCCCTCCGCCGCCTTCTGCAGAGCGCCGCCCAGAACGCCCGAGGCGAGCGGCGACCAGGGGATCACGCCCAGACCGTACTGCTCGCAGGCGGGCAGCACTTCGAGTTCGGGGTAGCGGCACAGCAGGTGGTACTTCGACTGCTCGGAAACCAGGCCCAGGGTGCCGCGCTGCTTCGCGGTCTCGTTCGCCTGGGCGATGTGCCACCCCGCGAAGTTCGAGGAGCCGATATACAGGACCTTGCCCTCGCGGATAAGCTGCTCGAACGCCTCCCAGAGCTCTTCCCAGGGGGCGAGGCGGTCCACGTGGTGCATCTGGTACAGGTCGATGTAGTCCGTCCGGAGCGCCTTCAGGCTGTCCTCGCAGCCCTTCTTGATGCGCAGCTTGGAAAGGCGCTCGCCATTGGGCCAGTCCTCGACCTTGTTATATACCTTCGTGGCGATCACGACCTTCTCGCGTCGCCCGCCGCCCTGCGCAAAGAAGTTGCCGATGATCTTCTCGGTGATGCGCTCGCCCATCTTCCAGCCGTAAACGTCGGCGGTGTCCCAGAAGTTGATACCGTGCTCGAGCGCGCGGTCCATGATGGCGAACGAATCTTGCTCCGTGGTCTGAGGGCCGAAGTTCATGGTGCCGAGGCACAGGCGCGAGACTTGAAGGCCGGTGCGTCCCAGCCGTGTGTACTGCATGTAGATCCTCCGAGAATCGTCGGTGCGTCGCGCGGGAGACGCCCGCGACGACGGATATACCCGATCGACGAAGGTTTTACCCGTAGCGGGTGTCGAAAGTCAATGTGAGTGGATTTGGAGTGGCGCGGCGCAGCGCCTCGGAAGGGCGGAGGCGCCGGGCGGGAAGGGGAGTCACGAGATAATGATCGCAGCAGGACGGCGAGGAGGTCGTCTTGTCCCTGCGCTGTGGTGCATGGGACTGTTCGGCAGCGGTGCGGCGATGATTGCCCGGGGGAACCTGCCTGAACCGCCGCCCCCGCCCCCCGCGACCGCCGTACTGGCGACCGCGGACACCGCTGCCCCGTTGCGGGCTGTGGGGGCGACGGCCAAGAGCATGGTAGCGGCGGCGCCTCTAGAGGCTGCCGTCTTGCCCTCCCGGCCCTGGGAGAGCGAAGCTCCCCCGCCCGTGGAGGTGATGTCGGCGCCCGCCTCCTGGAGCTACCGGGCGACCGACCTGACAGCCGGACTCCCGGCCGGGCATGTGCTGGAGGTCCGCGCAATCAACAACCGGGGCGATGCCGCGGCGGTACTGGTCCGACCGGGAATGAACGGCGAGCGCCCGCAGCGCGAGGCGGTGGTGGTGCGCGCCGGAGGGCAGTTCGAGCACTACCCCCCGCCGGACGGCTTCCACCGGCTGAGCCTGACGGATATCAACGACCGCGGGCAGGCAGTGGGCACGCTGGTTCGGTTTGAGCGTGGCAAGGTGCCGCTGGTGCATCTTGCACTCGTCGAAAAGGGCGTGGTCCGCGACCTCGGGACGCTGGGAGTGGAGCCGACGCGCGACGCGCGCGGAGAGATGCGCCCGGCTACGATCAACGAGTTCGCGCCGTACATCGACGAGAAGGGGCGGATCGTCGCTCTGGTCGGTGGGAGGGTCCGCCGATGGTCACCGGGCGGGGCGCCGGTCGAGGACCTGGGCAGCGGGTATGTCACCGACGTCAGCCCGGCCGGGCTCATCGCGGGGTCGAAGCCGGTGGGAGAGGACCAAATGGGCATATGGATCGGCGACCATCTGTTCCCGCCGCTGAAGGGGCCGGACGCTGCCAGCTCTTTCGAGGCTCCCTCCTCGTCTCACCCATCCTCAAACCGCAGTGTGGCGGAGGCCGTGAACGACCACGGACTGGCCGTGATCGCAACCGAGGTCAGCGGCTCCTCGTTCCCCCCGCGCCGCCTCACCCTGTATTTCCTCTGGGATGGCAAGCAGCGTGCGCACATCGCCTTGCTCCGTGGCCTGCAGAGCCGCACCCGAATCAACCGCCGGGGCGAGGTGGTGGGCTTTGGGAACCACTCCGGCAACGGCCGGATGGCGCCGTATCTGTTCCGGGACGGCGCCCTCTACGACCTTCGGGAGATCGTCCGCCGTGGGAGCGACTGGAACGTAGAGGCGGTGACCGCGCTGAACGACCGGGGGCAGATGGTCGTGCTGGCCTGGCACCAGAACCAGGAACTGCGTCCAGTGCTCCTGACCCCGGTTGACTTCGAAGCGGCGCCCTCCTCGGAGGTGCGCAACGCCGCGCCCGACGCTCCGTCGCCGCAAGAAGGCGAACGTGCGCTCCCTTCCGAATCTGCCGCTACCGTCTCGCCTGCTTCCGTGTGACGCGCTCACGCTCTCCCGAGAGGGGCGCCTTTGCCCCTCAATCCCCCATACGGCCGATTGACAGTCCCCGGCGGGCTCTGCTACCCTGAGTTCGGAGGTGCGCGATGCGGAAGTTTGTGTGGGAGGATAGGGAGCAGGAGGCCATGCCCGCCGTGGGGACGGGGCAGGTGCTGCGTCGTTTCGTCAGCGGTGAGCAGATGACGGTGGCGCAGGTACAGTTCCAGGCTGGCAGCGAGGTTCTGGAGCATCAGCACGAGAACGAGCAGTTCACCCTCGTTCTTTCCGGCACCATGGAGTTCACCGTGGAGGGACAGAAGGTGTTGGTCGGGCCCGGGGAGGTTCTGCACCTGCCCGCGCGCGTGCCACACTCCGCGCGCGCCGAGGTGGACTCCGTGCTGATTGATGTGTTCTCCCCGCCCCGCACGGACTGGATCGCAGGGCCGGACCCGCTCGAACCCCGCGACTGAACGGCGGCCTCCGGGCGGGGCGGCGGTCAGGCATAAGCACCTCGGCCGCTGGGAACAACCTGTCTGGAGGGAACGCGAGATGGCACTTTTCGTGGTTCAGCAGCAGCAGCGGCGGCGGCGGCCGACCGTCGCGGTGACGGCGGCAGCGGCAGCGCTGCTTTGCGTCGGGGCTCTCGCCAGCACAGGCTGTTCTCAGCAAACGCTGGAGAGCGCTCAGGAGGACGCCGAGCGGAACATCCAAACAGTACGGCGCGAGGCAAAGCCCGCGCTCAAGAAACTCGACAATGGCGGGCGGGTGACCGCAGCGATTCAGGCTAATAAGCAGCTCCCCTCTACGATCCGCGTGGATGCCGACACCGATGGCGTCAAGCTGCGCGGCACGGTAAAGACCGCGCAACAGAAGGATATGGCGGAGCAGATCGCGCGCGACACCCTCGGCCCGGACCTGAAGGTAGTAAACGATTTGAAGGTCTCCGGGGGGTAAGGGCAGGCCGGAGGAGGAGCGGAGGGATACGCCCCGCCCCCGGTGAAACAGCAGGTAGAGGAGACGGGGCCGCCCGCCCCGTCTTCGGAGTTTTTTTTAGCCTACGTCCACCGAGTCCAGAGAGGGAACACGGACCCAAATGAAAGCCGTCGTTATGGCGGGCGGAGAGGGCACGCGCCTCCGGCCGCTTACGCTCAATCGGCCAAAGCCACTCGTGCCTGTTTTGAACAAGCCCATCGCGCAGCACATCATTGAACACCTCAAGCGCGCGGGGGTTAATGATATTGTCGTCACCCTGTACTACCTGGCCGAAGAGATTCAGAACGCCTTCGGGGAGGGCGACGAACTCGGGGTCAATCTCCACTACTCCATCGAGGACTCGCCCCTCGGGACCGCCGGCTCCGTCAAGAAGGCAGAGCACCTGCTGAAAGACGATACCTTTGTGATCGTCTCCGGCGACGCCCTGACGGACCTGGATGTGGCGAAGGCCGTCGCCTTTCACAAGGCCAATAAGTCCGAAGCCACCCTGGTGCTCAAGCGCGTCCCGAATCCCCTGGAGTTCGGCGTGGTCATGGTCGGCGACGACGGCCGCATCATCCGGTTTTTAGAAAAGCCCTCCTGGGGGGAGGTCTTCTCCGACACGGTGAACACCGGTATGTACATCCTGGAGCCATCGGTGTTTGCGCTGATGGAGCCGGAGAAGAACTACGACTGGTCGCAGGACATCTTCCCCCAACTGCTCGCCGAGGGGCGCCCGCTGTTCGGCTACATCATGGAGGAGTACTGGACCGATGTCGGCTCTCTGGAGCAGTACCGCGAGTCGCAGTACGAGATGCTGCACAACAAGACCAGCCTCCCCATCGAGGGCGACCGGATCGGGGACAACGTCTACGTGGGCGATGGTGCGCGGATCGACCCGGGCGCCAAGGTGATCGGCCCGGCGTTTATCGGGGCGAACACGCGCATCAAGTCCGGCGCAGTGGTCGGGCCGGAAACGGTCCTCGGGGACAACTGCATCGTTGAGGAGGAGGCGCGGGTCGAGCGCTCCGTGCTGTGGAACTCAGTGTACGTCGGCAAGAAGGCGTCGCTGAACGCCTGCACCGTCTGCCACCACGGGGTGATCAAGGAAGACGCCACGGTGCAGGAGGGCGCGGTGATCGGCGACCGGTGCCACATCGACGCCGGCGCGACGATTCGCACCATGGTCAAACTGTGGCCCGACAAGGTCATCGAGTCCGGCGCCCAGGTCAACGAGAGCCTGGTCTGGGGGACGTCCGCGCACGCCTCGCTGTTCCGCGGACTCGGCGTGTCGGGCGTTGCCAACATCGACATGACCCCGGAGTTCGCCACCAAACTCGGTGCCGCTTACGGGGCGTACCTGAAGAAGGGCGCGACCGTGGTCATGGCGCGCGATGCCCACCCGGCATCCCGGATGCTCAAGCGGGCTATGCTCTCCGGTCTGGTGTCTGTGGGGTGCAACATCCTGGATGTGCAAGCGCCGCCGCTGCCGCTCGCGCGCCACGCCGTGCGGGCGAACAGCGCCCAGGGCGGTATCAACGTCCGCATCGACCCCAACCATCCGCAGAGCGCGGTCATCGAGTTCTTCGACCGGCAGGGTATCTACCTGAACAAGACGGCCGAGCGCAAGATCGAGACCATCTACTTCCGCGAGGACTACGGCCGCGCCGACCTGGAGGACGTGGGCAAGATCGAACTGGCGCCGCTGGCGGTCTCCCAGTACTCGCAGCCGTTCTTCGCCCAGATCCGTGAGAAGGACATCGAGCGGCGCAAGTTCCGCGTGGTGGTGGACTACGGGTACGGCCGCATCGCCAATGTTCTTTCGGACCTGCTCGGGCGCCTCGGCTGCGAGGTCATCTCGCTGAACGCGTACTCCGACTGGAACCGCGCGCCCAAGACCCCCATCGAGCGGGAGGCCCTGATCTTCAACCTCTCGAATATGGTGCTCGCGCTGAAGGCGGACCTGGGCGTCCTGATCCACTCGGACGGGGAGCGCATCGCGCTGGTGGACGAGAAGGGGGAGGCGCTGACGGGTGCGCGCCTTCTGGCCACTATCGCATCGATGGTGGCGCAGACGCGCCCGGGGGCGAAGGTCGCGGTGCCCGTTACCGCGCCGTCGGTGGTGGAGGCGGTGATGCGCCGCACGAACGGCGTCACCACGCGCACCAAGACCGACCCGCGCTTCCTGATGACCATCTCCTCGCTTCCCGCGGAGAAGGTGGCGATGGCCGGCGACATGGACGGCGGGTTCATCTTCCCGGACTTCCAGCCGGCGTTCGACGGCATGTTCGCGTTCGTGAAGACGCTGGAGATGCTGTCCTGGCTCCAGCGCCCGCTGAGCGAGTTCGCGGCGGAGTTGCCCCCCGTGTACCTCTCCACGGCGGAGGTGCGCTGCCCGTGGGACGCCAAGGGCACTGTGATGCGGCGCCTGACCGAGGAGTCGCGCACCCTGGCGAACAAGACCGACCTGATCGACGGTATCAAACTGTCGGACTCGGAGCGGGAGTGGGTGCTGGTGCTGCCGGACGCCGCCGACCCGGTGTTCCACATCTTCGCCGAGGGGCAGTCCCAGGAGGACGCGGTAGCGCGCTCGCGCCGCTACGTGGAGAAGATTCAGACGCTCTCAAACTGATGCCCACAGAGGCGCATGGCATCGAGGCGCGGCCCGTTACCCACGGGCCGCGCCTCCACTTCTTCGGCTACTACGACAAGACGCCCTGGTGTCCTGCCGGCGACCTCCTGCTCGCCCTGGAAGCGGACTTCATGGACCGCCGCCCTAGCCCCGAAGACCGGGCGACCATCGGGGTGGTGCACCTAATGGACGGGGGCCGCTTCGAGCCGCTGGCGGGTACGCGGGCCTGGAACTGGCAGCAGGGCTGCATGCTCCAGTGGCTCCCCGGGACCGAGAGCCAGGTCGTCTTCAACGACCGGGAGGGCGACCGGTTCGTTTCGCGCGTGCTCGACGTGCGGACCGGGGTAGTGGCGCGGACGCTGCCGCTCCCGGTGTACGCGGTCTGCCCGGACGGTCGGCAGGCGGTCTCGCTCAGTTTTGCGCGTCTGTTCGCCGCCTGCCCGGGCTACGGCTACGCGGGCGCGCCCGATCCGTGGGCGGGGGAGGCGGCCCCGGCGGGCGACGGCCTGTGGCACCTGGACCTGCACACGGGCGAGCACCGGCTGATCTATTCCCTCGCCGAAGCGGCGGAGGCGGCGGGAGCAGCACCGGAGGAGGGCGTGCTGCACCGGTTCAACCACGCGCAGTGGGCGCCGGACGGCTCGCGCTTCGCGGTGCTGCACCGGTGGGGCGTTCCCGGTAAGTCCTGGGTGACGCGCCTGCTGACGTTCGGGCCGCGGGGCGAGGATCCGCACGTCCTGTCGGACCACGGCATGGTCTCGCACTACGACTGGCGGGACGGCGAACACCTGCTGGCGTGGGCCCGCCGTGAGGGGGTGGGGAACCGGTACTTCCTGTTCCGGGACCGGAGCGGCGACGAGCCGGCCGTTGTGGGCGAGGGGACGCTGACCGTGGACGGCCACTGCTCCTATTCGCCGGATCGCCGCTGGGTGCTGACGGACACGTACCCCGACGCCGACGGCATCCGGACGCTGATCCTGTTCGAGGCGGCGACAGGGCGGCGCATCGACATCGGGCGGTTCCACGGGCCGACGCCCCCGGACGGCGAGATACGCTGCGACCTGCACCCGCGCTGGAGCCGCGACGGGCAGCAGGTGTGTATCGACTCTATCCACGAAGGCGGGAGACGGCAGATGTACGTCCTGGACGTGAGTTAGGTGGGGCGCAAACGCTTAACTTTGCCAAGATTTTTTATCGGCAGCGACTATCGGCAGCGACTATCGGCAGTGACTATCGGCAGTGACTATCGGCAGTGACTATCGGCAGTGACTATCGGCAGTGACTATCGGCAGTGACTATTGACGGGAAGGGAGTGCCAAGTTATATTCCAACCGCGTCTTGTGGGCTTATTCTTTAACAGAAAGCGAATTGCAATGAAAAAAAATCTCTATTCACTCGGGCATTTCTGAAGTATCCCTTGGTGACGACTGTATTAGTTGGTATGTTGGTCGCCGAAGGTATTGCAATTGCCGATACAATTCAACATCATGCGGCTACGGACTTGAATAGGTTGTTTTCGGGCATCGCTCCCGCCGCTGATAAACGCGGATGCTCCGTCGGTTGTGTTGCTCGGCCAGGATCATGAACCGCTCGGCGATGTCATCCACGATGCGCCGCG
>Ga0065721_10051340_pt1 | contig 15229 bp, 10 predicted proteins | sample Mesricmetagenome_FD_59108 | JGI IMG/M metagenome (GOLD analysis project Ga0065721, IMG submission 59108) | Mesophilic microbial community from rice straw/compost enrichment Sample: eDNA_1 v2 (version 2) | ecosystem: Engineered > Solid waste > Grass > Composting > Bioreactor | place: USA: Davis... | reverse complement strand
TATTTAATTTTGTAATTTGTATAATACAACAATTTTCTAGACAGGAAAAATTTATATTATTTTTTGTCTATATTACTTTCGTCTTTGCTGAGGAATTAAGACTGTAAGCCATTCTTTCACTCTTGTGAACTAAATTAATATCATCATCATACACATAAATCTTTCTCTAATTAACGTCAAATGCGTTAATTATAAAAGTATAACTCATTAAATTCAAACATATTATATCATCATTTACAATCAATGAAATATGTATTTCATCATATGATTCTTCTTTTAATATATTTAATCTTTTTAATAATACGTCACAATCATCATATATATTAATATCGACATCATAATAATGTCCATCATCAACTTTTCGTGACAATATGCAGCGATATATATTTTGTTATTAAATGAATCGATTGAAAAACACCCAACATATTTCTTATCATCTTTGTTAATTGACCATTTTTTTCTTTTTTTTGTTATATATATTAATGCATTTTATCATGTCACTTCCATAATTACATATAAATATGTTATTATTTTGATATGTATAATTATCTCCTCTTGTTAATCTAACTTCAATTGAATCATTGAGTTCATTATTTTATACATTTTCAAAAAAGTTATCAGTAATACCATATAATCTATTATTTTTTATTTTAAAATTGTTTGTTTTTTCCTTAATTATTACTAGTCTTAAAAGTCATCTTCTCGCCTCCGGCGGCTCGCTAAAGCGAGACATCTTTGATGCATAATTATATAATAAACAAATTAATAATTTTGCATCGAAGATGCTTTGCAAAGCAAACCACCGTAGCTGGGAAGAACTTTTCGAAATTATACATTCATTATCCTATTAGCAAAATTATAATTTAATTTTTTATCGAATATGATAGTTTTTAAATATTTTTAGATGCTAACGTCTTGAAAATATTTATATTTTTAATAATCAAGCTCTTTAAAGGAAAAACCATAAAAAATGGCAAACTAATGATTTATATTATGTCTTCCAAAGATTATGAGTAATAATATGATAATTGATTTATTATTAAAAAGTTCGATGATTTTTTAGAATAGTAATACGTTAATATTATTCCTCAATACAATATTTAAGTCATCGAAATATCCTGATGATTTAATTTTGAAGAAATTTGGTTTTTTAGCATATTTTAGTTTAAAATAAACATATTCAATTATTATTTTAATTAAATCTTTTGGTATTTTTATTTTTTTTTATTGAAAGAAATAATTTTAAATATTTACTCATGGTATATTTTCAATAAAATAATGACTATCGTTGTTCTTTTTTTCAATTTTTTATCTAATTTTTCGGACTACAAATTTATTTGAAATATTACCATAGAAACTAACCTGTTTATAGAAACAACTTAAAAAATCATCATAAATAAATTTTTCATAATTTAATTTCTTTTCAAAAAATCGCAACAGATGAATGCCATTTATGAACAATAATTTTTTTATTTTTTTGTGTAATTAAAATATTAATGCGAGTAAAGTTTACTCAATAAATATCTCAATTCGTATGTTTGACATATTTGTTTTAGAAATTTATCACACATATTATTTTTCACATATTTTCTAAAGATATAATGTTCCAATTCTTCTATCTCAAAACTACTAATAGGATGCATATCCAATATGATTAATAAGTTTATTAGTTGCTCATAATTTAAAAATTCTAAAATGAATCTTTGACCATAACATATATTAATATATATATTTATAATATTATTATCAATATTCGGAATTGTTAATGAGATTTTATCGTGATCTAACATTTTCGAATCAATAATTTTTTTGATTGTTTGACATTCTTCGTACATAATTTTTTTATTAACAATATATTTATTATCATTAATTGAAATTTTCATAACGTTATTTTCATTAAAAGTATCATTAAAAATATGTTTTGGTATATATTTTTTCAAATCTAATTCTGGAATTTGCAGATTAATTTTAATCCCTTTATCTGCCAAAATTAACAAATCACTGAATTTAATTTTTATGAAAAAATCTGATGTGCCTATTAAATCACCCTTCAAATTATTAGTTACGATATAATCCACAATAATTTTGATGTTGTTATCATCAAAATTATTAGAAGTAATTGTGTTATTAATTATATTGTGTTTGTTGCTATTTTCTATAAAATTTATATAACCTGTTTCTTCGAAAAATTTAATAGTATGATCACTAATTTTTTTAATCGGCAATTTGTTAATATTAATTTGACAATCCTCAATCAAATATTTAACTATGTTAGTAGTTTTGTTATTACATGCTAATATTAGATATTTATTAACATTTCCATCAACATAATTAAGATCCATTTTGCAATCTTCAACTAAATATTTAATTACGTTAACATTTGGATTATTAAGACATGCTATTGATAGGCAACTACTACCATAACTATTTACATAGTTCTTATCCATTTTGAGCTCTTCAATCAAATATTTTATAGTGTCAATATTTTCATTATAACCACATGCTAATAATATACAATTGGAATCAAGAATATTTTTTGAATTTGTGTCTAATTTACAATCTTCAACTAAATATTTTAATACATCAGCTGTATTGTTTCTAGAAGCTAGTAGTAAACAATCATTCCCGTCATTATTCCTATAATTCACATCCATCTTGTGATTCTCAATTAAATATTTTATTACGTCAATATTCTTATTTCCCCAACATGCCATTAACATACAATTACTATCATTATTATTTTTATAATTTATATCCATTTTAAGATCTTCTATAAGATACTTAATTACATTTATGTTTGGATTGAGACTTGCAAATAACAAACAATTATTGCCATCACAAGTTTTTAAATTTATGTTTATCTTCTGATTTTCAATTAAATATTTAATTATATTAATATTATTATATTGACAAGCAAGCATTAAACAATTATATTCGTTAGTGTAATTAATATCCATTTTACAATCTTCTATCAAATATTTTATTATATCGATATTATCATTACTTCTACAGGTATATAAGAGACAATCATAATTATAAATATTTTTATAATTTTTATCCATTTTACAATCTTCTATAAGATATTTTATTATGTTAATGTTGTGATTATTAAGACATGCTAATAATAAACAATTACTACCAAAATTATTTTTAAAATTTATATCCATCTTACAATCTTCAATCAAATATTTTATAATATTTATATTTTTATTATAATGACATGCTATTAATAGGCAATTATTACCACTATTATCTCTTATATTTGGATCCATTTTTTGATTTTCAATTAAATACTTAATTATGTTAATATTTTGGTTATATTCACAAGCTAACAACAAACAATTCATATCGTTATTTTTAAAATTTATATCCATTTTGCAATTTTCAATTAGATATTTCACCACATTAACGTTTTCATTTCCACAACATGCAAACAACAAACAATTATCACCATCGTTTTCAAAACTTATATCCATTTTGCAATTTTCAATTAAATATTTTATTACATCTATATGTTTGTTTTTCCAACATGATAATAATAAACAATTATTACCATATTTACTTCTTGAATTTACATCCATTTTACAATCTTCAATCAAATACTTAATAATATCAATGTCTTGATTATTAAAACATGCTCCCAAAAGACAATTCATATTATTTTCTCCCACATTTTTATCCATTTTTTTATCATCAATTAAATATTTAATTATATTAATATTTTTATTATAGTAACAGGCCAATAATAAACAATTTTGACCATTATTATTTTTAAAACTTACATTCATTTTACAATCTTCAATCAGATATTTTATGATGTTTACGTTTGAATTATATGAACATGCTAATAATAAACAATTATTACCATCATTATTTTTGACATTCAAATCCATTTTACAGATTTCAATCAAATATTTTATCATATCAACGTTCTTGTTTGTAGATGCCATTAATAAACAATTATTACCGTTATCATCCCTAATATTTGGATCCATTTTGTAGACTTCAATTAAATATTTTGCTACATTAATATTTTTATTTGCTGCACACACTAACAATAAACAATTATTATCATAATTACCTATAGTATTCGGATCCATTTTACATTTTTCAATCAAATATTTTATAATATCAACATTCTCATTATTAAGACATGCCAGAAACAAGCAATTATTATTATATTTGTTTATAATATTCGGATCCATTTTACGAATTTCAATTAGATATTTCACTATATCAATATTTCTGTTTCTGGCGCATGCTAGAAATAGGGAATTATTATCATCATTATTTTTGATATTCGGATTCATTTTGCATTTTTCAATTAAATATTTTATAATATTAATGTTTTCATTTTTAAGACATGCTAGTAATAGACAATCATCACCATCATTATTTTTGATATTCGGATTCATCTTGCAAATTTCAATCAAATATTTTATCATATCAATACTTTTATTTTCACTACATGCTAACAATAAACAATTATTACCATTACTGTATTTAAAATTTATGTCCATTTTGTGATATTCAATTAAGTATTTTGGTACGTTAACGTTTGAGTTATTAGAACAAGCTAATAATAAATAGTCATTCCTAAAATTACACATTAAATCTTTATCACAATAATCACATATTTTGAAATCCTCAAACAAATATTTAACAATATTAATATTTGGATTGAAACGACAAGCCAAACGTAAACAATTATCAAAATTAATTTTTGAATTTTTTTCAATTAAATACTTAATAATGTCAATATTTTGACTGTTCTTACATGCAACTGATAAACAATCTAAACCATCATTATTTTTAAAATCAATATTCATTTTGCAATTTTCAATCAGATATTTTATTATATCAATATTTGAATTATTAGATGAATATAAAAGACAATTGTTATTAAATGAATCTTTCAAGTTAATATCAATTTCACATTTTTCAAGTAAATATTTTATTATAGCAACATCAGAATTATACCAACATGCATACATAAAACAATTTCTTAATTTATTATCGAGATGATTTATGTCAATTTTGCAATCTTCAATAAGATATCTTATTGTGTCTAAATTATTATGATTTTTAAAGTTCTTATTTTTATTCGGAAACATTAGATGGTTTAGATTGTAAATATTTCCATAAAATGATTCATAAATTCCCTTTTTTATTAAATTATTAATTAAATGCCTATCACTAATATATGAGCATGCAAACATGAGGCAATTATTATTAAATTTATTTTTAGAGTTAATATCTAATTTGTAATACCTTGTCAAATATTTAATTACGTTAATATCACTATTACATACTGCATAAAATAAGCAATTATTACCATATTTATCTTGATAATTTATGTTTATTTTGTAATTTTCAACTAAATGCTTAATAATATTCAAATTATTGAATTTACATGCAGATAAAAAATACGAATTTATATTTATAAAATTATATATTTTTAATCCAAAAAAACCAATTAAATTTGTATTTATAATTAAATCAATAATATCATTACAAAATTCGATATTTTTATGTCTAAAAAAATTATTACTCATATTGGTATTACTACCATGATTACCTTTATGACAAATATGCAATAAAAATTCAATTTTTTTTATATAATAAAATTATAATTAAAACTTGATTATAAAATAATTAATCAGATTAATCATTTGGGAAATTATAAAGTTTACTTGTTAGATACCTTAACTCATATGTTTGACATATGTCCTTCAAAAATTCGTCATACATACTATTTTTAGTATATTTTGTGTAAATATAATATTCTAATTCTTCTATTTTGAGATTTTTTAAAGGATACATATCCAATAAAATTAATAGATCTATTAATTGTTCATAATTTAAAATTTTTAAAACATTTCTATTTCCATAACATATGTTAATATATACATTAATAATATTATTATTAATATTTGGAATTATTAATGAAATATCATCATGATCTAACATTTTTAATCAATAATTTTTTGAATTATATAATTTTCTTGACACATTATTTTTTTATTAACAGTATATTTAATGTTATTAATTGAGATTATCATTGCGTTATCTGTATTAAAAGTATCAATAAAGGTATCATTTGATAATATGTATTCTGGTATTTTTAAATCTGAAATTTGTAAATTTATTTTAATACCTTTATTTGCTAAATTTATCAAATCAGAATATTTAATTATCCTAAAAAATTCTTCAGAATTTATTAGATTCCTCTTTAAATTATTAGTGATAATATAATCAATAATAAATTTTATATTATCCAAATTAAAATTATTTGTCGCAATGATGTTATTAATATTAGTATTTTCAATAAAATTTATATAGCAAGTTTTTTTAAGAAAATCCAAATTTTCGGAGCTGATTCTTTTTATTGATAATTTATTGATATTAATTTGACAATCTTCAATTAAATATTTAATAATATTGGTATTTTTATTTTTTTTACAGGCTAATGACAAACAATCCTCATCATAATTGTTTTTTAAATTAATATCAATTTTACAATCTTCAATTAAATATCTGATGATTTCTATATTTAAATTATTAAAACAGGCTAATAATAAACAATTGAAGCCACATACATTTTTCAAGTTAACATCAACTTGACAATCTTCAATTAAATATCTAATAACTTCTATATTTGGATTATTAAAACAAGCTAACAACAAACAATTATCACCATGGATATTTTTAGAATTAATATAAATTTTACAATCCCCAATTAAATATTTGATAATTTTAATATTTGGATTATAACAACAGGCTAATAATAAACAATTATCACCATGAGTATTTTTTGACTTGATGTTTATTTTACATTTCTCAATTAAATATCTAATGATTTTTATATTTTGATTATGAGTACAAGCTAATAATAAACAATTTGAGTCATAAATGTTATCTTTGGAATTCTTGTCAATATTATGATTTTCAAATAAATATTTAACGACATTTATTTCCGAATTATGGCATGCCATCAATAAGCAATTTCTACCATACGAATTTCTAGAATTTATATCTATTCTACAATCTCGAATTAGATATTTAATAATATCAATATTTGAATTATAACAACAAGCTATTAATAGACAATTATTACCAATTTTATCTCGAAAATTAATATCCATTTTGCAATTTTCAACTAAATATTTGACAATATTAATATTTTATTATAATTACAGGATGTAAGTAAACAAGTATAACCATAATTATTTTTATGATTTATACTAATTTTACAATCTTCAATTAAATATTTAATAATATTAATATTTGAATTATATTGACATGCCAATATTAAACAATTATTACCAGAGTTATCTAGTAAATTTACATTAATCTTACATTCTTCAACAAAATATTTAATAGTATTTAACGTTGAATTTTTCTGACAAGATATCAATAAGCAATTCTGGCCTTTATCATTTTTTGAATTTACATCAATCTTACAATCTTTAATCAAATATTTTATAATATTAATATTTGCATTATAATAACATGCTGTTAGTAGACAATTATTACCAAGATCATCTTTAGAATTCACATTCAATTTGCAATTTTCAGCTAGATATTTTATTACTCCAATATTTGGATTATTTTTACAAGCTAATAATAAACAATTGTTGTCACGACCAGATTTTAATTTACTTATTTTATGATATTCAATTAATTGGTCAAAAATATAAGTAGTTAAGTTGAGATTTTTTACAATACATATGTCGCAACAAAAATTTATAGTTTGATTTTGTAAAAGATCTTTATCCATATTTTGAGATTGTATTAATGATAACCCTAATAATTTTACTTGAATATGTATTTGTTATGAAAAATATACAGATATTTTTTCAATATTAATTTTTTTATAATATTATAATTTTTGATTTTCTATAATATTATCTGATTTTTATGTTTTTCTAATTTGAATAATTCATGATTTATTATACATTATGGACAAAAAAAAAATAAATATTAATATGGTTTAAATTTGCAATAATTTGATTTGCGAATTTATTATTATTCATAAAAGTCATCGAACTTTTTTTTTAATAAAGGTATTATCATTATGTTTCCAAATTTTATATGTAGACATATTTAAAATCTTTTATTATATTTTTTGTGTGGAATTGTTTTTAAGACCATAATTATTAGAACCAAATGTGTTTTAAGCATCTAAAAATATTTATTAAGTATGATTTTTGAATATTATTATAAAAAATATTTTTCATTTAGGATATTGCACCGTCCCGGCTTTTCCGTGTTCACTTCGCGATACTTTTCTTCGAAAAGTATTTGCTTCAAAGCATCTTCGATGCAAAATTATTAATTAATTTATTGTATAAACATTTTCAATATAATTGTCGAAGCCAATACACAACGAAATTGTGTTTCGCGAAGTGAATCCGGCAAAGCCAGGACGAATTAGTAATATTTATAAAAAAAAATTATAATTAAATACTTTTTAATTGAAGTAATAATAATAATTAGATTTTAATTTACCCTATTTTTCCTCACTTGTATTATGATATATTTTTCCTCTCATGTCCATAATCATACTTATTTGACTTCATTTCGATATCTCGTAATTATGTATTTTTTGTCCATTTGATAATATTTGTCCAGAAAATATAAATTTGTGTTTATTTGTTAGAATAATCTATATTTTGATATGCCATATATTTTTTATCATAAATTATTATATTATCATTGATTTCTAATTCTATAATTTTATTTGTAATTGTTTAAGACAAATTATGATATTTATCAATTTTTGTTAATGTTAATGATTTTTTTTAATATTATATTCAGATATTCATTATCATTTAGAATTTAATCCATGTATTTTAAACATTAAGGTTAGCTTGGGTAAATCATAAAATATAACGCTTGTGGTATAATTTTTATTTTTTATTATTTAAATTTTTTTTAATTTAAATATTTGTGTTGATCATTATCATAAATTTCTTCCTTATTAAATATTAAGATCGATTTTATATGCAGAATTTATATTAAGATATTATAAAAAATTACATACTTGACCTACCTATGACTCATTAAAGCAAGATGTCTTCGATGCTAATGTTAAAAAATAAAAAAAATAAAGAAATGCATCGAAAATATCTCGCGAAAAGAACCAGTTCGGATATATATCAAAAGATCAAGAAAATGAATTGATAAAACCAAAAGTCTTTTTAATAATACCAAAAGAAAAAATACGCATATTAAAACAAGTTTTTTGAAAAAAAATATTCAATCGTGTTTATCATTTCGTAAAAATAAATTAATTAATTCGTAAAAATTATTCGTTTATTTATAAAATTCAATTGTTTTATTATGGACCACATATTTTTGTGAGATACAAAGATATAAGAAAAAAAATTGGTAGGAATGATCCTAAAAGATTTTGAATAAAAATTTAGGCAAAAAATATGTTATTTTTTATGATTTCTAATACGAATGTTAAAATATTTTTTCATCTTAAAATATTATGATATGAAAAAACGATTCCTTCCGGTCCGGTCCAATAAAATGTAGATAATTGAAAAATATCAAATGATTGAATAAGAACAAACATATAAGTGCACTCTGATTTGGAAATTATAAAATGATTATTCACAAATAAGTTTCCAATTGATGAACCAATATAAAATGGAGATAAAATAATATGCTGTGATTTTTAGATAATATATTTCTACATAACTAAATTTAGGAACTTTGGAAAAGAAGACATTAAGAAAAATTTAATAATTATTATCTAAAACTCGGGATATAAAATATATCAAAATAAAATTAGATAAATATGACTATAATTATTTCAAAAATAATTCATTTTTAGTATTTTCGAAATATAAATAAAAATTAATGGCTTAGAGATGTCATTTACTTTTATGACATTGTTTATAACCGTAAGTATATTCTTCAACAAAATTTAAAATTAAATCAACAAAATCACTTGAATTACATAATTCTTCAACTTTTTTTTTAAGAAAAACAATACTTGTCTCTTCTCAATCTATCATATATCATATAAAAATTATTGACTCGCGATATTTGGATTCAGTATCACACAAGATATCTAAATCCTCGAGTATCTTTTTTTTTTTACAATTTATAAATTCACTATTAAACTATTCTATTTTTTTTTCAATTTTATATAAATAAAGCAAATAAATTAAAATCAAATAAAAAATGAAAAATAAAACTAAGAATATATCTGTAAATTACAAATGATAACAACTATGAATATGGATTATGAAATACTATTAAATAATTTTAATGAAATAAATCTAATAAGTGATGTTATAAAAATAATACAGTCATATATTAAATACTATGATAGTGAAAAAATGATAAAAGAAATAGATATAGATGATGTTAAATTCTTTGAAAATAAAAAATTTGAATCAAATGACGAAAAAAAAATTATATTAAAATATAACTTGGGGACAATTTATATTTATAGTTTAAGTACAAATAAAATAAGACAAATATATGCGCCACAATATAGTTCATGTTGTACAGAAATAAAAAATAACAAAATATACGCATCAAATATGCAAGGAATATTTGAAATAGAAATATTGGAAAATGGAATATCAGCAAAAAAATTAATTGCTCTTTGTACCGAACCTGAAGAAATATATGTTAATGGAGAAAATATGTGTTACAGACTATTTACACGAGTTGGTTCCGGGATTTATTTGTTTAATCTTCATAAAGTAAATGCAAAAACATATAATTGTGATTTTAATGACTTCATGTATATGTATAAAGATTTCATATACGTATTTAAATATACAAAAAATGAGATTTTAAAAATAAATATAAATTCCGACAAAGAAGAAACAATCAATCTAAATCATAATATGCGTGGCTATTTATCTTATAATGCAAGAATGATTGTCGACGAAGTTCACATTTATATATTAGATGGACCCATAATATACTGTTTTGATGATAATGGCAGAATAATCAGAAAAATAAATTTTGAAGATAGAAATTATGATTCATACATAATAGAAAATAAAATATTTATTATTAAAAAATCTGATGGTAGAAATATGCAAATTTGGGAACAATATGTAAAATGAAAAATTAATTTTAAAAATTAAAATCTTTGTATCCCTTCCACTTCAATATAACATGATTTGTAACTTACACCATTATTCAATCTAAAATTAAAGGTAATACCTTCGAAATCTTTCGACTTATTTAATTCTTTGACTTTATCTTCTAATAGGGAACAATATTTTTCACCACCCACATCACAACTCCAAAATCTTCTAGATTGACAATATGTAAAATAGCGACGAGATAAAGCTTTCACATCACCCTCTTTTCTTAATCTTAATATTTCATCAAAGTCTTTAAGCATATCTTTTTTACATTTCGAAAATTGGGACTTAAATTCTTCTTCTTCGCTTTGATTAACTTTATTCATTCCCTTTTTAAAGGAATCAGCAAATTCACTACCCGAATATCTAGCCATTGTTATGTTTTATATATAATTATGAGTTGTCTTTGTTATTTTTTTTCAATTTTTTTATTTGGTTTTGAAATTAAAAAATTAGAAAAATCCTATTGATGAGAGTTATAATTTAATATTACGTTTCAACAACATGAAACCAAATAATTCCAAATGCAATTTCTGATAATAATTATGCTCCCTATTTATGAATGAAATAGATAAAAAATTTGGCATTAAAGGTAAACTTATTAAGTGTTTTTTAATACTAGTAATAAAAACTATAATAGGTATAGAATTATTTTTTGCAAAACACTTTTAGGGTTTCAAATATTAAAGGAAATTGGTATGTTATATTTATTACTATTCATAAAAGTCATCGAACTTTTTAAAAATAGATGCAATATAATCATGTTCCCATTTTTTATGTTTAGACATATTAAAAACCTTTTATTGTGATTTTTTGTGAGAAATCATATTTAAGATCATATTTATAAAAAAATAAATGTGTTTTTAGATGATAGCATCTAAAATTATTTTATGATCATTATCTTAATATTATTTAAAATAATAATTATAAATTAAGATATTGCATCTATAAATATAAAAAGTTCAGGATTAGTAATATATATTTTTCTAAATAAATTTTTCTTGTTTATATTATTATAATTTATCGCATCATTAGCCGTTGCATTATCATCAAATATGACATATGCTCTACCATATGAGACCTCGTTCTCATCAAATTCACTTCACGAACTTTTTGAGAAAGAATTTTCGAGTTATGAATCCTAATATTCTATCAGACGGTTTTAATTTTTAAATTCACATAATTTATAACATATTATAATAAGTTATATTTTTTGTTATAAATTATAAAGTTTTTCTATAACATCAATAAATTCTGGAATTTTATGTTTGGTAATTTGTTTTTTGTCGTTGACACTAACAATATTTTCTTCTACTTCTTTATCTCCAACAACAACTATTATATTATAATGTTCTTTAAAATATTTTTTTATTCTTTTCGTCACCGATCCTTTGATCTCGGAAATATCTATAATAATATTCATATTTCTTTTTGAATATTTTTTTTCAATTTGTGATTTGATATTTTCTGAAAATTTCAAATGTTTATCTTGAACAGGTAGAATAATTATTTGTCGTGATGATAACCAAAATGGCAATATGCCTTGAGTTTGTTCTAGTAAAATGGCCATAAATCTTTCAATTGAACCAAAAATAGCACGATGAATCATAATTGATGTTTCAGTTGATATGATCTCTTTTTTTTCATCATAAAATTTATATTTCAAATTAAAATTAATTGGTATATTAAAATCGAGTTGTATTGTACTAAGTTGATGTTTTCTTCCACCAATATCGACAATTTGAATATCGATTTTTGGACCATAGAAAGCACCATCCTTCTCGTTGATAATAAATTTTGGGGTAATCGTATTTATGCATTCAATTAATATTTTTTCTGCTTCAGTCCATAGTTTTTCGTCTCCAATATATTCGTCGGGACGTGTTGATAATGTTAATTCATACTTGAAATTAAATTTTTCGTAAACAATATTCATCATTTCTAGAATTGTTATAATTTCTTTTTTAATTTGATCTTTAGTGCAAAAAATATGAGCGTCATCCTGATGAAATAGTCTAACTCTTGTTAAGCCTCTTAAGGATCCAGAAATTTCGTTCCTATGTAAAGGACCAAAATCAGCTAAACGAATTGGTAGATCAGATATATTCGGATTCATATTTTTGTAGATAATTGTATGTTTTGGACAATTCATTGCACATAAACTAAATTCATAGACTTCATTAATGTTATTTTTAATTATAAACATATTCTTTTTGTATTTTTCATAATGACCTGATATTTCCCATAATTTTTTATCACATAAGATGGGCGTTGAAACCTCCTTGTAATCATATGTTTTATATAATTCCCGAATATAGTTGATTAATTTGTTTTTGATTATTTCCCCTTTCGGTAGAAAAAAACATGAACCTGGAGATAAATCATCAAAGAAGAATAATTTTAGTTCCTCTCCAATTTCAATGAGATTTCTTATTAGTCATTGACAATAATATTATAACACTAAATTATTAGTATGTTATAATTTCAATTTTTAGATCAAATAAAAAACTAATTTTTACTTTAATATCTTCTGTCAAAATATCAAATTCGGATAGATTCGTGGAATCCTCCCTGAGCAAATAATAATCTTTGTCCATCCATAGGAATATGTTACACATATCATTAGCGTTAATATCAACTATTTTTTCATATGTTTTTTAATTCGAGATTTAATTCACCAATTTTATATTTCAACTTAATTATAAAAATTATTAAAGCTTTTTTATATAAAATAAAAAAACATGTATCTACTTACAAGTTATTCTAAATAATGAACTTTTTAATTGTGAAAACCCTCCATTTTTCCCACTTGTTTCATGAAACATTCCCCCTCTTAATCTCAATACCATTAGTATTGTGCTTCCCGATATTATGTTGTAATCAGATATTTTATGTTCATCTGATAATTGTCGTCCAGCAAATATTAATCTTTGTTCTTCTATTGGAGTATGTTCCACATTGCATATCAATTTTTTCAAATCATATATTGTCATGTTGTTATTTACATCTAAAGTATATGTATCATTTGCTAAAGTATTTGCAAAAATCTTAAAATACGCATTTTCACTAGTAATCACTGTTAATAATAGCTCACTACATTCTTTTATGCCATATTTAGAAACATATGCGTTATCTTCTAGAATTTTATCTTTGTATTTCAAACATTGATTCGATATTTGTATATTTTCCTTTTCTAAAATTTTTACTTTAATGTCAAGAACTTTAGACCATATATTTATACCACATGTAATCGTTTTGTCATTATATTTAATACAAATACCTTGTGATCTTTCTAATTCCAATTCAGCATCTGATTTTTTAATTAAATGTACTTTATCTTTGTTTTTTACATGATAATTCGACATATTTCCACAACTCATTAATCTATAATCATAACAAAGATCATATTCGTCGGCTGACAAGTTTTTTTTCTTACAAATGATATTTTTTAATTTATTGACATTTATACAATGATGAACGTTTATGTTAAAATCTGATTCATAATGTATTTCAAAATTTTTTTCGTAATTCTCATCCTTTTGGTATATTCTAACATTAATATCAATATTTTCATATTTTTGTTCTAATTCTTTGTTTTCTTTAATTGTCCATTTATTTTCTTTGTTGAAAGATTGTTTTATAATGCTTATTTTTGGAATATTATACATACTTATTTTTTTATCAAGATCCATTTCCGTTACGTATTTTTTTAAAGGTTCTAAATAAAAAGAAAATTCTTCTAATCTTTTACCACTATGGCTATAATTATTAAGAAAGGAACTAATAGCATCACCAAATGTTGCACTATCATTATCATATATGCCGTATAAAGTTGTGCCTCCTGCTGTTCTGAATTCAAGAACCTTATCTGATGATTTTAATGTTTGTACATCCATTTCTTGTTAGATATTGAATCCCTACTTAATCAATAATTTTTAAATTCAATTTTATTTATGAGAAATAATTGCAAAATATTAATTACAAACTTATATTATTACTATTCATAAAAATCATCGAACTTTTTAAAAATAGATGTAGTATAATCATGTTCCAATTTTTTATGTTTAGACATATTAAAAACCTTTTATTGTGATTTTTTGTGA
>Ga0065721_10051339_pt1 | contig 15232 bp, 14 predicted proteins | sample Mesricmetagenome_FD_59108 | JGI IMG/M metagenome (GOLD analysis project Ga0065721, IMG submission 59108) | Mesophilic microbial community from rice straw/compost enrichment Sample: eDNA_1 v2 (version 2) | ecosystem: Engineered > Solid waste > Grass > Composting > Bioreactor | place: USA: Davis... | reverse complement strand
CCGCCTGCGGCACGATCACGAAGCGCATGGCCTGGTTGTGGCTCATGCCGAGCGAACGGGCCGCCTCCATCTGGCCGCGGGGAACCGACTCGATGCCGGCGCGGTAGACCTCGGCCATGTAGGCGCCGTAGGTGAGGGTCAGTGCCATGACGCCGTACCAGAAGTAGCTGGGCCAGCCGAAGTATTCCGGCAGGCCGATCCACTGCGGGATCGTGCCCTCGGATTGCAGCGTGCCGAGGCCGCCGTAGATCAGGAGCAGGGTGAGCAGCATCGGGATGCCGCGCAGGCAGTCGATGTACGCGATGACGACCCAACGCACCGGGGCCAGGGCCTTGCCGGGGGCCTGCCTGAGCACCGCGAGGATGAGGCCCCAGATCAGGGCGAAGACGCCGCCGAAGATCGAGAGGCGGATCGTCCACCAGAACCCTTCGAGGACGTCCCCGAAGTAGTCCCCCATCAGGGAGAAGTCGAAATAGGTGTTGAAGAACTGCTCCAAGGTTGCCTCTCCCCGTCTCCGCGATGAAGAGTACTAAGCAGAAGGGGCGCCGAAGCGCCCCTTCTGTCTCAGTACGCCGGGACTACTTGTTGGTGGTCGTCCCGTCGATCACTTCTTCCGGCGCGTCGATCTTGAACCACTTCTGGTAGATCTCGTCGAGCTTGCCGTCTTCCTTCATCTCGGCGAGGGCGCCGTTGACGGCCTCCAGCAGAGCCGGGGTGTCCTTGGCCAGGGCGAGGCCGTACAGCTCGCCGGTCGGGATGGTGGTCGCCACCTCGAAGCCGGTCTGGCCCTTGTCGATCGCGTCCTGCGCGACCGGCTGGTCGATGATCGTCGCCTCGACCTGACCGTTGCGCACGGCCTCGATCGAAGCGGGGCCGTTGGGGTAACCCTGGACGGCGCTGGCGTTGGTCTCGTTCTCGGCGAAGTCCTTGCCGGTGGTGCCGTTCTGGGCGCCGACGGTCTTGCCGTCGAGATCCTCGACCGTGGCGATGTCCGAGCCCTCGGGCACGAGCAGGGCCTGCTGGGCCGAGTAGTACGGATCGGAGAAGTTGACGACCTTCTTACGGTCCGGGGTGATCGTCGAGGCCGAGGCGACCAGGTCGAACTTGCCGTTCGCGACGTCGGTGAAGATCGTGTCGAACGAGGTGTCGACGTACTTCGTCTCGAGACCGAGACGGTCCGCGATCTCGTTGACCATGTCGACGTCGAACCCGTCGTAGTCCGGGGCGCTGCCGAACTCGAAGGGCGGGTAAGGGGTGTCGGTTCCGACGGTCAGCCTGCCATCGGCGTTCAGCTCGGACGAGACGTCGCTGCTGGCGGTGTTGGAGACGCTCTCTCCACCGTCACCGCTTCCGCTGTCGTCGTCGGAGCCGCAGCCCACGACGAAGGCCATCGCCGCAACGATCATCAGCGCCGAGAGCAGCGCGATCAATCGGGATTTCTTCATGCCAGGTTCCTCCAGGAAGGGATTGTTTGCTGGACGCGCAACCCGGTCAGTAAATCACGATTCCAGCCGACGTCTTCGGACCGGCGTCCAAGCGACTACACTTAATGAAGTACGGCCGTCCAGCCGACCACACCGAACATGAGCCCTTACTACGACCTCCTCAACAAGCCCTGCGGGGGAACCTTCGACGACATCGTCGATTCCATCGGCAACACGCCCCTCGTGGAGCTGAAGACCCTCTCCCCCAAGGAAGACGTCCACATCTACGCGAAGCTCGAGTCGGCGAACCCGACGGGCTCCGTCAAGGACCGCGTCGCCCGCTCGATGATGGCGAAGGCGGAGGTCGAGGGAGCGATCGCGCCCGGCCAGACGATCCTCGAGCCGACCTCCGGCAACACCGGGATCTCCCTGGCCATGATCTGCCGCCGCAAGGGCTACCCGCTGAAGGTGGTCATGCCGGACAACGTCACGGCCGAGCGGACCCAGCTCCTCGAGATGTACGGCGCCGAGATCGTCTACTCCGAGGGGGCCAAGGGATCCAACGGGGCGGTCGAGCTCGCCCTCGAGATGGCCGAGGATTCGAAGTACTACATGCCCTACCAGTACGGCAACGACGCCAACCCGAACGCCCACTACGACGGCACCGCGGTCGAGATCCTCGAGGAGCTCGACGAGGTGACCGCTTTCGTGGCGGGCCTAGGCACCGGCGGAACGCTGATGGGCAACGGTCGCCGGCTCAAGGAAGAGAACCCGGAGACCAAGCTGGTGGCGGCCGAGCCGATGCAGGGCGAGCTGGTCCAGGGACTGCGCTCCCTGGACGACGGGTTCATCCCGCCGATCATCGACCTCAGCCTGCTGGACCGGAAGATCATGGTCTCGAACCGGGACGCGATCGTCTGGACCAAGAAGCTCCTCGACCAGGAGGGAATCTTCGCCGGCGTGTCCTCCGGCGCCGTCGCCGCGATCGCGGTGCGGATCGCCAACGAACTCGACTCCGGCAACATCGTCTTCCTGATCCCGGACGGGGGCTGGAAGTACCTCTCCTCCGGCGTCTACACCAAGTCGCTCGAGGAGCTGGGCGACATCGACGCGACCAACTGGTGGTAGGGATGAAGGTCCCCAAGGCCCTGCTCGACGAGATGATCGAGCACACGAAGGCCGACGACCCGAACGAGTGCTGCGGCCTGATCGGCGGCCTCCCCGGCGAGGCGATCACCCTCCACCGCATGGAGAACACGGCGCACAGCCCGCTCCGCTACGAGATGGACTCGAAGGAGCAGCTGAAGGTCTACAAGGAGATCCTCGAGGCCGGGCACGACATCGTCGGCATCTACCACTCCCACACCCGCACCGCCGCCTACCCCTCGCAGACCGACATCAACCTGGCCAGCGGCTGGCCGGACGCGGTGTACTTCATCGTCTCCCTCGAGAACCCGGAGGAGCCCTACGTGCGGGGCTTCAACATCCGGGAGGGCCAGGTCGAGGATGTCGATATTCAGGAGACGTGAGCGGACGCCGGACCCGGTGAAGGTCGCCTGGGCCTCCCATCAGGCCGAGGCCGAGCTGATCGCGAACATCCTCAGGGAGGAGGGCATCCCCTCCCTGATCAAGCGCAACAAGGGCTTCGACGTGCCCGACTTCCTCGCCGCCGGCGCCCGGGACGTCTACGTGCCCGCCTCCGCCGCCGAGCGGGCGAAGGAGATCCTGGACGACCTGAGGTCGTCCGAGGAAGACCTGCCCGGCAGCTGACGGCTAGCGGGAACCGCCGGCCATCGCCGGCAGGATCATCACGGTGTCGCTCTCCGAGACCCCGGTCTCGAGACCGTCTAGAACCCGGACGTCCTCGTCGTTGAGGTAGACGTTGACGAAGCGGTTGAGCTCGCCCTCGCCCGAGAAGAGCTGCTCCTTCGTGTCGGGGTACTCGGCGACGAGGGCGTTCAGCACCTCACCGACGTTCGAGCCGGCGACCTCGACGGTGTTCTGGTCGCCGGTGTGCTTGCGGAGTACGGGCGGAATCTTCACGGACGGCATGTCGCTGATCCTAGTTGAAAATCGAAAGGGCCTCTGACGTGCCCTGAGGGCGCGCCTGACCAAGCAGATCGAGGATTCCGCGTTCCCGCTTGCTGGTGGCAAGTGGGAGCGCGGTTGACGAAGATATGCGCAGTGTCAGGTGCGTCATCGGGGTGCGTCAGGAGCCGGTGTGTCCGCCGCAGAACGCCTCGTAGTCGGGGAACTTGCCCATCTCGGACTCCGGGACCTCGGGCGCGTTCGGACCGCAGATCGGGCACTCGGGGTCGCGGCGGACCTTGAGCTCGGTGAACGAGGTGCCGAGGGCTTCGTAGAGCAGCAGGCGGCCGATCAGCGGCTCGCCGATGCCGAGCACGAGCTTGAGGACCTCGTTCGCCTGGAGCAGGCCCATCTGCCCGGCCATCACGCCGAGCACGCCGTTGGCGGAGCAGCTCGGGGCGAGTTCCGGCGGCGGCGGGGTCGGGTAGAGGCAGCGGTAGCACGGCCCCTCGTAGGGGACGAAGGTTGAGATCTGGCCGTCGAACGAGAGGATCGAGGCCGAGACGACCGGCTTCTTGAGCCGCACCGAGGCGTCGTTGAGCAGGTACCGGGTCGGGAAGTTGTCGGCGCCGTCGACGATGATGTCGTAGTCCTCGATCACCTCGAGGATGTTGCCCGCATCGAGGCGGAAGTTGTACTCGATCACCTCGACGTCGGGGTTGAGCTCCTCGATCGTCTGACGCGCGGAGGAAGACTTCGGCGTGCCTACCCTGGCGGTGTTGTGGATGACCTGGCGCTGGAGGTTCGAGGCGTCGACCACGTCGTCGTCGACGATGCCGATCGTGCCGATGCCGGCGGCCGCCAGGTAGAGCGCCGTCGGAGCGCCGAGCCCGCCGGCGCCGAGCAGCAGCACCTTGGCCTCGAGCATCTTGATCTGACCCTCGACCCCGACCTCGGGCAGCAGGATGTGCCGCGAGTAGCGGTCGCGCTGCTCGGGGGTGAGGTTCACGTTGGACTCGACCGGCAGGCCCTGCGCCTCCCACTCGAGGATGCCGCCCGCCATCGAGGCCACGTTCTCGTAGCCGAGCGACTTGAGGACGACGCCGGCGTCATAGGAACGGGCGCCGGAGCGGCACTGGAGGATCACCCGCTGGGACTTGTCGGGCACGGCGGCGGCGATCCGGTCGGCGATCACGCCGGGCGGGATCAGCTCGGAGCCCTCGATGTGGGACTCCTCGTACTCGTAGGGCTCGCGCGTGTCGATCAGCTTGGCCGCGCCCTCGTCGAGCTCGGCGAAGGCCTCCTGCGGAGTGATCTCTTCGACTGTCTGCGTTTCGGTCGCTTCCGGTGCCATGGGCAAAACCCCTGAATCTCTATCTGGATTTGGTTACTTCAAAAAGTATAGCGAGCCATGGAAACCCTGAATCTCCGGCCTCGCTCGGGACACGAAGGGTACAGGTGCCCGGGCCCGGCGCGGGAAGCGGCATACCGAAGCCCGTCCGATTAGGGTGAACTGGTTGTACAAGTTGAACTGACCGGCTCGGGGGAGCCAGAGGAGAAAATGAACCGAATCGCCGCACCGGCCTGGCTGCTCTCGTTGGCCTTCGCCGTCCTGTCGTTCGCCGCGCCCGCTCAGGCCGCGGACACCGTGACCCTGGAAGGGCACGTGTGGGGAGCCAGCCTGGACGGCCTGACGATCGAGGCGCACCGCGGGGGCGGGGCCACCGTCTACGTGGCGGAGCGGCCGGAGCTCACGACGACCGCCGGCCCCGACGGGCGCTGGAGCCTGGAGGTGCCGAACGGCGAGAACGTCACCCCCTGCGCCGAGCTGGCCGGCCACCACGAGACCTGCAACCAGACCTACTTCACGAGAGGCCGTGACCTCGCCCAGGTCAACTTCCAGATGGTCGACCACCCGATCGCCAGCATCCTCGGCACCTTCTCGGGCGGCGAGATGGTCAAGGACGAGAACGGCAATCCGCACGTGAAGCGGTGCGCGATCGTCTCCACCTTCTACGAGCGGGAGAAGCGCACGTTCCTAGACTTCCAGGACTTCCTCGACGCCGCGCCCCATGGCGTGGCCGGAGCGACCGCGGTGGCGAAGGGTGCCGACGGCGCCCCGCTGCCGGGGCCGATCTTCTTCAACGAGATGGTGCTGCCCGACCACGCGCTGGGCGAGTCCTCACGCGACGGCGGCGTCATGTGGGTCGAGGTGCCGCCGGGCGTCTACACGATCACCGGCGCGCATCCGACGGACCGCTTCGCGCCCTTCCAGGCGACCTGCGAGGACGGCCGCCTCGTCAACGCCAGCCCGCCCTGGGGCCTCTACGAGATGTACGGGACCGAGGAGCCGAACCCGGCCGTGCTGCCGGGCGAGGTCGCGGCCGACACGACGCTCGACGCCAGCGTGACCAACGCGAAGGCCGTGAAGCGCGGCAAGACTCGGAAGGTTCAGGTGAAGGTCGCCACGACCGAGAAGGCGACCGTCCAGGTGACCGCGGCGCAGGCCGGGCGCAAGGTCAGGCGCCGGGCGACGATCGGCAAGAGCGGCAAGGTCGCCGTGAAGGTCGGGCACCGCTTCAAGGGCGGTTCGGCGAAGGTGAACGTGAAGCTGACCGACGCCGCCGGCAACGGGGGTTCGTTTGCCACCGTCGTCGCCATGCCCGGCAAGGGCCGGAGGGCCGCGTCGATCAAGGACGCGAAGCCCACCGGTACCGCCCCGTCCCCCGCCCCCGACCCCGGGAAGGTGACGATCAGCGGCAACGCGTACGCCTTCATCTTCGCCGGAGACATGCGCCGTCTCGAGGGGGCCGTCGTCCGCGTCGTCGAGTTCCCCGAGCTCCAGACGGTGGCCGGCGAGCAGGGTGCCTGGTCGCTCGAGGTGCCCGACGACGCCGACGTGACCCCGTACGCGACGTTCCCCGACACGACCCCGGAGGACGGCGACGACGACTACTTTCCGGTCTACGCCCAGACCTTCCACACCCGCGGGAAGGACATAAACCGGATCAACTTCCAGATGCCGAAGCAGTGGGTGGTCGAGGCGCTGGGCGGGATCATCGGCGCCGAGATGGACGGCCCCGCGGGCAAGAAGACGATCCGGAGCTGCGCCGTGGTGTCGACGTTCTTCCGTCTCCAGCGGACGAAGGACGGCGAGCTGATCGACGGCCGCACCTACACGGACTTCGACGACTTCCACGACTACCGCGCGCACGGGGTCGCCGATTCCACGGCCACGCTCTCCGACGACTCGGGCCAGATCCCGCGCGACCCCGTCTACTTCAACTCATCGGTGATCCCTGACCCCGCCCAGCCGGTCTCTTCGGGCGACGGCGGCGTCGTCTGGGCCAACGTTCCCGCGGGGACCTACACGCTCCGCGGCAAGCACGAGACGAAGCGGTTCGCCGAGGCGCGCGTGAGCTGCGAGCCCGGCCGGCTGGTCAACGCCAGCCCGCCGTGGGGGCTCTACGAGCTGGCCGGCAACGAGGAGTCGAACCCGGCCACCATCCACGACGCCCCGGCGCCGGTGGCCGACCGTCGGGTCGACTCGCGGCTCGGTTCGGCCCGGATCAACCGTAACCGCCGGATCGTCCTGAGCGTCTCGACGAGCTCCGGCGAGCCGGTGTCGGTCACCGTGAACGGGCGGCAGGGCAAGCGCCGGCTCGAGGCGCTCCGCCGGTTGCCGTCGGGCAAGGGCGTCGTCAAGGTCCGACTGCCCGGGAAGATGCGCCGCGGCACCGTGAACGTGGGCGTCGCGATCACCGACGAGGCCGGCAACAAGGCCTCCTTCTCCGCTCCCCTCCACAATCGTCGCTAGGGCGAGCGAGAAAAGCGCAACGAAAAAGGGGGCGCCGGACGGCGCCCCCTTTTCTTGTCAGCTGCCCGCTAGAGGGAGGGCCGCATCTGGCGCAGGCGCCGGACGCGCTCCTCGATCGGGGGGTGGGTCGAGAAGAGACCCGCAAGGCCCTTGGCCTTGAAGGGCTTGACGATGTAGAGCGGCTCGGAGGCCTCGCTGACGTGCCCCCTCATCGGGATCGCCTCGGCGCCCTGTTCCAGGCGCAGGAGCGCGCTGGCGAGCGACTCGGGGTTGCCGCAGATCGCGGCGCCGCCCGCATCGGCCGCGTACTCGCGCTGGCGCGAGACCGCGAGCTGGATGATCGAGGCGGCCAGCGGTGCGAGGAGCACCATCGCCAGCGAGCCGATCAGGCCCATGGGCGAGTTGTTGTCGTTGCCGAACCACATCAGCATGTACGCGATGTAGGTGATCGCCGCGCCGATCGTCGAGGCGATCGACTGGATCAGGATGTCGCGGTGCTTGATGTGGGCGAGCTCGTGGGCCACCACGCCGCGGAGCTCGTCGGTCGAGAGCAGGCGGGTGATGCCGGCGGTGACCGCGACCGCCGAGTGGTTGTAGTCCCGGCCGGTCGCGAACGCGTTCGGCTGATCCTGCGGGATCACGTAGAGGCGGGGCATCGGGATGTCTGCTCGCTGGCAGAGCTCCCGCACCATCTGGAAGTACTCCGGGTTCTCGGACTCCTCCATCGGCTGGGCGCCGCTCATCTTCAGGGCTAGCTTGTCGCTGAAGAAGTAGGAGAAGAAGTTCATCGCGACCGCGATGCCGAGGAAGAGGAGCGCCGTCTGCTGGCCGCCGATCGCGAACCCGATGACGACGAGGAGCCCGGAGAGGGTCGCCAAGAGGATCGTCGTCCTCAGGGTGGCGCCCCAGGTTGATTGCCTGGTTGTGGTCATCGAGCCTCCTACGGTCGATTTGGGTCGAAAGTACGGGCATTGTCCCGCGCGGGCCGGCGCCCGTCCATAGGGGCTAGCCCCCATTCGCGCTCGGCCCGGGGCTCGCCCCCGGGGTCCGGCCGTCCCGCCTGCGACGATGCGAGCGAGAGATGAAGCGCCAGCCGATCTTCACCGAGGTCCTGTTCCTGAACGCGGCGATGGTCGCCCTCGCGACCGCCGGCGCGGCGCTCGTCACCGGCTTCTCCACCGATCACGTCGAGAGGCTGATCCTGATCGCGGCGGCCGCCGCCGGGATCACGGCCCTCCTCAACGTCGCGGTGCTGCGGCGCCGCTTCACCCCGCTCGAGGACGTGATCACGGAGATGGAGAAGGTCGACCTGAGCCGGCCGGGAGCCAACCTGCCCGACTGGATCGACGGGGTCGCCGAGACCGAGGAGGCCGAGCGGCTCGAGCTCGCCTTCCTGCGGATGATGCGCCGGCTCGAGGCGGAGCGCCGGCGCAGCTCGAGCGCGGCGTTGCGGGCGCAGGAGGAGGAGCGGGCCCGCGTCGCCCGCGACCTCCACGACCAGGTCAACCAGTCCCTGACCGGGGTGCTGCTCCGGCTCGAAGCGACGAGGTCGGAGGCTCCCCCGGAGCTCGAGGCGGAGATCGAGGAGACCAGCCGCCTCACCCACCAGGCAATGGACGAGCTCCTGACCGTCGCCCGCCAGCTCCGCCCCACCGCCCTGGACGACCTGGGGCTGAGGGCGGCCATCGCCGGGCTGGTGGAACAGCTCGACCTGCCGGGACTGACCGCCACCTTCGAGTGTGACGACGACCCGGCGGGCCTCGACCCGGACGTCCAGCTCGTGATCTACCGGGTCTCGCAGGAGGCGATCGGGAACGCGGTGAGGCACAGCGGGGCGGCCCGCGTCGAGGTGAGCCTCGCCCGTGAGGGCGAGCGATTCGCCCTGACCGTGGCGGACGACGGCAGCGGCTTCACGTTCGACCAGGCCACCTCGGGTCTCGGGCTCGGCGGGATGCGGGAGCGGGCCATCCTGGTCGGCGGGGAGATCGACATCGAGTCGCGTCCCGGCCGGGGCACGACGGTGCGGCTCCTGGTCCCGGTGCGGGAGGCGAACCCGTGAGGATCGTGATCGCCGACGATCACGGGATCGTCCGCTCGGGCATCCGCCTGCTCCTGGAACGGCAGGGGGACCTGGAGGTGGTGGCCGAGGCCTCCGACGGCATCGAGGCTCGCGACGTCGTGGTGCGCGAGCGGCCCGACCTGGCGATCCTCGACGTCAGGATGCCCGGGCTGACCGGGCTCCAGGCGACGCGCGAGATCAAGGCGCAGTCGCCGGAGACGAACGTCCTGATCCTCTCGATGCACGACGACGAGCGTTACCTGTTCGAGGCGCTCAAGGCCGGCGCCTCGGGGTACGTCCTCAAGTCCCAGGCCGATTCCGAGCTGCTCGGCGCGATCCGCTCGGTCGAGCGCGGCGAGCCGTTCCTCTCCCCCGTCACCCAGCAGGCGCTGATCCGCGACCTGCTCGAGCGCGGTGAGCCGGCGGGGTCGGACCTGACGCCGCGCGAGGAGGAGATCGTCAAGCTCGTCGCCGAGGCGAACACCACCCGGGAGATCGCCGACCTCCTCCATCTCTCCGAGAAGACCGTCGAGAACCATCGCGCGAACGCGATGCGGAAGCTCGGCATGCGAGACCGGGTGGAACTCGTCCGCTACGCGATCCGGCAGGGGCTGATCGACCCTTGAGCGAGGTGGAACGGATCGTCCTGGCGCCGGGGGTCGAGGTCCTGGTCCGCCCGATCCGTTCCACCGACAAGGCGCTCCTCGCCCGCGGGTTCGAGCGGCTGAGCCCGGAGGCGAGGTTCCAGCGCTTCTTCGCCCCGGTGGTCCGCCTGAACGAGAGCGACCTCGCCTACCTGACGGAGGTCGACCACCGCGGCCACGAGGCGCTGGTCGCGATCGAGCCCGAGGAGGGCGAGATGGTCGGCGTCGCGCGCTACATAAGGACCCGGCCCTACCGCGACGGGGAAGCGGAGGTGGCGATCGTGATCGCCGACAGTTGGCGCGGGAAGGGCCTCGGAAGGGCCCTGCTCTCCCGGCTCGCCGCCCGGGCCCGCGAGGAGGGCGTGGGTTACTTCCTCGCATCGATCCTGGCCGACAACGCCGACGCGACGGATCTCTTCCGGAACTTCGCGCCGAAGAGCACCCGGACCAGGACCGAGACCCCGGGCCAGATCGAGGTCCGGATCGGACTGCCGCCGAACGGGGAGTTCTCCGACTCGGCCCTGGCCCACGCCCTTCGGTCCGCCGCCCGGGGGAACCACGGTTTCCGTACGTGGCGGCGGATGCGAAGGCGACTCCGTCGCCGGAGGCGGCGCCGGGAAACCGGCAAAGCCGACTAGTGCTCTAGGATTTGTACCGATGCTCTTCTCGACCAAAGCCGAGTACGGAGTCCGCCTGATGGTGGAGCTCGGTCGCCAGCCCAACACCGGCCCCATGTCGCTGAACGCGATCGCCGAGGCCGAGCGTCTGCCGCTCTCCTATCTGGAGCACCTGGTCGCCAAGCTGCGCCAGGCCGGGCTGGTCACCTCGACCCGGGGCGCCCACGGCGGCTACAGCCTCGCGTACCCGGCGGAGGAGATCACCATGGTCGAGGTCGTGGAGGCCCTGGAGGGCAAGATCGCCCCGATGGAGTGCTTCCACGAGACCCCCGAAGGCAAGGTCCTCTGTTCCCACGGGACGGATTCCGACCACGCCTGCGCCACCAAGCTGCTCTGGACGCGGGTCCAGGGCGGGGTCAACAAGGCCCTCGCAGGGACGACGCTCGCCGAGCTGGTCGAGTTCTCGCGCCGTCCCGCCGAAGAGCGCAAGCTACGCAAGACCCCCGTCGTCAGCGCTTCCTAGCGCGTCGCGAACTTCCCCAGAACGGAGTTACAAGTGTCAGAACTCGAGATCAAGAACCTGCACGTCAGCGTCGAGGACAAGGAGATCCTGAAGGGTCTCGACCTGACCGTCGAGAAGGGCCGGGTCCACGCCCTGATGGGGCCGAACGGCTCCGGCAAGTCGACGCTCGCCAACGTGATCATGGGCCACCCCGCGCTCGAGGTCACCGAGGGCTCGATCGTCTTCGACGGCGAGGACATCACCGAGGCCGACCCCGACGAACGTTCCCAGCTCGGGCTGTTCATGGCCTTCCAGTACCCGGTCGCGATCCCCGGCGTCGCGGTCAGCAAGTACCTGAGGATGATCCTGAACTCCCAGCGCGAGGCGCGCGGCGAGCAGCCCCTCAAGATCAAGGAGTTCGCCGCCCGGGCCCGCGAGGCCATGGAGCTGGCCGACATCCCGCAGGACTTCTCGAGCCGCTACCTCAACGACGGGTTCTCGGGCGGGGAGAAGAAGCGCATGGAACTCCTCCAGCTGGCGCTCCTCAGGCCGCAGATCGCGATCCTCGACGAGACCGACTCGGGCCTCGACATCGACGCGCTGCGCACCGTCGCCGACGGCATCAACAAGTTCACCGGCCCGGACATGGGCGCCCTGGTCATCACCCATTACCAGCGGCTCCTGCACATGGTCCAGCCGGACGTGGTCCACGTCATGTACGAGGGTCGGATCGTGAAGGAAGGCGGCAAGGAACTCGTTGACCAGCTCGAGGCCGAGGGCTACGGCTGGATCAAGGAGGAGGTCGAGGCGGCCGCCTGATGGCAGCCGACTCCCCCACCCCGACCCCCGCGCCGACCGCGACGACGACGGTCGAGGAGGTCCGCGCGCAGTTCCCGATCCTCGAGCGCCGCGTCAACGGCGAGCCGCTCGTCTACCTGGACAACGGCGCGACCAGCCAGAAGCCGCTGGCGGTCATCGAGGCGATGGACCGCTACTACCGCGAGCACAACGCGAACGTGCACCGCGGCGTCCACCGGCTCTCCGAGGAGGCGACCGACCTGTACGAGGGCGCCCGAGCCAAGGTCGCCGCGTTCCTGAACGCGGCCAGTCCGCGCGAGGTCGTCTTCACCAGGAACGTCACCGCGGGGCTGAACCTCGTCGCCCAGTCCTGGGGCGCCGCGAACCTCCGGCCGGGCGACCGCGTCCTCCTGACCGAGATGGAGCATCACGCCAATGTCGTGCCGTGGTACCTGATCGCCGAGCGCACCGGGGCCGAGCTCGAGTTCACGCCGATCGACGGCGAGGGCAGGCTCGATCGGGCCGCGCTCTCCGAGGCGCTCGGCCGTGGTCCGAAGGTGTTCGCGTTCAGCCACGTCTCGAACGTGCTCGGCACCCGCAACCCGGCCGCCGAGCTGGTGGCCGAGGCCAGGGAGGCCGGCGCCCTGACCGTGGTCGACGGGGCCCAGTCGGTCCCCAAGTTCCCGGTCGACGTGGCGCAGATCGGAGCGGACTTCTACGGCTTCACCGCCCACAAGCTCTACGGACCGACCGGCATCGGCGCCGTCTGGGGCCGCCGGGAGATCTGGGAGGAGATGGAACCCTTCGAGGGCGGCGGCTCGATGATCAACAAGGTCACTCCCGAGAAGATCACCTGGGCCTCGGTCCCGGCGCGATTCGAGGCGGGCACCCCGGCCATCGCCGAGGCTGCCGGCCTCGCGGCCGCGATCGACTGGGTTCGGGAGACCGGCTTCGACTTCATCGATTCGCACGAGAGGCGGCTCACCGCCTACGCCCTCCCGCGGCTGGCCGAGGTGCCCGGCCTCGAGGTCTTCGGCCCGGGCTCCGCCGAGGACCGTGAGGGGATCATCTCCTTCCAGCTGGAGGGCGTACACCCCCACGACGTGTCGGAGATCCTCGACCGTCACGGCGTCGCGGTCCGGGCCGGCCACCACTGCGCCCAGATCCTGATGCGCTGCCTCGGCGTGCCCGCCACCACCCGCGCGAGCTTCGCCGCCTACAACACCACCGAGGAGGTCGACGCCCTGATCGAAGCCCTCCTCGACGCCCGCCGCATCTTCGGCGTCTAGGCCGGACGGGGGCTCCTTCCGGGTCCAGGTCCCTCGACTGGCGAAGTCCTTCCCATTGAAGAACGCGTGTGGTAGCTTGACCGCGCAGAGGGAACGGTTCCCGTTCGGGACCGGCAACGCTACCCGGGAGAGGGCGGGACTCATGACGAAGTTGGTGCGTGGACTGATGACGATCGCGGTCGCGGCCGCCGGGATGCTGAGCCTGGCCGGGTCCGCCCAGGCCGTCCCGCCGACGGAGATCCTTTCCGGGCACGGCGACATCGCGTGCACGACGCAGGGTCCCGGCCCGTACGAGGGCCAGACCTGGTGCGGGACCAACTACTCGTACCCCGGGAACGTCAGCTCCTTCCCCGGCGTCGACGGCGTGCCGATCGACCTCAACGTCGCCCTGCCGGCCACCGGCAGCGCCCCCTACCCGGTCGTCCTCGTCAACCACGGCAACGGGCAGGAGAAGTTCGGGTTCGACTACGGGCCGATGCAGCACTGGCTGGACAAGGGCTACGCCGTCTACTCGCAGACCAGCCGGGGCTTCGGCTACACGTGCAACCTCAACCCGAACGACCCCGGGTGCGAGAACGGCTACTCGCACCTGATGGACTTCCGCTACGAGGTGCGGGACGCCCAGAACACCCTCGGGCTGCTGGCCGACGAGAACGTCATCCACCCGACGAAGATCGCCACGACCGGCAACTCGTACGGCGGCGGGATGTCCATGTCCCTCGCGGTCCTGAGGAACCGCGTGATGGACCTCGACGGCTCGCTCCACCCCTGGAAGAGCCCGGGCGGCAAACCGATGGAGATCGCGGTCGCCGCCCCCCTCGCGACCTGGACCGACTTCAACTACGCGATCGCGCCGAACGGCAACGCGGTCGACTACATCCAGGACGCGGGCTACTTCGGCCCGACCGGGGTGATGAAGGAGTCGTACGTCCAGGGCCTCATCCCGGCGGGCCGGAACGCGCCGGCCGGGACCGACCCGCAGGCCGACATCGAGGGATGGAAGCTCCATCTCGACGCCGGCGAGCCCTATGACGCGAACCCGGAGACCGCCGCGATGCGGGAGGAAGTGGGGACGTACCACTCCTCGTACGGCCTGCCGCCGACCCAGGCGCCGGCGCCGACGTTCATCGTCAACGGCTTCACGGACGACATCTTCCCGGTGGACGAGGCCACCCGTTTCTACAACCGCACGAAGGCCCTGTTCCCGGAGGTGCCGGTCGGCCTGTTCTTCGGTTCGCTCGGGCATCCGCGCGGGCAGTTCCAGACGAACGTCGCCGTCGCCTACTCCGAGGCGACGGACGCCTGGATCGACCACTACCTCGGCGGGGTCGGCCCGGCGCCGGCCGGCGACGTCACGACCTACACCCAGACCTGCCCGGAAGGGAGCCCGGCTGACGGCCCCTACACGTCGCCGAACTGGGCCACGATCGCTCCGGGAGAGATCCGCCTGCTCGGCGGCCGCGCTCCGCAGACGATCGATCCCGACGGGGGCGACTTCGCCGTGGCCGACCAGTTCAACCCCCTCTCCACGATCTTCAAGCCCCTCCCCGCCGGGACGGCATGCGCGCCCGCGAACGGGGCCAGGGAGCCGGGAACCGTCAACTTCGAGACCGACCCGGCACCGGCCGGCGGGTACACCGTGATGGGCGCCTCGACGGTGGTCGCGAGGTTCGACGTGGCCGGGGACACCTCGCAGGTGGCGGCCCGCCTGGTCGACGTCTCACCGGACGGGAGCGAGAAGACCCTCGTCTCGCGGGGCCTCTGGCGCCCGGCGGGTTCCGGCTTCCAGGTGTTCCAGCTCCACGCCAACGGGTGGAAGGTCGAACAGGGCCACGTCCTGCGGCTCGAGCTGCTTCCCCGCGACTCCGGCCAGGCCACGCCGAACGGGCTCTTCAACAACTATGGCCGTCCGTCGAACGGCCAGCAGCCCGTCGGCGTCAGCTACGTCGATCTGAGGATCCCGGTGCTCGAGTCCCCGGGGGCCCTCGGGGGGCTCGTGAAGGCGCCCGCGCCGCGGGTCCTCCCCGATCGGCCGGGCGTCGAGCTCGCCAGGG
>Ga0065721_10006196_pt1 | contig 15232 bp, 12 predicted proteins | sample Mesricmetagenome_FD_59108 | JGI IMG/M metagenome (GOLD analysis project Ga0065721, IMG submission 59108) | Mesophilic microbial community from rice straw/compost enrichment Sample: eDNA_1 v2 (version 2) | ecosystem: Engineered > Solid waste > Grass > Composting > Bioreactor | place: USA: Davis... | reverse complement strand
GCGCGCCCAGGTACTTACCGAACAGCAGGTCGCCGCGCGAGATGGGGCGGGCCAGCAGCGGATAGACGGTGCGGTGCGAAACCTCCTCGGGTATCTGCCGCGCCGCAAACAGCACTGCGAGCACCACCGAAAGAAGGTTGATGACGGTCAGGGCGACGTCCTTGAGGAACAGTTCGATGCCTTTGACGCCGAAGGAGCCGACGGTCGCCGCCGTCCCGATCATGAGCACCGCGAGGATGCCCGCCACATACAGGTCCTTGCGGCGCATCGATTCGAGCAGGGTGGCATGCGCCAGCGCCAGATAGACCACGCTTTTGCGCTTGAGGGTCTCCATCGCTACTTGCCCTCCCCTTCCTGCTGAATCGTCCGAATGAAGTAGTCTTCCAGCGCCGAGGTGACCCCGGCGCGCAGGGAGTCGTCCATCAGGCGCTCGTCCACGACATGACCGCCGCGGATCAGGATGACCCGGTCACAGAGCTGCGCCACCTCGTTGAGTTCGTGCGACGAGAAGAAGATCGTGGTTCCCGCCTGCTTGACCTCCTGCAGCAGTTCGCGCAGGTGCCGCCGCCCAATCGGGTCCACGCCGCTCGTCACCTCGTCCAGCACCAGCAGGTCCGGGCTGCCGAGCAGCGCCTGTGCGATGCCCAGGCGCTGCTGCATGCCCTTGGAGAAGGTTTTGAGCTGCTGCTTCTCGCGCCCTTCCAGCCCCACACGCTTCAGAAGGTCCATCGCCTCCTGCTCCAGCGCGGCGCCGCCCATGCCCTGCAGGCGCCCGTACAGGCGCAGGGTCTCCAGCGGAGTCAGGAATGGGTAGTACAGGGCCACTTCGGGCAGGTAACCGATCTTGGCCCGCGCCTGCGTCGTGCCCGCTTCGTGGCCGAAGACCCGCACATCGCCCGACTCCGGGGTCAGGAACCCCATGATGGCCTTGATGGTGGAGGACTTACCCGCGCCGTTCGGCCCCAGGAAGCCGACGACCTCGCCGGGACGCACGGAAAGACTGAGTTCGTGGACAACGCGATTCACGGGACCGAAGAGCCCGCGCTTGTAGGCGACGCACAGGCGAGAGATCGCCAGGGCGGGAGGCCCGCTCGTCGCTGCAGCTGCGGCGTTTGCCGGGACCGCGCCAGAGGCAAGCGGCAGAGCCTCCCGCGCGCCAAGGGAATCGGTCATGGTAACGCTCATGTGAGTAGGTTTCTTCAAAAAGTGTGCCAGATTCTTCTACGGCCGCGCGCCATTCCCCGGGGCAGGAGCGCCGGATGGGTGCGGCCATTTCCAAGTAAGTGTCGGAAATATCGGTCATAAAATGAAGCCGTCGTGCCGTATAACGTAAGGGTAGTTTCCGGGGACGCCCCGGGAGAAAGGCACAGACATTTATGAACCGAACGAAGCGCGACCTTCTGTTCCGGATCGGTATCACCGGGGGAGTCGCCCTCATCGCCCTGGGAACGCTCCTGGGGGGCCTGAACGAGAGCCGGGACAAAGCGCCCGCGTTGCCTGCCGCGCAGGCGCAGGGCGAGAGCCAGTGGACCGGGAAGGCCGCGCCCTCGGTGGGCAACCTGAAGACGATCGACGGGAAGACGGTCTCCCTGGAGGGATACCGGGGCAAGGTCGTCGTGATGGACTTCTGGGCGACGTGGTGCCCGCCCTGCCGCGAGGCCATCCCCTCGCTGAAGAGCGTCCACGGCAAGTACGGCAAGAAGGGCGTGGTCGTCCTGGGCGTCTCTAACGAGGAGAAGAGCACCGTCGCGCCGTTCGCCAAGAAGAACAACATGACCTACACCGTGGTCGCGGACCCGTCCGGCGGGAACAAGGCGCTGGAGGCGTACGGGGTGCAGGGTATCCCGACGCTGCTCGTGATCGACAAGAAGGGCAAGGTCCGTCTGCACGAGGTCGGCTACAACCCGGGCATGGCAGCGGAGATGGACCGCCTGCTGCCCAAGCTACTCGCCGAGTAGCGGGCGCAAGCGCGCCCGTGGCGGAGCCGCTTCTGAGGGCTGTCCTGTTCGATCTGGACGGGACGCTTGTCCGCACGTTCATCGACTTCCCCACCATGCGCCGCGAGGTTCATGCCCTGTCGGAGCGGGCGGGGACCGTCGCGGCCACGGCGGGCGAAGAGGACATCCTGGAGGTCGTGGCAAAGATGACCGCCGCGCTCCCGCCTGTGGAGGGCGCGGCGGCCCGACGCGAAGCCTACGCGGTTCTGGAGGCGCTGGAGGAGGCCGGGTGTGCCCACCCCGAGGCCATCCCCGGCGCCTCCGCGTTTCTGCGCGAGCTGCGCACGCTCGGGGTGGGCACGGCGATCATCACGCGCAACTGCCGCCGCGTCGCGGAGCGGCTCCTGGCCCGCATGGACCTGCCCCACGATGTCCTCATTGCGCGTGAGGACACGCCGGAGTTCAAGCCGCACCCCGCGCCCGTTTGCGCCGCCTGCGCCCGTCTTGATATCCCCGCGGACCGCGCCGCGATGGTAGGTGACCTCTGGGCGGACATCGCAGCCGGGCGCGCAGCGCGGGTCGCCGTCACCGTTGGCATCCGCTGGCCGGACCACCCGGCGGACCGCTTCGCGCGCTGTCGCCCCGATGTTGAGGTCAGCTCTCTGATGCAGGCGGAGGCAGCCCTGCGCCCTCACCTGCCAGAAAGCGCTGCATCGCCGTGAGCGACACCATAAGTGCGGCCAGGAGCCCACTTGGGCCGGGCGCGGAGGCGCGGCTTCGCGAGCACCTGGAGGCGCTGCTGCCCCTGCGCAACCCCGCGCGCGACCCCGACCATGCCGTGATCCGCTACGCGCGGGACGCCCTGCGCGGGATGGGGCGCCGGGTGTGGCGGGATGCCCTGGGGAACCTGTACGCCCCCGGATGCCAGGCGGAGGCGGGCGCCGGAGGCCCGCCCGGGCCGCGCCGCGCCGTGGTGGCACATACCGATAGCGTCCTGCAAATGCTGGGCGAAGACGTGGAGCCATTCTCTCTGGAGGGCGGTGTATACCGCTCGCGCTACGGGCGTCGCCCGCTCGGGGGCGACGACAAGTGCGGCGTGGCGGTCGCGCTGACTCTGGCGGAGGCGATGCCGGAGGTAGGATGCGTCCTGACCGCCGACGAGGAGATCGGCTACGTCGGCGCGCTGCGCCTCGCCCTGCCCCCGCATGACTTTCTGGTGCAGTGCGACCGGCGCGGGAGCGGTCAGTTCGTCCACACCATGCGCCTGACCGCAGCGTGCCAGGTGTGCGTCCTTTCGGAGCAGGCGGTGGAGGCGGTGCAGGCGCTGCTGCCACACAGCGAGGGGTTAGCCGGGGGTGGCACGGACGCCGGGGTGCTGGTGGGCCGGGGTCTCGCGCGAAACGCGGTGAACCTGGCGACGGGGTACCACGAACCCCATACACGCGACGAGTACGTGGTGTGGGACCAGCTTGCGAGCGCCCTCCGCGATGCCGCGGTCCTTTTGCGCCACCTCCCGCCGCACCTTCCACCCGCGCATCCCCGTACCACGGTGTAGGCGCCCACTCGAGAGCAGGACGGGAGCGGGTAAAATGCTCATGCCCATGCTCCTCTTCCGTCCGGTATCCCCGCACCGGTGACTGTACTTCGCTGGCTCGCTCAGGGACGCCGCCGCCCGAGAGAAAGGAAAGACAAACGATACGTGCATAGTGCCGAATTCCTGGGCGAACTGGGGTTGGTGCTGGGGGCTGCCCTCATCGGCGGGCTGGTGGCGCGAGCCCTGCGCCTGCCGGTTCTGATCGGTTACCTGCTGGCGGGCCTGGTGATTGGGCCGCACACCCCCGGCATCACCGCCGACGACAACATGATCCGCACCGTGGCCGAATTCGGAGTCGCGCTGCTCATGTTCGCCGTTGGTGTCCAGTTCTCGCTGGAGGAGCTGAACCATGTACGCCGTACCGCCCTGGTCGGGGGCATCCTCCAGATCCTAGGCACGATCGTGCTCGGCATGGTGCTCGGCCTCGCCTTCGGCTGGGGAGTGTACGGCGGCCTGTTTCTGGGCTGCGCCCTCGCGCTCTCCTCCACCGCCGTGATGCTCAAAATACTGGAGGAGCGCGGGGAGATGGGGTCGCCGCACGGCAACGTCATGCTCGGCATCCTGGTGGTGCAGGACCTTTCCATGGTCATGATGATCGTCCTGCTCCCGGCGCTCTCGACGCTCGGGGACGCCGCCGGTCTGCGCGGGGCGCTGGCGGGGATCGGTGCGGCGCTCCTGAAGGCTGCTCTGTTCCTGGGGGCGACGCTTCTGCTGGCAACCCGAGGCGTGCCGGCGCTGCTGGACCGCGTGGCACGCACCGGGTCGCGCGAACTGTTCCTGCTGACGGTGGTGTGCCTGTGCCTGGCAGCAGCGTTCGCAGCGGAGCGGATGGGCCTCGGGCTGGCGCTGGGCGCGTTTCTGGCCGGGATCGTGGTCTCGGAGTCCGACTTCTCCCATGAGGTCTTCTCCCAGGTGCGCCCGCTCCGGGATGTCTTCGCCTCGCTGTTTTTCGTCTCCGTAGGGATGCTGCTCAACCCGCGGTTCCTGGCAGAGAACATCGCCATGGTGACCGCGGTAGTGCTCGTGATCGTGGGCGGCAAGTCGCTCTGGACCATGTTTCTGCTGCGCGGCCTGGGCTGGCCGGGACGCACCATCCTCCGCTCCGGCCTGGGCCTGGCGCAAATCGGCGAGTTCTCGTTCGTGCTGGCAACCGTGGGCGCCGCGCGCGGCCTGATCGGCGACGAGATCTCGGGGGTGATTCTCGCCTCCGCTCTCATCACCATCCTCCTGACGCCGCTCGTGTACGGCAGTGCGGCTCCCCTCTACCGCATGGTGCGCCGCTCACCTGTGCTGTCGGGGTTCCTGGAGCGCCGGGCCGAAGAGGAGGATGCGGCGGCGGAGAGCGCACACGCGGCGGGGGCCGGGCGGGTGAAGCCGGGAGCCCGCGTCATCATCCTGGGTATCGGGCGCGTTGGGCGGTACGTTTCGGACGCGCTCCGGGCGAAGGAGGTGGCGCATGTGGTGGTGGACTTCGACGCGAGCCAGGTCGAGCGCCTGCGGTCTAACGGCGTTTCCACGATCTACGGGGACGCCACCTCTGAGGCGGTGCTGGCAAAGACGCACCCCCACCGGGCGGAGTTGGCGATGGTGGCCCTGCCGGATGCGGATGCGAGCCTGATGACGCTGCGCGCCCTGAAGCAGATGGCGCCGGATCTGCCCGTGGTGGTACGCGTCCAGCGAGGCATTGATATCCCGCGGGTGCGCGCGGCGGGCGCGGACGCAGTGATTCACGCCGAGTTCGAAGCGGGCACGGAGATGATTCGGCAGGGGCTGGACCGCCTGGGTCTGCCGGACCCCGAGGTGGACGCCTACATCGAGAAGGTCCGCCAGCACCGCTACCGCCAGGAGGCGTAGCCGCCGCCGCACGGCTACAGCCAGGGGGGCTCGGGAGGCGTGAGGTCCTGCTCCAGGACCACTGTGGTGCCCTCGGCGCCGGTCAGCATGTACGCCCGGTCGCAGGTGCGCAGCATCAGCCAGAAGCCGTGCCCGAGCGTCCCTGCCGTGGTCCAGCCACGCTCCAGCGTCGCCCGGTGCAGCACATCCTGGGTGATCCCCTTTCCGGCGTCGCGGACCCATACCTGCACGGTCTGTGCGGAGGCGCGCACGTTGCCAACACCGCCGCCCGCGTGGACCACGGCGTTCATGGCCGCTTCGCCCACCCCCGTGAGCAGATCCTGGGTCCGCTCCTTTGGCAGGCCAATCTGCTCGGCGACGCCCTCGACCTGCTTGCGCAGCATTCGGAGGGTGCTGGCGGTAAGTTCAATGGGCTCGCCGCCGGCCGGCGCGAGCGGTTCGGGCAGGTCCGCAGGGTCGTCGCACAGGCGCAGCCGCCCCTCGGTCATTCCGAAGAGCATCTCGCGCACGAAGCGCCGCTGCCTGCGCTCCCCCTCCTTCTGCTCCGTGATGTCGCGGGAAACGGCCAGCAGCACCTCCGGGAGACCGGACGCCCCCAGTACCGGCGAGACGACTACGTCCCACCACTTCGGCGTCCCCCCCACGGTGGGACAGTAGCCCTGGAACCGCCCGGTCTGCCCCGCCCGTGCCGCCGCCACGGCCCGCGCCGCCGCTGTGCGCTCCTCCCCCTGCCAGAAGAGAGTGTAGTCTGCGCCTTCGACCTGCGCAAAGTCGTCGATCTCGAAGGTGCGTTGCCCGGCCTCGCTCATGGTGAGGAGTTTTCCATCGAGGCTGAGTGTCTTGATGCAATCGCTGCTGCTCTCGATCAGGCGGCGCTGGAACTCCTCGCTGCCGCGCAGCGCCTCCTCTGTCCGCCGGCGCACCTCAGCCTCGCGCTGCACCCGGCCGAAGAGGCGGGCGTTGTCCACCGCCACGGCGATATAGGCGGTGAGCGCCTCCAGGCAGCGCTCGGCGCGAGCGGTAAAAACGTCCACCTCCGAGTGTCCGAAGAACAGTCCCCCCAGCACCTCGCCGGAGCGTGAAATCACAGGCACGGCCATGTAACTCCGCACCGGCAGGTGGCCCGCGGGCATCCCGTAGTGCGGCGCCATCTTCCCGTAGCGCGGGTCGCTCTTCACGTCCCCGATGCGGATGATGCCCTCGCCCCGGAAAGTGGGACCAAATAGCGGGGTGGCGCGCGGCATCGGGAAGCGTGAGAACTCCTCGCGGGGCACACCGGAGATGGTATAGAGCGTGTAGGACTCGCCCTGATCGTTCAGCACATTGTAGAAGAACGCCCCGAACTGCGCGCCGGTCAACTCCGTGGCAGCGTCCGTGGCCGCCTCAACCACGGTTTTGAGATCCAGTTCCGCCGACAGGAGCCGCCCGATCCGGTTGACCGTGTCCAGGGTCTCGCGCTCCTCGTCGAGGTCCGCCATCAGGTGCGCGGCGCGGGTCGTCTCCTCGCGCCGCGCGGTGATGTCCCGGAGCACGGACATGTGCAGGCCCGGGAGCACGTTTGCCCGGGCGTGGTATTCCAGAAGCCGCTGCCGGCCGTCCAGGGGGGAGCGCAGGTAGAACTCGCCGGCCTGCTCCCCGGTCTCCAGAAAGGAGCGCCACGCCTCCTTCGCCTGCGGCCCCGTCCCCGGGGCAGCGAAGTCGATCACATGCCTGCCGATCAACTGCTCCCGCGGTACGCCGAAGAGGTCACACGCCGCCGGGTTCGCGTCCACATATGCGCCCCTGTTGTCCGCGACAACAATGGCGTCCATGACGTTCTCGAATAGGGCGCGGTAGTGCCTTGCGCTGTCCGCAACGGCGGCCTCGGCGCGCTTTCGGTCGGTGATATCCCGCACGAAGGCGCCGAGGCCGCCCGGGTAGGGGTGGAGGGTGAACTCCCTCCAGACCTTTTCGCGCGGATACCACTCCGGGAAGACCACCGTCTCCCCCGACTCCATCGCCTCCTTATGTCGGGCGTGAAAGGGGGTGCCGGCGGTCTCGGGAAACACCTCCCAGCAGACCTTCCCGAGCAGTTCGTCCCGCGAGCGTCCCAGCACCCGCTCCGCCTGGCGGTTCAGGTAGACGTAGCGCCACTCGCGGTCGAACGCCTGGAAGGCGTCCGGTAGACTTTCCAGGACGGTGTCGGTAGTGAAAGGTAAGTGCGGCATCGGCCTTCCCGCGGTTTGCTCGATTCCTTTGTACCCGACGCCCCATTACTCCACACAGGCACTACGGCGGCAGCCCCTCCGTAGTGGGGCGTTTGAGGAAGATGGAGGGGCAGAGGAGCGGGAATAGGGACTGGGGAGAGCTACCGCCGGGTGTTCAACCCATTTGCCTTGCGGGGGGAGCGTGCCGTGCGAAACACCAGGTCTGTAGAGGCCGCAAGCGGCAGCGTCGACGCCTCGCGCGGCGGCGCTGCGGGTTCGAGCACATCTTCGGCAGGGCGGAAGATGCCTCCATCTGTAGGCGCGGCTTCCCGGGCCGCGCGCCAGGCGGCGCGCACTCGCATCTCAATGAGGATCTGGAGCGCAGCGATGATGGCGTCCTCCCGGGTGAGGGGGCGCTTCATCGTCGCCTCGCGGCGCCCGGCGATCAGAGCGTCCTCCGGCGCGAGCAGCAGCGTCCACTCGTCCTCCACCTCCATCCAGGCGGAGACCCACCAGTTCCTGTTGTCGTTCTGGCGCGACGGCACATACGAGAGCGCGACCCGGTTTCGACCGTCGTTGAGGCGGAATCCCCCCAGGCGGTTCGGCCCCTCGATCTCCACCGACTCATCCAGGCACACCTCGCGCAGAGCCGCCTGCAGCGCCTCCCGCACCCGATCATACTCTGTGTGCATCGCTCGCTCGCTCCTCGCTCTCGTCGGCGCTTTCCCTTCTCCTACAGGTCTCCTACAGGTTCTTATACGAGGGAACGTCTGCGTTCGTTCGCTTCGTGACGCGGGAATTGGCGCTTGACGCCCCGGCCGGGCGCTGGTATAATGAGGGTCATCCTGGACGGTTGGCTCAGTGGTAGAGCACTTCCTTCACACGGAAGGGGTCACAGGTTCGAATCCTGTACCGTCCATAACGACTCGCTTCACGGCCTCCGCGCCAGCGTACTACACGCGCTGACCCGGAGGCCGTGTGCTTTTACGGCCCTTACATCTTGTCCAAGTACGACTTGTCAAAGTATACTTTGACAAGTCGTACTTGGACACACAGATGATCTATGGCTCACCTACCTTTTGCGCAGCCGGACCCGTTCTTTAACCGTACCGCGGAGCTGTCCGCCCTGGAGCGCGCCTGGAATTCCCGCCGACCGGTGGGGCAGATGCTTCTCCTGCGCGGGCGGCGGCGTCTGGGGAAGACCTATCTGCTCCAGCGCTTCTTCGCGGGCGCGCCGGGCGAGACGGCCAAACCCCACTGCTATTACCTCGCCGATCAGACGACGGCTGCCAGCCAGCGGCTTCAACTCGCCGAACAGGTGCTGGGCGCTTTGCCCGAGGAGGGGGTCACGGCGGCGGAACTGGCAGTCTCCTGGAACCAGATCCTGCGCTACGTCTCGGCGAGCGCACGCGCCGCGGCGGCAGGCGGCAGCAACGGGCGGTTCGGACTCATTCTGGATGAGTTCCCCTATCTGGTACAGCAGACACCGGAGTTGCCGAGTATCCTACAATCCTGGTGGGACCGTGACGGGGCGCACGCCCCCGTCTTCGTGGTGCTTTGCGGCTCCCAGTTGTCCGCCATGGAAGCTCTGGGGTCCGAAAGCGCGCCGCTCTTCGGACGCTTCACCGCGGGGAACTTCCTGCTCTCCCCGCTCACCTACGACGACGTGGCCTGCTTCTATGCGGACAGTCCCCACTACGGCGTGGCGGAGACGCTCACGATGTACGGGGTGCTGGGCGGAACGCCCCGCTACCACGCGCTCGTGGACCCGGCCCGCCGCCCCCGGGAGGAGATCGTCGACCTTCTGTTCCGCCCCCGGGGGGCGCTCGAAGGGGAGGTAAGCTTCCTCCTGGGGAGCGAACAGATTCGCGACCCGGCTCCCTACAATGCCGTCTTAGCCGCCATCGCGCAGGGGCATACGCAGTTCGGCGACATCCTGAGCCACTCCGGGACCGAGCGCGGGCAGCTCTCCTTTTACTTAAAGACGCTGCTAAAGCTCGACTGGATCACACGAGAGTTGCCGTTTGAGGAGACAAGTGACCGGCGCGCCCTCTACGGGGTTGCCGATCCCTTTCTCGCCTTCTGGTACCGGTTCGTTCAGCCCCTGGCAAGTGCCCTCCCGTTCTCGGACCCGGCGGCCCTCTATCAGGCGCAGGTGGAACCGTTACTGCCGGACTACATGGGNCGCTACGTATTCGAGAAGGNGTGTCATCAGTGGCTCCGCAAGCACGCGGCCGGGCGCCTCGGGATNGTCCTGGAGGANGCCGGACGCTGGTGGAGCCGCGACGGACAACTGGAGTTGGACGTGATGGCGCGGCTTGCGGGCGAAAACACTTACCTGTTTGGCGAGTGCAAGTGGAGCCAGAACCGCCCTGTCGGGACCAGCGTGTACACGGACCTTGTGGCCAAGGTAGCACGGCTTCCCGAAGGACGTCACCGGCGCGATCCCCGCTACGTGTTGTTCTCGGTCGGCGGCTTCACGCCCGAACTCGCCGCCCTGGCAGCGGAGCCGGGCAACCGCCTGAGCCTGGTGGACGGCAGTGACCTTCTGCCCTCCCCGCAGCCCGACGGCAGATAGGAAGACATCAGAGCTGGAGGAAAGCAGATGACGCCGCAAGAGATTGTCCGCCGCCGCCTCCGAAGCCAGCGCATTGCCGCTGGTACGGGGTTTTCACGCCCCGAAGAGGTCGTGTCGTGGTTCGGCGCGGTGCAGGCGCAGGAGTTCGCGGAGGCGAAGTGGGCGCTCGGGCTGCGGATGGCGGCGGGGGTCACCGACGCCGACGTGGAGCGGGCGTTCGCGGAGGGCGCGATTCTGCGCACGCACGTCCTGCGCCCGACCTGGCACTTCGTCGCGCCCGCCGACATCCGCTGGATGCTTGCGCTCACCGGCCCACGAGTGAACGCCGTTAATGCCTCCCTGGCCCGCAAGCTGGGCGTGGACGACGCCGTGTTCGCAAAGAGCAACGATACCCTGGCGAGGGCGCTGGCCGGCGGGAAGCAGTTGACCCGGGCGGAGCTGGCGGATGCGCTCCGGCGGGCGGGCGTGGAGATCAGCGAGGGCGTCCACCTGTCCCTGCTCGTGATGCGTGCGGAGCTGGACGGAGTTATCTGTAGCGGCGCGCGGCGAGGAAAGCAGTTCACCTACGCGCTGCTGGACGAGCGGGTGCCGCCCGCGCCGTCTCTGAGCCGGGAGGAGGCGCGGGCGGAGCTTGTCCGGCGCTACTTCACCAGCCACGGCCCGGCGACGCTGCGGGACTTCGCGTGGTGGTCGGGGCTGACGCTCGCGGACGCGCGGGCGGGCGTCGCGGCGGTCGGGGACCGGCTCACGGCGCGCGAGGGGACCGACGGGGCGACGTACTTTATGAGCTTGGAGGACGCGCCCGCCCCGGAAGCCGAGGAGGCGCTGCGCACCACCTACCTCCTCCCGGCGTTCGACGAGTACACCGTGGCCTACCGGGAACGCGGAGCACTGGTCGCCCCGGAGCACGCTGCGGAGGCGAAGACCCGCCTACTCGACCCTGTGGTTGTGGAGGGCGGCCGGGCGGTCGGCACCTGGAGGAAGCGCCACGCGGCGGGGCGGGGCGGCGTCCGCATAGAAGCCGCCCCCTTTACACCGGGCGCACTGAACGCCGCCGCCTTCGAGGCTGCGGCGGCGCGCTACCGCGCCTTCGCGGCGGGCGGCCCGGCCCCGGGCTGACGCGGCGGCGCTACGCGGTCTTCGCGGGGACGACTCCTGCAAACTCGGGGTCGGAGAGGCCGGGCAACTCGCCGGTGCTGTCGCCGAAGCGCTCCACACCCTTCACCCCCATGCGCGCGAGCATCCCCTTGTAGAGGTTGCACAGCGGCGTCTTCTTGTCGTAAACGAGGTGACGCCCGGTGGCGAGCGTCCCGCCGGCGCGGCCCGCCAGCACGATGGGCAGGTTGTGCGGGCTGTGGGCGTTGCCGTCGCGCATGCCGCTGCCGAATAGCACCATGCTGTTGTCCAACAGGGTACCCTCGCCCTCCCGGATGCTCTTCATCCGCTCCAGCATGTAGGCGTACTGCTGGAGGTGCCAGATATTGATGCGCTTGTACTCCTCCATCTTGGCCGGGTCGTTCTCGTGGTGCGAGATCTGGTGGTGCCCGCCGCTGACGCCGGGCAGGAACGAGAAGTTCTTGCCGCTGACCTCGTTGCCGAAGAGGAAGGTGGAGACGCGCGTGGAGTCGGTCCAGAACGCCAGCACGATGATGTCAAGCATGAGGCGCACCTGCTCGGTGTGGTCGATGCCCCGCTCGCTCACGCGCGCCGGGTCGGCGGCGTAGTAGTCGCGGATGCGCTCGCCCAATTTCTCAACCTCACGGCGCGCGAGCGGGTCGGCCAGTACCTCCTGACGCCGCCGGGCAGCGTCGAAGGCGATGCGCTGCTCCACGGCCCGCACGGCCTCAAAGTACTCCTCCAGTTTCAGCCGGTCCGCCTGCCCTACCACACCCCGGAGCCGCTTGGCGTCCTCCCGCACCGCATCCAGCACGCTGGCATCCCGCGCGGACTTCGCTCCCCGCCCGCCGCCGGAGCGGAACAGGCGGTCGAAGGCGAGTTGCGGGTTGGTCTCGCGCGACACGGGGGTGGTGGGCGTGCTCCAGGAGATGTGCGAGCCGTACAGGCGGGTGAAGCCGACGTTGGCGTCCACGCCCGTGGTGACCGGCTCCACGGAAAGCTCCAGCGAGGGCAACGGGGTCAGGTTGCCGATGTGCTGGGCGACGAGCTGGTCCAGCGAAACGCCGCCGACGCGCAGGTCGCTGCCGGTGGTGCGCGTGACGGCGGTACCGGTGAGGAACGGCGCGATCTTGACGTAGTGGCCATCCCCCTGGATGCTGGCCTGGTTCATCAGTTCGGTCAGCACCAGGATGTCCTGCTTGACGCCCGCGAGCGGCTGCAGCACCTCCGAAAGCTCGAACGCACTGCCCTGCCCGGCCGGGGTCCAGAGCTTCGGGTGGACGCCGTTCGGCATGTACAGGACGGCCATGCGGACGGGCGCCTTCGGCGCCGGGCCCGCGAGGGGAGCGGCGTACGCCCCGGCGAGGGGTCCCATCGCCTCCAGAAGCGGCAGGCCCATGGCGACGCCCAGGCCGCGCAGCACGGTGCGACGGGACAGGTGGGGGGTGGTCGTGCGTCTCATGTGGGTTCGATTATACCTTCCCTCGGCTCTTTACCCGCCCTTGCGGTAGCGGAACGGGTAGCTCAACACGATCTGGCGAATCAGGGTCTGGCTGCGGTAGCCGTCCTTCTCCACGGCAGTCTGGATCGCGCGCACCGTGGGGAGGTCGTACGGCTCCAGGCCGCGCCCGAGCGCGTACGAGAGCATCTTCTCCGTCAGGTTACGCGTGAAGTCCTCTTTGCGCGTCAGGAGGTGCCGCTTCAATTCCACCGGCCCGGCGAACGTCTCCCCACTGGCCAGAGTGCCGGTGGCGTCGATTGGCGCATTCCCGATCTTCTCACGCCAGCGCCCCACGGCATCGAAGTTCTCCAGGCCGAACCCGAGCGGGTCCATGCGCTGGTGGCAGGAGGCGCACTCCTTCTTTTCCCGGTGCTTCTCCAGCCGCTGCCGGAAGGTGAGCCCCTCCTTGTCGGTGCTGTCGTCCTGCGAGAGCGTGCCGACATTCGGCGGCGGAGGCGGCGGGGGTGTGCCGAGCATCTCCTCCAGCACCCACTTGCCACGCAGCACCGGACTGGTGCGGACAGGATATGAGGTCAGGGTCAGCACCGCGCCGCTGGTGAGTACCCCCCCGCGCCGCCGGTCTGCGAGGGCGACCCGCCGCACCTTCTCCCCCTGGACGCCGGGGATACCATAGAACTTCGCCAGGTCTTCGTTCAGGTAGGCGTAGTCGGCGTCGATTAACTCCAGCAGTGGTCGGTTGCCAGCCACAACGCCGTGGAACGTCTCGATAACCTCGCGGTACATGGCGTCGCGCACGGCGGGGGTGAACTCCGGGTAGCGCTTCGGGTCCGGCTGGGCGGCGGTGTACAGTTCGCGCACACGCAGCCATTGCCCGGCGAACGAGTCGGCCAGCGCCTTCGCCTTCGGGTCGGCCAGCATCCGCGTCACCTGGGCGTCCAGCGCCTTCGGGTCGCGCAGCTTTTTCTCACCCGCCAGCCGCAGCAGGGTGTCGTCCGGCATGGACGACCACAGGAAGTAAGAGAGGCGCGACGCGAGTTCGTAGTCGTCCAGCGGATAGGCGTCCTTTGCCCCGCGCTCCCGCTCTACCCGGCACAGGAAGTTTGGCGACACGAGGATCGCGGTGAGGGCACGCTTTACGGCCGCCTCGAACGGCTGGTTCTGCGTGTAGCGAGCCCGGTCGAAGACGCGCAGGAGGCTGTCGAGTTCGGCCGGCGCCACCGGGCGGCGGTAGGCGCGGAACGCGTGGTGCGCCAGGATCTTGCGCGCGGCGTCCCGCTGGGAAACGCCCTTTCCGGGCTGTACCACAAAGAGCCGCTCCGGCTTCGCCTCGTTCACCACGGTCTCGGCGGCGTCGAGGTACCGCTCCATCAAAATGGGCGGCAGGAACAGCGTGTCGGCGTTGTTGTCGAAGCCGCCGCCCCCGGAGCCGTCCGCGGGGAACTTGTCCGCCGGGTTGGAGGTGACGCCGAAGAGGTCACGAACGGTGTAGTTGTACTCGGTGCGGCTCAGGCGGCGAATCAGAACGCGCCCCGGGTTCTTCGGCAGGAGCGCGGGGTCCACATTGTCCAGCGCCTCGGCCAGCCACGCGGCCAGTCGGTCGTTCTGCTCCGGAGCCGGGTGCGGCACACCGGAAGGGGGCATGCTGCGCTCCCGCACCTGTGTCAGCACCTTGCGCCAGGTCGCCTGGTCCTTCTGAATCGCTGTGACATCGGCATACTTCGCCAGATCCACCCCGCCGGCCGCGCTCTTGGCGTTGTGACAGCCAACGCAGAACTGCTGAAGAAGTGGCTTTATCTCGCCGGTGTAGGCGGCCTGCCGCTGCTGCTGCGCCGCCGACGGGGCCGGCGCGCCCCCGTCGCGGCGGGGGCTGCTACCGCCCACGGCCGCAGCCAGGCAGCAGAGCAGGGGTAGCGGCAGGAGAGCGAGAAGGAGCAGGCGGGACTTTGCGGCGGAGGCGGTCTTCATAATCCGGTCCGGGAGCGGCGGTGCTTCTTCGTTTTACCACGCGCCTGCCGGTTCGCAGGGTCATTTTCGCAGAGTTTCGGGGTACGATACGCTGAACAAAATCCAGACGAACGCGGGAGGACGCGGGACATGGCGCAATTCCAGGTGCGGTACTGGTTCGAAAGCAATTCGCGGGAGAAGACGGGCGAGCAGGTGGTCGAGAATGTAGAGGCGAGCAGCGTCCAGGAGGTCGCTCAGGTCGTGCGCGAGCGGATGAGCCAGGCGACCTTCCTGGTGTCGCCGAGTTTCGGCCCGGCAGCGGCGGGCATGGTGGTGGTGAACGCCGCGGCGGTGCGCTACGTCGAGATTGTGCCAAATACCACCGCGGGCGGCGTGCCCATTCAGTAACCGCTGCCGGCGGGTCAGGGCAGTTGATAGGCGATGGCGCGCTTCCAGCCGGCCCACAGGGCGGCGCGGCGCGCCTCGTCCATCGCGGGGGCGAAGGCGCGCCCGGCGCGCCAGAGGCTTGCGACCTCGTCGCGGCTCTCCCAGAAGCCGACC
>Ga0065721_10005559_pt1 | contig 15232 bp, 16 predicted proteins | sample Mesricmetagenome_FD_59108 | JGI IMG/M metagenome (GOLD analysis project Ga0065721, IMG submission 59108) | Mesophilic microbial community from rice straw/compost enrichment Sample: eDNA_1 v2 (version 2) | ecosystem: Engineered > Solid waste > Grass > Composting > Bioreactor | place: USA: Davis... | reverse complement strand
GCTGGGAGCCGACGATCTTCCTGGAGCAAGGGCTCGCGCGGACGGTCGACTGGTTCGTTCAGAATCGAGAGTGGTGGCGGAAAATCAAGGCCAAGGAGTGATCGTATGGCGCTTAAATTCGGACGGGTGGCGGTGACGGGAGCAGGCGGCATGCTCGGCATCGACATGGTTAAGGCTCTGGAGCCGCATGCGGAGCAGGTGCTTGCCTGGGACCGGGCCGCCCTTGACGTAACCGATCTGGACGCGGTTCTGGCCATGTTCGGCGAGACGCGGCCGGAGGCTGTCGTCCATGCTGCCGCGTACACGAAGGTGGATCAGGCGGAGGCGGAGCCGGAACTCGCGTTCAAGGTGAATGCGACCGGAACGCGCAACGTCGCGCTCGCGGCTAATAAGAACGGGGCCAAAATGGCTTATGTGAGCACGGATTACGTTTTTCCGGGGATGGGGGAGAAGCCTTACTACGAATACCAGGAGACGAGGCCGATCAACGTATACGGCCAGTCGAAGCGGGCGGGGGAGTGGTTGGCGGCCGGATTGCTGTCGAAGCTCTTCATCATACGGACGTCCTGGCTGTACGGCGAGAACGGTTCGAACTTCGTGAAGACCATGCTGAAGCTGGCGGAGAAGGGGGACCCGATCCGGGTCGTCGGCGATCAGATCGGAAGCCCTACGTATACGGTGGATCTGGCGGAGACGATCGTTCGGCTGCTCATGACGGAGAAGTACGGCACGTACCATGTATCGAATTCGGGATCCTGCTCTTGGTTCGAGTTCGCGGAGAAGATCTTCGAGCTGGCCGGTCTCGCCGTCGATTTGTCCGCGGTCACGTCGGAGCAGTTCAAACGACCGGCCCCGAGGCCGGCTTATTCGGTGCTGGACCACTCGGAGCTCATAACCAACGGATTTCCGCCGATGAGAGCGTGGGAGACGGCCCTTAAGGAATTCTTGGCTCGCTTTCCGCTTCGAGGATGAGAATCGGGGGTTCGAGCAGGACCGGCTTGCAGAACTATCGGCTGTACGGCACAAGGAGGAGGATCGATGAATCGAAAGTCGGCTACGCGCGCGGTTGCCGCAAGGCTATGGATACGCCCGATCATCGCGTTCTCCTCCGAGCCGGTCATGACCCGGCGGTCATCGGCGAACCTTATCCGCAGGCAATAGCGATCGCGGCTTGGCTTGTCGAACGGAATAAGTCTTTTGTATCGGGCGAACTTTCCTACTTGGCGATGTCGGCCGGAATCGATATTGTCGGGCGAAGCGGTTTTTCTGTCGTTGCAAGTTCAGAAATGTTACAAATTGTGTTGACATTGATACATAATGTATCATAAAATGAGGACAGAAAAGCGAGGTGATACAAGTTGAAAACCTATGAAAAGCCTGAAGTTCTGGTTCATCAAGCCGTCGTGTTCGAAGGTCATCAAAGGCCGTCCGGTAAATGGCCGCCGCGCGGTCGCAATTGATCCGCTCCCGACCCGACGCTGAGAAAGCAAGCATGAACGGCAAGGGGAGAGAGAGCGTGCTCTCTCTCCCGCAAGTTACCGGTAGAGGAGGGAGCATTCCGTGGTCGAGAAATGGCAGCTCATCGGCGGTTTCCTAATCCGATTAGGGTTCGCGAACGAACGATCGGCCGCATTCGTCCGGTACACGATCGGAGACCGATATGTGGACGCGAGGCCCGGCGTCGAGCCGGATTACTCGCTGACGATAGAGGACGGCTATGGGGAGAGTTACGACGAAGCGACGCCTGTCGCATACCGAAAGAACGAGCACGGGGATATCGAGGTCGAGCGAGCCGACTTTCGGTTGGAATCCGCCGCCGATCTGAAGGACGCGCGACTACGTTTTTACGACTATTTCGGACTTCGGACGGGACTATTGAACTGGTACAGCCGAATCCTGGCTCGACGGAATTGGGGGTTGGTGATTCATTCGTCCTGTATCGTTCAAGACGGACAAGCCTACATCTTCTCGGGATATTCCGGCGCCGGCAAGTCGACGATCGCCTCGATGTCGCGGCCGAGGCCGATCATGGCCGACGAGACCTCCCTGGTGGAGATTCGGCAGGACGGCCGGGTTCTCATCCACGACTCCCCGTTCCGCAACGATTTCAAGGAGCCGTATCCGGCCGGGCCGGTGCCGCTCAAGGGAATCTATCTCATTAAACAATCTTCGAACATCAAGCAGCATGGGATGTCAAAGAGCGAGGCGATGTTCTCATTGTTCGACAAGATCGTGTTCTGGTCCTTCGAGCAGTCGGAATCGACCGAGGTCGTTCGCCTGTGCAGAGCGCTCGTGGATCGGATCCCGGTCTATGAGCTTGAATTTCAGAAAAACGATCGATTCTGGGAGGCAATCTCATGAAGCTGGAGAGGCTGCAATCGGTAGAAATGCTGGAGCTTGACGGAGAGATCATTCTGCTCAACCAAGAGACGCTCGCGGTGACGAAGCTAAACGGCTCGGCGAGCTGGATCTGGGAACAGCTCTCGAGCTCGCTTACGCAGGAAGAACTGGTCGAACGCATGGCCGCGGAATACGAAGGAGCCGATATCGGCAGGATCGGATCCGATATCGCGAGCTTCGTCGAGCAGATGACGGGCATTGGACTGATCAAGAATGCGGGATGAGCTTCTGAAGACATTCCTGGCCCTGATGAACGCGCGAGGCGAAGTGATCCTGCCGGCATCGGGACTAAGCATGTATCCCTACATTCTGCCGGAGGACGAATGCCGATTCGTTCCGATCGCCGGACGTATCCGCCCCGGGCAGATCGGCCTCTTCGTAAGCGCGGAAGGGGTTCTCACTTCTCATCGCTTTCATCGCGCGGAGACGGGGGACGAGGGAGAGCGTTATTGCCTGCGCGGGGACGGCAACTTTGTCATGGACGCTCCGGTGGGGAGGGAGCGGTTAATCGGGGTACTGTCCGAGCTTAAGCGCAACGGGAAAATCATCTCGGAGAGGCGGCTTGCCAGACGGCTGTGGTCGAGATGGTCGGTGCGTTTCCCGAAGCTATTATCGATCACGGCGCGTGCTTCGGAGCTGAGGGCAAGGCGCGAGACGGCCGGCACGGCCGAAGGAGGACGACAAGATGCCAGCTCTAACCGGTTCCTTGACCCGAGCGGAGGACAAGCCTCTCGGAGGCTATGAGGAGAAGGAGGGCGGGATGCCGCTCGACAGCTGGAGCTCCGACCTGTCGGAGACGGGCCGGACGGAGCGCCGAACGGTACTGTTCCTTGCATCGAGGCTGGAGGTTCGGGACGCGAAGGGGGCTTGCCTTCGCAAGATTGACCGGCAGCGGACGGCCGGCGCGGCGATCCGGGAAACGGGCGGAGGCGCATGGCTGGAGCTTGAGCTGAAGGACGGAGGAGCCGTTCGCTTGGCGATGAGCGCGCTCGCCGGGCGGGATGGCTTAAGGGAGCTTCGGGATAAAATCGAACGTTGGGCGAATCCGCATAGGAACGAGGAGGGTTCGCTTCCAGGGGAGAGCGCATTCAGCCCGGAGAAAGCCGAAGAGAAGCTGACGTGGAAGCGAAGGGGTAAGGCGTTGCTAGGCTTGCTGAGCTACGCGGCTCCGCATCGCAGGGCGATCGCGGTATCCGTTGCCGTGCTGATCGCGGGCGTCGGCCTCGAGACTCTTCCCCCTTATCTGATGAAGCTTATGATCGACGAAGGGGTGCTGCAGGGCTCGACGTCGAAGTTCATCGCAATCATCGCGACTCTAATAATCGTATATGGGCTGCAAGCCGGATTTCAAGTTTATCAATCCATGATCGGAATCGCCATCGGCAACCGAATGATGAGCCATATTCGCATGGACATGTTCGCTAAGCTGATGAAGCTGTCGGTTCGCTACTATGAACAGAGAGCGACCGCGCCGTTCATCGGCCGCATTCAGAACGACACCGCATGGGTTCAAGGATTCCTCAGCGAAGGAATCTCGCAGCTGGCGGCTCAAGTTATCCTGGCGGGCGCTATCTTCGCGATATTGTTCGCGATAGACGGACGTCTCGCGCTGGGAGTCGCGGCATTTCTTCCGGTGTGCGCGATCGTCGTTCTCTGGCTATGGCCGAGAATTCGTTCGCTTATGAACCGGACCTGGAATACGCAGTACTGGCTTCAGAAATATATAGGCGAAGCTCTTCAAGGCATTCGTGTCATTAAAGCCTTCCGCCGCGAGGAGGAAGAGAAGAGACGCTTTGATCGATATAACGAGGAATCCGTTCGCCGATCCATCGAGCAGCAGCGGCTGCTGCAATGGCTGCAGCCGATGATCAACCTGGCGATCTCCGGCGGAATCGCCGTCGTCTGGCTGATCGGCGGCCGGTTCGTCATTCAGGGCACGGCCAGCCTTGGAACTCTCGTGGCTTTTACGACTTACTTGTCGATGCTGCTCGGCCAGCTTCAATGGAACATGAACCTGGCCGGCCAGGCGAACGCTTCGCTTGCCGCGGCCGACCGCATATTGGATTTGCTGAATTCCGAAGACGAGCTTCCGGTAAGGGGAACGACGATGCCTCTGCCCAAGGGCGGGGGAGAGATCGTTTTCGACGGGGTTTCCTTCGGGTACGAGAACGGGCGGGAGGTTCTGCGCGATATTCATCTGACGATCCGGCCGGGCGAGAAGCTCGGGATCACCGGCCATACGGGGGCCGGCAAGTCGACTCTGCTGCAGCTTCTCGCCCGCTTCTACGATCCGGCTGCCGGAAGCATCCGAATCGGGGGCGTCGATCTGAAGCGGGCGGACCCCGCCGATCTTCGGCGCCGTATCGGAATCGTCTTCCAGGACACGTTCTTGTTCGACGGGACGATCGCGGAGAACATCGCATACGGAATCGAGGACGCGACGCCGCGGAAGATCATGGAGGCGGCCCGGCTGGCCCGCGCCAGCGCCTTTATCGAGCGTTTGCCGTTCGGCTATGACACCCGGGTCGGCGAACGCGGGGTAAGGCTGTCGGGAGGCGAGAAGCAGAGAATCTCGATCGCGCGGACGCTGCTGCTCGATCCTTCGATCCTGCTGCTGGACGAAGCGACGTCATCCGTCGATCAGGAGACGGAGCGCGACATTCAGGCCGCGATCGATTATTTATGCCAAGGCAGGACAACGATCGCGATCGCGCATCGCCTGTCGACGATCCGCAGCGCCGATCGGATCGCGGTGCTGGACAAGGGGCGTCTCGTCGAGTTAGGCACCCACGAGGAGCTCGCGGCCGGAGGCGGCATTTATAGCAAGCTGCTGGACGCGAGAAGCGAGCCTCCGAAGGCGGAGCAAGTCGCCAGGTGAACGCGTATTGGGGGAATGAAGATGAGTTCGAGCATGATCGGCCTTGCGAGAAGCTGGATTTCTCCGGAGAGCGTTCGCTTCCGGAAGGAGGAAGAAGGGGGAATGCTGACGGCCGCATGGGGCGATCGCCGAGGACCGGTTCTTGTCCGGCGGTTATTTCCTCTCTCCGATCCGAACGGCTCTATCTGGGTAGGAGACCGGGACGGATCCGAGTGGGGAGTGCTTCCTACGCTGGAAGGCCTGGATCCGTACAGCCTGGATGCTCTGTCCGACGAGCTTCGCCTCAATCCTTTCCTTCCGAGAATCGAGAGGATCGTTTCGATTCAGCGCCGCTTCGGAGAATATAGCTGGACGGTCGAGACGGATTCCGGCGAGTTCCGATTTCTGACGGGGCCTCTCTATGAGAGCGTGACGGCTCTAGCAAGCGGAGAACGGGTCGTTCTCGATCGGAACGAACAGAGATACCTGCTGCGGGACGATAGCCGAATCGACAGCGGTTCGCGCAAGAAACTTGCCAAGTGGTTATAGTAGAGGAGCTTCGACTATGGGGAAGACGCACTGCTTTTATTGTTTAAGCTGCGAGCTAATGAAGGAGATGGCGCAATCCGCGGCCGTCTTCAAGACGGGCTTCTATCGGATCGAGTTCCCCCTGGGCTGCTGCCGGGATTGCTATGATCGCTTGAGGCAGCCGGAAGAGCGGGGAAGCAGGGAGGTTCCTACTCCTTCTCGCTCTGGGGCATGAGCTCCTATTGACGACATGCCTGCATGCTCGACCATCGATGAAACGCAAAGGACCCGACCGAATGTTACATACTGTATGACCGACCGGCCCTTTACTCAACTGAACTCCCCGGACCGCGCGGCCGGTCCTGAGATGAGTAAAATTTACTCAACTAAGTTCCGAACCCGCACGAACTCCTCAGCGAAACAGCCCCTCCCGTCGAACGGAAAGGGGCTGTTTTTTATTGCCTTTTGCAGGCAGCGTACTACGTACATAATGCTATCTCGGCGGAGGGGAAGGATTTGATCTCGCTCCCTATCCCCTCAAGGCCTTCATTAAATCCGAATCCGGCGGCAGAGGAATGTCCTCGATCCCCTCCGAGCTTCCCGGTACCTCCACGAACGCCCGATGGACCTCCCGAATCTGCGGCAGGCTGCGGAAGCCGACGATGACCTCGTCGATTTCCGGGATGCTTTTGACGAAGGAGAGCGCTCCTTGGAGAGGAGTCCAGCCCTGCCGCATCCAAGCGGCATGCAACGCGACAATCGGCTCGCGCAGCCGTTCGAGTCCGGAGGGCAGCAGCGACGGGTCCCGAAGCAGAAGCCCGTGCAGGAACGCGGACCGCGATTGAATCTCGATGCCGGCAGCCCGAAGCTGGCGGAGATGGCCGGACGCGAGCAGACGCCGGTCCAGCGCGTTCGCCGGGAGCTGAACGAGGTCCGGCTTGAACCGCTCAAGCAGCCGTTCCAGCTCGTCGGCCCCTCCAACTACGGAATAGCCGATTTTCTCCGTCAGTCCTTCTTCCTTCCAAGCCTGAAGCCGTCCCACGATCCGCTCTCCGCCCGGCTTGAGAATGTCCTCCCCGCGCTGGACGACGACGGCGTAGACGGGCGTTCTTCGCATGGCCCGAAGAGAGCGCCGAAAAACCGCCTCCAGGCGGCCGATCGGCTCCGGACCGATCCATTCCTCGGGGAACGCGGGGGTCTTGGTCACGATCCGGGGAAAAGCGTACCCTTCCTTGATATGCCCGATAATGGTTTCGCTGTCCCCGTAATCGGGGGCGGTATCGATCGTCTCCATGCCCGCCTGCTGGGCATAAGCCATAATGGCGGCAGCTTCCTGGAACGGAACTTTGCCGCGATCGCGATAAGGATTCCTTAAGCCAAAAGGAATCGTGCCGACCGCCAGCTTCATCCGATCATCTCCTCATTGGACAAGGTCGACTCGCTGTCCGCTTCCACGTTAAGGAGGATAGACAGCGGTAGAATGGGGGTTCCGTCCCCTTGGAAAAGCGACACGTGAACATGGCCGTACGCATCGCTCGAAGCGATGCCGATCCGGCTGATCGACTCCGGCGGAAGTCCGCTCGCTTCGAGCTTGCAGATCCATTCCCTTCTGCAGGCGATCGTTTCGAAGCTTCCGTGATGGAAGCGCCCGTCCTTCGTCTTCAACGCCAGGAAAGGCTGAGATCCGAAGGTCGGCTTGTTAGAGCGGACCTTGAGCGCCAGTCCCGAAGCGGTTCTCTCGAATTCCGCTTCGAGCTCAAGCGGCCGGGGATCGCGCAGGCCGAGGCATTGCCTCGCGGCGTTCAGCGCGCCGGAGTGTTCCCACCGCACGTTAGGGAACTTGCGCTGCGCTTCCTTAAGCAGGCCGTAGACGCCTTCGACCGCGGGACGGAGGTCCATGCTGTCATGGCTGGAGAAGGCAAGCACGGTCGGATAGCCTTCGTCGGCGCGGCGGAAGGCCAGCTCGACCTCCGCTTGATCCAACCGGCGTTCGTGGTTCCCGGCCGGCAAACACTTGAAGATCGTACGGTTGCAGGAGCCTTCCCGTTGGATATCGTCGTAGGAGGGGCGATAATGGGACCAATCCCATACGGCTCTCCGCCACTCCAGGGAGGAGCCTTCATCGCCCGGGCTTGACCGGCTGCCGCCCCGATAGCGAGAGACGGAGCGATTCGCATAATCGAACGGGATCCATTGCTCCAGGAACCAGTGAGTGTCCGGTCTTTCGGCGTAAGGTCCGGGATGGAAGCAGGTGGGGAACCACCCGCGTTCGAGAAGGAAGCGCGCCATGATGTCGGTCATCTCGGGATAATGGAGCAGGCTGGCGCCGGCATCGGCCGCGCCTCCATGGAAAGCGCTAGGGCGGAAGTGCCAATGCACCTCGTCCAATCCCGAGAAGCTTGTCAGCGCGAGCTGCGAATAGCGGTCCAGCACCGAGTGCGCGCCCTCGCCGGCGGTGAGCTTGTCCTCTTCCGAACGCGGTTGGCTCGTCACGAACCAGTTGTAGATCCAGCCTTGTCCGGTAGGGTCGGCATAGCGCCCGCGGAACTCCGAGCTTGTCGATTCCGAATGAACCCAGTCGTCCCGTTCCGAGGAGTTTGCCCTAGATTCCTGAAGGGGCCCTTCCGCATCGACGCAATGAACGACGTACACCGTAGGATTCGCCATGTTCCGAACCTCATCTCCCGAGAATGACATATTGGATACGTTGTGTAATTTATAAAGGTTAAAATGATACAAATAGTAACTATATGAGATAACTGTACTGGCAATTCATAGAGATGTCAACCCGCATCGTTTTACGGATTTTCTCGCTATCCTTCTTGTCTATTTTCATTAGGATGGAAGTCTCGCATGTTAAATTTTCGGTAAATTAAAGTGGCAGCTTCCAACGGAATGCTATAATAAATAAGTTGCATTACAAAATGGGTTGCGGAGGGGAATTCATGTCTTTAGTACCTGCTGCGCGTCTGCAGGACGTGACGAAGAGAATCGGCAATCGCACGATTATCGATCGGGTATCCCTGGAGGTTTATCCGGGAGAGGTGTTCGGATTCCTGGGGCCGAACGGCTCGGGCAAAACGACGACGATTCGCATGATGGTCGGCTTGATGTCCCTGACGTCGGGGGATATTGCGATCGGCGGGCACAGCGTCAAGACTCACTACGCGGAAGCTGCCGCGCAGGTCGGCGCCATCGTCGAGAACCCGGAGATGTACAAATATTTGACGGGGTATGAGAATCTTGTCCACTATGCGCGCATGAATCCTTCGGTCACGAGAGAGCGGATCGACGAGGTGATCAAGCTTGTCGGCCTGGAAGGGCGCATTCATGACAAGGTCAAGAAATATTCGCTGGGGATGCGCCAGAGGCTCGGGGTCGCCCAGGCCGTGATGCATCGCCCGAAGCTGCTCATTCTGGACGAGCCTACGAACGGACTCGATCCGGCGGGCATCCGGGAGCTGAGGGATTATCTCCGGCAGCTCGCCAGAGAGGAAGGCACCTCGGTGTTCGTCTCCAGCCACTTGCTGTCGGAGATGGAGCTGATGTGCGATCGGGTCGCGATTCTGCAGAAGGGTCAGATTATCGACATTCGTTCGATCCGGGGAGCGGAGACGCAGACAAGCCTGGAGCAGATCGCGCTATTCGAGGTGGATCATCCGCAGAACGCGCTCGGGGTGCTCGAAGGAAGAGGAGACGGGCGAATCGAGGACGGCCTGCTGGCGATTTCGGCTACCAGAGACCAGATCGCGGAAACGAACCGTCGACTGGTGGAAGCGGGAATCCGGGTCTACGGCATCCGCGCCAAAACGAAATCCCTCGAGGATCAATTCCTCGAGGTCACGGGAGGCGAGACGATTGGCTAACTTCTGGAAGCTCGTTCAGAATGAGAACATGAAGATTTATCGCCGGATTCGGGCTTGGATCATGCTGGGCTTCGTCGTGTTCGTTCCGGTGCTTATCTCCGCGATTTATATTATCGCGTCCGGAGACAACGATGCGAACAACTGGGAAATGATGAAGCTGGAGACGACGATCCTGTACCAGCTCATCACGATCTTCACCGTCGTCAAGGCCGCGGATTCCGTCGCCGGGGAATTCTCTACGGGAACGATCAAGCTGCTGCTGATCCGGCCGTGGAGCCGTTCGATGATTCTTCTCTCGAAGTTCGTGGCGCTTCTTCTGTTCGCTCTTCTGCAGATGGCGCTCTGCTTCGTCGTCACTTGGGGGCTGAACGCGGCGCTGTTCGGCATCAGCTCCGATTCGTCCGCCGTCATTCCCTCCTTCTCTCCGGTGGCCGGGGAGTCGGTTTGGGTATACATCGGATTGCTGTATTTGTATCTGTTTATCGCGCAGGTCATGATCCTGTCCGTGGCCTTCATGCTGTCCGCGGCGTTCCGCAGCGGGGGACTCGCTATCGGACTGTCGATCTTCGTTCTGCTCTCGGGAAGCTTCATTACCGGAATGCTTAGCTTGACGGAGAAGCCGTGGGTGAAGTACGTGCTGTTCGCGAACGTGGACTTAACCTCCTATCTGAGCGGAAGCACGCCGCTTCCGGAACAGAACATGACGCTGGGTTTCTCTTTGGCGGTATTGGCAGGCTACTTTATCGTGTTTAACCTCGTTTCCTGGCTCGTGTTCGTCCGCAGAGACGTAGCGGCTTAGCTTTTTGAAGCAATTCCGAATTATCGAGGGTTGTCCCGATCCCGTCCTCGCCGGCGGTATCGCGGACAGCCCTCTTTTCTATGGCTTGAGGCAAAACAGGCGCAGATGGGTAAATTGGCTTCAAATCGCGTCGCCCGAGCCGATCTCGGCCGGGTCCGCCACGTATGAGCCTCCCTTCCTCCGCACAAGCTAGATTATTGGGGGCTGGAGAGGACTTGAGCGCGAAGGGGTGTGAGCATGGGCTGGATCGTCGCCATATTATTGATCTTTATTTTTCAGGCAGCCACGATTCTCGCGCTGGAGCATCGGCGCCCGGCGAATGCGGTGGCCTGGCTGTTTATTCTCTTCGTCGTTCCGATTATCGGGTTCGTGCTCTATTACTTTCTGGCCCGGGAATACCGGAGGCGGCGCCGGGCCAAACGTAGCTTCGCCGAGGAGGATCGCATCCGGTCGAAGCTCATGGAGCGAAGCCGAATCGTGAAGAAGCCATCCGAGCTGGCGAACCCCGAATTCCTTGACCAGGAGAGGCTGTTCCGGCTGCTGCTTCATTCCGGCGCGGCGCCGATTACCGGCTGCAATCGCTGCAAGGTGCTGACGAACGCGGCGGCGACGTACGAGGCGATGCTGCAGGCGATCCGGCAAGCGAAGCACACGATACATATCGCGTCTTATATTATCCGGGACGACACGACGGGCAGAGTGTTTCGCGAGATGCTTATCGCGCAAGCGCGCAAGGGAGTCAGGGTCAGGCTGATGTACGACGGCATCGGGAGCTATAAGCTGACGGAGGCCTACTTGCGCCCGCTTCGGGAAGCCGGAGTCCGCGTGGCTTGTTTCTTCCCGCTCCGTCCTTCTTTCCTGCGCAAGAGGATGAACTATCGCAATCATCGCAAAATAGTGCTTACGGACGGCATGACCGGCTTTGTCGGAGGCATCAACATCGGGGACGAATATTTGGGCGGAAACCCGCGGCTCGGCTTCTGGCGCGATACTCATCTCATGCTGGAAGGAGACGCGGTATATGGCCTTCAGGAGATCTTCCTGAAGGATTGGGAGCTCGCGACCGGAGAGCCCATCGAGGATGCCGAACTGTTTCCGGTTCACGGCTGCTCGGGCGAAGAGGCGGTTCAGATCGTGGCGGGCGGGCCGGATCGCGGCACCGATGTCATCCACGATACGCTCTTCGCGGCCATCAACTCGGCGAAGCGCAGAATCTGGATTACGACGCCTTACTTCATTCCGAGCCCCAGCATCCGAAGCGCGCTCAAATCCGCCGCGCTCGGCGGGCTGGACGTCCGAATGATCATTCCGTTCGTTCCCGACACGTGGCTCGTTCATGCCTCCACTTTGTCCTATGTGGAAGAGATGCTGGAAGCCGGAGTCCGCGTCTGGCAGTACGACAACGGCTTCGTGCACGCCAAGGTCGTCATCGTGGACGAGCTGCTCGCAATCCAAGGCACGGCGAACATGGATCTGAGGAGCTTCTACAGCAACTTCGAGACGAACGCGATCCTGTTCCATCCTTCCGCGATCGCGCGCCTGGAGACGGACTTCCGGAAGGATCAGGCGGACAGCTCCGAGATGAGGCTGGAGACGTTCCGCAGCAGGCCGTTCGCAAGGCGCATCGGCGAGTCGATCTCCCGAATGCTGGCGCCATTGCTGTAGCCGGGCATCGAGCTTACCGTGTCGGCGAAGAGATCATCCCAAGTACCCGGCTGAGCGGCTGCTTCGGCGTCTTCTCGATCAGATCGCCCATCCGGCGCAGCCTGTCGGCGATATTGAGCAGGTTGAAGTCGGTCGCTTTCGCCCCGCGCTTCACCTCCTCGCGGGTCAACGGCGTCGAGACGGGCGCGCCGGGACGGGCTCTGGGCGAATAAGCGGAGATGAGAGTGCGGCCGGAATAGAACTGCAGGTAATCGAGGTAGATCAGCGTTCCCCGGTTTTTCTTGAGCCTCTCCACGGTGAACAGCTTCGGATGCTGGGTCGTCAGGTACTCGCTGACGAACTTTCCGAATTCACGAAGCTGGTCGAACGTCGGTCCCCGCTCGATCGGCATGACGACCTGGACGCCGGTCGCCCCGGACGTCTTCGGCACGGCGGCAAGGCCGAGCGAATCGAGCAGCTCTAGCACGATTGACGTCGCTTCCATGATGCGCGGCTCTTCGTCCAGCGATGGGTCGATGTCGAGCATCCATCGGTCCGGAAGCGGATCTCCGATCCTATCGCAAGAGACATGAAGCTCCAGCGCATACTGGCTGCCCAGCCAGACGAGNGCGGGGAGAGAATCCAACCGAATGTAGCGAATATCCCCGGCGTNCGCNGTGCGAATATAAGNNGGCGCGGGCACGGGGCAGTTTTTCTGATAAAAGGATACGCCGTGAATGCCCTCGGGATATCGTATCGTCGTGAGATAGCGCCCCGTCGTGTGAGGCAGCAGGTAAGGCGCGAGCTCGGCGAGCTTCTGGATGTACATCAGTTTCGTGATTCCGACGTCCGGCCAGATGAGCTTGTCCGGATGCGTGACGTTCAGCTCGATCTCCCCGAGCTTTAACTTGACGGCATTCCCTGTCGTTGTCGGCATGGCCTTGATCTCCCTTCCGTTATATCGCGAATTTAGCATTCCCTAAAACAAGGAGCTGAGGCGTATGGAGCTTAAACCGGTCATTCCGTTCGAGCCGATCTCGTCAAGCCGCATCCCCGTTGGCGAGAGGTGGATTTACCAGATCAAGTGGGATGGCGTACGGATGCTGATGTATCGGGACGATTCCGGCATTCGGCTTATCAACCGCAAGCTTAACGAGCGAACCGCGCAATATCCCGAGTTCGGCCAGCCGGACCTGGCTTGCGAAGGTTCGTCTTACATTCTCGACGGGGAGATGATCGCGTTCGACGAGAGCAAGCCCTCCTTCCACGAGATCATGAAGCGGGACGGCTTGCGCAGAACGGCCAGCATCGAGGCGGCGGTTCGACGAGTGCCTGTCGTTTATATGGTTTTCGATATCCTTTACTATGAGGGCGAGTGGACGATTACCCGTTCGCTCGAGGAGAGGCAGCGGCTGCTTCATTCGGTCGTCAAGACGGGTCCGCTCGTTCAATTGACGGACTCGTTTCCGAACGGGGCCGCCTTATTCGAGTTGATGAAGGCGCGCGGGATGGAGGGAATCGTCTGCAAGAGCCTCGACAGCGCGTATTCCCCGGATGGCAAGGACGGGCGATGGGTCAAAAAGAAGCTCTCTCGCGATCTCTATGCGGCAGTGGGAGGAATCACGTACAAAGAAGGAAGAGCGAACGCGCTGCTGCTCGGGCTTTACGCGGAGAATGGCACGTTCGCTTATGTGGGGCACGCGGGCCCGGGGAAGCTGACTCAGGCCGAGTGGACGCGGTTCGTGCGCCGATTGCTGGATGCGACGGCCGACCGGATGCCCTTCTCGAATCGCCCGGAGAGGCATCGGGACGCGGAGTGGGTCGTCCCCCGCCTGGTCGTGAAGGTGCAATATATGGAGCTTACCCCGGGCGGCACGCTGCGCCATCCTGCCGTTCAGGCAGTCATGGAGACGATATCGGCCGGGGATTGCGTCCTCGATCAGATCCGTTAAGCCAGCACGTTGAAAAGCTTCAGCTTGTCGGGATTGCGAACCATGTAGATCCGGAGGATCCGTCCGTTCTCGACCTGAACCGTCACGACCGAATCCACCCCGTCACGCGAGAGGACGAGCAAGCCGAGGCCTCCGTTGACGCGGACGAGCTCGAAGCGCATCTCTTCGCCCGGAGCCGAGCTCTTGCGCATGACCCCCAGAAGAAAGCGCGAGACGAAGTCCCGGCCCACAACCGGTTTCACGGCCGCGTTCGCCTTGCCTCCGCCGTCGGAGATCAGGACGACATCCTTGGCGAGCATGGACATTACCTCATCTACTTTGTCTTGGCGAAGCAGCGCAAGAAAGTCGTGGACCCACGCCGCTTCCCCGGGGGCAGGTTCGGCGGACGGCTCGGGGAGAGGTCCGCCGAGCTTGCTCTTGGCGCGGCTGTACAGCTTGCGGCAGTTCGCTTCGCTTTTGTCCAGGATGCCCGCCATATCCGCATATTCGAAGCCGAGCGCCTCGCGAAGGACGAACACCGCCCTCTCCGCGGGAGTCAGTCTCTCCAGCAGAACCATCGTGCCGTAGGAGAGCAGCTCGTCGCGGGCGATCACCTCGAATACCTCGTCCTCCGAAGTCGGGACCGGCTCGGGCAGCCACTCGCCGAAATAGCTCTCGCGCCGTTTGCGCGCCGATCGGCCGAGGTCCCGGCAGCGATTCGTTACCATCTTGCACAGATAAGCCTGCGGCGCCTCGTTCAGACCTTGAGGCTTCGAGGCGTAAGCCTTCAGGAAGACGTCCTGCACGATGTCCTCGGCGTCCGAGAACGAACCGGTCAACTGATAGGCTAGCGACATCAGAAGCCTTCGGTGACGCGCGTATAATTGCTCCATGTTCGAACGCTTCCCCTTTCGCTGCCGGCCAAGTTACTTGATCATGCTGGCCAAGTTCCACACGTACTGCTTGATCCGCAGGCCCGGCTTGCCGGCAATGACGAAATCCAGTCCCCACTTGCGGACCCACGCCATTCCCTTCTCCGGTCCCAGCCCAATGCAGAAGGCCTCGATATAGCCGGAATGAACCGGCGCTTGCGACCCGGAGATATCCGCCGCGATGACCTTGCCGAGCCTTGCCGCTTGAGGCTGGGCTTCCTTGCAGGTCATCCCGTCCGCAAGGCCGGTGCGCGGGTCGATCACTTTGGCGCAAT
>Ga0065721_10005227_pt1 | contig 15236 bp, 13 predicted proteins | sample Mesricmetagenome_FD_59108 | JGI IMG/M metagenome (GOLD analysis project Ga0065721, IMG submission 59108) | Mesophilic microbial community from rice straw/compost enrichment Sample: eDNA_1 v2 (version 2) | ecosystem: Engineered > Solid waste > Grass > Composting > Bioreactor | place: USA: Davis... | reverse complement strand
GCTATCTCGCAGATGACTTCACCGATTGGCACCGTTTCCCCCTGTTGTTTCAGGATTTTCAGGACACCCGCACTTTGTGCCGTGAGCTCGAAAGTAGCCTTATCTGATTCCAGCTCGGCAATCACTTCGTCAAGCTTCACTACGTCGCCGTCCTTCTTAAACCAGTTGGCGATAGTAACCTCTGAGATCGACTCCCCAACTGTGGGTACTTTAACTTGATATGCCATTTAACCTATTTCTTTTTTGATGTGGATTTCGTTTTAGAGTCTCTTTGTCACTCAGATTTCAAATGCCTTCTGAATGATCTTGTCCTGTTCAACCTTGTGAATCTTCGAGTATCCAGTTGCAGGCGATGCACTTGCTTTCCGTGAGATGTACTCAATATTCTGCTTAGGCATCATGCGCTGAATGAACGACTGATACCCCATGTTCGCAGGTTCTTCCTGCACCCATACGAGTTTCGCCTCCTTGTATTTTTTGATGATTGCCTTGATATGTTTCTCGGGGAATGGAGCAAGTTGTTCCACGCGCACGACAGCCGTATCCTTGGCCTTTCTCTTCTGCTGCGCTTCGAGCAGATCATAATAAATCTTGCCAGAGCAAAGCACTACGCGTGTTACTTCTTTCGGGGATGCTTTAGCATCGTCGATCACTTCGCGGAATGAGCCATCGGTGAATTCACTGACCGGAGAAATAACCGCGGGATGACGCAGCAGTGACTTAGGTGAAAATACAATACACGGCTTGCGGAAATGCCACATCACCTGTCTTCTCAGTAAATGGAAGAAGTTCGCCGGCGTTGTCGGATTCGCAACAATCATGTTGTACTCGGCATACAGTTGAAGGAAACGCTCAGGACGCGCACTCGAGTGCTCCGGCCCCTGGCCTTCATAACCGTGAGGCAGCAACATCACCAATCCGTTCATGCGTTGCCATTTCGATTCGGCGCTTGACAAGAACTGATCGATTATTACCTGTGCCCCATTGACAAAGTCACCAAACTGAGCTTCCCATATAACCAGTGCGCGCGGTGATGACATGGCATACCCGTATTCATAGCCCAACACGCCGAATTCGGAAAGCAGAGAGTTATAGATGTGGAAGGCAGCCTGATTCTTATCCAGGTGCTCAAGACCACAATACGGCGCGTTCGTGTTCGCGTCAAAGAAGTACGCGTGTCTGTGAGAAAACGTACCCCGCTTTACATCCTGGCCTGACATCCGGACAGGAATGTTCTCGAGGAGAAGGGATCCGTAGGCAAGCAATTCGGCTTCTGCCCATCCCAGCACTTTCTCTTCAAAGAAGGCTGTAGTTCGATCCTTGAGGAGTTTCTCGATCTGTTTGAGTGGCTTGAATCCGTCGGGAATAGTTGTTAACGCCTTTCCGACTTTTTCAATCACATCATTCTTGACCGACGTATCCGGATTCTTATCGAAATCTTCCGGCTTCGCAAAGTGCATTTGCTCCCATTCTTCCTCAATCTTCTGAGGCTTATAAGGTAACGGTTTTTGCTTAACTTCATTGAGACGGTCCTGGAGCTGATTGCGGAAGTTCTTATCGAGTTCTTCGGCCAACACAGCGTCTACCTGCCCACCTTCAACAAGTTTCTTCACATATACTTCGCGGGGATTAGGATGCTTCGCGATTAGATTGTACAGCTTGGGCTGAGTGAATTTCGGCTCATCACTTTCATTATGGCCGTGACGACGATAACACAGAAGGTCAATAAAGATATCCTTCTTATACTTCACACGATATTCAACAGCAAGATTAGCAGCGAAACTCACGGCTTCGGCATCATCGCCGTTTACGTGCATTACCGGTGCGTCGACAATCTTGGCGATGTCGGTACAGTAAATACTTGTTCGCGCATCATCGTAGTCGGTAGTAAAGCCAACCTGATTATTGATTACGAAATGTATCGTTCCACCAGTGGTGTATCCTTGCAGACCTGACATCTGCACAACTTCGTACACGATACCCTGACCAGCTACGGCAGCATCGCCATGAATAAGCACGGCCATTCCCTTGGCAACATCTCCTTTATATTCGTCGTCGATCTGACCGCGGGTGTATCCTAATACGAGCGGATCTACGGCTTCGAGGTGGGAAGGGTTCGGCGTGAGCTTTACATATATCTTCTTGCCTGACGGTGTGCTGATATGGCTTGAATATCCAAGGTGATATTTCACGTCACCATCACCCATCGTTTGGTCGGGGCTTACGTTCCCTTCGAATTCGGTGAAAATTTGCTCGTAAGTCTTTCCGAGAATATTGGTAAGAACGTTGAGGCGGCCGCGGTGGGCCATCCCAATTACAACCTCCTTTACATCGAGCTCAGCTGCCTTATTAATAATAGTCTGTAAAGCCGGGATAGTGTTTTCGCCCCCCTCAAGTGAAAATCGCTTCTGACCGATAAACTTGGTATGAAGGAAATTTTCGAACACCACCGCTTCGTTCAGCTTGCTGAGGATTCGTTTCTTCTCTTCCTGGCTTGGGTTATAGGAATAGTATTCCTTTTCAATTTTTTCATATAACCACGCGCGAATCTCGTCATTGCGGATGAAGTTATGTTCGAATCCTATGGGCCCAAGATATACGGCCTGAAGTTTCTCTATAATCTTGCGCAGGGTAGAGCGCGGCATTCCGATTTCGGATGCCACGTCAAATTCAGTGTCCAGGTCTGCGTCGGTAAGACCAACACTCTTGTGATCGAGGTTGACATTGTGATTCCGTCTTTCACGGACGGGATTGGTCTTCGATTTAAGGTGTCCGAAAGACCGGTAAGCAAAGATCAGGTTTCGAACCTGGGTTTCTTTAATGGAATGCGATTCTTCGCCCGGCGCCGCAGCTCCAGTTCCATCTTCGCCGAAGCGCTGTTGTGAAAACTCGTATCCTTCAAAGAACTTCTGCCATGTGGCATCAACCGATTGCGGATCGGCTTTGTAACTTTGGTACATCTGATCGAGGTACCCGACGTCGGCGTTTGATATGTAGGAATATTTGTCCATTATTTTTCCTGTGTCTTTAACAAGGGAAACAAATGTAGAGATACCCTTCTAATTAAAAAAATTGCGTACTCGCTTACGCAAATATTATTAATACTCACCTGGTTATAAGATTTTTTAGTCGACCCGTGTCATCAAACCATTTTTCAGTTATCTTTGCGGTCCTTAAAAATTCTGGACGAGTTCCAACTAAAGTTTTAAAAGATGGTTAAAATCAGATTGGCCCGCAGAGGCCGCAGAAAACTGGCCACGTACGATGTAGTCGTAGCTGATGCCAGAGCACCACGCGATGGTCGCTTTATTGAAAAATTAGGAACTTATAACCCGCTGACCAACCCTGCTCAGATCAACATTAATGACGAGCGGGCGTTCTATTGGGTTATGAATGGAGCACAACCTACAGACACGGTGAAGGCTATGCTTTCTTACCGTGGTGTCCTCCTCCGCAAACACCTTCAGATTGGCGTTATCAAAGGCGCGATCACTCAGGAGGTTGCTGATTCCAAACTTGCAGAGTGGCTGAAAAACAAAGAAGCTGCTATTCAGGCGAAACGCGATAAGCTTACGCAATCCAAAGAAGAGAAAGCTAAAGCCCGCAAAGCTGCTGAATCTAAAGTTCGCGAAGCTCGTGCTGAGGCGATCCGCAAGAANGCACAGGTTGNNGAAGCTGCACCCGCTGCTGAGGAATCCGGCGAAAGCGTTCCNGCAGAACAAAGCGGCGAAGCGCAAGCATAATCACGAATTCAACNCATNGAATGCCAATACCGAAAAGTATTGGCATTTTTGTTTCAACACCACATGGATAAAGGCAGCTGTTTCAAGATTGGTTTCATTCTAAAACCCCATGGGTTAAAGGGGTCCGTTTCCGTATCGTGGGATAGCGATGCGCCCGAAGACGTGGATTCCCTCACCTCTGTTTTCCTGGAAATAGGTGGCGACCTCGTGCCGTACTTCATAGAATCGCTGTCTGCAACCGGACAAAAGGCCTTCATAAAATTCGAAGACGTCGATACGATCGAAGACGCGGAAGCCATTTCCAAGACACCGATTTACCTCCCAAGGCAGGAAAGGCCCAAATCGGTCCGTGGTGAATTCTATGACGACGAGGTAACCGGCTTCCTTGTAATCGATGAAAACCTGGGAGAACTGGGCAAAATCACCGGCGTGATGAATGCTGGCCCGAACCGACTGCTGGAGCTCGACCACGGAGGAAAAGAACTGCTAATCCCGGTGAACAGCCCGTTCATACGCTCACTAAACAAGGGCAAAAAAACCTTTACAGTCAGTCTTCCTGAGGGATTTTTGGATATTTAGCCATGCATATCGATATCATCACCACCTTACCGCGGCTGATCGAAAGTCCATTTTCAGATTCCATCCTAAAACGGGCACAGGTCAAGGGCATCGTCACCATCAACGTTATCGACCTGCGGGCATACGCCGTCAATAAGCATAAGACGACAGACGATTACGCCTTTGGTGGCGGCGCGGGAATGGTTATGATGATTGAACCGATTGACCGATGTATTTCTGAGCTGAAGCAAAAACGCGACTACGACGAAGTCATTTATATGAGTCCCGATGGTGAACGGTTCAGCCAGGCGATGGCGAACCAGTTAAGCCTGAAGCAAAACCTCATTATCCTTTGCGGGCACTACAAGGGCGTGGATGAGCGCGTTCGCGAGCACCTTATTACGCGAGAAATCAGCATTGGTGACTACGTCTTATCGGGTGGGGAACTGGCGGCTGCTGTTGTCACAGATGCCGTCGTAAGACTCATCCCAGGCGTATTATCTGATGAGACCAGCGCGCTGACTGACTCATTTCAGGACAACCTGGTGGCGCCACCAGTGTATACACGTCCGGCAGAATATAAGGGCTGGAAGGTTCCAGACGTTCTTTTGTCGGGCCACGAGGCGCGGATAGAGGCTTGGCGGCATGAACAAGCCCTGGAGCGCACCTGCCTAAGACGCCCTGAATTATGGGAAAAACACCATAAATCGGGAAATGAATAAACATTTTCGACCGCGGTTTCATAATCCCATTTTATTACCTACATTTGCACTCCATTTTCAAAACCATCGAGTCATGGCCGATCTAATAAAAGTAGTAGAGCAGGAATTCACGAAAGTACGCGAATCACTACCCGATTTTAAGCCTGGTGATACGGTCAACGTTCACGTTAGAATCAAGGAAGGAAATAAAGAAAGAGTTCAGCAGTTTCAAGGAACCGTAATTCAACGTCGCGGTACCGGAACTGGCGAAACCTTCACCGTTAGAAAAATTTCCAACGGCGTTGGTGTTGAGAGGATCTTCCCGATTGTTTCTCCGAGCATCGATAAAATCGACGTTCTCAAGTCAGGAAAAGTTCGCCGTGCAAAATTGTACTACCTGAAAGGTCGCCAGGGCAAGGCTGCACGTATCCGCGAGAAAGTGTAATTCATATACAGATACAGACATCAAAGCCACCTTCGGGTGGCTTTTTTTTTGACGATCCCCTCGCCCGTTAACGACCGCCTCGACGGACATTAATCTTTCCAAAGGCTGACGAAAAACAGGAAAAAGAACGCATCAGAAAAGTCCTCCAAATTGACGCGCATTCGGCTCTTCGAAAAACCGCCGATTTTTTTTAATTCGATTGAAATGGTGTAAAAACCCCGAAATTGCCCTGAATTAGCATAAAAACAAATAATTGATAACTTTGTGGCCGCCTTAAAAAAATAAAACCACCAGATATGGCAAAAAATATTTCAGAATTACTCGGAAAAGACGCAGACTACCTTCTTAACCACAAGAGCAAAACCATCGCTAAAGAAAGCCTCCACCTGCCTAATCCAAGCTTTGTCGATAACATCTTCGCACAATCGAACAGAAGTCCTCAGGTACTGAGAAGTCTGCAGCAATTGTTCGGCACTGGCCGACTCGCAAATACCGGCTACCTTTCTATCCTTCCCATTGACCAGGGTATTGAGCATAGTGCAGGAGCATCATTTGCAAAGAATCCCATCTACTTCGATCCCGAGAATATTGTAAAACTCGCTATTGAAGGTGGTTGTAACGGGGTTGCCACTACATACGGCGTGCTCGCTATGATGTCACGCAAGTATGCACACCGCATTCCGTTTATCGTAAAAATCAATCACAACGAACTCCTCACCTACCCGAACAAGCACGACCAGATCATGTTCGGCTCGGTAAGAGATGCGTGGAATCTCGGAGCAGTAGCTGTTGGAGCTACCATTTACTTCGGTTCCGACAACTCATCACGTCAGATCATTGAAGTAGCCCAGGCGTTCGAAGAAGCTCATTCTTTGGGTATGGGAACTATCCTTTGGTGCTATATCCGGAACAATGCGTTCAAAACCGGAGGCGTTGACTACCACGTTTCTGCTGACCTCACAGGCCAGGCAAACCACCTGGGCGTAACTATTCAGGCAGACATTATCAAACAAAAACTGGCTGAGAACAACGGTGGATACAAAGCCCTTAACACTGGTGGAAGCAGCTATGGAAAACTCGACGAAAAAATTTACACTGAACTAAGTTCAGATCACCCTATTGACCTTTGCCGTTATCAGGTAGCTAACTGCTACATGGGCAGAGCAGGTTTGATTTCTTCAGGTGGTGAATCCAAGGGTGCAAGCGACCTTGCTGATGCAGTACGTACTGCCGTAATCAACAAACGCGCCGGCGGAATGGGTCTTATCTCAGGAAGAAAAGCGTTCCAGCGCCCGATGACTGAAGGTGTTGAAATCATGAATGCCATCCAGGACGTTTACCTCGACAAGAGTATTGACGTAGCCTGATATTTTATTACCTTTCGAGCCGGTGCAAAAAAACTTTGCACCGGCTCTATTTTTTTACATAACCGATTCAAAATCATGCCTTGGTTTAAACGCAGCGACAAAGGTATCCTCACCCCCACCGAATCGAAACGCGAAGTTCCCGATGGACTATGGTTCAAGTCACCCGGTGGAAAAATTGTCCATACCCGGGAGTTGAAGAACAACGCGTATGTCGTTCCTGAAGAGGATTACCACGTGCGCATAGGCTCTGCCGAATATTTCGAAATCCTTTTTGACAATAATAAATTCACTGAGCTCGATCCCAACATGGAATCGGCCGATCCGCTCAAGTTTTCTGATACTAAGCCGTACCTGAAAAGGATTAAAGAGTCGCAGGAAAAAACTGACCTCAAAGACGCCGTGCGCACTGCTTACGGAAAGATGAATGGCATCGACGTAGTAGTAGCTTGTATGGACTTCAACTTCATCGGCGGATCGATGGGTTCTGTTGTTGGTGAGAAGGTGGCACGCGCGATTGAACACTGCATTAAGCACAAAAATCCGTTTATTATGATCTCGCGCTCCGGCGGCGCGCGCATGATGGAAGCAGGATTATCTCTGATGCAAATGGCAAAGACTTCTGCAAAAATTGCCTTGATGGACAAAGCAGGATTGCCAATGGTCTCTTTACTCACTGACCCTACTACTGGTGGTGTGACTGCCTCTTATGCGATGCTGGGTGATTTCAATATCGCTGAACCGGGAAGTCTTATTGGCTTTGCAGGACCTCGTGTAATTCGCGAAACTATAGGAAAAGATTTACCAAAAGGATTTCAGAGTGCCGAGTTTGTGCTTGAACACGGCTTCCTCGACTTCATTGTAGATCGCCGAAATCTTAAGAGCCGGTTGACTACGTTGTTCAAAATGCTGGCCAGCTAAGAGGTCTCCTACTCAATTTCAATTCGATTATCATCCGCTGCTTCAGCGGCAACCTGCTCGTTCGTTTGTTCTAACCAGAAACGTCAACAAACAGAGTCTAAGGCTGAAATTCAACTTGAGATATCACGCGTTTTCGGAATTGTTTAAAAAAACTTCTGAACAAGTTATGCACGGAGTTGTGCACTGTATTCCTTGACCGTGTCGATGAAGCAGCGAACATTGTCGGCGGCAGTGTCAGGGTATAAACCATGACCCAGGTTGGCAATGTGTCGTTGAGGACCGAATGCGTCCAGCATCTTTCGCGCCTCGGCCTGCACCTCGGTACGTGAACCGTAAAGCGCGCATGGATCAAGATTTCCCTGCAGAACCTTCGACGGCATCAGTTCGCGTGATTCGCGGATGTCCATATTCCAATCAAGTCCAACAACATTGCACTTAATACTATTCAACTCCTTGCGGGCAAAGAAGGCACCTTTTGCAAAAACCGTTTTCGGTACCGTTTCAATAGCATCGCAGATTTGCGAAATGTACGGTAAAGAGAAAGTAGCGTATTGTTCCGGAGAAAGGATCCCTGCCCATGAGTCGAACACCTGGATCAGGTCTGCGCCGGCATTCACCTGAGCCTTCAGGTAGTTGACAGTGCTGTCCGTTATCATTTGCAGAAGCTTATGGGCGAACGCCGGGTTGGTGTAAAGCATCTTTTTGGCCTCGCTGAAGGTTTTGCTTCCCTTTCCTTCTACCATATACGCGAAGATCGTCCACGGTGCGCCTGCGAATCCGATCAGCGGCACTCGTCCGGACAGCTGCTCTTTGGTGAGGCGGATAGCCTCTATCACATAGTTAAGGTCCTCGCCGTCTGAAACGTGAATCGATTTCAGGTCCACTTCACTCAGTACTCGCTTTGGGAATACAGGTCCCCGCTTTTCTTCCATCTCATAGTTGCACCCCATAGCCTCCGGAATCACCAGGATGTCCGAAAAGATGATCGCAGCATCCACATCGAGGATGTCGACTGGCTGGATGGTTACCTCGGCCGCCATTTCAGGCGATTTTACAAGCGTTTTGAAATCACCCGCCTTTTCGCGGACCTTGCGGTATTCCGGCAGAATTCGGCCTGCCTGACGCATCAGCCAAACCGGTGTTCTTTCCGTTTGTTCGCCGCGGGCGGCTCGGAGAATGAGATCGTTCTTTAACATTTCGGGAAATTAGGAAGGATTCACTGGAACAAAAAAAGCGAGCCCGGTTGAGGCTCGCTTCAATATTTTTTGGATACCGATCAGGCTTCTGCTACTGGTTGAACAGAAACGAAAGACTTGTCAGCTTTTCCTTTCTTGAACACGACCACGCCATTGGTAAGGGCGAAAAGAGTGTGATCTTTACCCATTCCAACATTCTGACCAGGGTGATGTTTTGTTCCGCGCTGGCGAACGATGATATTGCCGGCAATTACCTTCTGCCCGCCAAATACCTTGATACCGAGGCGTTTACTTTCCGATTCGCGGCCGTTCTTTACTTTACCTTCACCTTTTTTATGTGCCATGGTTGAATAATTTCAGGTTTCAAATTTCAGATTCCGAATACAAAGTCAATTAACCGATGCTTTCGATTTGCACTTTGGTGTACTGCTGACGGTGGCCGTTCTTTACCACGTAGCCTTTTCTGCGTTTCTTCTTGAAGACAATAACCTTATTGCCTTTCACATGCTCAAGGATTTTACCGGATACCTTGATTCCATTCACAGTAGGGGCGCCAATTTGAATCGAACTGCCGTCATCAACGAGAAGGACTTTGTCGAAGCTTACTGAAGCTCCGGCATCTCCCTCCATTTTAGGGGCGTAGATGTATTGGTCTTTGGCCACTTTGAACTGTTTTCCTGCAATATCTACGATCGCGTACATAGCTTTATAAAATTGGACTGCAAAGGTAAAAAAAGAATTTGGATTGACGTCTATCTTATGCCAAAATTCCCTGCATTTGTTTGCGGATTTTGACGTCAGAAACCTGAAAAAAAAATCACTTTTTTTTCATCCTGGCTTTCCCTCAGATTTCACATAAAAACCCGGCTTCTAAGGTATTATTTGCCAACGACTTATCTATCCACAAACTATCCACACGTTATCCACAATCGTTTAATTTGCCTCAAAAACCGCGTTTTGATTTTTAAGAAGGTTCTGTTTCATTTGTAGACTTGACACAGGGAGTCGGTATCCATCGACTTCTTCAAGAACCAAAAATTTTATTAGAAATAGTTTACGGGAATTAGCCTAAGCTAGTACCCCTCGAAATATTTTTAGTTGATCTAAACCTTTTTATCATGAGCCAACTGGAAGAACCTATTTTGAGAGAGAACAAAGACCGGTTTGTTCTCTTTCCCATTCAGCACCACGACATCTGGAAATTCTACAAACAGGCAGAAGCCAGTTTCTGGACAGCTGAAGAAATAGATCTCAGTCAGGACTTAAGCGACTGGGCAAACCTTAACGACGGCGAACGTCATTTCATCACTCACGTACTGGCTTTCTTCGCAGCCAGCGACGGGATCGTGAATGAAAACCTCGCTGAACACTTCGTCGCCGAGGTCCAGTATACCGAAGCCAAGTTCTTCTATGGTTTCCAGATTGCCATCGAAAATATCCATTCAGAAACCTACTCCCTCCTCATCGACACCTATGTGAAAGATCCAAGAGAAAAGGATAAACTTTTCCATGCTATCGATACCATGGATTGTGTTAAGAAGAAAGCAGACTGGGCGCTGCGCTGGATCAGCCAGGGCAATTTCCAGGAGCGCCTCATCGCCTTTGCAGCCGTTGAAGGTATCTTCTTCTCCGGATCATTCTGCTCTATCTTCTGGCTGAAGAAACGGGGACTCATGCCAGGTCTGACTTTCTCCAACGAGTTGATCTCCCGCGACGAAGGTCTCCACTGCGATTTTGCGTGCCACATCTACAACCAGCACGTTATCAACAAGCTTCCGGAAGAAACAGTAATCGCCATCATTCGCGACGCCGTTGAAATCGAGAAGGAATTTGTAACGGATGCGCTACCGGTTAACCTCATTGGTATGAACGCAGCTCAGATGCGCCAATACATTGAATTCGTCGCAGATCGTCTGTTGAATGAACTGGTAGGCAAGAAGATATTCAACGCAACCAACCCATTCGACTTTATGGACATGATCTCCCTGCGCGGAAAGACAAACTTCTTCGAGAAGCGCGTAGCGGAATATCAGAAAGCCGGAGTACTGAACAGCACCGACAAAGAAAACACTCCGAAGTTTTCACTTAACGAAGACTTTTAATTAGATTAAAGAAGCTTTTTAACCTATTCTAAAAATAACAACCCCTTTACCCACGATGCTTGTACTAAAACGCGACGGTCGCAGAGAATCGGTAAAGTTCGACAAAATCACAGCTCGAATTTCCAAACTTTGCTACGGATTAGATCCGAAGTTCGTCAACCCGGTTGAAGTGGCCATGAAGGTAATCAATGGCCTTTATGATGGTGTCTCTACTCAGGAACTCGACAACCTTGCCGCTGAAATTGCAGCTGCGATGACCACGAAACACCCTGATTTTGCAAAACTTGCTGCGCGTATCGCAGTCTCGAACTTGCATAAGGTTACAAGTAAATCGTTCTCAAATACGATGAAACGCCTGTATACGTATGTCGATCCCAAGACAGGCGAAAATGCACCGCTTATCTCCCGTGAAACATGGAAGATCATCAAAGAACACGCGGCGGCACTGGATGAAGCAATCCTCTATGATCGCGACTTCAGCTATGATTACTTCGGATTCAAAACACTGGAGCGCTCTTACCTGATGAAAATCGACGGCAAAACCGTTGAACGCCCACAGCACATGCTTATGCGTGTAGCCGTCGGGATACACGGTGAAGACATTCCTGCAGCCATCGAAACATACAACCTGCTTTCTGAGAAATGGTTTACCCACGCAACACCGACACTGTTCAACGCAGGTACTCCCAAACCTCAGCTTTCTTCATGCTTCCTGCTCACCATGAAGGACGACAGCATCGACGGTATATATGATACACTTAAGCAATGCGCCAAGATATCACAATCTGCAGGCGGAATAGGTCTTAGCATCCACAACGTAAGAGCTAAAGGGTCTTATATCAAGGGCACAGGCGGAACATCAAACGGTATCGTTCCGATGCTCCGCAACTTCGACATGACTGCACGTTATGTCGATCAGGGCGGTGGCAAGCGCAAAGGCAGCTTCGCTATCTACCTCGAACCATGGCACGCTGATATCTTCGACTTCCTCGACCTTAAGAAAAACCACGGCAAGGAAGAAATGCGCGCACGCGACCTGTTCTACGCATTGTGGATCTCCGACCTGTTCATGAAACGTGTCGAGAACAACGAAATGTGGTCGCTTTTCTGCCCCAACGAAGCCCCCGGCCTCGCCGACGTATGGGGTGAAGAATTTGAACGCCTCTACGAAAAATATGAAAAAGAAGGCAAGTTCCGCAGACAGGTAAAAGCTCAGGATCTCTGGTTCGAAGTACTCGAATCACAGATTGAAACCGGAACGCCTTACATCCTTTACAAGGATTCAGCTAACCGGAAATCAAACCAGAAGAACCTGGGAACGATCCGGTCAAGCAACCTGTGTACTGAGATCATCGAATATACAGCACCTGATGAAGTGGCGGTTTGTAACCTCGCTTCCTTGGCACTTCCGAAGTTCGTTACCGAAGAAGGCAAATTCGATCACCAGAAACTTTATGAGATCACCAAAGTAGTTACACGCAACCTGAACAAGGTTATTGATGTAAACTACTATCCTGTTGCCGAAGCGAAGAACTCCAACATGCGCCATCGCCCTATAGGACTTGGCGTACAGGGTCTCGCTGACACGTTCATCATGTTGCGTATGCCTTTCGACTCTCCCGAGGCGCGCAGACTAAATGAAGACATCTTCGAAACGATCTACTTCGGTGCCATGGAAGCTTCGATGGAACTGGCCAAAGTTCAAGGCCCTTATGAGACATTCAAAGGATCCCCGGTATCTAAAGGCATCTTCCAATTCGACATGTGGGGAGTAACACCTAAGAGTGGTCGCTGGAACTGGGAACAGCTGAAGCAGGACGTGAAAAAACACGGCGTCCGCAATTCACTTCTGGTTGCGCCGATGCCAACTGCATCAACGTCTCAGATCCTGGGTAACAACGAGTGCTTTGAACCATATACCTCAAACATCTATACTCGCCGTACCCTTTCGGGTGAGTTCATCATTGCCAACAAGCACTTGATGAAAGACCTGATGAACCTCGGACTGTGGAGCGAAACGATGAGACAGAAACTGATCGCAGCTAACGGTTCCATTCAGAATATTCCCGAGATTCCACAAAACATCAAGGATATCTATAAGACCGTTTGGGAGATTTCGCAAAAAGCGATCATCGACATGTCGGCTGACCGCGGTGCATATATCTGCCAGTCGCAAAGTCTCAACATCCACCTTACGAACCCGAACTTTGGAAAACTTACTTCCATGCACTTCTACGCCTGGAAGAAAGGACTCAAGACCGGCATGTACTACCTGCGGACCAATGCAGCTGCTGATGCCATCAAGTTCACGCTTGACAAGAGTGCATTGCAACAACCGGTCAAAGCGGCTGAGACCGCACCGGAAACGGTTACTGAGCCTGCATCAGTCGTTACCGTTGGCGACGCGCAACAACAATTGCATTACGAACAGCGCCCAGCAGATTATGAGCAGAAACTATCCGACATGGCCTGCTCGCTGGATAATCCGGATGCCTGCGAGGCCTGCGGAAGTTAGTCGCACTTCAATATTGAATATCAAGGCCCGTTCGAAAGAGCGGGCTTTTTTTATCTCGTCAAATGCCATCCAATTTGAAATATGCCGGCGAAAGCAGAAATTGTTTTTATATGAAGATCACGTTTTTCAGCACCCAGCCTTACGATAAGAAGTCGTTCGAGGAACACAACAGACACTACGCATTCAACATAAAATTTCTTGACGTTCAGCTGAACGAACAAACCGCATCCCTCGCAGAAGGTGCCGATGCTGTTTGCGCATTTGTCAATGATCGCGTAAACGCATCTATCATTAAGCAGTTGGCACGGGCAGGCGTTAAGATCATCGCCCTCCGATCTGCAGGCTTCAACAATGTAGATCTTGCTGCTGCCAAAGATTACAACCTGAAGGTTGTCCGCGTTCCGGCTTATTCGCCAAATGCCGTTGCCGAACACGCCGTAGCCATGATCATGACACTAAACCGCAAAACCCATAAAGCTTACAACCGTATACGCGAACAGAATTTTTCCTTAAACGGGTTGCTCGGGTTTGATTTACATGGAAAAACGGTGGGAGTAATCGGTACCGGAAACATCGGGCAGGTCTTCTGCCGCGTCATGCTTGGCTTTGGCTGCAAAGTCATCGCATTTGACGTTCAGAAGAACGAACAACTCAAGGAGCGGGGTATCCAGTACCTCCCGCTTGACGATGTTTTTTCTGCATCGAATATCATTTCACTTCATTGCCCCCTGAACGAACACACGCGTTACATCATCAATAAGGATTCAATCGAAAAGATGCAGGAGAACGTCATGCTGATTAATACTAGTCGCGGTGGACTTATCGACACGAAGGCTGTCGTAAAGGGTCTGAAATCCGGTAAGATTGGATCGCTTGGGATTGATGTTTACGAACAGGAGGAAAACCTCTTCTTCCGCGACCTTTCTGAAACAATTATCGAAGACGACGTCATCTCACGGTTAAGCAGTTTTCCCAACGTGCTAATTACTGCACATCAGGGGTTCTTCACCAAAGAAGCGCTGGCGGAAATCGCGGAGACTACACTCTCCAACTTGAAGGCATTTCAGAAGGGTGAAGAACTAATAAATGAGATAAAATTGAAGTAACGCGGCGTTATCCCTTCGTCAGACATTTCTTCTTCAGATTGCGTATGCCCTTCTTCACGGCCTTCTGTAAAGCCAACGAAGTTGAGCCAGCATTGACCTGCACTTCACCCGCATTCCCATCGCGAAGGCTGACCGGGTTAACATTCGTCCTGGTAAGGGAACGATAAATCTGCTGATTTCGATCCGTAGCGACTACGCTGACAAGAATGGATACTGAATGGGAAGTTGCGTTTTGTATCGGAGGCACGTATCCTCTGTTCATGGACGCAAACCGGGCGTTTATCTGATCTGCTGAAAGATACTCGAGCACTGCCCCTGATTTGCTTTCTACTACATCAACGATGAGAAGAAAAGGTATGCCATCGCTCGCAAGGCCCGCCATAAGCTTCCGATCATTGGGAACAATTCCCTTCGAGGTGAGGGTCCACTCCTCCGCGGGATAATAAAGAGGCTTCACACCTGTTTTTGCCAGTTCTCCTGTAATGACTTCGAAAAGGCGCTCAGACTGGTGTGCACTCAGGCCATGAATTTCAGGAACCAGTACTCTTGCGTCATGAATATTGTCACTACAGGAAAGTTGAACAT
>Ga0065721_10000051_pt1 | contig 15241 bp, 26 predicted proteins | sample Mesricmetagenome_FD_59108 | JGI IMG/M metagenome (GOLD analysis project Ga0065721, IMG submission 59108) | Mesophilic microbial community from rice straw/compost enrichment Sample: eDNA_1 v2 (version 2) | ecosystem: Engineered > Solid waste > Grass > Composting > Bioreactor | place: USA: Davis... | reverse complement strand
AAAAACTTTTTCCATGAATCAATATTTTCATCCGGAATTTGTGAAGGGTTGAAATCAGTATAAAATCTTGTGGAATAGCTGTGAAGGAAAGGTAGGTAAGATTTGTCCTTGATGATGGTCTGGGTAAACAGGTTGAAGTAATCATAATCGGGATCTGCCCATGCGCAAGCGTCAGATTTTGTATAAAAAAGGGACAACATGGCTAACGAGAGAATATGCTTTTTCATTTGTTTTGTTTTTTGTCTTTTGAATTAAACTTACCGAAGTTCCGGTTCATAACAAATTTACTGTCTAATTGATAATAGATGATATTAAAGTTATGGATTTTTTTTTCGAGAAAATCAACAACCGTTTCTAGCTGTTCATCTGTGATCTCTTCAACCTTAATGCTGAAACCTTTATTCAGGTAATTCCCAAAATAAAAATCATCTTTAAGGATCACCGCTTCATTTTCTGATATTTTTTTGAACGCTGGATTTTCAAGATCTTGTTTGGATAANGCATTAATAAGCTTGTGCTTTCCTAAATGATTGGTGACAATTCCCCACGGAATANACAGGAAGTGCCACTTCAATATTTTTAATAGGATAATCTTCGAGTTTGGAAAGATAACTTTTTTAAAAAGNTCACATCCAGAATAGAATTCCTGTCAGAAGTTTCCAGTGGGGATGAAGTGGAATAACACATGAGATACACTTTTTTCACCGGAGGAATTCCCGTCAAGCTCTTATCTTTTACCTGGTGGAGACGAAGTGTGCAGGTGATTTCCTTTCCTGAGACCTTTTTTTAATTCATTGAGAAACTTAAAATAATCATCTCTTGTTCCGCCGGTCCAGTCACAGTCGATCTGGATTTCATTGTTAGTAGTCAAATCATAGTCTTTAATTTTCTTTTCAATCAGATGATGAATGCTTTCTGCCAGAAAATGAATATCATTCTGCGAAATATTCAGGAATGTACGATTGGTTATAAAAATCGTTGGAACGATCTGTTTATCTGTTCTAAAGTTCTGATCTTTTGTAATAACTGCAACCGGCTGAAATTTTCCGTTCACTTTATCTACATCAAAGAGCCTTGTATATAAATAAGGTAAAGTTGCCTGCTCCAATACCTTTTTTTCATCCTGCTTCAGGGTAAGGTGTGTTTTCCAGTAATAAAAACTATAATGGTGATTATCTTTTTTATGACACGAAAGAGAGATAAGCAGGACTAATAATAACTTCATTAATTTCATGAGTGATATAAAATGGGTGAGTAATCTTAACCCGTTAACTTTATTCTCAAAATTAGAAATATTGTTTTTAAGATGAAAAAAATTCATGAAATGGCTAAATGATTAAAAATCAAAATATTTTAGTGTAAATATTTGTCAGTAAGAAAATTATTCATAAATTTGCACACTCATTTTAGGGGCGTAGTATGCCTATATCAAAAGTAGAAATTACTTCAGACCTCCTGAAAATGACTATGAATAAAGGATAAATTTTATTATAATATAAACAATGTCAGGTATTATTGGTAAAAAAATCGGTATGACATCTTTGTTTAACGAAGAAGGAAAAAACATTCCTTGTACAGTTATTCAAGCTGGTCCATGCTCGGTTTTACAGGTCAGAACCTTAGAAAAAGACGGTTATAAAGCTGTGCAATTAGGTTTCGATGACAAGAGTGAGAAGAACGTAGGTAAAGCGTTAGCTGGTCATTTCAAAAAGGCTGGTTCTACTCCTAAAGCTAAGTTGGTTGAATTCTACAGAGAGTTCGTTGATGAAGTGAAAGTAGGAGAGGAAGTAACTGTAAACTTGTTCACAGAAGGTGAGTTTGTTGATGTAACAGGTACTTCTAAAGGTAAAGGTTTCCAAGGTGTTGTTAAAAGACATGGCTTTGGAGGTGTAATGCAGGCAACTCATGGTCAGCACAACAGACTTAGAGCTCCAGGTTCTATCGGTGCTGGTTCAGACCCTTCAAGAGTATTCAAAGGGATGAGAATGGCTGGAAGAATGGGAGGTAAGCAGGTAACTGTTCAAAACCTTCAAGTGTTAAAAGTGGATCAAGAACAAAATCTTTTAGTAGTAAAAGGTGCTGTTCCGGGAGCTAAAAATTCTTATGTAATTATCAGAAAATGGAACTAGTAGTATTAAATACATCAGGAAAGGAGACCGGAAGAAAAGTAACTCTAGACGAATCAGTATTCGGAATTGAGCCAAATCAGCACGCGGTTTACTTAGAAGTTAAACAGTACCTTGCTGCACAAAGACAAGGAACTCATAAATCAAAAGAAAGAAGCGAAATCACTGCTTCTACTAAAAAACTTAAGAAGCAAAAAGGATCTGGTTCTGCTAGATACGGGGATATCAAATCTCCTACATTCAGAGGTGGAGGTAGAGTATTCGGTCCAAAACCAAGAGACTACAGATTCAAACTGAACAAAGCTCTTAAGAGATTAGCCAAAAAGTCTGTTTTATCTCAAAAAATGAGAGACAACAGCATCAGAGTAATGGAAGATATGAGCTTAAATGCTCCTAAAACTAAAGATTTCATCAACGTATTAAATGCTTTGGCACTTAACGATAAGAAAGCTTTATTTGTACTTCCTGAAGCTAACAAGAATGTGTATTTATCTTCAAGAAACTTACCTAAAACTAAAGTGATGAACTACAACGAGATCAGTTCTTACGACTTAGTAAACGCAGGTGAAATCGTATTCTTCGAAGGTGCAGTTGAAAAATTCCAGGAAAATTTAAAGAAATAAATCATGTCAGTTATTATTAAACCAGTTATCTCAGAAAAGGCTAATTACCTTACAGATTTAAGAGGTTCTTATTCTTTCTTAGTAAATACTAAGGCGAATAAAATCCAGATCAAAAAAGCTGTTGAAGAAGCTTATGGTGTAAAAGTAGCAGACGTTAATACAATGATTTATGCTCCGAAGGTTTCTTCGAAATACACTAAAAAAGGTCTTCAAGTAGGAAAGACAAACAAATTGAAAAAAGCGGTTATCACTCTTGCTGAAGGAGAAGTAATCGACATTTTTGCTGTAAATTAATTATTAATTATAAATAATAGTAATGTCTGTTAGAAAATTAAAACCTATCACCCCGGGACAGAGATTCAGAATTGTAAACAATTTTGAGGAAATTACTACTAACAAACCAGAGAAATCTCTAACAGTTGGTATTAAAAAGTCAGGTGGACGTAACCAAACAGGTAAAATGACCATGCGTTACACCGGAGGTGGACACAAAAAGAAATACAGAATTATTGACTTCAAAAGAAACAAAGCAAACGTTGAAGCAACTGTAAAATCTGTAGAATACGATCCAAACAGAACTGCATTTATCGCTTTATTAGAGTACGCAGACGGAGAGAAGAGATACATCATCGCTCCAAACGGTATCAAAGTAGATCAGAAAGTAGTTTCAGGAGACAGCGTTGAACCAAACGTAGGTAACGCAATGAAATTGAAAAATATTCCATTGGGTACTGTAATTTCTTGTATCGAAATGAAGCCTGGTCAAGGTGCTATTTTAGCAAGAAGTGCTGGTTCTTCAGCTCAATTAACTTCAAGAGACGGTAAATATGCTATCATCAAATTACCTTCAGGAGAATCAAGAATGATCCTTACTGAATGTATGGCAATGATTGGTTCAGTTTCTAACTCAGATCACCAATTAACAGTATCAGGTAAAGCTGGTAGAAGCAGATGGTTAGGTAGAAGACCAAGAACAAGAGCGGTTGTAATGAACCCAGTAGATCACCCAATGGGTGGTGGTGAAGGACGTTCTTCAGGAGGTCACCCAAGATCTAGAAACGGTAAACCGGCTAAAGGTTACAAAACTAGAAAGAAAAACAAAGTGTCTAACCGTTACATCGTATCTAAAAGAAAATAATTATGGCAAGATCACTTAAAAAAGGACCGTTCATTCATCATACTTTAGATAAGAAGGTTCAGGCAAATATAGAGTCTGGTAAGAAGACAGTTATCAAAACTTGGTCTAGAGCATCTATGATCTCTCCGGACTTCGTAGGACAAACTATTGCTGTACACAACGGGAAATCTTTTATCCCTGTATACGTTACAGAAAACATGGTTGGTCACAAGTTAGGCGAATTTTCTCCAACAAGATCTTTCAGAGGTCATGGTGGTAACAAAAACAAAGGAAGCAGATAATCATGGGATCAAGAAAACAAGATAGCGCAATCGCAAGAAAAGAAGCTAACAAGGACGTTGTTAAAGCTTCATTAAATAACTGCCCTTCTTCTCCAAGAAAAATGAGATTAGTTGCTGATATCATTAGAGGAGAGCAGGTAGATAAAGCACTTTATATCCTAAAATATTCTAAGAAAGATGCATCTAACAAGTTAGAGAAATTACTTCTTTCTGCAATTGCTAACTGGCAAGTGAAAAACGAAGGTGCGGATATTGAAGAAGCTAACCTTATCGTTAAAGAAATATTCGTGGATAGTGCAAGACAATTGAAGAGACTAAGACCAGCTCCACAAGGTAGAGGGTATAGAATCAGAAAAAGATCTAACCACGTTACATTAATCTTAGGTAATAAAGAAAATTAATCAAGGTATGGGACAGAAGACAAATCCAATTGGTAACAGATTAGGTATCATCAGAGGATGGGATTCTAACTGGTTTGGTGGAAACGATTATGGAGACAGAATCGCTGAAGACTACAAAATCAGAAGATACCTTGAAGCTAGATTATCTAAAGGTGGTATTTCAAAAATCTATATTGAAAGAACACTTAAATTAGTAACAGTTACTATCACTACAGCTAGACCGGGACTTATCATCGGTAAAGGAGGTCAGGAAGTTGACAAGTTAAAAGAAGAGTTGAAAAAACTTACTAAAAAGGATATTCAAATCAATATTTTCGAAATCAAAAGACCTGAACTTGATGCAGTATTAGTTGCTGATAGCATTGCTAAACAAATCGAAAACAGAATCTCTTACAGAAGAGCTGTGAAAATGGCTATGGCTGGTACAATGAGAATGGGTGCTGAAGGTATCAAAGTTCAGATCTCTGGTAGATTGAACGGAGCTGAGATGGCAAGAAGNGAGTCTTTCAAAGACGGAAGAATCCCATTGTCTACTTTCAGAGCTGATATCGATTATCATATTGCTGAAGCATTAACTCAATACGGTAAGTTAGGAGTTAAAGTTTGGATCATGAAAGGAGAAGTTTACGGTAAAAGAGAACTTTCTCCACTAGTGGGACAACAAAAGAAAGGACCTTCAGGAGGTGGAAACAGAGGAGATAGAGAAAACAGAAGACCTTCAAGAGATAAAAAAAATAATTAATAAAATTTTAGAGGATAGTTTTTAAATTACCGTTACTTTTTTAAAATCTAAATTCTAAAATCTAAAATTTAAGAAATTATGTTACAACCAAAAAGAACCAAATTCCGTAGAGTTCATAAGATGAAGATGAAGGGGATTGCTCAAAGAGGTAATCAACTTGCTTACGGAACTTTCGGAATCAAAGCTACGGAAGGTGCTTGGATCACTGCAAGACAAATTGAAGCTGCNCGTATCGCTGCTACAAGATATATGAAGAGAGAGGGTCAACTATGGATCAAAATCTTCCCGGATAAGCCAATTACTAAAAAACCAGCTGAAGTAAGGATGGGTAAAGGTAAAGGTGCCGTGGAATATTGGGTAGCTGTAGTGAAACCAGGTAAAATTATGTTCGAAATCGGAGGTGTACCTTATGAGGTAGCTAAAGAAGCATTAAGACTTGCTGCACAAAAATTACCTGTAGTTACTAAATTTGTAGTTGCTAACGATTTTGTTAAACCTCTATAATCTTTGAATACAATGAAAAAAGCTGATATTAAAAATTTAAGCGCGGGAGATATTCAAAACCAATTAGCTGAAGCTAAAGCTCAATATTCAAAATTGAAATTGGCTCACAAAATCAGCCCAATTGAAAACCCGATCCAAATCAGAGATTTGAGAAAAACAATCGCAAGACTAAATACTGAGTTAACTAACAAACAATAATTTCATTTTACAATGGAAAGAAATTTAAGAAAAGAAAGAATCGGAGTTGTTTCCAGCAATAAAATGGAAAAAACCATTGTTGTTAGTGAAACGATGAGAATGAAACACCCGATGTACGGTAAATTCGTTTTGAAAACGAAAAAATATACTGCACACGACGAGAACAACGAATGCAACGAAGGAGATACAGTTCTTATCCAGGAAACTAGACCTTTGAGCAAGAACAAGAGATGGAGATTAGTAAGAATCATTGAAAAAGCTAAGTAATGTTACAAACAGAATCAAGATTAAAAGTTGCTGATAACACAGGTGCTAAAGAAGTATTAGTTATCAGAGTTCTGGGAGGAACCAGAAGAAGATATGCTTCAGTTGGTGATAAAATCGTAGTTACTATCAAGGATTCTACGCCATCAGGAAACGCTAAGAAAGGTCAGGTATCTAAAGCTGTAGTAGTAAGAACTAAAAAAGCAGTGAGAAGAAAAGATGGTTCATACATCAAATTCGAAGACAATGCTTGTGTATTACTAAANGCAGCAGGAGAAATGAGAGGAACTCGTGTTTTCGGACCAGTTGCTCGTGAGTTGAGAGACAAAGAATATATGAAAATCATTTCATTAGCTCCTGAAGTACTTTAATTTTTAAAATTTTTAAAGAAAATGTCAAAGTTAAAAATAAAAAGAGGAGATAACGTAATCATTACTACTGGTAAGAAAGATATCAAAGGTAAGACTGGTGAAGTTATTGAAGTGATCAAGAAAGAAGGAAAAGACCCAAGAGTAGTTGTTGCAGGACTTAATATCGTTAAAAAACACGTTAAGCCTTCAGCTTCAAATCCTCAAGGAGGAATTGTTGAAAGAGAAGCTTCTATTCATATCTCAAACGTAGCTTTAGTTGGTAAAGACGGAAAAGCTATCAAAGTAGGTTATAAAATCGACGGAGATAAGAAAGTAAGAATCAATAAAAAAACGGGTGAAACTTTATAATTTGAAATAACACATGGAATATATAGCAAGACCCAAAAAAGCATATAAAGAGAAAATTGTTCCTGCAATGATGGAAGAATTTGGGTACAAGTCAGTAATGCAAGTACCTAAATTGGAAAAAATCGTCTTATCTCAAGGATTAGGTGATGCTACTGCAGACAAAAAAATCATCGATTATGCTGTAGAAGAACTTACGAATATCACTGGTCAAAAAGCTGTTGGAACGATCTCTAAGAAAGACGAAGCTGCTTTCAAACTAAGAAAAGGGATGCCTGTAGGTGCTAAAGTTACCCTAAGAGCTGATAAAATGTATGAGTTTTTAGATAGACTTACTTCTTCTGCATTGCCACGTATTAGAGATTTCTCTGGTATCAAAGCTGATGGTTTCGATGGAAGAGGTAACTATAACTTAGGTATTACTGAGCAAATCATCTTCCCTGAAATCGTGATCGACAAAGTGAAAAAAATCCAAGGGATGGACATCACTTTCGTTACTACTGCGAAAACAGACAAAGAAGCTAAAGCATTATTAACTCACTTCGGTTTACCATTTAAAAAGAACTAAGAAATGGCTAAAGAATCAATGAAAGCGCGTGAGCGCAAAAGAGAGGCACTAGTTGCTAAATATGCTGCGAAAAGACAAGCTCTAAAAGAAGCTGGTGATTACGAAGCATTACAAAAACTTCCTAAAAACGCTTCTCCTGTGAGATTACACAACAGATGTAAATTAACAGGTAGACCAAGAGGATACATGAGAACGTTCGGTATTTCCAGAGTAACTTTCAGAGAAATGGCAAACAACGGACTTATCCCGGGAGTTAAAAAAGCTAGTTGGTAATAATTACTAATTAATCCGGACAATTAAGTTGTTCAGATACTAAAGATAAAAATATCAGACCTAAGATTATCTGAAGTCTGATATTTTACTCTTCAAGTCTTTACAATACTGATTGTCTTTAACCAATAATTTATAAAAGAAAAATGGTAACAGATCCAATTTCAGATTTCCTAACAAGAGTAAGGAACGCACAAAGCGCAGGCCACAAAGTGGTGGAAATTCCTGCATCGAAAATCAAAAAGGAGATTACGAAGATCTTATTTGATCAGGGGTATATCTTAAACTACAAGTTTGAGGATAACGCTGTTCAGGGATCAATCAAAATCGCTTTAAAGTACGATAAGCAAACTAACAAACCTGCTATTAAGTCTATCCAAAGAGCTTCAAGACCAGGTCTAAGACAGTACAAAGGTTCTGCTGAACTTCCAAGAGTACTAAACGGTTTGGGTATAGCTATCATCTCTACTTCTAAAGGAGTAATGACTGATAAGAAAGCTAGAGAAGAGAAAGTAGGCGGTGAAGTAATCTGCTATGTTTATTAATTTTTAATCAAAGGAAAATGTCAAGAATTGGTAAAGCAATTATAACAGTTCCAGCAGGAGTTACAATCACTGAAAACAATGGTGTGGTAACTGTAAAAGGTCCTAAAGGAGAACTTTCTCAGGAACTTACAGCAGGAATTACTTTAGAACAAAAAGATGGTGAACTGAATGTAAACAGACCATCAGATTCTAAGCAACACAAGGCGCTTCACGGTTTATACAGAGCGTTGATCAATAATATGATTGTAGGTGTATCTGAAGGATTCACAAAACAATTAGAATTAGTAGGGGTAGGATACAGAGCTTCTCACTCAGGACAAAAACTTGAGTTGGCTTTAGGATTCTCTCACGGTATCGTTTTAGAACTTCCTAGCGAAGTTAAAGTTGATACATTGACTGAAAAAGGTAAAAACCCAATTATTACTTTAACGTCTCATGACAAGCAACTTCTGGGAATGGTTACTGCAAAGATCCGTTCTTTCAGAAAACCTGAGCCATACAAAGGAAAAGGTGTAAGATTCGTTGGTGAAAATGTTAGACGTAAAGCTGGTAAATCTGCTTAATAAATTATAAGAAAATGGCATTAAGTAAAGTAGAAAAAAGAATAAGAATCAAAAGAAGAGTAAGAGGAAAAATCTCTGGATCTTCTGAATTGCCAAGATTATCTGTATATAAAAGTAATAAGGAAATTTACGCTCAGTTAATCGACGATAACAGTGGAAAAACATTAGTATCAGCTTCTTCAAGAGAGAAAGGTGTNGATGCTAAAGGAACTAAAACTGAAGTTTCTGCTGCTGTAGGTAAAGCTATCGCTGCTAAAGCTATCGCTGCAGGAATCGAAAATATAGTGTTTGATAGAAACGGATTCGTATATCACGGAAGAGTTAAGGCTCTAGCTGATGGTGCGAGAGAAGGTGGACTTAAATTCTAATCATAAAAATTTCGGAAAATATGTTAGGACTAGATAATATAGAAAGAGTAAAACCGGGAGGATTAGAATTAAAAGATCGTCTCGTAGCTGTTAACAGAGTAACAAAAGTAACTAAAGGGGGTAGAGCTTTCGGATTTTCTGCTATCGTAGTAGTAGGAAATGAAGACGGTGTTATCGGTTACGGTTTAGGAAAATCTAAAGAAGTTGCTTCTGCAATTGCTAAAGCAGTTGAAGATGCTAAGAAAAACCTTGTGAAAGTTCCTGTAATGAACCATACTATTCCTCACCAAACTACTGCTAGATACGGTGGTGCAGATATCTTCTTAAGACCTGCTTCTCACGGTACAGGACTTATCGCCGGAGGTGCGGTAAGAGCGGTATTGGAATCTGCTGGTATTCACGATATCCTTTCAAAATCTAAAGGATCTTCTAACCCTCACAACGTGGTGAAAGCTACTTTCAAAGCGTTATTGGATATCAGAAGACCTGAAGAGATCGCTAGAATGAGAGGAGTTTCTCTAAGTAAAGTGTTTAACGGTTAATATATAAGACAATGGCAACAATCAAAGTAAAACAAGTAAGAAGCGCTATTGGAAGAACAAAAACCCAAAAGAGAACGCTTGAAGCATTAGGATTTAAGAAACTTCACCAAGTTGTAGAGCATGAAGCTACACCTTCTATTTTAGGGATGATAGCTGCAGTTAGCCACTTACTTGAAGTTCAAAAATAATTTTTAAAATAATTTTAAAATGAATTTAAACAACATAAAGCCTGCTGCAGGTTCTACTCACAACTCTAAAAGAATTGGTAGAGGACAAGGTAGCGGAAAAGGAGGTACTGCAACGAAAGGTCACAAAGGACAGAAAGCTAGAGCTGGTTATTCTCAGAAAATCGGTTTCGAAGGAGGTCAGATGCCTTTACAAAGAAGATTACCTAAATTCGGATTCAAAAACGTAAACAGAAAAGAGTTTAGAGCTATTAATCTGGATTCTATCCAAACTTTNATCGAGAACAAATCTATTACAGGTGAGATCACGAAAGATGTTTTGGTAGCAAACGGTTTAGCTTCTAAAAACGAATTAGTGAAAATTATGGGTAGAGGAGAATTGAAATCTGCGGTTTCAATCTCTGCTGACAAATTCACTAAATCTGCTGAAGAGCTTATNGCTAAAGCAGGTGGAAAAGCAATTACCTTATAATAACTACTAATGAAAGAATTTATACAAACCCTCAAAAATATTTGGAGCCTAAAAGAATTAAGAGATAAAATTCTCTTTACCTTAGGTATTATCCTTGTGTATAGATTCGCATCTTTTATCTCTCTGCCTGCAATTAACCTTGCAGAAGTGGGAGATCTCTTAGAGCATTATAAAAATCAAGGCGGAAACAAGCAGGGAGCAGGTCTCCTTGGCTTGCTTTCGTCATTTACGGGGGGAGCATTCAGCCACGCTTCCGTAATGGCGTTAGGAATCATGCCTTATATTTCTGCTTCTATTATTGTTCAGTTGATGGGAATGGCAATTCCTTATCTTCAGAAACTTCAGAAGGATGGAGAGTCAGGTAGAAATACATTGAACCAAATTACAAGATGGCTAACTATCGGAGTGTGTCTAGTGCAGGCTCCTTCATATTTAACGTCTATTACTCAATTATTCTTACCTTATACTCAGTTCCAGTCTGCATACTTTGTAGAGCCAAATTCCATCATGTTCTGGTTACCAAGTATTGTAATCTTGGTTGCTGGTTCAGTGTTTGCGATGTGGTTAGGAGAAAAGATTACCGATAAAGGAATAGGGAATGGTATCTCTATCCTTATTATGGTAGGTATCTTATCCAGACTACCTGANGCATTCGTACAGGAAATGGCAGTTCAGAACGGAAAAGGAGGAATGGGATCTATCATGATCCTGATTGAAGTGATATTCTGGATGTTGGTGGTTCTTTTAGCAGTAGTACTATCTGTTGCTGTGAGAAAAATCCCTATTCAGTATGTAAGCAGAGCTCAAGCAAGAGGAGGTGTAAACAGAAATCTTATGCAGGGCGCAAGACAATGGATCCCATTGAAAGTAAATGCTGCTGGTGTAATGCCAATCATCTTTGCTCAGGCATTGATGTTCGTACCAGGATTATTAACGAAATTCGATGAATCTAACACTTTTCTTGCAGGTTTCAAGAATGTTTTTAGCTGGCAATACAATGTATTGTTCGCGCTATTAATTATTATCTTCTCATTTTTCTATACTGCGATTACAATCCCGGTAAACCAAATGGCCGATGATCTGAAGAGAAACGGTGGTTTAGTACCGAAAGTAAGACCTGGGAAAGATACTGCTGATTATTTAGATGATATTTTATCAAAAATTACCTTGCCAGGTGCAATATTTTTGTCTATCTTTGCAGTCCTTCCGGCAATTGTGCATGGAAGCTTTGTTCAGACAGACGCGTTCGCCCTATTTTTCGGGGGGACATCATTATTGATTATGGTTGGAGTTGTTTTAGATACCGTTCAACAGATCAATACGTATCTGCTGAATCATCATTATGATGGCTTAATGCAGTCTAAATTATCAAGAACGACTGGATATTAATTTATGGCGAAACAAAAACATATTGAACAAGATGGCGTGATTGTGGAAGCACTTTCTAACGCCATGTTCCGTGTAGAACTGGAAAATGGGCATATACTTATCGCACATATTTCTGGTAAAATGAGAATGCATTATATTAAACTTTTACCTGGAGATAAGGTAAAACTTGAAATGTCTCCTTATGATTTAACAAAAGGGAGAATTACTTTTAGATATTAAACAACTGCCAAATGGAGTCTTCGGGTTTCCATTTGGCTCTTGTTAAAAAATAAATACTATCAAATGAAAGTTAGAGCATCAATTAAAAAAAGAAGCGCTGATTGTAAAATTGTACGCAGAAAAGGTGTACTGTTTGTAATCAACAAGAAGAACCCAAAATTTAAACAAAGACAAGGCTAACATTAAATTATGGCGAGAATTGCAGGTATTGATTTACCAAAAAACAAAAGAGGCGTTATCGGTTTAACTTATATTTACGGAATCGGAAGAAGCACTTCTTCAGAAATCCTTAAGGCTGCCGGTATCAGCGAAGATAAGAAAGTCAACGAATGGAATGACGATGAATTGGCTGCAATCAGAACGTATATCTCTGAAAACATTAAAGTAGAAGGAGAATTNAGATCTGAAGTGCAATTGAACATCAAGAGATTGATGGACATAGGATGCCAACGAGGAATACGTCACAGACTAGGATTACCTTTAAGAGGCCAGAGAACGAAAAACAACTCTAGAACCCGTAAAGGAAAGAGAAAAACTGTTGCTAACAAGAAAAAAGCAAGTAAATAATCGTTAGGAATTATGGCAAAACAAACTAAAGTAGTTAAAAAAAGAAAAGTAAAAGTTGAAGCTATTGGTGAAGCTCATATTCANGCTTCTTTCAATAACATCATCATTTCTTTAACAAATAAAAACGGAGAGGTTATCTCTTGGGCTTCTGCCGGTAAAATGGGATTCAGAGGTTCTAAAAAGAATACTCCATTTGCTGCTCAGATGGCAGCTGAAAATTGCTCTGCTGTAGCTCACGAAGCTGGATTAAGAAGAGTAAAGGTGTTTGTAAAAGGACCTGGTGCAGGTAGAGAATCTGCAATCAGATCTATTCACAATTCAGGAATTGAAGTTAGCGAAATCATTGATGTGACTCCTATGCCACACAATGGATGTAGACCACCAAAAAGAAGAAGAGTTTAATTTTTAGAATTTACCCATTATGGCAAGATATATTGGACCTAAAACTAAGATTGCTAGAAAGTTTGGTGCTGCAATCTACGGAGATGACAAAAACTTCGAAAAAAGAAAAAACCAACCACCAGGACAACACGGTCCTAACAAAAGAAGAGGTGCTAAAAAATCTGAATACGCAGTTCAGTTNGCTGAAAAGCAAAAAGCTAAATATACTTATGGTATTTTAGAAAGACAGTTTGCTAACTTATTTGATAAAGCACACAGAAGTAAAGGTGTAACAGGTGAAGTTCTATTGCAACTTTGCGAATCTAGATTGGATAACGTAGTGTACAGATTTGGTTTTGCTAAAACAAGATCTGCTGCTAGACAATTGGTTTCTCACAGACACATCACTGTGAACGGAGAAATCCTTAATATCCCTTCATATTTGGTAAAAGCTGGTGATGTAATCGCTGTAAGAGAAAAGTCTAAGTCTCTTGAAGTTGTTACAAACGCATTAGCTTCTAAAGCAAATTATGAGTGGTTACAATTCAACGATGAGAAGAAAGAAGGTACTTTCGTTTCTGCTCCTGAGAGAATCCAAATTCCGGAAGACATCAAGGAACAGCTTATCGTCGAACTTTACTCTAAATAATTTTTTAATCAAATTTTTGCTCAACCCAATAATATGGCAATTTTACAATTCATAAAACCCGATAAAGTAATTTTACTTAACTCTGATGAATTTAGAGGTCAATTTGAATTCAGACCACTAGAACCAGGTTTCGGGCTTACAATCGGTAATGCTTTGAGAAGAGTGTTGCTTTCTTCTCTGGAAGGTTATGCTATTTCATCTATCAAAATAGAAGGTGTAGAGCACGAATTTTCAACTATTCCAGGAGTAATTGAAGACGTTACCGAAATTATTCTTAACCTTAAGCAGGTAAGATTAAAAGCTGCAGCAGAAAACCAGGCTAACGAGCAGGTAGTTGCTAAAGTTTCAGGTCAAACGGTTATTACTGCTGGAGATTTAGGAAAGTCAATCAATGGATTTGAGGTTCTGAACCCGGATTTAGTGATCTGCAACCTAAACAGTGATGTAACTTTCGAAATTACTTTCAATATTGAAAAAGGTAGNGGNTATGTTCCTTCAGAACAAAACAAGTCAAACAATGCACCTGTAGGTACTATTGCTATTGACTCTATCTTCACGCCNATCAAGAAAGTACAATACAGCATTGAAAATTATCGTGTAGAGCAAAAAACAGACTACGAAAAACTTGTATTAGATATAGAAACTGATGGTTCCATCAGTCCTCAAAATGCGCTAACAGAAGCTTCTAAGATATTAATTTATCATTTCATGTTGTTCTCTGATGAGAGAATCACTCTTGAAACTGAAGCAGTGAAAGCGTCTATCCAATACGATGAAGAAACTCTTCATACAAGACAACTATTGAAGTCTAAATTAGCAGATATGGATCTTTCTGTAAGAGCCCTTAACTGTCTTAAAGCAGCTGAAGTAGAAACTCTTGGAGAATTGGTTTCTTACAGTAAGTCTGATTTGATGAAATTCAGAAATTTTGGTAAAAAATCTTTGACAGAACTAGAAGAATTAGTGCATTCAAAAGGTCTTAACTTCGGTTTCGACGTTGCAAAATATAAGTTAGACGCTGATAAATAATTAATAATGAGACACGGTAAAAAATTCAATCACTTAGGAAGAACGGCTTCTCACAGAAGTGCTTTACTTTCTAATATGGCTTGTTCTCTAATTGAGCATAAAAGAATCAACACTACTGTAGCTAAAGCTAAAGCTTTAAGAGTATATGTTGAGCCTCTATTAACAAAAGCAAAAGAAGATACTACACATAACAGAAGAATTGTATTCTCTTATCTTCAAAATAAGGAAGCAGTTGCTGAATTGTTCAGAACTGTAGCTCCTAAAATCGCTGAAAGAANCGGTGGTTATACAAGAATCATCAAAACAGGTTTCAGACCAGGTGATGCTGCTGATACTGCTCTTATCGAGCTAGTGGATTTCAACGAGCTTTATAATCCAAATGCTGAAGAGAAAAAAGCTACAAGAAGAAGCAGAAGATCTACAACAGCTAAAAAAGCTGAAACTGTAGTTGCTGAAGCTCCAAAGACAGAAGAAAAAGTTGAAGAGACCAAAAGGCAGAAG
>Ga0065721_10051336_pt1 | contig 15242 bp, 12 predicted proteins | sample Mesricmetagenome_FD_59108 | JGI IMG/M metagenome (GOLD analysis project Ga0065721, IMG submission 59108) | Mesophilic microbial community from rice straw/compost enrichment Sample: eDNA_1 v2 (version 2) | ecosystem: Engineered > Solid waste > Grass > Composting > Bioreactor | place: USA: Davis... | reverse complement strand
TGCCGCGGCCGCCGCATCGGCTCGTTCGGCGACATCGCCTGCTTCAGCTTCCATCCCAACAAGAACATGACCACGATCGAGGGCGGCGCCGTCGTGCTCGACAGTCCCGATGAGATTCACGCCGTGGAGCTCGGGCGCTTTCACGGCATCGAGCGCGATGCCGACCACAATGTCGACGTGATGCAGCCCGGCGGCAAGTACAACCTGTCGGATGTTGCGGCTCGCGTTGGCTTGGGCCAGTTGCCGCACCTGGATGCGTTCTGCGAGCGCCGGCGTGCCTTGGCCGATCTCTATTTCGATGAGCTGAGTCTGGATCCACCGGGCGTATTGCCGGCGCGCGGCGATGCCGGACATTGCTGGAACATGTTCACGGTGCTCCTGCCGTTCGCCGACTTGGGGCTCACGAGAGTGCAATTTCAGCAAGCGATGGCCAGGCGCGGCATCGGCATCGGCGTGCACTATCCTTCGATTCCCGGGCTCACCGTGTACCGGAAGCTCGGCTATGACGAGCGGCCCTTTCCCAACGCGGCGCGCATCGGGCGCGAGACGGTGACCTTGCCGTTGTTTCCACAAATGTCCGACGACGACGTGCGTCGCGTGTGCCGCGAGCTGCGCGCCGTTCTGGCCATCCGGACATGAGCGCCCAACGCTTCATCACGCCGATCCGCGCTCCGCGCCTGAGCATCGTGATCCCGGTGTTCAATGAAGAGTCCTGCCTGCCCGCCTTGTTCGAGCAACTCTATCCCGCGCTCGATGCGCTCGGGCGCTCCTACGAATGCATCTTCGTCGACGACGGCAGCACCGACGCATCGGTCTCGCTGCTGCGGAAGATGTTCCAGGCTCGTCCCGATCACACCCGATTGCTGATCCTGCGCGGCAATTTCGGTCAGCACGCCGCGATTCTGGCGGGATTCGAGCGGGCGCGTGGCGAGTTGATCGTGACGCTCGATGCGGACCTGCAAAATCCGCCCAGCGAGATTGCGCAGGTCGTGGCCCAGTTCGATCGGGGCCATGACTACATCGGGACCGTGCGTCAGCATCGGCAGGATGCCTGGTGGCGGCGAGCGGCGTCCAGCGCCATGAACGGAGTTCGCGCCCGGATTTCCGGCATTCGCATGACCGATCAGGGCTGCATGCTGCGGGGCTATGCGCGCGCCGTGGTCGATGCCATCAACCAATCTCGCGAGGTCAGTACTTTCGTTCCCGCGCTCGGCAGTCTGTATGCGCTGCGCCCGACCGAGATTCCAGTGCAGCACCACGAACGCAGCAACGGACGATCCAAGTATTCGCTGTATCGCCTGATCCGCCTCAACTTCGATCTGGTCACCGGCTTCTCCGTCGTGCCGTTGCAGCTGTTTTCGCTGGGCGGCATCGTCATCGCGCTGCTCTCGGCGCTGTTCGTCGTGTTCCTGCTGGTACGACGGATCGTGGTCGGCCCCGAAGCCGAAGGCATGTTCACGCTGTTCGCACTGGTGTTCCTGCTGATCGGCATCGCCTTGTTCGGCATCGGCCTGCTCGGTGAATACATCGGACGAATCTATCTGCAGGTTCGTCACCGGCCGCGCTACCTCATTGACGCCATCCTCGAAAGCGACCTGCACCGGGAGGATCGATGACGAGCGCGGTGGTGTTTGCCTATAGCGAAGTGGGCGCGCGTTGCCTGCGCGTGCTGCTCCGTCACGGCGTCCAGGTGCCGATGGTGTTTTCGCACGAAGACGATCCTTCTGAGGTTCGCTGGTACCGCAGCGTCGCCGAGATCGCCCGCTCGAATCACATCGGCGTGGTCATGCCTGCCAATCCGAATTCCCGCAGTTGGATAAGCACGGTCGCGCAGCTGCGGCCCGATTTCATTTTCTCGTTCTACTATCGTCACATGCTGTGCGATGAGTTGCTCGGGCTCGCGAGCCGCGGCGCGCTGAACATGCATGGCTCGCTGCTGCCCAAGTATCGCGGCCGCGCACCGGTCAACTGGGCGATCCTTCACGGCGAAACCGAAACGGGCGCGAGCCTGCATCACATGTGCAGCGCTCCCGATGCGGGTCCTCTGGTGGCACAGGAACGCGTCGCCATCCGAATCGAAGACACGGCGCTCGACGTCTCGTTGCAGGTCGCCGCGGCGGCCGAGCGCTTGCTCGATCGTGTGCTGCCGGATCTGATCGCCGGCCGCGCGCTGGCGACGCCGCTGGACCTTTCGCAGGGCTCGTACTTCGGCCGCCGCCGGCCCGAAGATGGGCAGATCTCATGGGACTGGCCGGCACTGCGCATTCACAATCTCATCCGCGCGGTCGCGCCGCCCTTCCCTGGCGCATTCGGAGTTAGCGCCGGACGCACGTTCCGATTGCTCGGCAGTCGGTATCTGCAAGAGCCAGCCCGCTTCCCACAGCGCGCGCCCTGCCTGTACGCCGAAGGGCTGGCGATCTATCTCGATTGTGTCGACGGCAGCCGCCTCACCTTGCCGACCGTGCAACTCGATGGCAAGCCGCTGGCTCCCACCTGCTTCGCCGCTCGCTGCGGCACCCCTATCCTTTCTGTTGGCCATCCGGAGGCGATCTCATGCGACGTGTCCTGATACTTGGCGTCAATGGCTTCATCGGACATCACTTGAGCCGGGCGCTGCTGGCTCGCACCGACTGTCACGTGTACGGCATGGACCTCCACGGCGACCGCATCGACTCCTTGCTGCGCGATCCGCGGTTTCACTTCGTCGAAGGCGACATCACCATCAACCGCGAATGGGTCGAATATCACGTGCGCAAGTGCGACATCGTGCTGCCGCTGGTAGCGATTGCCACACCGGCTGCTTATGTGCGCGAGCCGCTCAAGGTGTTCGAGCTGGATTTCGAGGCCAATCTGGCGATCATCCGGCATTGCGTGAAGTACGGCGCGCGGGTGATTTTCCCATCGACCTCTGAAGTCTATGGCATGTGTCCCGATGCCGAGTTCGACGCCTACTCCTCGACCCTCGTGCTCGGCCCCATCGGCAAGTCGCGCTGGATCTACTCGTGCGCCAAGCAGCTGCTCGATCGCATCATCTGGAGCTACGGTCTGGAAGGACGCCTGGACTTCACGCTCATCCGGCCTTTCAACTGGATCGGCTCCGGTCTGGACAGCATCAGCACCGCGAAGGAAGGCAGCTCGCGCGTGCTGACTCAATTCCTGGGCAATATCGTGCGCGGCGAGCACATCAAGCTGGTCGACGGCGGCACCCAGATGCGCTCCTTCACGTACATCGACGATGCCATCGATTGTTTGTTACGGATCGTCCACAACCCGGCCGGCATCGCTTCCGGCAAGATCTATAACATCGGCAATCCCGCCAACAACTATTCCATCCGCGGGCTCGCCGAGATGATGCTCAGGATCGCACGCGCAAGGCCGGAATACAGTGAATCGGCGCGAAAAGTGTCCTTGATCGAGGTTTCCTCCGACAGTTACTACGGCCAGGGCTATCAGGATATCCGGACGCGAGTGCCGCGCATCGACAACACCTGCAAGGACCTGCATTGGCGGCCCAGGACCGATATGCCCACGGCGTTGCAGGCGATCTTCGATGCATACGCCCAGGATCTGCAGCGGGCACGCGAGCTCACTCCGACCGAATCGCTCCCCACCCTTGGCGAGCACGACGCCGCCGCATAGTTTCCGCTCGGCCATGTCGCAGCGAGTGGCGCTGAAGATCGATGTAGATACGCTGCGGGGCACGCGCGAGGGCGTTCCCCAGTTGCTGCGCCTCCTTGCGCGCCAACGGGTCGACGCGACGTTTCTGTTCAGTCTCGGGCCGGATCACACCGGACGGGCGCTGAAAAGAATCTTTCGCCCGGGGTTCTTCAGCAAAGTCGTGCGCACCTCCGTCACCCGGCACTACGGCTGGAAAACGCTGTGCTATGGAACGCTGCTGCCCGGGCCCGACATCGGCCGCCGCGAGCAGGCAACGATGCGAGCCGTCCGGGATGCCGGCTTCGAAGTCGGAGTTCATTGCTTCGATCACGTGCTCTGGCAGGATCACGTGCGAGGCCGCGATCCTGCCTGGACACGTCGTCAGATGACGCTCGCGGTCGAAGCGTTCGACCGCGTGTTTCACGACAAGCCTCCGGTGCACGGTGCCGCGGGATGGCAGTTGAACGAGTTCGTGCCGGCGATCGAGGCCGAGCTGGGCTTTCATTATGCGAGCGATACCCGCGGCCGCGAGCCTTTTCTGCCGGTCATGGGCTTCGCGCGCGGCAGCTGCCCACAGCTGCCAACGACGTTACCGACGTTCGATGAGATCATCGGTGTCGACGGCTGCACAGAAGAGAACGTCGCGCACGTATTGTTTCGACACAGTCTCGCACCGGCGCCGGCGGGACATGTCTTCACACTGCACGCCGAGCTGGAAGGAATGCGTCTGTTATCCGCGTTCGACACCCTGCTGCAGCGCTGGCTCGATCACGGCCTGCAGCCGTGCTCGTTACGAGAGATCTATCGTCACCTGCCCAGCTTGCCGGCGGCGCATGAGATTCATTTCGAGCCCATCAAGGGCCGCTCCGGCGAGCTCGCCTGCCAGGGTCGCAACGTCGACGCCCTCGATCAGTCAGAACCGCGCCTTGGTCTCGACGATCAGCTGCACGTTCTTGATGGAGGGGTCGCCGTCCAACGGAAAGGCCAGATCGACATGGATGACATTGCCGAGCCCGGAGCGCGTACTGGCAAGCCGTAAGCCGATGCCGATGTCCTTCAACAAGCCGAGGCTCGGTGTGTTCACGGGAGTATCGCCCCAGGTTCGGCCCACGTCGATGAACGCCGCGCCGCCGACTCGAAACAAGCGCCAGGGATACCAGTTCGTGAAATAACGTTGCTCGACCGTGGCCAGCGCGCGGGCCGTGCCCGCCTGATAGCGCAATGGATAGCCGCGCAGGCCATTGTCGCCACCGAGCAGTACCTGTTGATCCAGATCCAGATCGTGACCGACCGTGGCCTGCACTGACGCAAAGAACAACCGACGTGAGGACTGCTGCACGTAATAGCGCGCGGACGCATCGAACAAGGTATTTTTCAGCTCGCCCGACTCGAGCCGCCCGCCGAACGAGCCGGACAGCAGCAGCGTCGTTGCCTCGGAGGGCGCCATGCCATGCGAGAGCGTGGTCCCGAAGATCAAGGCATTCCGGTCGGCACCGAAGGCCGTGTCGGACCAGCCCAGCAACGCCTGCCAGCTCGTGCCAAGATGAAAATCTTCGGTGCGCCCGATCTGATCGTGATTGAGGTACTTGGTGAAATCGTCCTGGATCAGATCGAACGAGATCCAGGGATAGACGAGCTTGCGATCCTCGGGCACGAGCGCGCCGTTCCAGCCCGGCGCCGGCGCGAACTCACGATCGTCGAAGGTCCACCCGACTCGCCAGCGCCGTGCCCAGCCGTTCTGCAGCCCCCGCGACCAGCCCCATGACGCCCCCGCCACTCGCTGATTCACCTGAAATGCATCGACGATCTTGCCGCGGTCGTACAGGGAATCGACACGCTCGTTGTCGGAGACAGCCACGCCCGCGGCCCAGCGCGTGTCGAGTGCATAGAACGGCCGATCGAGCGCGAAGACGTGGGAGGAGCCGTCGCTGTTGTTTGCATAGCGCGCCAGCAACGATGCCCAGGTGCCGCCGATGTGCGGATTGATGTACTCGATCTCGTTCGTGTCGCGATCAACGGTCGATTTGTGCGACAGCGACAGCGCCGTGCCGGTGCCGAAAAGATTCAGCTCTTCGAGCTCGAATCCGTAGGAATTCGCGCCGCCGCGCCGTCCGAAGGAGATTCCGGGGTTGAGCGTCCAGACATCGCGCGTCGTCACCAGAATGTCGACGCGGCCGTCGTGCCAGGCGATCGGCCGCACCGATGCATCGTATAAGTAGCGCGCCGCGCGCAGAATTCGCTCCGACTCCTGCAGCAGGCGTTCCGAGTACAGGTCGCCGGACCGAAACAACAATCGCTGTCGGATCACGCCCTGCCTGGTCTGTATGTGAACCGCATTGGCGGCCCGGTACAGAGCCTTGTTCTCACGCGGATCGTTCAGGTCGAAAATGTTCTGCGCATCGATATAGATCTCGCCGACGATCGCTCCCGCACGCTCCAGCTCGGGCCCGCTGGGTAGCGAGTCGACGGGCGCCTCGGCTGCCGTGGCGGACAGGCTCAGTAGCGCGATCAGTAACAGACTCGCCAGCTGCATGACCGTTGGACTCGCACCGACGTGCATATCAATCGCGCAGCCCGGCGCAGTCGCCGGTGCGGTCAACGGGTCATTCGACCACGCACACGCACAAATCCATCGGCGGCCGGCAGCGACCCATCGATCGCATTCAGCGGGGCCTGCCTGGTGCCGTTGCGTCAGCTCTCCGGCTGGTCTCGCACCATCAACACCGGTATCGGCGAGTGCCGCAACACGCGCTCGGCATCGCTGCCCATGACCAGTCGTTTCAGCCCACGGCGGCCGTGCGTGCCGAGCACGATCAAGTCCGCGTGCCATTCGCCCGCTTTCGCAACGATCTCTTTCCAGGCGTGCGCGCCGATCTTCTCGACCAGTTTCTGCTCGAACGGCACTCCCGCATCGCGCGCCACCATCGCGGCGTGCTCCAGGATCTTCATACCCGAACTGCGTATTTCCTCCGCCAGCGCCTGGTAATAAGCGGTCGATGCGACCTCGGTGTCCAGAATCAGCGTATTCAGAACATGCACGAGCAGCAGGTGCGCCCCGGTTGCTTTCGCCAATCGGATCGCTTCCTCCAGCCCCCGCAGAGCCGCTGCGCTACCGTCGACCGCAACGAGAATCTTCCTATACACGCGCTTCACCTCGGGCCGCGACGCCGTCGAGAACCTGGCGAATGTGCGCCGACAACTCTTCTGCATCCACCGGCTTGTGGAACACACGACAGGCGCTGATCGACGCACACCGCGGCGATACCTTCATCGTGTCGCCGCTGAGCACCACTGCCGGAATTTCGAGTTGCCTGAGCTCGCGCAATTCCTCGATCAGCTCCGCGCCGTTGCGGGTTGCATTGAGCTGAAAATCGCTGACGATCACGTCGGGAGATTGTTCCCATTGCTGGATCGTGCGCAATGCCTCTTCCGGCGAGCTGGCGACCTTCACTTCGTGGCCATCCATCTGCAGGAACAATGCAGTCGCATCGCGCACCGAAGCCTCGTCATCCACGAGCAAGATGCGTCCAGCGCGGGAGATGCTCGGCGCCATCGGCGCCATCGGCACGACCGTGCGCGCCAGCTGCAGACTGTCGACCGCAGCGACGAGTTTCAGAGTGAATGTCGTCCCTCCACCGAGCGTCGAGCGCACGCCGATGGGAATATCCAGCAGCTTCGTCAGCCTGCTCACGATGGACAACCCCAGGCCGAAGCCTTCGCGTGCCGCGCCATCGCCCTGCTGCACCTGATGGAACTCCTCGAAGATGCGCTCCAGCTGATCCTCCGGGATGCCGCGGCCGGTATCGGAACATTCCAGCACGACGGCGTCCGCCTCACGCCGTGCTCGCAGCGAAATCCGGCCTCGATCCGTGTAGCGGATGGCATTGGCGAGCAGGTTTTGGACGATCTCCCGGAGCAACGCCGGATCCGTGCGCACGGCCTGCTGCGTCGGCAGAATGTCCAGCTGCAATTGTTTCGCCCGCGCCTGCGGCAGGAACTCCGCTTCCAGCGAGGCGAGCAGTGCGCCCAACGGCACGAGCTCGACACGCGGCTGGATGACGCCCGATTCGATCATGCTGATGTTCAGCAGCCGGTTGACCAGCATGGCCATGGCATCGAGCGAATCCTTCTGTGCGGCCACGATCGCCTGCACCGGCGCGCTCAGCTGTTGCCCGCTCAAGGCCGCGTTCAACAACGACAGGGAATGCAATGGCTGGCGCAGATCGTGACTGGCCGCCGAAAGAAACCGGGTCTTGCTCGCGGTCGCCTCGGCGAGCGTTGCGTTCGTTTCATCGAGCTGCCGGACTGCCTGAGCCCGGGCCGTCATTTCCCGTTGCACTCGAAGCAGCATCATCAACAGCAGCAGCACGGCGGCCGTGGACAGCGCCGCGATCAAATGAAAGTTTCGTTGCAGGCTGGCCTGTTCCTGCTGCTTGCGCCCGGTCAGCAGCTGCGCCTCCTCGTCCGACATGGCTTCGAGGTTGTTGAAAACCTCTCGCATGGTGGCGATGCCGGCGCCGCGCTGAATATCGGCGAGGGCGGCATCGATACCGGCGCTCTGGCGCAATTCCAGGCCATGATCGAGCTGGGCACGGCGCTCGGCCACCAGCTGCAGCAACGTTCGCAACCGCCCGCTCTGTTGATCGCTGTCGGCAAGCAGGTGCTGCAGATCGCGCAGCTGATCCTCCAGGCCTGCGACGCCGGCGTGGTAGGGTTCCAGATAGGCTTCCTGCCCCGTCAACAGAAAGCCGCGCTGTCCGGTTTCCATTTCGAGCAGCGACTGGCTGACGGCGGCGAGCGCGAGACGTACGTCCTCGGAATGATCGGACAGCTCCGAGGTATCACGCATTTCCTGCAAGCTCAGCCACGCCATCCATAGCACCACCGCGAGCAACAGGCCGCTGGCGATGAGACTGGCGGCGTTCTTCCTGCCGAAACCCGTGAGTGAGGCGTAGCCCACACGCATGCGATCACCTTTGCAGGCAGTGCGGACAGGGTAGCAACGCTCGGGAAGAATCCACTAAGGAGACCCGCCTAGTCCCTCTCGGAAACGCGCGGATGGAATCGACGTGACATCATTTGCCACGCTCACTTCATTCCGTTCGGTCTCGTGCCGGTGCGCGTCAAGAAACAAATTCGCATCATGAGGTTTGCGAACGAATGAGCGCATCCAGCAGCACAATGCTGTTCTGTGCGTGAGCGCCACGCCGTCCTGACGCACGCCGAGCCCGAACCCGCTTCCGCTCGGTTTTCCAGGTCGCCACTGCCGCCGGGAGGGCTCACCACCCGCAGCCCGACCCGCCTGACCATGCACGTATACGAGCAAAACGGGGCATTTGATAGCTTGCGGGCGGATGTATGATTTGCGGCAGGAGCTGCATATGAGACCGCTCGACGTAGCGATTCGCTCGACCCGCCGTCGTTGCGGGAGGACAAGCCGATGACGATTGACCAGCAGTTGCTCGCCGACCTGGTCGAGTTCGCGCCCGACGCCATGTTGATCGTCGACGGGTCGGGTCGAATTCTCTACGCCAACCAGCGCGTGTCGGACCTGTTCGGCTATCCGCGCGAAGCCATTGTCAGTCGCGATGTCGAAGTGCTGCTGCCCGCACGCTTGCAGGCGCGCCACGCGCATCACCGTCGCAAATTCGCGGAGGATCCCCGGGCCCGCCCCATGGGCGCCGGGCTCGATCTGCTCGGCCGTCGCCGTGACGGCAGCGAATTTCCCTTGGAAATCAGCTTGAGCCCGCTGCGCAACGGCTGGGCAGCGGCCGCGATCCGCGACGTCACCGATCGCAAACGGGTGGAGCAGGAACTGATCGAAGCCCGCGAAGAAGCCGATCGCGCCAACCTCAGCAAGACCCGTTTTCTGGCCACGGCGAGTCACGACTTGCGGCAGCCCCTGCAGGCGCTGTCGATGTTGCACGGCACGCTGTGCCGCATCGACATGCATCCCAGCGGTCGCGAAGTGCTCGCTCAACAGGGCTGCTGCATCGATGCGATGAAGCGCCTGCTCGGCGCGCTGCTCGATATCAGCAAGCTCGAGTCCGGCGCGGTGAAGCCGCAGACCTCGGAATTTTCGCTACATTCCTTGTTCGAACTGCTGAGCACCGAGTTCTCGCCGGCGGCCCGTGACAAGGGACTCACGCTCGTCGTCGAGCACGCCGATGTCTGTACACGCACCGATCAGTCCCTGCTCGAACAGTTGTTGCGCAACCTGCTCTCGAATGCCATCAAGTACACCAGTGCCGGCACGGTCACTCTCCGGGCAATGCCGACCGCCACTGGCGTGTGCGTCGAGGTCCGCGATACCGGCGAAGGCATTCCCGAAGACCAGCTGGCTTGCATCTTCGATGAGTTCTATCAAGTGGGCGTCGGCAGAAATGCCTCGCGGGAAGGTTATGGACTGGGCCTGGCGATCGTGCAGCGAATTGCCAGGCTGCTGGGCTTGCGCATTCAAGTGCAGTCGCAGGTGGGCCAGGGCTCGAGCTTCACCTTGACACTGCCGCGCGTCGAATCGGCCAGGCCGGACGGCATCGGCGCCGGGGTGATCGCCGACGCGCATCTGACCCGTCCCGCCCGGAGCGGGAAAATCCTGGTGACCGAGGACGAGCCGAGCGTGCTGCAGGCAACCCGGTTGCTGCTGGAGCTCGAAGGCTACCAGGTCATTCCCGCCACGAGCCGCGAAGAAGCTCTCAGGCGCGGTTGCGAGCATCCAGATATCGCGCTGCTGGTCAGCGACTATCATCTGAAGGAAGATCAGACCGGCCTGAACGTGATCACCGGGATTCGCGATCTGCTGGCCCGGAATATTCCCGCCATCCTGGTGACCGGCGACACCTCCACCGCCATGCGCAAGCTGCCTCGCGATCGACAGCTCCGCCTCGCGAGCAAGCCCATCGACGCCGAGGAACTGCTCACATTGATGAATGAGCTGCTGAATGCCCGGCGCGATCGCAGCCCGAGCGCCTTCGATCATGCCGACTGAGCAATCCGCGTGCATGCGCTTGCATGATCCGGGCACGAGCCTGGTGCTGGAGCGACGGCCGGTGCCCGCGCCGGGCCCGGGGCAGGTGCTGCTCAAAGTCCGCGCGTGCGGCGTGTGCCGAACGGATCTGCATTTGATCGACGGCGAACTGCCGAACCCGAAGCTGCCGGTCGTCCCCGGACACGAGATCGTCGGCACCGTCGTGAGTTGCGGGGAAGGAGCGAACCACCGGCCCGGCACGAGACTGGGCGTGCCCTGGCTGGGTTATACCTGTGGCAAGTGCCAGTTCTGCTCGGGCGGCCAGGAGAACCTGTGCGACCGGGCCGCGTTCACCGGCTATCAGCTCGACGGTGGATACGCGGAGCACGTGGTGGCCGATGCGCGCTACTGCTTCGAGCTGCCGTCAACTCTCGACGATGCGCACGCCGCGCCGCTGCTGTGCGCAGGATTGATCGGTTACCGCTCGTGGCGAATGGCTGACGGCGCGAAGCGTTTGGGAATCTATGGTTTCGGCGCGGCCGCGCATCTGGTGACGCAGGTCGCGACTCACAAGGGACAAGAGGTTTTTGCCTTTACACGTGCAGGCGATGTCACTGCGCAGAGGTTCGCGATGGGCCTCGGCGCGCAATGGGCGGGTGCGAGTGAAGATCGTTCACCCGCCCTCCTCGATGCCGCCATCATCTTTGCACCGTCCGGCGCGTTGGTGCCGTTGGCGCTCCGCGCGGTCCGCAAAGGCGGCCGCGTGGTCTGCGGTGGCATCCATATGAGCGACATCCCCGCGCTGCCCTACTCGTTGCTGTGGGGCGAGCGCTCGATTCATTCGGTCGCCAATCTGACCCGCCGCGACGGCCACGAGTTTCTGGCACTCGCAGGCGAGATCGGCATTCAGCCCAGCATCACGACGCTGCCCCTGGCTCGAGCCAACGAGGCCTTGGACCGATTGCGCAATGGCGCGCTCAGCGGCGCTGCGGTCCTGATCCCCTGACTGGCGACGTGACTGCGAGTCAGTGCGTCTCCGCACCTGACGCAATCAACTCCAGTTGCCGGGCGTGGGCGACTTCAGCCTCCGCGGCAATCCAGTCCTCCAGCTCGTGCCCTGGCTCGAAGCCACGTTTCTGCGCACGGAAGTACGCCGCGGTCGCGACCATGTCGTGGCGTTCCTGCGCACGGTGCTCTGCCTCGATCTTTGCCATGCGTACGAAATCGTCGTGCGCCAGCTTGGGCTCGCGATGCTGGCTGGCTTCGGGCCTCGGCGCGGGACGCTGCGCCACGCTCGGCTGCTTCGGTTGTGATCTCATGGCTTCTGCGCTGCCTCGGCAGGCGAACCGGTCGCCTGCCGAAGCCTCGAATCATTTCACCTCGATGGCGATCGGCTGATCCGGTCCGCTCGGCTTGGTCTTGGGGATCCGGACCTTCAGCACGCCGTCCTTGGACTCGGCGCGGATACCCTTGGCATCGACGTTGTCCGGCAGCGCGAAGCTGCGCGAGAACGAGCCGTAGAAGCTCTCGATGCGGATCTCGTTGTGCTCCTTCTGTTCCTTCTCCTGACGCCGCTCGCCGGAGATGGTCAGCATACCCTGGTCGAACGTGACTTTGACGTCGTTCTTCGACACTTCGGGCAGCTCGGCCTTGATGAGATACTCGGTGTCGGTCTCGCTGATGTTGGCGACCGGCCGCCACTGAGTCTCCTCGCCTTCGAACCGGCGCATCGCGCGCGACAGCAAGGGCGAATATTGCCGGAACATATCTTCGAATTCGCGGAAAGGTTCCCAACGGGTGATGTTCATAGTGCAGCTCCGAATGAGGGTTGCTCGACGATCAGCGGCGCAAATGGTCGATCCGCGCCCTCGGACTCACCATTCGGGGAACGCCGTAACAAATACGTGATGGCTGCGAGCGCCTGCACCTGCACGCGATTTGCCGTCAGGCGCCCGGCGGATTTCCGAATGAGAAACTCCCGCGGGAATTTGCGACACTTGCGTCATGAACCCGCCCTCGTCACTGCGCATCGAGGAGCTGCTGGCTCCCGCGGCCTTCCCGCATCCAGTCCGCGAGCTGCGCCTGGTGGAAACGCACATCTCGTGGGTCGTCCTGACCGGGCCACGCGCCTACAAGGTCAAGAAGCCGGTCAAGCTCGATTTCATCGACACCTCCACGCTGGAGCGCCGGCAGCAGTACTGCAACGAGGAGCTGCGCCTCAATCGTCGTCTCGCGCCGGAGCTGTACCTCGAAGTCGTGCCGATCACTCGCCAGGACGGCCGGGCGCGCATCGACGGCACCGGGCCGGCGATCGAATATGCCGTTTGTTTGAAACAATTTCCTGCGGATGCCGAGCTGCCCGCGCTGCTCGAACGTCGCGACGTTTCGCTGCCGGAGATCGTGCAGCTCGGCGAGACGCTCGCCGCGTTTCACATGCAAACCCCGGAGTGCTCCGGCGCGGATGCTCCGGAATCCACCCAACTCATGTACGACACGGTGCTCGGCAATCTGGAACAACTGCTGGAATACACCGAACGTCACCAGCACATCCCCGAGCTGCGGCGGCTGTGGAACTGGACGCGCTCCGAAATCCAACGCAACGAAGCGGCTTTCGAGGAACGGGTGCGCGGCCAGCGGATCCGCGACTGTCACGGCGATTTGCATGCGGCCAATATCGTTCGGTTCGAAGGCCGATTGGTGCCGTTCGACTGTATCGACTTCGATCCGCAGCTGCGCTGTATCGATGTCATGAACGATCTCGCGTTTCTGATCATGGATCTGCACAGTTACGAACGCGAAGATCTCGCGCTCGCGCTGCTGAGCCGTTACCTGGAGATCACCGGCGACTATGCGGGCGTTCGGCTGCTGCCGTTCTATGCGGTGTATCGTGCGCTGGTGCGAGCCAAGGTCGATGCGATCGCTGCCGAACAGTCGGCTCATCTGGTGGAGCAGTACACCAGACGGATGCTGCGACGGGTACGGACAGCGCTGGCATATACCAGCCGACCCCGCCCCCTTCTCCTGCTGATGCACGGCATGTCCGGTTCGGGCAAGTCGTGGCTGAGCGAACAGCTGGTGGCCCCGCTGCATGCAGTGCGCATTCGATCCGATCTGGAGCGCAAACGCCTGCTCGGCCCATCCACTGCGTCAGCCGGCTTCAAGCAGGGCAACTATGCGCCGCAGATGAGCCAGCGGGTTTATGCCAGGCTCCTGGAAAATGCGGAGAGCTGCCTGCAAGCGGGGTGCAACGCGATCGTCGACGCCTCCTTTCTCGATGGCGCCGATCGAGAGTTGTTCACCTCGCTGGCAGAGCGCATGGATGTGACTTGCGCGTTCATCTCCTGCCACGCCGATCCCGCGACCCTGCTGCAACGGGTCGCGAAGCGAGCCAGCCGCGGCAATGATGTTTCCGAAGCCGATCAGGCCGTCGTCAACGCCCAGTTGCGTGACTTCGAGCCGCTCGCAGCGGGATCTACCCCCATCATCCAGGTCGATACTCGCGCCGCCGACGCGGTCGATCACGTGATCAGCTGGGTGCGAGCGCTTCGATAGCCGTCAGTGCGCGATCTGCGCCAGTTCGACCGCCAGCTGATGCTGGCGTTGCGAGACTTTCACTGGCGCTTGCAGTACGTGCTCCAGGGTTCGATATGACGGCGGCAGTCTCGCGAGCTGTTCGGCGCAGTACACTCGAACCTCCTGCAGCGGCGGCGCCGAACACAGGCGACGACCGTTGGTCATCACCTCGTGCAGCAGCGGCTGGCCGTCGATGACTTCGTCCTCGGACGCCAGTGAATCCATGCTGAGATAGCCGCTTGCATCGTAATGCCGATACACCTGGCGGGGTCCCGGCCAGGTTTCTTTCCATTGCGACAGTTTCCTGACCGGGCGGCCGGCGTACTGCTGCAGTTTATAGGCGCAGTCCAGCGAAGGCGCGTCATCGGACACGACCAGCTTGGTCCCCAGGCAGAACGCGTCGATGGGTGCGTGGGCCGCAACCATGGCGTCGATGGCATATTCGTCCAGCCCGCCGCTCACGAAGATTCGGATGTCCCGGCAGCCGCCGCGATCCAGCACGGCTCGCACGCCAATGGCGGCCTGTGCGAGATCGCCGCTGTCGATCCTGACTCCATGAATCTTGATGCCTTCACGGCGCAGTCGCTGTGCCAGCGCGACCACACGCCTCGCGCCCCGCTGAATGTCGTACGTGTCGATCAGCAGGACGACATTCTGCGGATGACAACGTGCGAAGTTCTGGAACGCGTCCGCTTCGAGCTCATGCGCCTGAATGAACGAGTGCGCCATGGTGCCCGCCGCCGGAATGCCGAATCGATACGATGCTTCGACAGTCGCGGTTGCGTCGATCCCGGCGATGTACGCTGCCCGGCTCGCCAGCAACGCGGCTTCCGCACCATGCGCCCGCCGCATCCCGAAATCGATGAGCTCCGCCTTGGGGGCCGCGAGCCGGCAGCGCGCCGCTTTGGAAGCCACCAATGTTTGATAGTTCAGCAGACTGATGATGCGGCTCTCGACCAGTTGCGCTTCGGGCAACGCGGCTTCGACTCGCAGGATCGGCTCGCTCGCGAAGAACACCGTCCCTTCGGGCACGGCAAACACCCGA
>Ga0065721_10006270_pt1 | contig 15243 bp, 10 predicted proteins | sample Mesricmetagenome_FD_59108 | JGI IMG/M metagenome (GOLD analysis project Ga0065721, IMG submission 59108) | Mesophilic microbial community from rice straw/compost enrichment Sample: eDNA_1 v2 (version 2) | ecosystem: Engineered > Solid waste > Grass > Composting > Bioreactor | place: USA: Davis... | reverse complement strand
GCTTGCACTGGAACTCGATGAAAAAGCACTGCATGGCGTGTCCTTCCGCTGTGGTCCTGCCCGGGAGCCTGGGGCATGCGCCCGCTCCCGCCCTTCAGGCGACATGAGCCTTCGAACCACGGAATGGCGGCTGCGGCAAGATCAAAGTGGCGGGCGGAGAGCCTGCCGGCGGAATGGGGATCAGGCCACTCCACCCGCCGGCAGGAGGGGATGTCACGGCCCTATTCGGCCGCGTCGCGGGTGACGACCAGCTTTGGTCCCGGCCGCTCGCCGGCCTCGAGCTGGACGAGGCGGCTGCGCAGGCCGGCGAGCTCGCGGGCCTGGGCGGCGATGCTCTCGGCGAGCGCGGCTGCGCCCGGCGCCTCCGGCTCCTCGTCGCGCGGGCCGACCAGGCGGCCGAAGATGCGGGCGAGAAGCCGCGACAGGTCGTCCATGATCAGGAAGAAGGACGGCACCACGATCAGGCTCAGCATCGTCGAGACGATGATGCCGCCGATCACCGCGATCGCCATCGGCGAGCGGAACGATCCGCCTTCGCCGACGCCGAGCGCGGAGGGCAGCATCCCCGCCGACATGGCGATCGAGGTCATGACGATCGGCCGCGCGCGCTTGCGCCCCGCCTCCATCATCGCCTCGACCCGGTCCTTGCCGGCGCGCATCAGCTCCACGCCGAAATCGACGAGCAGGATGGCGTTCTTGGTGACGATCCCCATCAGCATCAGGATGCCGATCAGCACCGGCATCGACACCGAATTGCCGGTCAGGATCAGCCCCGCCGCCACGCCGCCGATGGCGAGCGGCAGCGAGAACAGGATGGTGAAGGGCTGGATCACGTCCTTGAAGAGCAGGATCAGCACGGTCAGCACCAGCAGGAGCCCGAGCAGCATCGCGTTCTGGAAGCTCGTCATCAGCTCGGCCTGCACCTCGGCGTCGCCGGCTTCGAGCACCTGCACCGAGGCCGGAAGCTCGGTTTCGGCGACGATCTCGGCGAACCGGTCCTTCGACGTGTTCAGCGCCACACCGATCGGCAGGCTCGCGCCGATCGTCGCCTGCCGCTCGCGGTCGAAGCGGTTGATCGCGCTCGGCCCCTCGGTGATCTCGATGTCCGCCACGGATTTGAGGGGCACCGAGCCGCCATGGATCGTCTGGACGCGCAGGTTGGCGATGCGGTCGAGGTCGCTGCGGTAGTTGGGCGCGAGCTGGACGCGGATCGGCACCTGCCGCTCGTCGAGCGACATCTTGGCGAGCGCGGCGCTGTTCTCGCCGATCGTGGCGACGCGCACCGTCTCGGCGATCTGCACCGTCGTCACCCCGAGGCGGGCCGCCTCGTCGGCGCGCGGACGCACCTGGATTTCCGGCCGGGGCAGCGCGCCCGAGACGCTGACCGAGGCGAGCAGCGGCTCGGCCCGGAGCTTCGGCTCGAGCAGCGCCACCGCGCGGTCGATGTCGGCCTCGTTCTGCGAGGTGATGTTGTAGGAGAGGTCGCGGTCGCCGCGGTCGTTCAGGCGGTAGGCGCGGATGTCGGGGATGACGGCGAGCTTCTCGAACAGCTCGGCCTCGATCTCGGCCTGCGAGCGCAGCCGGCCGCTCTCCTGCATGCGCGGCAGGAGCGCGGAGGCGAAGGGGACGTTGTCGACGAAGCCGTTGACGAGCGTCTTCACCATCGAGTGTTCCATCTTCTCGAGCAGCACCGCCACCGAGGCGCGGCGTATGTCGCGCTCGCCGCGGGGCGAGGAGCCGCCGAGGATGAAGACGCTCTCGACATTCTCGATGCCCATGATGATCCGGCGCATCTCCTCGGTCGTGCGATCGGTGTCGGCGAGCGTGGCGCCCGGCGGCAGTTCGACCGAGACGCTGATGCGCGATACGTCGTCGGGCGGCAGGAACGAGCCCGGGATCTGCGACATGAAATAGACGGCGACGACGAGCGAGGCGAAGGCGGCGCCGAGCGTGGTGTAGCGCCAGCGCAGCGTCTTCGAGATGAAGGAGGTGTAGGCCCGCATGAACGGACCTTCCTGCTCGCCTTCCTCGTGCGCGTCGCCGGAGCGCATCAGGTAGGCCGCCATCATCGGCGTGATCAGGCGGGCGACGAGCAGCGAGAACATCACCGCGACGGCGACCGTCATCCCGAACTGGCGGAAATACTGGCCGGGAATGCCGGGCATGAAGGAGACCGGCACGAAGACGGCGATGATGGTGAAGGTGGTGGCGATGACGGCGAGGCCGATCTCGTCGGCCGCCTCGATCGCCGCGCGGTAGGGCGACTTTCCCATGCGGATGTGGCGCGAGATGTTCTCCACTTCCACGATCGCGTCGTCGACGAGGATGCCCGTGGCGAGCGTGATGGCGAGCAGGCTCACGAGGTTGAGCGAGAAGCCGAGCAGGTCCATCACGTAGAAGGTCGGGATCGCCGAGAGCGGCAGCGCGACGGCCGAGATCAGCGTCGCGCGCCAGTTTCTCAGGAACAGGAACACGACGAGCACGGCGAGCACCGCGCCCTCGGTCAGGGTGTGCAGCGCCGATTCATAGTTGCCGTAGGTGAAGAACACCGTGTCGTCGACGGGGACAATGCCCACTTCCGGGTTCTTCGCCCGGATCTCGTCGAGCGTCTTCGTCACCGCCTCGGCGACCGTCACTTCCGAGGCGCCCTTCGCGCGGAACACGGCGAAGGAGACGACCTGGTCGCCGTTGAAGCGCGAGAACGAGCGCAGCTCCTCGTAGGAATCGTGCACCGTGCCGAGATCGGAGAGGCGGACGAAGCGGCCGTTCGGCAGCGCGATCGTCGTGTTCGACAGCGCCGCCACGTCGGTGGCGTCGCCGAGCGTGCGGATCGCCTGCTCGCGTGCGCCGATCTCGCCGCGTCCGCCACCGAGATTGGTGTTGGTGGCGCGGATCTGCCGGTTCACGTCGGCGGAAGTGATGCCGAAGGAATCGAGCCGCTGCGGATCGAGCTCGATGCGGATCTCGCGGTCGGCGCCGCCGTAGCGGTCGACCCGGCCGATGCCGGACTGGCCCTGCAGCGCCCGCTTGATCGTGTCGTCGACGAACCAGGAGGCTTCCTCGAGCGTCATGTTCGGCGCATGCACCGCGAAGGTCATGATCGCCTGGCCCTCGACGTCGATGCGGGTGACGACCGGCTCCTCGATCGAGCCTGGCAGGTCGCCGCGGATGCGGTCGATGGCGTCCTTCACGTCCTGCACGGCCTGATCGGTCGGCACTTCCATGCGGAACTGGACGGTGGTTTGCGACACGCCGTCGGTGACCGACGACATGATGTGGTGGACGCCGGTGATCGAGGCGACCGAATCCTCGATCTCCTTCGTCACCTGCGCCTCGAGCTCGGCAGGCGCCGCACCCGGCTGCGTCACCGTGACGGCGACGAGCGGGACGTCGATGTTGGGGAAGCGCGTGATCGGCAGCGAGAAGAAGGATTGCAGGCCGACGATGGCGAGAAGCGCGAAGGCGAGGATCGGCGCGACCGGATTGCGGATGGCCCAGGCGGAGAAGTTCATGTCAGCTCCTATTCGGTCACCGCGGCCGTCGCGCCGGTGTGGGTGTCGGTAATCGGGTTGACGCGGTCGCCGTCGCGGACGAAGGCGCCGGCCTTGGCGACGATGAGGTCGCCGTCTGAAACGCCTTCGAGGATTTCCAGCCGGTCCCCGTCGCGGATGCCGGTCTTCACGGAGCGCTGGCGGGCGATGCCGTCCTCGACGAGGAGGACGCTCGCCTCGGCGCCGGAGATCGAGGCGGAGGTGACCGGGACCACCACCGCGTCGCGCTCGGAGACGACGATGCGCGCTTCGGCGAAGAGCCCGGCGCGCAGGCCCTCGGTCGAGGGAAGCTCGATGCGCACGGAGCCGAGCCGCGTCGCCTGCGACAGCGTCGGCTCGATCAGCCGGATCCGGCCCTCGATCTGCGCCGCCGAGCCGGGCACCGAGACCATGGCCGTCTGGCCGGGCTTGAGTTTCAGGACGTCGCTCTCGGCGACGTCGGCGCGAAGCTCGAGCGCGCTGTCGCGGATCAGCGTGAACATCGGGCCCGCGGCGGCGCTGGCGATGGCGCCGGTCTTGGCGCCGCGCGCGGCGACGATGCCGGCGACCGGCGCTTTCACCTCGGTGCGGGAAAGGCGGAGATCGATGTCGCTCATCTGCGCGTCGACCACGGCGATGTCGGCCTGGGCGACCTTGATGGCCTCCTCGACGGAGCGCACCTTGGCGCGCGCGCCGATCGCCTGCGCCTCGGCCTGCTCGGCCTGCACCTTCGAATAGGTGCCGTTCCTCACGAGTTCCTGCGCGCGCTTGTGCGCCTTCTCGATCTCGGCGGCCGAGGCCTGGACCTCGGCGAGCTGCGCCTCGAGCTGGGCGATGCCGGCCTCGGCCTTGGCGCGCGTTGCCTTGAGCTGGCTCTTCTGCAGGAGAAGCTGGTCCGACGAGAGCCGCGCGAGCACCTGCCCGGCCTCGACCCTGTCGCCGACATCGGCAAGGAGTGCGTCAACCGCCAGGCCCTCGACCTGCGGCTGGACGAAGACTTCCTCGACGGCGGAGATCAGCCCGTTGGCGAGCACCCGGTCGACGACATGCGCGCGCTTTGCGGTGACGGTGACGATCGAGGGCGCCATGCCGGCCCGCGGGGCGGGTTCCGTTTCCTGGGCATGGGTGCTCGACGCCGCGATGAGACCTGTGAGGACCAGTGCGGGGAGAAGGGTGCGTATCGCCATGTTTCTCTCGTGTCAGGAATTTGGTTCGCCGGCCGACAGGAGCGCCGACCGCAGAGTCTCGAAGACCATCTTGCCGAGCGCCCGGGTGGCTGCGTCGTCGGGCGACAGCCGGCGGCAGGACAGGCACTGGGCATAGCCGTGCACCATCACGATGGTGAGGTCGGCGAACGTCCCGAAGCGTTCGAGGTCTTCGGGTGCGTTCTTCTTGTGGAGCTGCGCCAGCGCGTTGATGAGCCCGCCGCGGATGGTCATCTCGAGCTTGAGCTTGAGTTCGGCGATCTCCGGAACCCGGAACGAGGCGGCCTGCATTTCCGTCCATAGCGCGGCTTCCGCCATCGAGAGATTCTCGATGCGGGAAGCGAGCAGGTTCAAGAAGGTCTGGCTCGGGTTCTCCGATGCCCGGACGGCCTCGAAATCCGCCTCGATGTCGAGCAGGTCGCGGCGGATCATCGCCGTCACGATTGCGTTCTTCGAGGGGAAGTAGCGGTAGAAGTTGCCGACGCTCATCTGCGCCGCTTCGGCCAGGTCCTGCATGGACGCGCCCTCGAAGCCCTTGGCCGCGAAGACGGTCTTCACCTGGTCGAGAATGCTGAGCACTTTCGGGCTCGAAATATCGGGCGAAGAAATGTCCATTCAGGCAATATCCGGTTCGGTCCTTCCAAAAAAACGGGCGGAAGGCATGCGGGTTGATCTAGTGAATGAATATTCATTCATCAAGGGGAGGGACTCAAAAATTGTGCTGGCGGCATCGTTTCGCGCATGACTGGAGGTCCGCGAACGAGGTGAAGTGCTGCTGATCCGGCATTTCTGTGGGGGTGTGCTGCATTTCGCCGCAGGCGTGCGCTCCGCCGGAATCACACGCCGGAAACGAAGGCGCCGGAGGGCCGGCGTTCCCGCCGGCGCCTCCGGCGCCTGGATGTGTCTGCCGGGCGTTCGCCCGGCAGGGGCCGCCTATTCAGCGACCTCCAGATACTCGCTCATCGGCGGGCACGAGCAGACGAGGTTGCGGTCGCCATAGACGTTGTCGACGCGGTTGACCGGCGCGAAATATTTCGCGCCCCGCATCGCGCCTGCCGGGAAACAGGCCGCCTCGCGGTCATAGGGCCGCTCCCACGGGCCGACGAGGTCCTCGATCGTGTGTGGCGCGTGCTTGAGCGGGTTGTTGGCCCGGTCCATGCGGCCTTCCTCGATCGCGCGGATCTCGTCGCGGATGAACAGCATCGCATCGCAGAAGCGGTCGAGCTCGCCCTTGGCTTCCGATTCCGTCGGCTCGATCATCAGCGTGCCGGCGACCGGCCAGCTCATGGTCGGGGCGTGGAAGCCGCAATCGATCAGCCGCTTGGCGATGTCCTCGACGGAAACGTCCGCGCTGTCGGCGAGCGGCCTCGTGTCGAGGATGCATTCATGCGCCACGCGTCCCTTCGGCGAGGCGTAGAGCACGCCATAGGCGTCCTTCAGCCGCGCCGCGATGTAGTTGGCGTTGAGGATGGCGATCTTCGTCGCCTGGGTGAGGCCTTCGCCGCCCATCATCAGGCAGTAGGACCAGGAGATCGGCAGGATCGAGGCCGAGCCATAGGGCGCGGCCGAAACCGCGCCGGGCCGGCCGTCGGTCGCCGAATGGCCCGGCAGGAAGGGCGCCAGATGCGCCTTCACGCCGATCGGGCCCATGCCGGGTCCGCCGCCGCCATGCGGGATGCAGAAGGTCTTGTGCAGGTTGAGATGGCTGACGTCGGAGCCGATGTCGCCGGGACGGGAGAGCCCGACCATGGCGTTCATGTTGGCGCCGTCGAGATAGACCTGCCCGCCATGCTCGTGGGTGATGCGGCAGATTTCCGCCACCGTTTCCTCGAACACGCCGTGCGTCGAGGGATAGGTGATCATGCAGCACGACAGGTTCGCCGCATGCTGCTCGGCCTTGGCGCGGAAGTCGTCGATGTCGATGTCGCCGTTCGGCTTCGTGCCGACCGGCACCACGATCATGCCCGCCATCTGCGCCGAGGCCGGGTTGGTGCCGTGCGCGGAGGTGGGGATCAGGCAGACGTTGCGGTTGGTGTCCCCGCGCGAGATGTGCCAGGCGCGGATGGTCATCAGGCCGGCATATTCGCCCTGCGCGCCCGAATTGGGCTGCATGGAGAAGGCGTCGTAGCCGGTCACGTCGCAGAGCTTCTGCGACAGGTCGTCGATCATCTCCTTGTAGCCCAGAGCCTGGTCGGCAGGGGCGAAGGGATGGATGTCGGCGAATTCCGGCCACGAGATCGCGAGCATCTCGGCGGTGGCGTTGAGCTTCATCGTGCAGGAGCCGAGCGGGATCATCGCACGGTCGAGCGCGAGGTCCTTGTCGGAGAGCCGGCGGATGTAGCGCGTCATCTCGCTCTCGGCGCGGTTCATGTGGAAGACCGGATGTTCCATGAACGGCGTGCGGCGGGCGAGCGCGTCGGAGATCGCCGCCTGCGCCGGCAGGTCGTCGACCTTCGAGGTGCCGCCGAAGGCGCGGATCACCGCCTCGATCGTCGAGGCCCGGGTCGTCTCGTCGACGGAGATGCCGATGCGGTCCGGGCCGACCTTGCGCAGGTTGATGCCCTCGGCGAGCGCGGCGGCGAGGATCGCCCCCTGCCGGTCCCCGACCTTCACCGTGATCGTGTCGAAGAAATTCTCCTTCGGCGCGTCGAGACCGAGTTTCCTCAGGCCCGCGGCGAGCTGCGACGCTTTCAGGTGCACGCGGCCGGCAATGGCCTTGAGCCCTTCCGGTCCGTGGAACACGGCATACATCGAGGCGATGACGGCGAGCAGCACCTGCGCGGTGCAGATGTTCGACGTCGCCTTCTCGCGGCGGATATGCTGCTCGCGGGTCTGCAGCGCCAGCCGGTAGGCCCGGTTGCCGCGCGCGTCGATGGTGACGCCGACGAGGCGGCCCGGCATCGAGCGCTTCCACGCGTCGCGCACCGCCATGTAGGCGGCGTGCGGGCCGCCATAGCCCATCGGCACGCCGAAGCGCTGCGTCGAGCCGATGGCGATGTCGGCGCCCATCTCGCCGGGCGACTTCAGGAGCGTCAGCGCCAGCGGGTCGGCGGCGACGACGGCGATGGCGTTCTCGGCGTGCAGCGTCGAGATCACGTCGGTGAAGTCGTGGATCTCGCCGTAGCTGCCCGGATACTGGAAGATCGCGCCGTAGACCCCGGTCGCGTCGAGATCGGCGAACGGGTCGCCGACGACGACGTCGAGGCCCATCGGCTCGGCGCGGGTGCGGATGACGTCGATCGTCTGCGGATGGCAGTTCTCGTCGACGAAGAACACGTTCGACTTCGACTTCGAGACGCGGTGCGCCATCGCCATCGCCTCGGCCGCCGCCGTCGCCTCGTCGAGGAGCGAGGCATTGGCGATGTCGAGGCCGGTCAGGTCGGCGATCATCGTCTGGTAGTTCAGCAGCGCCTCGAGACGGCCCTGGCTGATCTCCGGCTGGTAGGGCGTATAGGCCGTGTACCAGGCCGGGTTCTCTAGGATCGTGCGCTGGATCACCGGCGGCATCAGCGTGCCGTAATAGCCCTGGCCGATCAGCGAGATCATCACCTTGTTCTTGCGCGCGACCGCCTTCATGTGGTCGAGCACCTCGCGCTCGGCCATCGGCTTGCCCCAGGAAAGCGGCGCCTTCAGGCGGATCGAGGCGGGAACCGTCTCGTCGATCAGCGCGTCGAGCGAGGGCGCTCCGATCACCTTCAGCATCGCCTCGATCTCGGACGGCGAGGGGCCGATATGGCGCCGGTTAGCGAAGTCGTAGGGATCGTAGGAGGACAGTTGGATCGTCATCTTGGACCTCAGCCAATCAGCGCCTTGTAGGCGGCCTCGTCGAGGAGGCCGTCGGCGTCCGCGGCGTTGGCGAGCTTGAGCTTGAAGAACCAGCCGGCGCCGGTCGGGTCGGAATTGACGAGCGACGGATCGTCGACGATCGCCTGGTTGACCTCGACCACTTCGCCGGAGAGCGGCGAATAGACGTCGGAGGCGGCCTTCACCGATTCGACGGTCGCGGCCTCGCCCCCCTTCTCGAAGCTGGCGCCGACCTCGGGGAGCTCGACGAAGACGAGGTCGCCGAGCTGCTCGGCGGCATGCTCGGTGATGCCGACGACGGCGACGTCGCCATCGATCTTCAGCCATTCGTGGTCTTCAGTGTACTTGATCATGGTCAATCCTCTGGAGCTTGAGCGTGTTAGCGTTTGTAGGTGTTGGGGACGAAAGGCGTGGAGGCGACGAGAACGGGCAGGCGCTTGCCGCGCACGTCGGCATAGAGCCGGGTGCCGACCGCCGACAGCGTCGTCGGGACGTAGCCCATGGCGACGGGGCCGCCATAGCTCGGGCCGAAGCCGCCGGACGTCACCTTGCCGACCGGCTTCTCCGAGGTCTCGTCGGCGTAGAGCGCGGTGCCGTCGCGTACCGGCGCCCGGCCTTCGGGCGCGAGCCCGACGCGCTTGCGCGACACGCCGTTGGTCAGTTCCGGCAGGATGCGCTCGGCGCCGGGAAAGCCGCCGGCGCGCTCGCCTCCGGAGCGCCGCGTTTTCTGGATCGCCCAGGTCAGCGAGGCTTCGACCGGCGAGGTGTCGGGGCCGATATCGTTGCCGTAGAGGCAGAGCCCGGCCTCGAGCCGGAGCGAATCGCGGGCGCCGAGGCCGATCGCGGCGACGCGGTCGTCGGCAAGGAGAAGGCGGGCGAGCTTCTCGGTGTCCTCGGCGGCGATCGAGATCTCGTAGCCGTCCTCGCCGGTATAGCCCGACCGCGAGACGATGGCNGGGATGCCGGCGATCGACAGGTCGCGCACGTCCATGAANNTCATCTCGGCCGCGCCCGGCGCATGCGCCGACAGCACGGCCTCGGCCGCCGGGCCCTGCAGCGCGATCAGCCCGCGATCGAACTGCGCCTCGACGGTGCAGTCCTCTCCGAGGCCGCGGACGAGGAGGTTCAGGTCGTCGTCCTTGCAGGCGGCGTTGACGACCAGGTAGAGGTGGTCGCCGCGGTTGACGACCATGAAGTCGTCGAGAAGCCCGCCATTGCCGTTGGTGAAGAGGCCGTAGCGCTGCCGGCCCTCGCCGAGGCTGAGCACGTCGACCGGTGTCAGTCGTTCGAGCGCGAGCATGGCGTCGCGGAGGTTGCCGCTCTTCGGCCGGACCAGGATCTGGCCCATGTGGGAGACGTCGAACAGGCCGGCCGAGGCGCGGGTCTGGAGATGCTCCTTGAGCACGCCGGCGGGATATTGCACCGGCATGTCGTAGCCGGCGAAGGGCACCATGCGGGCGCCGAGTTCCAGATGCAGCGAGTGCAATGGGGTCTGGTGAAGCTTGTCTGCGGTGTCCACGCGAAATCTCGTTCAGGGTGCCGGCTTGCCGCCGGGCACGGGCCACTCTTTACGGACACGGGTCGTATCCGGTCTCGAGCCCCCTCTGTCCTTTTGCCTGAGATTGTTATCCCTTCGGCAGGCGCATGGCGCGCCGTTCTCCAGAGTCCTTCCCGTCGCTGGTCCTTTTGCCTGAGAGTTTCCGGGGCGGTTGCTCCTTCGGCACCGGCATGGCCGGCTTCTCCCAACGAGGCCCCAACCTATGCCCATTCTCGGGTCGCGATGCAAGCCGATTCCGCGGCCGATCCACCGGCCCGCACCGGAAAATGCGCGACAATCCGCGACGCCCCGCGTCGCATCCGCCTGCCCGCGACATGGGCGCTCCGGAGGGCTGCTCCCGGGCTCGCGAGCGAGGCGGGGAAACCGGATCGCGCTTGCGCGCCTTATTTGGCAAAGCACCATCCATGGCGCCGGTCGCGAGCGCGCTCCCATGGAATCCGGGCTGGGAGACTAGCCCGCGCCGAGACCTTTGAGCGCACCATATCAGGCCTTCTTTCCATGCGAGCCGAGTTGTTTAAGGAAGCCGGGCGCATACGCGACCGCCTAGCCAGGATCGGGAATGACATAGGCGCGATTGACCGCACCCTAGGAGTGCTGGGCTACAAGGGCGATCTGGACGCGGCCTTGCCCACGCCAGAAGCGTGAAGTCGCATTCGGAAGTAGTGAGTGAGCTATTCAGAGCGACCTAAGACGAGTTACGGATGGCTGCCTGCCTGCTATCCAGCCGCGACATTGCTCCCGAGATCGTCGCGCTACGAGGGATAGGAATTCCCTAGCCGACCTGACAAAGCACGTCAGCAAGGCGCGGCGCCAGATGCGTGAGCCCTGTGAAGTGTGAAGCGTGACGGACTCGAAGGGCAGGAGATAAATATCTAGGCCTCGAAAATATCCATCAACTCAGTTGCAAAATAGAACTTTGGTCTTCGATTAACGCCAATTTCTTTGAGAATCCCATATTCCACCAGCTTATCAACATTGTTTTGTGCAGCTGTATAGCTAGTTCCAGTGGCATCTCGGACCTGCGGGACGGTGACCGCAATTCTCTCGAAGAGCATGTCGATAATTCTTAAGAGTAGCGCTGACGATCTCGCCTGTTGACAACGACGTGTATAATTTTCTTGAAGGTCGCGAACCTTCTGAATCGTTTCTATCGTCTTGTCGCAAGATGCTATAATTCCATCCAAGAAAAATGACAGCCACGAATGCCAATCTCCCTTCTGGGATACGTTCAGCATGAGGTCGACGTAGTCCGACTTGTTATCCTCAAAAAATTGGCTCATATAGAGCAATGGCTGATCCATCTTCCCGAGGCTCTTTAATATTAATGGTATAAGAAGTCTCCCAACTCGGCCATTCCCATCCGGGAACGGGTGAATTGTTTCAAATTGATAGTGTATCAAGGCAATAAATATTAAAGGAGATATGTCCATCTTCTCATAAGAATTTATGAATAGCTCCAAATCGTTCATGCATTCGATATGCAGGGGCGGTGGCGGAGGATTAAATCGCGACTTTGTAATGTCCTTCGATTTTCCAATAAAATTCTGGTCCTGCCTATATTCGCCAGGAGTGAAATAACCAGATCTTGATCTTGGCAGACGATTCATAAGTTCACTATGAAGTGAGTGTATTAGCCGATGGCTGATTGGCATATCATCGAGAAGTTCTATGCCATTTTGTAGAGCTCTTATGTAGTTATATACCTCTAGGGTATCGAGATGCCTTGGCTGATCCTCGATTCCTGATTCAAACATAAGTAGCTCGGGTAAGGACGTATATGTCCCTTCGATGTTTGAGGAAGCAATTGCTTCTTTCCGCTGTAAAGGGCGTATTAGAAGATACGGATTCGGCAGGTAGTGGCCGATTCCCTGCAATTTGCCGAACTTCTGATCGGCCTCAGACAGTCTCTGCTGGAGCGGCGCCATGTTGAACTGCGGCGGCAACGGGTGAGGAACGAAAGCCCTTTGATTGGAGATGGTCGGCAGCAGTCGACCTGACGGGTGGGTGAATGCGGACAGATCCATCACAAGCCTCAAACGTGTGACACGGCAATTTAATCACACTTTCATGCCCTAAAAGTGTGATTATATGCAAGGTGTCACACCCACTATCTCTGCCGCTATCCGGCCCACACGCGGCTAACCGGATGATTGAGCGCGCCGCCAAGGGAGGCGAAGGTGCTGGTGTCGTTTGACCGGTGACGGTGCTCTTCCAACCAAGCGGCGTGATCTGCGTACTGGTACAGGTGCTGGGGCGGCACGTGGTGATGCTGCCCGTCGCCATGCGGCGCAGGCGCGAGAAGTAGCTTTCGACCAAGTTCGACAAAGCCAAGCTTGCGGCGTTCTGTCTGGTGCCACGTTGCGGTTGTAGCGCTATAGTGCTTCCCGAAAGGATCGACAGATGGACGCCACGCTGCTTTCCCGCATCCAGTTCGGCGCGAACATTTCCTTCCACATCCTCTTCCCGAGCATCACGATCGCGCTCGGCTGGATGCTGCTTTGGTTCCGCATGCGCTACACGCGCACCGGCGACCGCGCCTATATCGACGCCTATTTCTTCTGGGTGAAGGTCTTCGCCCTTTCCTTCGCCATGGGTGTCGTCTCCGGCGTCACCATGAGCTTCCAGTTCGGCACCAACTGGCCGGGCTTCATGAACAGGGTCGGCAACATTGCCGGCCCGCTTCTCGCCTACGAGATCCTCACCGCTTTCTTCCTCGAGGCGGTGTTCCTGTCGATCATGCTCTTCGGCTTCCGCCGCGTCTCGGCGCGGGTGCACACGCTCGCCACGTTCCTCGTCGCCTTCGGCACCACGCTCTCGGCCTTCTGGATTCTTGCCCTGAATTCGTGGATGCAGACGCCGGCCGGCCACGAGATGCGCGACGGCGTGGCGCACGCCGTCGACTGGCTCGCCGTCATCTTCAATCCGTCGATGCCCTACCGGCTCGCCCACATGCTGATCGCCTCCGGCCTCACCGCCGCCTTCCTCGTCGCCGGGTTGTCGGCGCTCCGCTTCCTCGTCGGCGACCGGTCGGAGGCGATGTTCGTGGCCCTGCGCGCAGGAATCGTCTCGGCGGCGGTGATGATCCCGGTCCAGATCTTCGTCGGCGACCAGCACGGCCTGAACACGCTGGAACTCCAGCCGCAGAAGGTCGCCGCCATGGAGGCGAACTGGAAGACCGGCGGCAACGTCCCGCTCGTGCTCTTCGCCTGGCCGGACGAAAAGGCGCGCGAGAACCGTTTCGAGATCGCCATTCCCTCCGGCGCGAGCCTCATCCTCCGCCACGATCCCGCCGGTACGGTGCCGGGCCTCGACGACTACGTCGCCGAGGACGGCACGGCGCTGCATCCGCCGGTCGCGCCGGTCTTCTTCGCCTTCCGCGTCATGGTCGGCACCGGCGTCCTGATGCTCGTCCTCGCCTGGGCCTCGGCCTTCATGCTCTGGCGGCGCGGCACGATCAGCCGCGCGCTCGCCGTCGCCCACGTGCCGATGGCCGTGTCCGGGTGGGTGGCGGTGCTTGCCGGCTGGTACACGACCGAGATCGGCCGACAGCCATGGCTTGTCACCGGCATCCTGAAAACCGCCGACGCCGCCGCCGATCTGGCGCCAGGCTCGGTCGGCATCACGCTGGGGGGCTATCTCCTCATCTATGCCGGCCTGATCCTCGCCTATCTCTCGGTCCTCGTCGCGCTCGCCCTGAAGGCCGCGAAATCCGCGGGCGAGGCGCCGCCGGAGATCGACGGCGAGGGCCAGCACCTCGATGGCGCNGAAGGGGAGGGCGTCGCCCATGGCTGAGNTGTTCGGACCCNCGCTGCTNCCCTTCGTCTTCGCCGCNCTGATGGGGATCGCCATCCTCGTCTACGTCGTCCTCGACGGCTTCGACCTCGGCGTCGGCATCCTCACCTGTCTCGCCGAGCCGGAGGAGCGCGACCGCATGGTCGCCGCGATCGGGCCGTTCTGGGACGCCAACGAGACCTGGCTCGTCCTCGCCGTCGGCCTGCTCCTCGTCGCCTTCCCGGTCGCCCACGGCGTCATCCTCACCGCGCTCTATTTCCCGGTGGCGATCCTCCTGTTCGGGCTGATCCTCCGCGGCGTCGCCTTCGAGTTCCGCGCCAAGGTCTCGGTCGGCGCCAAGCCCTTATGGGACTTCCTGTTCTTCCTCGGCTCGGTGCTCGCCTCGCTGTCGCAGGGCTACATGCTCGGCGTCTACGTGCTCGGGCTCCAGACCGGCTGGGGCGGCTTCCTGTTCGGCCTTCTCGTCGCCCTCTGCCTGACGGCGGCCTATGCGGCGATCGGCGCCGCCTGGCTGATCCACAAGACCGCGGGCGACCTGCAGCGCCGCGCCGTCGCCTGGCTTCGGCTGGCGCTGGTGCCGACCGCGCTCGGCATGGCGGCGATCTCGGCGGCGACGCCGCTCGCGAGCGCGCGCATCATGGAGCGCTGGCTCGGCTTTCCGGAAACGCTGCTGCTCGCGCCGCTGCCGATCCTGTCGGTGGGCCTGTTCCTCTGGCTCTGGCGCCTCGCCGCGCGGCTGCCGCTCGAGGGCGACCGCCACAACCTTTCGCCCTTCATCGCGCTGTCGGCGATCTTCCTCCTCGGCTTCCTCGGCCTCGCCTGGTCGTTCTTCCCCTATGTCGTGCCGGGCTCGATCACCATCGCCGAGGCCGCGAGCTCGCCGGACAGCCTCCTCTTCATCCTCGTCGGCACGCTGATCGTGCTGCCGGCGATCGCCGGCTACACGGTCTTCGCCTACCGCGTCTTCGGCGGCAAAGCGGAGGATCTGCGCTACGACTAGGCGGCGTGCAGGAGCTTTCGGCCGGTGCCCGCGGTTGACGGGGTTCCGGGCTCCATGCTGTGTCGGCTTGCCGGCGGTCGCTGCCGCCTCGGGGGAGGGAAGTCATCGAATGCCGCGTGACATCCTCGCTTGTCCGGAACGGCCTTGCATGGTCCCGCGGGAAATGGATTTCGCCCGATGCCCCTGACGCTCGACAATGNTGACGTCGCCGCGTTCGCCCGGACCGCCGCCGCGCGGCTCGATCCCGCCAGGCGCACCGTCCTTGCCATTGCCGGCCCGCCGGGCGCGGGCAAGACGACGCTCGCCGCCGACCTTTCGCGCGAGCTGGCCGCGCTCGGCCGCGCCAGCGCGCTC
>Ga0065721_10051335_pt1 | contig 15247 bp, 15 predicted proteins | sample Mesricmetagenome_FD_59108 | JGI IMG/M metagenome (GOLD analysis project Ga0065721, IMG submission 59108) | Mesophilic microbial community from rice straw/compost enrichment Sample: eDNA_1 v2 (version 2) | ecosystem: Engineered > Solid waste > Grass > Composting > Bioreactor | place: USA: Davis... | reverse complement strand
AAGCCCGTCGAAGACGAGCCGCGCCGGCCCCGCCTGGTGTTGCACCGAGGCGAGGTACCAGTAGTCGCGGTGGTTGAGCGGTTCGGGATTGGTCCGGTCGAAGAGCCCGGCCCGTTCGAGGGCTTGGGCTACCGTGCCGGGTACGGGAGCGCGGATCGGCTCGGCATGTTCGGCGATGTCGGCGGGGCTGGCATAGGCGCCAGCATCCGAAATGATCAGCGACCATTCGCCCGCAAGCGACAGTCGTCTTGGCCCAGCCAAAGTCATGCCGTTCATCGCCCCGTCCCGAATTGGCTGTGCCGAGCTTAACTGATTCGTGCGTGAAGGACCGCCGCCAGTTGATCCCATCCTTCGATGGCCGGATCAAGGACGGTGCCGAGCGCATCGAACTTCTTCCTGGTCAGTGCCCGGGCGAGCTGGAACTGCGCCGTCTTCGCCGTATTGGCGATCACAAGCGCACTTTCGGCTGCAGGCTCGAACTCGCCGTCTTCGCCGAGCCAGCGGAAGTGGCTGGCTGCCAGTTCGAAATTCGCGCCCAGCTGGCGGAGCGTGTTGAACGCATATTTGTGGAAGAACTCGAACGGGCGCCCCGCAAGCGCGCTCACCTGCATGGGAAATTCGCGGGCGAACAGTGCCACCGGATTGTCTTCCGGCATGCGTGCGAGGTGCCGCCTGAGCAACCGGCGGGCTTCCGCCTTCAGGTGTTCCGCATCCGGCAGCCGCTTCGGGAACTTGGCGAATTCCGTGTATGGCAGGAAGGGCTGCGAGCCTTCCGGATAGAGCCGCCCGAAGACGCCGTCGTAATCCTCGCCTGAAAGCCGGAAGAAGCCGGCATTATGGAAATAGTCGAGCTCCCGGTCCTTCTCCGACAGCCGGTTGATGGCCACCGTCGTCTTGCCGTGCTCGGTCCGGTAGGTCACGCCCTGGGTGTCGGGCATGTAGAAACTGTCCATCTCGACGAGGCAGAGCCGCCCGCGGGCGATCTGTTCGGCGACATGGCCCTCGACGCTGTCGAAGATCGCAAGCTCGGTGACCCGGATGTCGTAGAGGCTTTCGAGATCCTCCAGCGGCACCTTGAAGAAGGTGAACTGGTCGCCCTCGAAGTCCTGCGTCAGCGTGAAGCCGAGCATGGCCTCGGGCGGCATGCCGATGGCGTTCAGCACCTCGATCCAGAGATCGACGTAGCAGTTGGTTTCCGGCCAGATCCGCTCGGCGCCGTGCAGCGCGTGGCGCTCATGGGCGAGCGGATCGAGATGTGGGAACACCGCCATCATCGGCTCAGCCCCAGAGCGTCTTTCTGACCGCTTCCGGCCAGGCCTTGACGTCGAGACCGTGGGCGGCAAACAGCGCCAGCGCGATGCGCTCGAGCCCGAAGCCGACGCAGGCGGTATGCGCCACCGAACCGTCCTCGAGGTTGAGACCCCATTTCGCGCCGAAGGCGTCCTGGTGATAGTTGAAGCTCATGCAGGCGGTCTTCGTCACCGCGGAGGTGACCGGAATCAGGAGCTCGAACTTCAGGTTCTGGTCGCGCTGGTTGTTGGCGAGCAGGCGGCCTGCGCGGCCGAAGAACGGGTCGTTGGCGACGTCGATCTCGACGTCGAGGCCCACCGACTTCATCATCTCCAGACCGCGGTCCATCCATGTCTGGCGGAAGTCCGTGACGTGCTTCTCCGTGCCCATGCAGACGAATTCGCGCATGCGGAACAGCTGCTGGCGTGCCGGATCCTTGGAGGGTTCGTGGCGGAAGCAGTAGGACTGCAGGTCGAACAGGCCGCCTTCCATCGGCAGCGGCCCGCGCTTGGCGATCGTCGGATAGAGCGGATAGCAGGCTGCCGGGGTGAGCGCGATGTCGGTCGCTTCCTGGCCCTTGGTCCAGTCCTTGCCTTCCTCCATGCACTGCAGCAGCGCGATGTGGTCGTGCTCGTTGCCGCAGAAGGAATGCACGGTGCCCGCCAGCTGCGGGAAGCTCTTCATGTAGCCGCTCTTCTCGAAATAGGCGCGCGCCATGCCGGGCGGGAAGCGGATGGCTTCCGCGCCGTCCGCGCCACCGAACTTGTCGATCAGCCTTTCGAAGGCGGCGATCACGTCCTCGAACTGACCCGAGCGGCCGTAGAGGCCGTCCACGCCGGTTTCGATGAGCAGACCGGCCTCGAAGAGGCGGTCCAGGAAGGAAACCTGCATATCCATGTCGTTTACCCCAGTAGGCTCGTGTCCTGCTTGTGGATCAGGAGCATGTTGGACGTGTTGCCGAGAATGCGGTCGTTGGAGATCATCAGTTGCGCCGAATGCGCATCCCTGAGGTGCCGGCCGAGGCTGAAGGGCGTGTTGTTCTTGTAGCCCATGATGCCGCAAATCAGCATCGCATGGTTGATGATGGTGAGGATCGTTTCGGAGGAAGCGATCTTGACGTTGTTCATCGCAACGGCGAAGGCGACCGAGGAGAGCTTCTCCTCGTCACGCCTGGCCTCCTCGTAGGCCTTGATCGCCGCCACGACGTTGGACTTCATCGTCTGAAGGAGGTTGGAAACCTCGGCGAGACGCAGCGCACCCGGCGGCACGGAGCCCGGCGTCTTGCGGGCGGCGGCGCGCACGAAGGCCTGGGCGCGGGAGACGGCGTCGACCGCAATGCCGTACCAGACGGCGCTCCACAGGATGTGGCTGTTGGCCAGCATCGACTGGGCGGCGATCTCCGCAAAGGGCTGCGGGAAGATCTGTTCGGCAGGTGCTTCGCCCCTGAACAGGAAGCCCTCCGAGCAGGTGCCGCGCATGCCGAGCGTATCCCAGTCATGCGTCTTTTCGAGCGTGTACTGGTCCTTGAGGAAGACAGTCATCACCTGGTCGGTGGAGGCCGCATCCTTGTGGGCGCGCGAGGTGATGAGGATGGCGTCGGACTGCACGCCGTAGGAGATCACCGTGGCCTCCTTGCTCAGCCGGCAGCGATCCCCCTCGACCTCGATGGCGCAGATCGAGTTGCGCAGGTTGCCGCCAATGCCGGCCTCGGTGGTGGCCGAGCCGAGCAGCAGCTGTTCGGCCACGACGCGGCGCATGAAGCCGCGGTGCCATTCGCTCTGCATGCCGTGTTCCACCAGGCTCGAAAGCTTGATGTGGTGCATGGCGAAAATCATGCCGGAGGAGGCGCAGGCCTGGCCGATGATCGAGCACAGTTCGGCGATTTCGGCCGTGGTCGCGCCTTCGCCGCCCAGTTCCGCCGGAACCTGGATCGAAAGCAGCCGCTCGGCCCGCATGGCGTTCACCGCCGCCTCGGGGAAGGCTCCTTTCCGGTCGACGGCATCCGCATGCGTCCTGGCCACGGCGGCAACGCGCTGGGCGCGGTCAACAAGGCTGCCGACCGCCGATTTGACAGGGATGTTCATCACGCCACCTTCCTCTCTTCCAGGATGGTGTTAACGCTCCGCTCGATCGCTTCGATGCTCTGGAAGGATTTGCGGTTGAGCAGGCTGTCCGGAAACTCGATGTCGAAATGCTCCTCGAGCGCCAGCATCAGCTGGACGGATGCGAAGGAGGAGAGGCCGGCAGCGTAAAGGTCGGCGCCGTCGTTCAGGTCCGCGACATTGACGGACAGGCCGCCGTGTTTCGCCAGAAGTTCGCGTATCTTCTCGTTCATGCCCGTTTCCTCTCAGTCTGTTTCTGCAACCGATTTCATTTCGGATTGGCACAGACCATAGAGGAGAGGTCATAAGGATTAACTAAATGGCCTGGTAAACCAGAGTATAAAGGATTCAGTCAAATTTGACCGATCCTCTATACTTGATCTCGATCAGGAGATTCCGGTTTTACTTGAAGGAAATCGGAACCGACATTTTCCAGGTCTTGCGTCCGGCGTCCGCCGGAATCGGCGGGAAGGGAGAGGCGGCGCGGACTATCTTGAGCGCCGCAGCATCGAGCGCCGGCTTGCCGGAGCTCTGCACCACGCGGACGTCAGAGACCGCACCGCTGGCGGCGATGGTGAACTGCACCGTCACCTTGCCCTTGCCGGGGCTTGCGACGCGGCCCTTGGCGCGCTGCAACTTCTTCTGCACCAGGCCCTTGTAGTTGCTTGAGGACGCGTTGCCCTTTTCGCGGTTCGTGGAATTGCCGCGCGAATTCTCACTTGTGCGCTCGCCCTTCTCCTTGGCGTCGGCATCGCCACGGCGGGCATTGATCTGCTGGTCGCCCTGGTTGCCCTTGGCCGTGCTCTTCTTGCGCTCGGGGCGCTTCTTCTCCGGCTTGGGTTCGGACTTCTTCTCGACCGGCTTTTCGAGCTTGGGCTCGGGCTTCTTCTCGACGACCTTCCGTTCGACCGGCTTGGGCCTCACCTCTTCCGGCTTCGGAAGGACGGCTTCGGGCTCGGGCTTCGGCTCGACCTGTTCTTCCTTCACCTCTTCAACCGGCACCTTGGCCGTCGCCTCCACCTGCTGTTCGGCGGGCTGGGTGGTGGTGAGCACCTCCGGCACCATGGCACCGAGCTGCGGCATCGGGATGTCCTTGAGGATGTCCTTCGGCTCGGGGAGGACGACCTGCTGGGCTTCCGGCTCGGGTAGCGGCTTTTCCGGCTCGACCTTCTGCTCGACCGGCTCGGGCTTCACTTCTTCCGGTTTCGGCTCGATCTTTTCGACCGGTTCCGGCTTCTCGAGCGGCTCTTCTTCGCCGGCTGCGCGCGCATCGGCGTCCGAATCGCCCTGCACTTCCATTGCGACGATGGTGATGCCCTCGATGAGGGTCGCTTCTTCCGGCATCCTGATCGTCGCATAGCCGACGGCAAAGGCGGCGGCCGCATGCAGCAGCACCGACAGCGCAAAGCCGCTGCGCAGCAGCTTCGTGCGGATGGAGCCGCCGCGCTCCGGCGTGTCGCCGGCCACACTCGGTACTTCGTCAGAAATTGGCGTGTGAAGGATGGGGGCGGACGGAAAGCTGTCAACCTTTGCATGCGAGGCGAGCAGCATTGAAATCGCATGATCCTGCGAAAACGAACAGTTGGGGACGTTGCAGAAATGGTGGCAGAGACCGGCACGGGCGGCATCGTTGGAATTGGCTGGCCTGTAGCGCTGCCAATCCACGAGGTTCACGATTTTCTGGTCGGCTGCTTCCGCCATCAATCCCGTTCCAAGTTCAATTGCGGCGCCTCATGCGCCGGAAAACGCGTTTGAAATTCTAACTTGACTTTCGTTCTCCATATTTGTCTTTAATGAAAGGTGACTCGATTAGTCAACATTCAAAACCGTTTGTGAACAGGCGACTACGCCGAAAGGCCGGGAGATACGAGCCTTGCCGGAGACGACCAGGGACGATGTCAGCAAGCCTTCGCAGGCGGACAGGCCGGCTGTCAAGCTGCCGGAATACGATACAGCCGCTCTTTTCGGGAGTGCGCGCGAGATCGTCATCCATCATGCCGGTTCGGCATACAGGATGAAGATCACCAAACAGGGGAAATTGATCCTCAACAAGTGACCCAGGTGAAACCGAGGGAAGGGAAGCAGGGACCATGACTGACAAGAAGGCTCCGACGCCGGCCGAGATTCGAGCCTATCGCGCTGAAAATGCGAAGATGCGCGAGCGTGACATTGCCGCCAATCTGGGAGTGTCCGAAGCGGCGCTCGTTGCTGCCGAATGCGGCATCTCTGTGGTGCGGATCGACCCGAACCCGAACCGCCTGCTCGAACGCGCGCCCGAGCTCGGCACGGTGATGGCGCTCAGCCGCAATGACAGCGCAGTGCACGAGAAGATCGGTGTCTACGAGAAGATCGAGATCGGCGAGCAGATGTCGCTGACGCTCGGCGAAAACATCGACCTGCGCATCTTCAACTGGGTGTGGAAGCACGCATTTGCCGTAACCAAGACCGATGGCGAGAACGTGCGCCGCAGCCTCCAGTTCTTCGACAAGGCGGGCGAGGCGATCCACAAGGTGCATCTGCGTCCCGAATCCAACCTGGAAGCCTACGAGAAGCTGGTCGCCGACCTGCGCCTCGAAGACCAGAGTCAGGAATTCGTCGCCGAGGAATTTACCAAGCTTCAGTCCGGCCGCAAGGAAGGTTTTGACGTTGCCGAGCTGCGTGACGCCTGGAGCAAGCTGACCGATACGCATGATTTCTTCGGCATGCTGAGGAAGCTCGATGTCGATCGTCTGGCGGCGGTGCGCGCGGTCGGCGAGGAATATGCCTGGAAGCTCGCCGATGGCGTGATCGACGAGTTCTTCCGCAAGTCCGCCGAAAGCCAGGTCAACCTGATGTGCTTTGTCGGCAACAAGGGCATCGTGCAGATCCATTCCGGCCCGATCAGCAACATCCAGCCGATGGGCCCGTGGATCAACGTCATGGATCCGACCTTCCACCTGCACCTGCGCATGGACCACATCGCCGAAACCTGGGCGGTCCGCAAGCCGACCAAGGACGGCCACGTCACCTCCGTCGAGGCCTATGGCAAGGACGGCGAGCTGATCATCCAGTTCTTCGGCAAGCGCAAGGAAGGCCAGCAGGAAATGGCCGAATGGCGCTCGCTGGTCGAGGGGCTTTCCACAACGGACAAGGCCGCCGCAGCCTAAGGATAAATCATGAACCGCTTTGCTTCGCTCAGCCGCCGGACTCTGGTGGCCCTTTCGCTGCTCGGAACGTTCGGCGTGCTTTCGCCGGCATCGGCCGACGAAATCCAGCCCGTGGACGCCTCGCGGATTGTTTCCGTCGGTACATCGGTGACAGAGATCATCTTCGATCTCGGACTTGGCGACAAGGTGGTGGCCCGTGATTCGACGAGCACCTTCCCGGAAGCTGCAGCCCGGCTTCCGGATGTCGGCTACGTGCGTGCGCTTTCCCCGGAAGGCGTTCTCTCGGTCAATCCCTCGGCCATCGTCATGCTCGAGGGGGCCGGCCCGAAGTCGACGCTGGACGTGCTGGCCAATGCCTCGGTTCCGGTCGTGACCATCCCGGAAGGCTATGACACTCAGGCGATCGTCACCAAGATCAGGACGATCGGCAAGGCGCTGGACGCCGAGACCAGGGCCGACGAGCTTGCCGCACGCGTGGCGGCCGACATCGAAGCCGCGCATGCCGACGCCGAGAAGGTCGCCGCCGACAAGCGCAAGCGCGTGCTTTTCGTGCTTGCCATCCAGAACGGCAAGATCATGGCTGCCGGCCAGCACACCGCAGCCGACGGCATCCTGAAGCTCGCCGGCGCAATCAACGCCACCGGCGACTTCCACGGCTACAAGCAGCTCAACGACGAGGCGATCCTCGCCGCCAATCCGGACGCGATCCTTCTGATGATGAACGGCGGCCCCGGCCAACCCACCGACGACCAGCTGCTGGGACATCCGGCCGTGGCGCTCACGCCTGCCGGCAAGGACAAGGCGCTGATCCGGATGAACGGCCAGACGCTGCTCGGTTTCGGTCCGCGCACCGCCGAAGCGGTGAGGGAACTCTCGAAGTCGCTCTACGGCGAGTAAGCCGGTGGCTCTGGATATGGAAAAGCGCGAGAACTTCGCACCCGCCCGGGCAACGGGCGGGCGCATGCTGAGGTCGGCGGCGAGCGACCGCCTCGGCCTGGCTCTGCTTGCGCTTCTTTCCGTCGTCATTTTTGCCGCGTCGGTCACCACCGGCGCGAGCTCTGCCTCGATCCTCGGGGCGCTGGGCTCGCTGTTCTCCGATCCTGCAGGGCAAGCCGCACAGACGGTGGTGCGCGACCGGGTGATCGTTTTCGACATCCGTCTTCCGCGGGCGCTGCTCGGCTTCCTCACGGGGGCGGCACTGGCCGTCTGCGGCGCGGTGATGCAGGGCCTGTTCCGCAACCCGCTTGCCGATCCCGGCGTGGTCGGCGTTTCGGCCGGCGCAAGTCTCGGCGCGGTGGCCTGGATCGTGCTCGGGCAGACGGTGCTGGCGCCCATCGGCGCCATCTTCGGCATCTTTTCACTGCCGCTCGCCGCTTTCCTCGGCGGCCTTCTCGTGACCTTCATCCTCTACAAGCTGGCGTCGCAGGGCGGCGAAACCCATATCGGCACGCTGCTGATCGCCGGCATTGCGATTTCGGCGCTGGCGCTGGCGCTCACCGGCCTGCTCGTCTACATGGCCGACGACCAGCAGCTGCGCGACATCACCTTCTGGAGCCTCGGCTCGCTTGCCGGGTCGACCTGGGAAAAGGCGATCATTGCGGCCATCGTCATCGTGCCGGCCATGGCCGTGGTTCCCTTCCTCGGCCGCGGGCTGAATGCGTTCACGCTGGGCGAGGCGGCGGCCTTCCACATGGGCGTGCCGGTCGAGGCCTTCAAGCGTGTGGCGATCATCATGGTAGCGGCGGTGACCGGCGTGTCGGTCGCATTCTCCGGCGGTATCGGCTTCGTCGGCATCATTGTGCCGCATCTCCTGCGCCTTGTTGCCGGGCCCGACCATCGCTTCCTGCTGCCGGCGTCGGCACTTCTGGGGGGCTGCCTGCTGCTCGCCGCCGACATGATCGCGCGGGTGATCGTCGCGCCCGCCGAGCTGCCGATTGGCATTCTCACAGCGCTCCTGGGGGCGCCGTTCTTCCTCTGGATCCTGTTCCGCGGCCGTGTCGGCCGGGTCATGTGAGGTACAAGATGATCAGGCTCGACAAGGTTTCGGTGACCCTCGGCGGCCGGCAGGTCGTCAGCGAAGCCTCGTTTGCCGCCGAAGCCGGACGGCTCACCGCGATCATCGGCCCGAACGGCTCGGGCAAGACCACGACGCTCAGGGCGATCTCCGGAGACCGGACCTATAGCGGCCATATCGAGATCGAGGGCAGGGACCTGCGCTCGATGTCGGCGGCGGAGCTCGCGCTTGAACGCGGCGTGCTGCAGCAGTCCGTCAATCTCGGCTTCCCTTTCCGGGTGAAGGAGATCCTGGAGATGGGCATCATCGCCGGCAATGCCGGTTCCGCCGAAGAGGCCGAGCGCATCATGCTGGCAGCACTGCGCGCGGTCGATCTCGAAGGCTTCGAGGACCGTGTGGCCACGGCGCTGTCTGGCGGCGAGCAGTCGCGCATGCATATGGCGCGCGTGCTCTGCCAGATTTCCACCCCGACCTATAACGGCAAGGCGCGCTGGCTGTTTCTCGACGAGCCGGTGGCCGCTCTCGACGTCAAGCACCAGCTCGCCATCATGAAGGTCGCCAAGTCCTTTGCCGATCAGGGCGGCGGCGTGCTTGCCGTCATGCACGACCTCAATCTGACGGCGATGTTCGCCGACCATGTGGTCATGTATCGGCAAGGGCGCATTTTTGCGGCAGGCACGCCTGCCGAGGTGCTCACACCTTCCAACCTTTCCGCCGTCTATGGCTGCGAGCTCGAGGTGATCCGCGATTCCGACACCGGCCGGATCCGCATTCATCCCGCCGAACTGGTCGCCTGACGGCCTTCGGCCGGAATTCCTGTTCCGCTCTGCTCAAATCGAGATCCACGCACCAAAAAGCCCGCCGGAGCGGGCTTTTCGCGGGATCGGGATTTCTCAGATGAAATCGAAGTCGCCGGCGTCGAGGCTGGAGAGGCTCACGCCCTTGAGCAGTACCGAGCCGCCGTCAAAGTCGATCACCACGCCCTGAGCGGTTTCGCGTGCGGCATCCAGCACTTCGGTGTAGCTGCTGAACAGCTCGTCGTCGAAGGCGAGTACGTCCTTGCCCTTGGCGCCGGCCTCAAAGTCCTTGATCGTGTCGTTGCCGTCGCCTGCACGGAAGATGAAGGTGTCGGCACCCTTGCCGCCCTTCAGGATGTCGTTGCCGGCACCGCCCTCGATCGTGTCGTTGCCCTTGCCGCCGTTGAGCTTGTCGTTGCCGTCGCCACCGAAGAGCTTGTCGGCCTTCTTGAATCCGGTGAACACGTCATCTCCGTCGGAGCCGTTGAAGACGATCTTGTTCTTGTTGAGGAAGGCCTGCAGTTCCTTAAGGCCCGTTTCATGTGCCTTAAGAATGTCATGTACGATACCTTCGACGGTGCTGCTTTTGAAAGGCTTGAAGCCGGAAAAGGAGAGCTCGGGCGTGTGAGTGTATGAGGTCTGCTCTATGTTGTAGTCGTTCTTGCCGAGGTCCGTCAGGATTGTATCTGTGCCGAAGGTAAACTTCGTGACCTTTCCGGAGATGATGTGAGTCATGAAATCGTACGAGAAGCCGTCCTTGCTCTCAAAAAGCACGCTCCGGCCGCCATTTTCGTTGGATTCATTGGTCACATAGCCGTCAGCACGCATGGGGTTGTTGACGTTTCCGTACTGGCCCTTGACCAGACCATTGAAATCGCCGCGGCCGTCGGCATCGTGATAGGTCTTGGCGAAGTTCTTGAGATAGGCGGAGAAATTGATGCCCTTTCCGTCACCGTCGGCATCGTGAACGGTGATTTTGATCGCCATGGAACTCATCCTTCTGTAAAACTTGAGTGCCACGGTTAACTATTTAACTTGACTGATTGAGTCAATAAAAAATGGCTGTCTTTTCAGGGCAATTTGCGCATGTCAGCAGCGGTGGAAGCTGTCGAGGCAGGCGGGATTTTTCCAGATCCCGGCTTTTCTCAGCTGGGCCGCGCGCAGGCTCTCGGCCAGAGCCGGGGCACCCGAATAGCCGTGCCCGTTGGCGACGATTTCGTGGGCGATGTCGCGGTTGCCGATCCTGCAGCCCCTCAACAGGTTGACCTTGGGACGCGAGATGATTGCGTCGCAGAGCATGCGTTTGTTGCGCACCAGATTGCCGAGGAAGATTGCCGCCATGCGGCCGCAGTTCCAGCGCGAGCCGTCCCCGGCCCTGCAGACGCGTTGCCGGGCGACCGGGGTCACGGCCTCGATCCGGTAGAGCCGGCCGCCGAAGGTGAAACTGCCCGCGTCGTGAACCGTGATCATCGGGGCCACCTTCAGCCAGACGCGCTGGTCGATTTCGACCGGCCGCGCCGGCAGCCGTTCATAGGTCTGTCTGGACCGGTCGATGCGGACGGGCTTCTGCGTCCAGAGCAGTTCCTCCTCGGCCGAAATGCTGCCGGCCGGAAAGCTCAGGAACGGCAGGAGAAGGCAGGCGTGCACGAGCCTGCGGGGAACCGGATATGCAAAAGGCCGGTATGCACCGGCCTTGCGGATCGAAAGTGATGGCGATGTCCTGTCAGAAGCCTGTCCCACCGCGAATCTCGTTGATCGCCGTCTTGAAGAGGATCTTGAGGTCGTTCATGACCGAGAAGGTCTTGATATATTCGATATCGGCGGCAACGCGGGCCCGCGAGACGTCTTCGCGGTCGGTGGGGCCGCGCAGGCCGCGAACCTGGGCCAGGCCGGTCAGGCCCGGGCGCACCAGATGGCGCAGATGATAGTCCTCGACCAGCTGTTCGTAGGGCATGCCGGCAGCGAGCATCCCCGGCACGTGGCAGCGCGGACCGACCAGCGACATGTCGCCCTTGAGGATGTTGATGAGCTGCGGCAGCTCGTCGAGATTGGTCTTGCGCAGGAAGGCGCCGACGCGGGTGACGCGTGGATCGTTCTCCTTCGTCTGCGCCACGCCGGTGATGTCGCACATGTCGGTGCGCATCGAGCGGAACTTGTAGATGCGAATGAGCTTGCCGCCCTTGCCCCAACGCAGCTGGGTGAACAGCACCGGTCCGCGGTTCTCGATCACGATGGCAGCTGCCACGGCGAGCGCAAACGGAAGCAGCACGAGGATTGCCGAGGCAGACAGGGTGATGTCAATCGCCCGCTTGAGGGCGAACTGCCAGGGCTTGTGCAACGCAGCGGCAATCCAGCTCTCGTCGCGAAGGCTCGGCACGCTGGAAACGCTGGCCGGAATCACTTTTTCGTGAGCGGGTGCTGCTATCGCGATCGTCGTGCTGAGGTGTCCAGGATGCATAACTGATTGCCTGAATTGACTAATTCTGCGCGGACGCAGCAACTCGATAGCCCAATGGGATAAGAATGTCATCAGCCATTAACGCATCCTTTACCCGGTTTGGTTCCAGTTGCCGGTTTTGATAGATCGTATTCAGCGCACCAAACGCACTTAATTAAGGCAGAGTTCCCGCCAAAACCGCCAATTTTCCGCGCTGCGGTCTTTGCCATACACCAAAATGGCTGCAAATGGCGCCATTTGTGCCCGCGAATCTGCAAGCCAGCCATGCAAAATTCGCATCAAGCGCGTCAGCTGGTACGTGATCTTTATTTAGGAAAACAAGAGTTCCCCGCAAGGGCCAGGGTCTTGGCCGGCTGACGGTCGGCAGGTTGCTTGCGGCGCTGAATCCAGGCGGGAAGCGTTATTCAGTCTTTCCGGAAGACTGCGCCCCGAAGTTTTTCATGTAACCCTCGATGATGCTGTCGACGTTCTTCTGGTAGCTTTTTTGCACTTCCAGACCACTGTCGAACATCTGGTTGAAGAGCTGAGTCATAGCGGCAGCGGTATCGTGGCCCGATTCGGCGGCTGCGGCTTTCGGTCGCTCCTCCTGTGGAGATCCAGCAAATGCCTGGAACAGCGCCAGGAACGGATTGCTCGCGGGGTCGCCCCCGGTCTCCACCTGTTGCGGCTGCCCGGGAAACATCGACTGCATCGCCTGTAGGAAGGGATTGTTGAAGGTATTGCCTGCCCCGGCCTTCGACTGGTCTCCCATGCCCGTGGCCTTCATCCACTGCGAGAAGAAGTCGTTGCCCGCGCCGGGCGCCGAAAAGGCTTCACCCGCCTTCTGGAACTGACCGGCCAGCTGCTTGAAAAAGCCGCCGACCATGGCGTTGGCCATCGCCGGCATCATCTGCTTGAGGATGTCCTGGCCGATGCCCGACATCTGTTCGGCCTGGGCGGCAATGGCGCGCGAGACCTCCTTGGAGCCGAAAATCTGCGCCAGGATCGTGTTGCCGTCGGCAACGCCCTGCGGCGAGAAGGCCTTGCTGACATCCTCGAAATATTTCGCGTAGTTGCCCGACGAGATGGCCGTGAGCAGCGCGGTGAAGTCGTAGGGATCGCTGGTGGTTCGCTTGAAGCCGCTGGAGAAGGCCGGCATCAGCGCCGCCACCGCCTGGTTCATCTGTTCGTGTGCCAGCCCGAACTGCTTGGCGAAGGCCTCGACCGCACTGCCGTTCTGGGCTTTCATCATCAGGTCGAAGAGCGGCAGCATGGGCGGTCCTTTCCGAGAGCGGGACGATCGGCTTGTCGCCCACTATAATTGGAAATTGCCCATGCGATAGGGGAATCTGCGCGGGCCGCGCTGCGCGGCCCCCGCGATCAGTACTGGTATTCCTCGAACACCTTGTCGATGTCCTGGTCCCAGCGTCCGTTCCACAGTGCGAGCATCTCGTCGGCCAGCGTCGCCTTCTTGGCGAGGATCTCGTCGAGCGGCGCGAGGAAGATCGACTCGTCCTGGCCCGAGCTGTTGAGGCGGTTGCGCGCGGCAAGCCCGCGCCGGGAGATCGCGACCACGTCGCGCGCGACCTCGTAGAGGCTGCGGCCGCGGATGGAGGCGTCAAGCGCGCGCGCCGGCACCTCGTTGCGCAGCGCCAGTACCTCCTCGTAGGTCCAGTCGCGGGTCAGCTCGAAGGCTTCATCGAGCGCCGCGCCGTCGTAGAGCAGGCCGACCCAGAAGGCCGGCAGGGCGCAGATCCGCCGCCAGGGGCCGCCGTCGGCGCCGCGCATTTCGAGGAAGCGCTTCAGCCGCACGTCCGGGAACAGTGTCGAGAGATGGTTGGTCCAGTCACCGAGGTTCGGCTGCCAGTCGGCAATTTCGCCCTTCAGCGCCCCGCCCATGAACTGGCGGAAGGTGATATGGGTGCAATCGTGATAGGCGCCGTCGCGGACGACGAAATACATCGGCACGTCGAGCGCCCATTCGACATAGTCGCGATAGCCGAAATCCGGTGAAAACGCGAAGGGCAGCAGGCCGGCGCGGTCGTTGTCCGTATCGCGCCAGATGTCGCCGCGCCAGCTTTTCAGCCCGTTCGGCTTGCCGTCGGTAAAGGGCGAGCTGGCGAAGAGCGCCGTTGCCAGCGGCTGCAGCTTGAGACCCACCTGCATCTTGCGCCGCATGTCGGCCTCATTTGCGAAGTCGAGGTTCACCTGGATCGTGCAGGTGCGGTACATCATGTCGAGACCCTTCTTGCCGACCTTCGGCATGTAGCGGGTCATGATGCCGTAGCGCGATTTCGGCATCCGCGGCGTTTCCTCGAAAGTCCATTTCGGGCTGCCGCCCATGCCGAGAAAGCCGATGCCGAGCGGCTCGCCGATCTCGCGCATCATCTGCAGGTGCAGGTTGGTTTCCCTGCAGGTCTCGTGCAGGTCGACGAGTGCTGCGCCGGAAAGTTCGAACTGGCCGCCGGGCTCGAGCGAGATCGCGCCCATGCCCTCGGGCGAGACGAGCCCGATGATGTTGCCCGCGTCGATGATCGGCTCCCAGCCGATGCGGGCCTGCAGCGTGTCCAGCAGGGTCTTGATGCCGGCGTCACCGAAGTACGGGACCGGCGCCTTGTCCTTCACATAAAAGACGAATTTCTCGTGCTCCGTGCCAATGCGGAACGAATCCTCCGGCTTCTCGCCGCCGGCGATATGCGCCGTGAGTTCGTCGATCGAAGAGACAAGTGTCTGGTCGGTTGTGTCGCGGGCCATGTCTGTTTCTTGATAGCTGGAACTGCTGCTGGCAGATGCCGGCGGCAGTGCTTGGACCGTTCCTCACGGATTTGCAAGCGAAAAGGATTCACCCTCAGGTCAAATGCGGCTGATCGGCCCAGTCGCCGATGGTCGCCTGCAGGATCGCCATCGCGGCAACGGCAGCCGTGTCGGCGCGCAGGATTCGCGGGCCCAGCGGTATCGGCGTGACGAAGTCGAGCGACCGAAGCAGTTTCCGTTCATCTTCCGAAAATCCACCCTCTGGACCGATCAAAAGTGCGTGATGTTTTTCCTGGATCGCCTTGAGAGCGGAGATCGGATTGTTGATCTCGGCTCCCTCGTCGCAATAGATGATCCGCCGCTCCGGCGACCAGCCTTCGAGGAGATCGACGAGCTTCACCGGTGCCCGCACCTCGGGCACGGCAAGGATGCCGCACTGTTCGGCGGCCTCGATGGCATTGGCCTTCAGCCGGTTGAGCGAGGTGATCTTGCCCTGCACGTGCTGGGTCATCACCGGCTGGATCACGCCGGCGCCCATCTCCACCGCCTTCTGCACCAGATAGTCGAGCCGGCCCACCTTGAGCGGCGCGAAGAGATAGTGCAGGTCGGAGGCAGGCGGCTGGACGCGTTCGAGCGTGGTGGGAGTCAGATCGATCTTCTTCTTCGACGGAAAGCTGACCGCCGCCCGCCACTCGCCGTCGCGGCCG